>ENA-ORBV01001655-ORBV01001655.1-microbial-mat-metagenome-genome-assembly--contig:-NODE-1655-length-48847-cov-7.781546_pt1 | contig 48847 bp, 28 predicted proteins | sample MGYA00237777_ERZ505514 | MGnify/ENA primary metagenome ERZ505514 (study PRJEB26160, sample SAMN06269048) | microbial mat metagenome | isolation source: Oligotrophic lake microbial mat | place... | reverse complement strand
GTATAAGAGACAGCGTCTCCCCTACGACCGCATCTTGCTCCGTAACCGGATCTTCCCGGGCGCGGGCTCGATGTCCTACGCCTCGGCGCTCGCTCAGACGGGCATCACCCTCCAGGGCGGAACCGGAGCGACGAAGTCCGGTCTTCTGAACGGCGTAACCGCGGAAGCGGTCTACGGCGCGAACGTCAAGGCTCCGACTCTCATCGCCTACACGGGATGGGCGGACGGCCAGACGGCGGCGGCGACTTTCGGCGACGCGCGGGACGGTCAGGCGAACGTCATCTTCTACGACGGGACGGACCCGGCGAACCCGGCGAACAACCTCCTGACCTTCACGGCCGGCGGAAGTCTCGTAACCGTCGTCTTCACGGCCTCGCTCTCCGGGACGGCTACGGCCTTCGGGCCCGTAAGCGTCGCGGGCTCGGTCCTCGGCCAGATCAACGCGGCGATCGTCGCGGCGGGCCTTACGGCCACCGTCTCGGTCCGCCAGGAGGGCTCGGCGGTTCGCCTCGTAGGCGGCGGCTTCGGTTCGGCGGCGACGCTCGTAATCGGCGCCGGTAGCGCGAACGCGACGCTCGGCTTCTCCGAGGACGACACGGCTTCCCCCACGGCGGTCTCGGCGCGGCAGATGATCTCGGCGCTCATGGGTCACGCCCAGGCTTCGGGTTCGTTCGTTACGGCGATGAACTCCTACGCGGCTCCGGACGCGGCGTACTTCGCCGGGAAGGCTCTCGCAGGGATCGAGACGGACTCGACGGGGAACGTCTTCCTCTACTTCCAGAGCCAGACGCTCGGAATCGGTTCGTCGATCGACTTCGGCGACGCGACCTCGAACAACTCGCTAGTGACGGGGACTCTCCTCCTCATCACGGCATCGGACGGGTCGAGCGGAGAGGGCGTCATCAACGGCTTCTTCGTAACGTCTTCGAACCCGACTCTCGGCTCGGGCTCGGCCGATACGTCGGTTCTCAACAGCGGTACGGGTCAGGACGGCGTCGTCGGCCAGACCTACTACGACGACGTCTCCGGCCTCGTCTTCACGGTTCTCGCCCGCGACGGCGGGATCGCATACCCGACCGGCTCGAACGCGACGCTCACCTTCCGGGTAAGCAAGACGTTCACGGCCGACGGGAACATCCCGACGCTCGCCATCCCGGGCATCGAGCTAACCGTCACGAACACCTCCGGGATCGTCGTCTCGGATACCGCGTTCGTCGAGACCTTCAAGAAGACCGGGGACGAGCCCTCGATCGGCCAGGTCTACTACGTCTCGTACCTCTACGAGAAGCAGGACTACACCCCGAAGTTCTTCTCGCGCCTCTCGGAGGTCGTCGCGGAGTACGGAGCGGTAAGCCCCGACAACCCTCTCTCGCTTGCGGCCTACCTCGCGTTCCTGAACGGGTCCTCGGTCATCGCGACCTACCAGGTTCGGAAGGCGACCGGTTCGTCTCAGGCGAGCGAGCAGACCTACCTCGACGCGATCGAGTACATCGAGGGCGACTGCCTCCCGGGGAACATCGCCCCGACGGTCATCGTTCTCCTCACTCCGGCTAGCGCGAATCTCGCGAAGACGATGGCGATCCACTGCGACGTGCAGTCCTCGATTCGCTATCGCTCGGAGCGGACCGCGATCTTCGGGTTCGCTTCCGGAACTCAGCCGGTTCAGGCCACTGCGATCTCGGTAGCTACCGGCGCTTCTCGCGTCCGGTTCGTCTACCCGGAAATCGCCACCATCCGTCTGACGGACGTACTCGGGGCGTCGAGGGACTACCTCGTAGACGGTCGTTACATCGCAGCCGCGGTCGCGGCGAATACGACCGCCCCGAGCATCGACTCGGCGACCCCGTGGACTGGTCGTCTCCTCTCCGGCTTCCTCTCTCTCGGACGGCGTCTCGACGCGGTTCAGGCGAACCAGGTCGCGGCGAAGGGTATCACCGTCATCGAGGACCGTCTCCCGTTCCTTCGTATCCGTCACGGCCTCACCTCCGATATGACGGACATCCTCTCGAAGCTCCCGACGGTCGTCCAGATCGCGGACGACATGTCGAAGCGCGCTCGCGCGGAACTCGACCCCTTCATCGGCGTCAAGTTCCTCCCGCAGATCCTCGGGCAGATCGAGGGTCGCCTCGCCGAGATGTTCAAGCGCGCCGTTCAGGAGCAGATCATCACGAGCTTCACCGGCATCAGCGTAGCGGTAGACCCGGAAGATCCGACGGCCGTCCTCGTGGAAGCCTTCTACATCCCCGTCTTCCCGCTGCTCTACATTCAGCTGCAGTTCCGTGTCTCGGCTCAGAGCAACGCCTGAGCTGATCGATGCTCGGACCTCTCCCTACGACGTTTCGGGTAACTCCAACGCAGAGGTCTGCGTTGGAGACCTACGTCTTCGACTCGGGGTCTTCGACCGTCGAGAAGTTCCCTGGCCGACTAGAGGCCGGGAAGCTAATCGTCACCGGAGACGAGGAGACGGCATACCGCGTTCTTACCAAAGCTTCGGACACGGCCCGAGGCGGGTCCGAGCGTAGCTCTCTCCTCTCTCTCGCTTCCGCGATCATCCGTACGCGGAAGAACGGGTCTCTTCGTACTCCGACGAGCGTAGAAGACGCTCGTTCGGCGATTCGAAAGGCGAAGAAGCACCGAGACCGCGCCCTCGAAGCTCGGAAAGAGGCGGTCGAATCGGGTTACGAACTAGGGGTCCGTCAACAAGACGAGATCGTCGCCGGATACGATGCCGCGATAGTTCACTTCGAGAAATGGCTCTCCGAGAACGGCCCTAAGAAGAAGGCCGACGAGAACGGGATGATTCCGTGGACGGCTCTCGCGGAGCTAGAACGGGAACGTCTCGCTCGAAAGGTCGTAAAGCTCCGCGGGGCGTACGTCAACCTACACGAGATCGTCGAAGTAATGCAGTCGGCTCCGGAAAAGTCCGGGAACGATCTCATCTTCGCGGCCGACCTCCTTTCCGACGTTTCGCGGGAGGTAGACGCTTATCTCTCGGACCTCAACGCCCTTCTCGGGATTAGAGGTCTCAAGCGTCGCCGGTCTTCCGCGGCCTTCGTCGCCGCGAGCGTCCGAGTCGCCGCGAGGTTCGCGGGAGACCCGCGTTGGATGTCCGCGAGGTACCCGGGAGTCGATACCTCCGGGAGGCCCTTCGTGCGCGGCCAGCAAGTCCTCTACTGGCCTACGACGAAGACCTTCATGACCGGGGACGAGGCTCGGAAGGCATGGAATCAATTCCAGTCCGAGAAGGGCGACGACGAGGGAACTCCGTACTGAAGTTCTCGTTTCCCCACCTATAGAGTCGGCTCGAATAGACGGGACGTTTCTACGCGCCTGTTGGAGAACAAGAAATGGCCAACTCTGATCTTACCCCGGCACAAGGCACACAGGGCAGTTCGTACCTGTACGACTACGGGACGAGCCCGAACACCCGCGTAGCCGTCAGCCAGAAGGTACGGCTCCTCGCTCCGGCGTATGGGTCGCCTACGAAGGCGCTCTTCCAGATGGGCGTCGTCAGCTCGTTCTCCCCCTCGCAGAGCCGGAACGTAGACGCAGTCCGTGGTATCGGCTTCGGGGATACGATCGCCGAACTCGTACCGTCGGTCACGGAGCCGGTCACCGGGCAGATCGAGCGCGCGCTCCTCTACATGGCGAATCTCTGGCAGGCGACGGGCTACGCGAGCGGCGTAGACGGTCCGGTCCGAAGCCTCGCGCACCACCGCTGGCCGTTCGACATCGAGCATCAGCTGGTCTTCTCGTCCCTCGCGGACTCCGAACTCGGCGTCGCGAACGTCGGTCGTACCGGCGCGGAGCGGAACTTCGGCGGCGGTCTCCAGAAGATCTCGTATCCCTCGACGACCCTTCCGGATCCTTCGCCCTACGGCGCGACGCAGGGTCACTCGGCCATCATCACGATGTACGAGGCGTGCTGGTTCACGCAGTGGTCGGCGACCTACACGCAGGACGCGGGTCAGATCATGGAGCAGGGCGACGTCACCGTCTCCGATGTCCATGATTTCGCTAGCCTTTACGGAGAATTTTTGCCCACGGGGAATGATCCAACAGTCGATCAAATGGCGTCGGTTCGCTACGGCGGAATCCCGGGTGGCGTCGGAGTAGGCTCGCTCGCCTAATCTCGGTTCCTCGGTTTAGGGTAACCTAAACGGATGATTCAACCGAATGCTCTAGTAGAGCCCTCCCGAAACGGAGGGCTCTACGTCATTTGGCTGTCCGATACCCATTACTACGGCGGTCGCGCCAAAAACTTCCAGGCTCGGTGGGACGACCACCTACGGTGTCTTCGGCAAGGGTACCACGAGAATTCTCGGGTACAGGCCGTCTTCAACAAGTACGGACGATTCGAACCGACTGTACTTGTTTCTCTCGGGAGCGCCGCGTCTCCTGAGGATCTAAGAGACACGGAACAGAAGTCTGGGTCAACGACGGGACTCGAAATTCCCGAATGTTCCCGGACAAGATACTGGTCGGGTGGGGGATCGGCCGTCTCTGACTCACCCCAATAGCAAGGGTAGAGTCCGGGGAGCCTCGCTAACGGCAAGGCTCCCCGATTCTTTTTCGGGTCAACCGGAGAATACACGTGGGACTTTCCCTAGCCGATCTACGCGCCGCGATGTCTCCTCTTTCCGAAGTCGGAAAGGGAGAACTCACCTTCGACGTGAACGGCACCGTTCTTACCCTCCGCGCTCTGACTCCAAACGAGGAGATCGAGGTACAGAGGAACGCTCGGTCGATCCTCGCGGAAGGCGACATCACCGATCAGGTGAATATGTTGGAGTACCTCGACCGATTCCGAATCGGGTCGATCGCATACTCCCTTGTCCAGGTCGGAGACCTCGATTTCCGGAACCTAGAGACGATCGAGACCGGCGCGACTCTCCCGGGAGGTACGCGGGTAAAGGTCAAGCGTCACGAAGCCCTCGCGGAACTCGTCGGGACTTGGTCTCGGAATATGGTAGTCGCCGTCTTCCGGAAGTTCGGCGAACTCATGACGAAGGTGGAGAAGGAGGTCGAGGATCTCATCGACTTCGAGCCCGTCGATTACGACTCGGAGATCTCCCGTCTCGAAGAGCGTCTTCGGGAGCTTCGCGAGGAGAAGGCGCGGATGTCGGCGACCGAGGTAGATGCGCGTACGAATCTTCGGAACCAGGTCGCGTCCTCGACTACTTCGTTCCGGGCTCCGGCCGGGGCCCTTCCGGCCAAAGAGGGGACCGATATCGAGAATCAGCAGCGGACTCCCGGGGAGTCGGCGACGGTCAACGTCCCTTCGGATATCGAGCGGGAGATCGAAGAAGGCGAAGAGAACCTCGAAGAGAACCTCGAAGAGGAGCCCTCGGAACCGGCGGAGCCTACTCCGAGGGTCCCTGTATACGCCCGCGGGGACGGTCGTATGCCGCCGCCGGCTCCGGTCCCCCCGAGCGTTCCCGCCGAGGCCCTTGAGGGCGCAGGAAGGGACGAGGGGCTATCGGAAGAGGAACTCGCGCAGGTCAGCTCCTTCGTAGATATGAGTGATCCGGAGTCCGCCGAGAAGGCGGCGCACGCCGAGAACCTGAGGATCCTCGAAATGCGGAGGCGGCGTCCCCCGCACATGGCCGCGAAGCAGGTAGCCGAGGCCCACCTTCCGCCGGAGAGGCCGGTCCTTACCGATCAGACCATCGCCGGAAAGCCGGTCTACAAGATGCCGACTCAGAACCTCACGGATCGCGGAAAGGTTACACCTCCCGCACGAACCCCCGGAAAAGGGAACGCTAACCCGCGATTCAAGCCGCCTACCCGGTGATCGGATGGTAGAGCGTGCTTCCCTCGACGAGTAAAGAGCAGAGAGGGCCCTTGTACGGGGACCTCGTCCCTCTAATCGTACCAGGGTTCCTAACCGCACGACTACACTTCGGGGACTTGACTCTCGGGGTCCGTTCTCTCTCGGCGAATGACCTGAATCTCCTTCGCGGGGTCGCCCGCGAGGGGGGGCCTAACTGGCCGTTCCATATCGCCGCCGCGTCGATCTGGGCCGTAGACGGGGTCTCTCTTCTAGAGAGTCATCCGTACACCCTAAAGATCGCGCTCGAACTCCTACGTTCGACTCACAAGTCCGTAGCGAGAGCGGTATTTTCCCAGGCGTTAAGTTTCTTCAATCGTATGAAGAACGCGAACCTCTCGTTCGAGAGCTTCCTCTACGAGGAAGAATCGCGGCGCCTTTGGAAATCAACGAATAACGGAACCCATCCGATCTGGGTTCAGCCCGGTATCCCCGGGCTCGAACGCCTCGGACAGAACCCCTTCCAATCGTCGTGGGTTCAGTGGAATCGTTCCGAAGACGACCGTCACGACGACGACTACGCCTGGAGTCTAACGAAGGTCATCGTCTCCGTTACCTCTTCGAAATCCGCGAAGAAACTAGACGCGAGGGATAAGTCTCGGATCGACGCCGAGAAATCTCGACGAGCGGAAGTGCAAGACAAGGCCTTCTATCGGTACGCCGGATGGTTGGACGCGTCAGGCGAAGAGACGGCCCATCCGCTTACCCGCGTCCACAACCCTCGTACGGCTTCGGAGCTTTCGGAAGAGATGCGTCGTTGGGTAAGCGGAGAGCAGGACTTCCACGACAAGATCGTCGCCGACTACAAAGAGAAGGTTCGAGTCGAGGTCGAGGCTCAGGAGATCGCGGCAGAAGCGGCTTACGCCGCCGCTGCCGAGCGCCGACTTCTCGAAGAGAGGTATCTCGGAGCCGGGGTTAAGAAGCCCGCGCTCGTTGGGTATACCCAAGATCAGCTGTCGAAACTTCGACCGCAGGGCTCGAAGCCCGGGGCTAAGTTCATCGTAGAGGCGAGTCCCGTCGCTCGGACTTTCAACAAGTACCTACGAGACACCCCGGACGCCGGGGCGTTGGCGGTGAAGGACGGGCGAGTCGTCGTCTATAGGGAACCCGTTACGAAGACGGCTTCGGGGAACGAGGACCCACCTCCGACTCTGAACGACCGAATCTCGAACCGGAAACCGACGCTAAATGGCTAAGAACACGAACGCCAATCACGTAGTTAGCGTCGAAGCTGACTTCTCCAACCTTGTAAAGGCGGCGAAGAAGGCCGGGAAGAAGTCGAGCGAACTCATTGGTAAGGCCCTCGAAGCCGGTATCAAGACACACTCGACCAACGCATACGAGAAGAGTTACAAGGAATTCAATAAGCGGCGGATCGCCACGGAGAGGAAGTTCGCGGCGAACTCCTACGCCGCGGAAGTACAGAGGGCCGGGAAGGTCGAGGCGAAGCTCAAGGAAGTCGTGCAAGAGATCGCGAAGCGCGATCGCGAACTAAAAGATCAGAATATCGATTACGAGGTTCGGAAGAGGAAGCTCGCCGAACGGAAGCTCTTCAAGGAGAAGTGCCAGCTTCTTGATCAACTAGACAAGGGGATGGTCGTCGGCTTCGCCGACGCCCTTCGGGAAGCGAACAAAGAGCTAGAACAGATCACGATCGGGCAGAATCAGGCCACGAAAGCTCAGGGCCGCGCGACCGATCAGATGATCCGCGGCTCCGAGACTGCCGCTGAATTCATGAAGTCCTTTCGTATCGACGCTATCAAGGGCGCGAGCGAGTTCAACGAGAAGCTACAAGGGTCCTTGGAGACTCTGAAGTCGGGGCTCTCGAATATCGATATCGGAAGCCTCGCTTCCGGCGGGGTAAGCGGACTCGCGAAGGGGGCCGGGAGCTTCGCTGAAATGGCGACCGGACTAGCCGCCGCTGGAGGGGCGATGAGCGGACTAGCCGCGGGAGCCGCCGCCCTAGCTATAGCCCTCGGCCCTCTCCTTCTTATCGCCGGGGCTCTCGGCGGTCTCCTGTTTGGTATGGACAAGGAGATCAAGGAATTCAATAAGAGCGCGATCAATACGTTCGGTACGCGCAGCGTCATGAACGTCGGGATGTCAACGCTCGACGAGAACCTCACCGTAATTCGACACGCGGTCCAAGACCTTACCTCAACTCTCGGCCTTACCGAGTCCGAGGCGGTCGGGGTCTTCGACGCTTTCGACGCCGGGGGGATCTCCTTCGGCCGCTTTACGAAGGGGGCCGTAGACGCGGCGGACGCCGACGCGCGTCTCTCCGCGGCTCTTCGGGGGACGGTATCCATTGCAAAATCTCTCGGGATCGAAGTAAGCTCGTTTGCCGGGACTCTCGCGGAGTACAGCGATACTCTGGCTTCGAGTTTGGAGGGGGTTACCGATCAGTTCGCCCTCGTCGCAAAGCAGGCGCAAGACGCGGGCTTCAGTACGCGGCGGTTCTACTCGCTCATTACTCAGGCTTCCGCCGGCCAGGCGTCCCTAAATACGCACCTCGACCAGACCGCCGATCTCCTCGTCCGGATGACGAAGGTCTTGGGCGAGAAGGCCGGAGCGGAGGTCCTCGGAGGCGCAGCGGGCGGACTCGGGGATATGAGTACCCAGGACCGGACTCGGATGGTAATGACTACCGGTCGGAAGAGGACGAGCGAGATCGTCTCTAGGGACGCGGACAGTCAAGCGCATAACTTCGTTTCCGATCTATCGAGGTCCTTGGGGTCTCCGGAAGTAGCTCGCGCTTTCGCTACCGCCTCCGGAGCCGGAGTAACGCTTTCGGATGCGGCCAGGACGGATAGCGACGTTCTCGTCCGGGAACTTAGCGCCCTATCCCGGAGCGACCAAGCCGTACTCACTACGGCCTTCGAGAATTCTACGGACAAGACGGTCTCCGGTCTCGGTCGCCGCCTCGATCAATTGACGAAGTTGAGTCGAGGTACGAGCGGCGAGTTGTTTGACCTCACCGATTCTTTCTCCGCTCTAAGCGCTGGCGCTACCGTCGAGATGAAGCTCAGTAGCGTAGATGAAATTACCGGAGGAGTTCCGTTTAACGAATTGTCTGGGCATCTACGGATGGCCGCCGAGAGCGTCTCCGGTATGTCTGGAGCCCAAATCGAGCAGTACCAGGCTTTGGCCGCCGCGTCGGAAGGAAGTCTTCGGATTCTGCAGTCTATCAAGAGTCAAGGGTTGCCTTTCGACGAGGCGGCGGCTGCGGATCAGGACAAGAGGTTCGGCGGACACATCGCCGAAAACGGCGAGATCGTAACAGCTAGCGGGTTGGCCGTAGAGAACTCGACGGACCTTCTGACTGCGATGGTAGAGCGCGGGGACGCCGAGGTTACCGAGGCTCGGAACGAGGCGATGGACCTCGCTTACGACGCGTTCGACGCGACGACGACGATCGCTGATATCCTGGAGAACAAGATTCTCTTCTACGTCCGCGGCCTCTACGAGGATGTCGGACAGCCGCTCATTACCTGGCTCTCGAAGAGTCTAAGGCTCGGAGGTTCTTCGTCGGCTCGCCAAGAGGCGATTACCGCGCGAGGCGCGTTGGGTAATACTTCTCGGGAGGCGATGGATTCCGCCTCAGAGGCCGGGAGGACGATCTCACGTCTCGGGTCGAAGGAGACGGCGGGGACCCTTACGGCCCAAGAGGGGGACGAACTAAAGAGGGCGCGCGAGCAGGCCGAAGCGGCGCGGGAGACTCTAGACGCGGTTTCGAAGGCAATGCGGAGGCTTTCGTCCGGAGACTATTCCGGGATGACGGGTACGCGACACGTCGAGGCTTCGGACCGGGTTACGTCTTCGACGGCTCGAACGATGCTCGTGCATACAGACGCGCACGACGAGACCTATCAGATGACCGGCGCGGAGTACGCGGCTTCGATCGGCGGGTCCTCTAGGACCGCTACCGCCTCTTCTCGGGCTTCCGAGGACGCGGCGACGGCCGTACACCAGCCGATCGTCGCCGCTACCGAAGAGGCCTCGGAGACAACCGTCGCTCAAGCCGAGGAGACTCGGGACACGATGAAGACTCTCGCCGAGGACTCCGATCGGCACATCACCAAGACCCTTACGAAAGACCGGAAGGTCGGAGACATGCTCGCAAAGAGCGGTCTTCCGGACGCGATCGTAGCCGCCCAAGTAAAGCAGCAGATCTCGGCCCTTGCTTCGGCGGCGGGTCTTACCGGGGACGATGCGGCGGACGCCATTACCCAGTACATGGAGGAGGGGACTTTTTCCGGTAAGCTTTCCAAGGCCATTACAGGTCTCGACGCTGTTTCGAGGGCGGCTCTCTCCCCTGCGGTGGCAGGTGTCGGGGGTCTAATCGGGGGAGAAGACGCCCTCGGGAATATCGGAACGGTCCGGGGTCCTGCGATGCTACGGGGTAGGGGTGGGGTTTCAGGTACCGAGGAGGTCACCGTCGGACCGACGGCTCATGATTTCATTTACCAGGGCGACGGCGTTCGAGGGACGCTTACGCCGATCGACGGCGCGGATACCGTTGTCGGGGCGAAGTCCGGAGGGCCGCTCGATCGCGGGGGCGGCGGGGGCGGCGGGAACGTCACGGTCAACGTCTACGGAGGAGACGAGCGCCGCGTCTTCGACGTAGTAAAGCGCGTAATCCAGCAGTCGGGCCTCGGACCCGGGCGAGTAGCGTCGCGTGCCTGAGCGCGCAATGATCCAATCGGCTTTCAATTTCGCCCAAGACGAGTTCGCGGGTCTCGGGAAACGTCCGGTCGTCTTCGACATTATCGCGCCCGACCGGGTTACGTCGCTCCTTCCGGAGAACCTCAAGATGGTTCTCCATGTAAACCCGAGTTCGATGCAGTTCACGTATACGAGAGTCATCGACCGTCAGCAGACGATCGGCGGGTTCGTTGAAGCCCATTGGGGAGACTCCCCGGCGGAGGTCGCGCTCTCCCTCGCGACCGGGGGCTTCGTCCGCCTCTTTACCGGACTTTCTAACATCACAGGCCCTACGCCCTCGAACTCAAGTATCCAGCCTACAAGTATGCAGGCGACGAGTACGGGCGGAACCCGGCGCGATACGATCGCGTACGACAAGTTCCTCGACCTTCTCGCCCTCTTCAAGAACAACGGGGCGATCTTCGATACCTACGGGCAGATCGCCCTCCAAGGGCAAATCTTGATGATGTTCGACGGCGGGAAGTGGTGGGGGTGGTTTACGACCTTCTCGGTAGAAGAGACGGCGGACCAGCCCTATCAGTTCGCGATTACCGCGAACTTCGTCATCGATCGAGAGAGCCATTCGCTACGGACGGTGAACGTCCCGCTCGTCCCGCTCGCGCGGACGGGGACTAGCGGGGGATGACGGGGCGGTAGCGTTCCTCTGAGAGATACGAGGTAAGTTGCCGAATCCGACCCAGCCCGCCCGCTTCTTCGAAGGACTCCCGACGGGGCCCGACTTCGAACGCGAGTATGAGACTCAGACTTCTATCCCGATCGACGGGTCGAAGGCGAGCCTACGGGCTTTTTCTCCGTTCGTTCTACGGATGCTCCCGCCTTCGATTCTAGGGGAATCGTTCGGCGTTCCGAGTTCGACGACCCCTCCGACCGAGGAGGGGATTCTTACCTCGACGACTCCGACGGACTACGCGGGAGCGATTCGAGGTCTAAACGCTCCTCGACTAGAGGCTTCGGGAGATACCTACGAGGCGCTCCTTCGCGCAGGTTCGACGATCCCCGGTATTTCCGCGGCTAGTACCCGGTCGATCGAAGAGGGAGTAGCGAACTCCGCGCGAAACCAGACCATCTCTTCTACGGCGACCGGGGTTCGGATCGTCCCGGCTCTCGCCAACGATACGGCGGCTCTCTCGATCCTCCTCCAGCTACGGCGGTTGATGGATATCCCGCCGCTCTGCCTCTACATCAACCCGACGACCTTTAGCGTCTCCCATACGAAGGTCGCTCAGTTCCAAGAGCGGACTCGTTACGGTTACGTCTACCAGGCGTGGGGCGAAGAGCTAACTAAGGTCAGCTTCTCTTGTACGATCGGCGCCTTCGTCGCCGGAAAGACGACCCCCTCCCAGCGTATCGCCTCGGGGGTCCAGTACGCCTCGAAGCGAGACTCCGCCTCGTTCCAGCAGCTCATGGCCGTCTTCGGGATGTACAAAAGCGGCGGGTACATTCAGGACATGACCGCGAACGCGACGGGTCGGCGGTCGCGCGCGAACCACATGGTCGGGAATACTGCGATCGAGTACGACCAGAACGTTTACGTCGGGCACATGGACTCGTTCTCCTACGCGGAGGAGGAGACTCTTCAGGGCGGGGGACTCAAGTTCGAGATCGAGTTTACGGCCATCAAGGTCTACGACGTCGCGAGTCAGAAAGTCTCGGTCGCTCCTATGAACTCTCCGAGTTCGAGCTTCTACAACCCTTCGGGCGCGAACGCCCCGGGTCCGGGTTCGCGGCTCTCGCGAACGTTCCTCGCGTCGTCTACGCAGTTCGTAACGGCCCCGACGATCGGGGGCTCGACGCCGGCTCAGCCGTGGACCGGCGCGGCGGTAGGGGCCTCGCAGGAGACCGGAGACGTCATCTTTACTCGTAGGACTGGGTAATGCCTGCGATTCTCGAACGGCCGTACGCCGGTACGTGGGCTCCGAACCAGCGGAAGGTTACCCAATGGACTCCAGACGCTCTCGTCTACCTGAACGGGGATACGAGTCTTTCGGGGTGTCGGACGTGTCACCATAGGATCGACATCCAGCAGTTCGTTACGAGCGTCAGCGTAGACGCGGGGGTCGAGCCTGGCGCTTCTTCCGCGAGCGTTACGCTTGCGATCCCGAAGAGCTACGGGGACTCGATCTTCCGCGACGGGAATACGCTTCTTCGTTGCGGTCTAGAGATCCACGTCTACTTCCGCGGATACTTCCCGATGACGGGGCTCGCCGACCCGGACGCGGATCCGCGCTCTGCTACGGTCTCGGGAGTCCGGCTTACCGACATCCCTCAGTACCCGTACTACCCGGCGTTCCATGGCGTCGTTACACAGGTCAGCCACGAGAACTCCGGGGGGTACTTCTCGGCTTCTTTGGCCTGCTCGGGGATGTTGCACTTTTGGCAGTACATGCAGATCGCGGCGAACGGCGCGTTCTTCGGAGCCCGGCCAAACAACTCCGGGGTACGGACGAACCTCCGAGGCCACGTCTTTACCGGAATGAGTCCCTTCGCGATCATCTACTCGCTCTATCGCGATACGATGGGTTCCGCGGCCGGAGTCGGGTTCGCCCTCCAGAGCCGTACGAATATGCAGGCGGTCTCGACCGCTTCTGGAGACTCGCTCTACTCGATGGCTCTCCGGTATTGGGAGCAAAGATTCGCCCAGGGTATGTATGGGCTCCGGATGCACGGCGCGTCCGGTCAACTATTCTCCGGCTCGACCCAGGCGTATCTCGCGCGTCTCGGGGGGACCGACGCCCGGATTATCTCTGTCGTAACCGGGAACGACCGAAGAGAGAGTAATCCACTCTCCTCTTCCGCGGCGGCGTTCAACCTCATCGATCGCGACGGAGACGGGCGGATTAACCGCGGCGCGGACCTCCGGTTTTCGACTTCGTCTGGAGGTGCCCCGAACCGAGACTTCGGCGTCGTAGTTCCGCAGATGCAGGCGTTTGTCAACGACGTCTCGCAGTGGGGGCAGGTCAATCTCTTCGAGACGACTTACGAGTCCAAGCTCGATATCGCGACCCAGGTATCGAACATCTGCGGTTACGAGTTCTACCAGGACGCGGACGGGGACCTCGTTTTTAAGCCACCCCTCTACAACCTCGATACGAGTTCGTCCCGCGTCTACCGGCTCGAACCCGAAGATATCATCTCGATTTCGTTTTCCGAGAGCGAGCCGGAAGCGACGTATGCGACCGTAAGCGGAAGTCCCTTCCAGAACATGCGCGGCGTCGTAGACGAGGCGGAGTTCGGCGTCCGTTCGACATACTACGACTATCGTCTGATCGCCCAATTCGGTTGGCGAGAAGGGTCGTTGGAGAGCAACTACTACTCGAACGCGCGTTCCGCATTCTACGCGGCCGTAGCGAACCTCGATCGTATCAATCAAGGGATGAACGCGGCGTCGGTTACGATCCCGCTCCGCCCCGAAATCCGGCAGGGCTTCCCGGTCTTCATTCCCCATATCGATTGCTTCTACTACGTACAGTCGGTTTCCCACGCGTTTACGTTTGGGGGGTCGTGCACGACGACTCTCAATCTAGTAGCGCGTCGTCGGAAGTTCATCCCGCCGGGGAACTCGACGGGAGATAGCGTCGGAAGTATCGATCTCGGATCTACGAACTTCGCCCCGCGCTCTCTCCAATATCTGGATAACAGCGGAGTCCCACGCGTTCTCGGGTTCCCGAACGTCGTAATGGCGCTCGACCCAGAACGGATTAACCCCCTCTTTTTCCTCTTCGGACTTGACGCCGAAGAGAGCGGGGTCGTCGATCGCGGGCGGGCTGGAGCCGGGAACGGCCTGGGGAGTACCGCGTCTCGAACGCGGTCGGAACTACTCGCCTCGAACTTCGCTCAGGTCCTTGTGATGAACGGGATCCTCGGGGTAAATCCGGTCGGTCGCGATTCTCGGACTACGGAGATCGACGATTCCGGGACCGACGCTCTAATCGCGTCTCTCGCGGAAGGGGGTGTCTCGACTCCGATCGCGGAAGTCTCTTCACCGACGCCGATCTCGGAAGGGACCGCGGTCCGAGAGGATATCATCGCCCCGGCTTCGGGCTGGTGGATTCAAACGGGTCCGGCACACGGCATTCAGATCTCTCCAGAGCAGCTCCTCACCGGTCTTCGAGCCCTAATCACGGAACGAGGGACGGCGCGGCGGCGGATCACCCACATCAATACGGCCATCCTTCGGCTACAGAATCGAATCCAGAGAACGGGGGATACGGAAGACGGACGCGCTACTGCGCAGCGTCTCGCCGACAAGATCACGGTCCTTCGTACCGAGGCCTCGACCCTAAACGAGTTCCTCGCCGGAAGCGTCGCGACTCCGGGGGCCGACGCCGAACCGAGCGAGCTAGTCAATTTCCTGATCGGCGAAGTCCGTCGTCTCGACCCGCCTACGGCCGGACGGGATATGAGCGTAGACGCGACCGGGTCCCTAAATAACTCGGCCACGATTCTCGATCTCCTGAACGACCGAAAGGCTTCTCTCGGGCTCAATACTCCCGGCTACTACAGGTACTACTCCTCGGCCCACCCGGTCCCGGCTCAGCAGGGTTACGTTGAGCTAGGGTCCAATTCCGCGGCCCCTGCAGATCCGCGAACTACGGCGGTAGACGATTCCGGGTTCGACTCGGTGATCTCAGAGGTTTCGAGCGGAGCGGCTTCGGAGTCGAGTTTCTCTACCGTAGGAGTCGAGCCGCTTACTGGAGAGGATATCTCGGCGGAGTCAAATTTCGAAGTCAACCTAAGCGAAGAGCAACTTCGAGACTATGTAAAGCTCGTTAACAAGTCTCCGGTAAACGGGCTAAATGTCCGGACGTTTAACTCTCAAGATCCGGTCCCAACCTCTACAGATCAAATCTTTGCTATTACTTTCGAGCAGAGGACGGCGAGTCGGTTCGGTTCGACTACGACCTTTGTAGTCCACGATGGCCGGACCCTCGACGACGTAGCCGACGCACTTCGAGCTTGCCTAACCGGTACAAGTGCGCTCGGGACGCTTCTCGGGACGAGGTTCGCGACGGCGCTCGCCGCGACGGCTACCGGGCTCGGGGACGTCTCGATTACGGGCGGGGCTCTCGTCGAACGCGCGATGGCCGCGGTCGGGGGAATCTCCGGACTTACGGCCGGAACCGGGGACGATCGCGCCCCGATTACGAGCTTTGATATCGCGGGGGGGACCCCGAACAATACCGCTCTCCTAAACGGCGCCGGGGTAACGGACGTCGTTCTAAGTACGCTTGGTTCTACGGATACGGCGACGGCTCGCGCCGAGAACATCCTTACCGGGAAGGGTCAAAACCTCGTACACCAGGTCTCGGGGGCAAACCAAGCCGCCGTAGAGAATGCGATTCGAATCCTTGGGCGTTCGACGCTCGTCTCGGATACCGCGTCTTCTACGGCGACGGTCGCTTCCCCGACGGCTTCGGAGAGCGATACTTCGTTGGCGAGTCGCGCGGATATCCCTCCTACCGTTATGAGATCGATTCGTGCGATCGAATCGAGTTCGAGTTCTTCGGCCGTTCGGTTCGAGCGCCATCTCTTCGCCCGATTGACCGGAGTCACGATCGACGGGACGGGAACCTCTCGCGCGACGTTTGATCAAGTGCTCGCGACGTACCCACAGTACCGGGAAGAGTTGATTCGTTCGACCTCTTGGGGTTCATATCAGGTTCTCGGACACGCCCTCCTAGAGACGCACCCGAGCGATCCGATCGAGTCGTTCGACCGAGACCCGAACGGAGTTAGCGACGATGTCCTTGTCCGGTTCTTCAATACTTCCCCCCCGGCACGTCGCGCCGCGAACGCGGTTGGGACGGATCCGTCCGAGGCAAACATCGCCGAACTCGCGCGGGTGTATAACGGAGACGCCCGTGACGACGACGGCTCGCTAACTCTCTGGGGAGACCGGTTTACGGCGGCTCTCTCTTCCGGAGCGGGCGCTCGAACCGGGGGTACGACGCGGCGACGGGGTGGGCGCGGCGGTCGAGTCGTCGGCGGAAGTAATTCCGCCGCGCTTTCTGGAGCGCTCGGTCAATGGTTGTCCGACATGCATCGTCTCTTCGGCGGCTCGTTCCCCGAAGGGGGTTCGCTTCCCTTTCATTTCCGTACGGATACCGGAGTCGTCCGCGAGCCCCTCAATACCTTCTCGCCGGTCTTTCCCGTCTCGGACGCCGTCGGGTACGAACACTACGGGACCTACCAGTACGGTCGAGGCCTTAGCATCGAGCCGGGCGGGAACTACGAGACGCTCATGGGGACGGATCCGTTCCAGTATGTTGACCCAGACCTTGCCTACGCCTTCGCGAATGCCGTCCGACGCGAAGGCGCTCCGACCGGCGCGGACGGGAGTCCGGTCCTCGGGCGGGATGCTTGGGCGGCTCTCCGCGCGATCGCGAGCGACGAGGAATTCGCGCACAGCCCTGGAGCGGATATCGCCATCCGAGTCTTCCGCGAGGACAACCCGGATTCCGACCAGACTGAGTCCACAGCAATGATCGCGAGCGGGCTCGCAAACTACGTCATGAGTAGTCGAGACGCGATTACCCACCTTCCGGTCTCGAACGTAGCGTTTCGTCTCGCCGACCTCAACCCGAACATCACCGGGGAGGATACGTGTGTATGTCGCGGGGCGGAGGCCGACCTTCTGATCGCCGCTTACATGAGCGGGTCGAGCGCTACGACATTCGTCTCCGTCGAGAACGCTCCGGACCAGGCCTCTCGGTGGGTCTCGCAGCAGATGGTTCTCGCTGCGGATTCTTGGACGCTATCTCAGAACGCTCTTCGAGGCGCCGCGCTTACGACGCTCGGCCGTCGGTCGGTCTTCGACTCCGTACAGGGGATCCTCGGAATCGCTTCCCAACTGACGGCCCCGGTAGACCAGTTGGGAAGCGACCTCTCCGGAGTAACAGATCCGACGAGCCAGAACCTTCGACGACTGAACGAGATCTCCGGTCGAATCGACCGAACGTTCTAGGGCGCGAAAGCGAGCGGGCCGGAACCCCCCTCAGGCAACGTTCTAGGGCGCGAAAGCGAGCGGGCCGGAACCCCCCTCAGGCACCTCTACCGTCGCCTCTACGACCGGCGGAGGAGCTTCGAGGGCCGGCGTAACGGCCGGGAGGGCGATCGTCTCTACCCCCGTCGGGCAAACCCCTCGGGCGGGGTTGCACCAGAAGCGGTTACTCGAATCCCCGACCTCGAACGGAACGAGCCCTCGACGAACGGCGTTCCCGTCGTCGCAGGCCCCGTGGGCGTCCTCACAACGACCCCCCCACGTCACGAGCGGGGCGCGGGAGAGACTTCGAAGCCCCCGACCGGAGAAGAGTTGGCGGGAGAGCGCGAGCATCTCCATCCAGCGAGGCCGATAGTCCCGTTCCCAGTCCAAGGGATTCCCGTTCGCGTCCGTAGCCGGGAAGTGCTCGGGTCGGTTCCCTTCGAGATCGAGTTCTACGATCCACCGTGAACGTTCGCGACGAGCGGGTACTTCCTCGGTCGCGTAGTTCATGTGATTACGCATAGAACCTAGGAGAGTTTCGTGATCCCGACGCGTGTAGCGGAAGACCTGGAACATCGCGGGAGCGTCGTATTCGGCGTGGTTGTGATCCGCCGTGGGGTCACAAGGGCCGGGACTTCCGTCGCACGGACGGTGGATCCAGTTCGCCTCGTGAACGACGGCGCGCGCGAAAACGACGAGACATGCGTTGTAGAGAGCTTCATCGTCTCCGATGATTCGCGCTTCGGGCCACCGACGGTGGAAGGCGGGTCGTTCCCGAGGATCTGTGAGGAGAGCCTCCTCGAAGAAACTAGGGGCTAACTGAACCGGGGTCGTCCTCCGGACGGTAACTACGGGCCGAGAGGTAGGAGAGAGGGTCGAAGCCGCCGTCTGCGCCTCTAGCGCGCGAGCTACTCGCTGAGCCTCCAGTCTCTCTTCCAGAGCCGCCGAGAACTCCGCCATCCGAATTCGCGACTCTTCCGGGGTCTCCGTAGTGGGAGGGGGGGAGCCGGCTTCGGAGCGGTCGGGGTCGGAATCGACCGTTTCAGCCACCTCTGCTAGGTTCGGGTCCGTAACGCACGACCCGAAAACGAACAGAAACACGACGACGGGTAGGCCCGTCCATCTCATGAACTTCATAACAGAATCCCTTTCGTCCTTGGAACGCTTCAGCCACAACGGCCTCGGTCGTTCTTCGAGCCAATGTTGTTCTGGACCCTCCTGGTTGGTTGTTTCGTGAACGAAAAGCCCGCTTATCGCGGCCTTATCGCGCTATATGCCGAAATCGTTGGGGTTTCTAGCGCCCTTCGAAATCGTTAGGATTTCTAGCGCCCTTCGTTAATCCAAGGCGCACAGATCTGGTGGACGCACCCGATGTTTCCTCCGCCCCAAACTATCTCGTCCGGGTACTCGTGGAGGATTACGCTTTCGGAACAAAAAACGCATGGGGGAAAGGAGGAGACCGACGGGATGAGGTGGTAGTCTTTACGGGCTTTTCCGTATTCTAGGCACCATTCCGAGATGTCTCGGTAGATCTTGTGCGGGTACGGGAAACGAGCGAGGGGGGAAATAGGATCGAAGAGGGGGCATTCCTCCGGCGGGGGGTCGTCGGCGAAGGATTCCCCGATCCGAGGATCTAGCTCGAAGAGCGAAGGCGCGAGCTGTCTAGCCATCCGCTCGTAGGCCTGGAGGATGAGCGGGGTAGGATCCGAGACTCCGAACTTGTCGCCTGAGATTCTTTCGGAGACCGCCCAGTTGAGGGACTTCTTCCAAACCTTTCCCGGGGGGAAATGCGCGGGGAGGACGTCTACGTGGAGGGCGAATTGGTAGCGGTGCGAGATCCCTAGTCTCGAAACTTCGGGGGTAACGATCCGTAACCAACCGGGCACAGAGATTTCCCCTAAGACAGCCTCCGAGATGAGACCGTCCGAGTTGTGAAGGAGTGCGGCGGCGGATAGGAGGGTAACGGCTAGACCTTCTTCTTGAGAAGCTCGGGCGGGATCCCCCCGAGCCAAGAGAGGTCGAGCTTCCAGACTCCCTTACGGGAGTTCCAGATCGTCATCGCCTCTTCGATGTGCTTCTCTACCTGATCGAGAGTCCAAGAATTCACCTTCATCATGTGAGTCATCGCCTTCGGCCCTCGACCAACCGCGAAGGCGCGGCCGATATGGCGAACTTCGTGACAGGAGGGACATAGACTTTCCAATCCGACGAGCTTCTGAACCCTCTTCGCGTCGTCGTACTCCCAGCGTTCGTGGCACTCGACCGGGTGTTTATGACCCTTCCCCCCGCAGATCGAGCAGACGAATCCGGCCTTCTCGTAGACCTTCTGTCGGACGATCTCCCATCCCTTCGCCGTAAGTAAGGATCTTAGGTTCCAACCCCATGTAGAGGAGGGCACTAGTTCGGCGACGAGTCGCGGGGGGTTCACAGGGAGACCTTACGCTCGGTCGCTAGGTCTCGATTCTCGGGCGTTTTCCCCGCTATGGGACCGTCGAGGCGAGACCCTATACATGACAGACACTCTCGATAAGCTCAAGAAGGCGTTTGATCAGACGATTAGTTCGGCGACCGGGGTATCCCCCTGGAACGAGCCTCTCGTTCGGCGAGACGCAGTGAGGTCTAGCGAGATCCTCTCGGTTCCGATCGTACAGGGAGGGCTCGGGGGTTGGGTTGGTTCCGCCGGTTTCCCGTATACGAGTACGACCTCCGATATCGGGCTCCAGTCGGGAGCCGCCCTCCCGGCTCGGAACTCGTTCGAGATGGGCCTCGGGCTTCCCGGCGTCCCGGACGTAGACTTCGTCCCTTACGCCGCCGGTTCAAATCGTTTCGGAGGGAAGGGACCCGCTCTGATCGGACATCCGATCTCGTGGGAGGTCGTAGGACCGACTCTGAAGTCCCCTTACTGCGACTGGCAGTGGAAAGTAGACCGCGCCCTAAATCAGCTTCTGATGGAGACGGGTCCTTACTCGACTCCCGGAGGCGCTCTCCCGGTAAGCGTAAATCAGGCCTACAATACGGCGGCCGGCTTCGATGATATAGGCGGTCTCTACGTCCTCTTCACCTTTACGGGGGAGGGTTTTACGGGATCCCTTACAGGGCGTTCCCCGATTACCGCGACGTATAAGAGCAAGGCTCCCTACGAACTTTTCCGCGTCGCGACGATCGTTGGGCTCCAAATTAATCTTCGGAGCGAGAAGCTTCTTACGGACTACTACGGGGCGGGGGACGGCACGCGGGGAATTACCCTCGTTCGCCCGAAGGTTACTCGACTCGCCGCCTTCCCGGTTCCGGTCGTCGGTCAAGTCAAGCCGAACCGCGTCTTCGTCTTCCTCCCGCCGGAGAGGACGGCGAATACGGAGTACGCCCCTCCATACAATACTTCCGGAGCCTCTGGGTCTTGGTTTAAGGGGGGTTACGACGTAACGGGGACGAATATCGCCGCGGACCCGGGGACGTACGGAACTCCGGCGCTTACCCCTATCCCTCGACCGATCGCGCGATTGAGCGCGGTTATCTCGACCGCGGTACCGAGCACCAGTAACTTTTGGTGTATCGAGATCGCGGCTCCAAACGCCTTGATCGGGACGGGGGCGATTCTTCGCGTCTCGAACGTAGTCGAATCTAGCCTAATCGACTCGACTACCGGAACGGCCGCGAACGCGTTCGGATTCTTCGAAGTCGTCTCGGCGGTCGGGGCCGGGCCGGTCGTCGTTACGTTGGCTAGGGTAACGGAAGCAAATCCGGATACCGGAGCGGTATTTTACGGGTCCGGACCTGTAGCGACGGCCGACGCCGAGATTAGCATCGAGGTCTTCGAGGGCGTACACACGATCTTTACCGACGCCAACCTCAATATGGGGAAGCTCGCGGCGGCGCGTCTCTCTAACCTAATCGACCCTCGTACCTCCGGACCTTCGGTTACCTACCGGGATATCGATACGAGTCCGGTCGTAGCCTCGACTCCAGATCGGGCGATCTTCGATACTCGGATCGGAAGCGACCCCGGAAATCTCCTCGAACTAGGGTTCCGGACGGTCCTCTTCCCGGCGAAGAAGTCCGGTCTAAACGTCCTCCCGGATTTTGACTATCCGGTAGACGCCAATAATCTCGTCCTAGATCCGGACGTAAACGAGCGCCAGTACATCGAGATCGACTACTCGGCCGGCGTCGCCTACCTCTCACATACCCCAGCGGCAGGGAACCCGCTTTGTTCGATTACCCCAAACGGGACCGACCCGATAAACACGACCCCGACGAACAACCCTCGTCAAGAGGTTGTTCTCTACGCGGCTTGTGTCCCTTACTCGACCGAGGAGGGGCAGACGGGTTCCGGACTCCGGATTATGGGGTCTAGCCCTGAGTCGGTAGACGCCGGCCTCGGGGAATCGGATTTCGCGGATGTCTTCGGGCGTCGGATCATTACCGCCCCGAACGCCGCTCAGTCCCTTAACCCCGTTGGCTTCGCGTCGGTAGAGACGACCCTTACCGATCTCTCGGCTCTCCCGCCGAGCGGCTTCTTTTTCGTATGCCAGGCCGTCAGCGGAGTCGTTACCTCGAAGATCGGTCCCTACTACTACCAGTACACGGACCTGACCGCCGGACCTCCCGCGGAAGTACGCCTAAACGGAATCACCGGTCCGTCCGGACTCGTCGCCCTCGACCCGGCGCTCGGGTGGTCGATCGTCCTACAACGTTCTCTCCGTTCGTTTACCCCTACGAGCGCCTCGGCGGATACGGTTCGGGGAGCGGCGAAGAGGGTTACCGCCCTCGCATTCAAGAACACTACTCTTTCCTTCGGGGCGGACGGGACGGTTACGCTCGAACCCGTCTCGACTTCGACCCTCGACTCGGCTTATCGCGCGGGTCTAACGAGTACGCCAGGAATTGGTCGTGTAATCGTCTCGGACGGAGGCCCGATAGAGACTCGCCCAGAAGGGTCGAGTCTCTATGCTGATCCGTTGGAACTCCCTCTGGAGTCTCATTTCTTCTCGAACTATAATCTCGGGATCGATACGACGGAATCGAAGGTCGGCTTCGACTTCGTAGGGCGTCGTTCGAATACGATCGTCGCCCCCTACTCCGGACTCGATAACTTCGCCGGGTTCATTGACCGTCGCGTCTTCGCTCCCCAGACGCCAGGCGGATATACGATCCTTGGAGATCTACCGTCTGGTAGCCCCCTCTTCGACGTAGACGTCATCGCGGCCTCCCGTATCAGTCTCGATACGGCGGGTAACCAGTTCCATGACGGGACGGCCGACCAAAAAACCCTACTCGTCAACGACCTCGACCTCATCCATCTCCCGGGCGTCGGAGTCTTCCTCCTCCACCTCCCGGTCGTATCGACGGCGACGGACTACGATCTAGTAAATCTCGACGGGAGCGTCCCTGTATTGACGTTCCCGTTGAACGTCAAGAGTTGCACCGTTTACCGTCCTCGGTTCATGACGGGTAAGGGGTTCGACGACGGGCCCTCGCCGATTACCGGTACGGGCGGGACCTGGATTACCGGTCAGGGAGAGAAGCCCGCGCTCCGAGTCCTCGCGGGTTCTGGGGTAGTCGTAGACGGTCCCGACGAGGGTGGCTCGATAACCGCGCTCGAATTCTGGTACCGAGCCCTGGACCGTATACCTCAGACGAATATCGGGTTCGACACCTTCGGTCGTCTGACCTCGACGCTTCGTCCCATACATATGCCGGACGCGGACGTTACCTACCGGGGGAATTTCCTTACGCGGTCGGTCGGGGATCAAGCGCTATCAGCCGATCTCTCGGTTGGGCATCTCGTCGAGGATAAAAGGGGCAACGTAAACTACAGTTACGACTTCCTTTCGCTCCGCGCCTACACTAATACTACGTACGCGTTCACGGTCGTAGATGTCGATCGGATTTCGATCGCGGTCCCCCCGACGGTAACGGACCTTGCGCCCGGTCTTTCCCTCTTCGTCGAGCTAACCGGACTGACTCCTACGGTCCCGGCCGAGAACGGCCTCTACGTCTGTCAGTTCGCCCCCAATATCGCGCCCCCGCCCGTCGAATTTACGCTTAGGAAGCTAGGGGACGTTCCGTCTCTAACGATCGCCGATACGGGAACGGCAAAGTTCTACATCGGGTCTTTCCTCGGAAAGTACACCGACGGTAACTACTCGTCTACCCCGTCTCCGACTTACACGAGTACGACCTATACCCCGACGCTTTCCCTAGGCGTCGCGCCGGACGCCAACGCCGTAGGCCTCGTAATTAACGGTCCAGACCTCGCGGGGCGCCCGAACGCGGCGGCGTTCCGGGTACTCGGGGCCCAGCAGATCGGGAACCAGGTCCGCGCCGTTCTACGGTACACGGTTGATTTCCTCGGGAACGTAGACGCTTCGGGCGCCGTGGCGGCCGAGGACTACCTCCTGCATACGCCGATTTCTCGTTCGGTAGTCGTTCCGATGAAGGACGGGTATCCGAAGGATACAGGAGGAACCCCTGATTGGGATCTCCTGTACGTTCTCTCGATCCCCCATTGGGAGGGGAACGTTGTATCGGGGGAGCTTCTCTTCCCGCTACACATCCCGAACTACTGCTCGATTGTGAATGTTCTCGTCGTAGTGAGTCCAAAGTTCGTAGTAGCTGCGACTGCGAACCGTATGCAGGCGCAGCTACTGACTCTCGATCACGATTTCACTACTCCCGCCGCTCCAACCATGACTTCGATCGGGCAAGAGTGCGATAACGGAGCGGTTGCTATTCAGACTCTAAACCTCCGAACGAGCCCGAATCTCGGTTCCGGCTTCCTCGTGGACCAGGTCGTTACGGCGACGGCCGGAACGAAGGAGTGGTTCCTTCGAATTCGGAACAACGCGACCAGCGGGGCCGGGGACCTCGTTTACTCGGTCCAGGTTCAGTTGGCTCTTAACCGCCCGAGCGCTCTCTAAGGAGGATCCCGATGGATTTCTGGTACAACCTACTGACCTCCCCGACTATCATCATCTCGGCGCTCCTGATCGGAACCTTCGGGGAGATCGTGAAGCAGGCCGTCAACTCGAAGAAGATCGAGATCGAGGTAGTCGCTTACCGGGATAACGCGAAGCCGGCGGCGGAGGTACCCCCCGCTTTTTGGAAGCGCATCTTCTTCTACACTCTTCCGGCCCAGCCGGTAATCGTCGGACTCCTCCTCGGCCTAGTGCCTTGGCTACCGGCCGAAGAGTCGCTTACGAAGCCCGGGTACGATCTCGCCGGGCATCTTGCGACCTATGCGATCTCCGGGATCTTTTGCAAGATCAGCTACGACACCCTCATCTCTACTTCGAAGCGGATGATTCGGTCGAGGGCGAACGCGCTTCTCGCGTCCGAGGCTTCCGATGCCGTAGAGGAGAAGATCGCGACGGGCGTAGCGGAAGGCGTAGCGGCGGCGGCCGTGCAGCCCACTCCGGTCGTAGTCCTCGCTACCGTAGCGTTGTCCGAGCCTGTAGCGCCGGTCGTATCGACGGTAGCAGAGCCGACTTCGACGGTAGAGCCTTCGACGTCTGCGGATACGACGTCGAGCGACTCGAAAGACGAACCCAGCGCGTGAACGAGTTCCAAAAGGCTCTGGTCGAAGTCGGCGCGTCTCTCTTCTTCATCCTCTTCGCGGTTCTCCTGTTCCTTCTAGGGCGCGGGTGCGTACCGGAGCCTATCGAGGCTCCGGTAACCGCCAAGTCGGAGGGAGTGGTGGCGAGCGTATTCCTGGGAGCCGTCCCCGAGCGGTAGAGTCGAAAGCGACTTTACGATCGAGACATCAAGTGAAAAAGCTCTTAGCAAGATTCCCACCTCGGTTCCGATGGGTTATACACAACCTCGTAGCCCACCCTCTTAGCGAAATCCTCTTTCAAATCGGGTTAGGGGATTTAGGGGATCGTGTCCACGACTCCACCGTCCCCCTTCATGAAGAAGGGACGGGGCGAGGCTAAAGACGGTGACCGCTCGCGGAGGCCTTCGGTTGAGTCGAGAACCGACCCGGGAATCGCCCTATAAAGTGTCGGAGTTCAGAGTGACTCGATGAGGATCTACGCAGACATCAACCGACTTCCGAACGCGGGCGCCGAACCAGCCTCCGTGATCATCCAGGTTGCGCCTACTCCTGCTGTAGGGTCTTCGACTCCGGCGAACGGCAAGTTCTACGTTGAGGTTCCCGAAGGCGTCTCCCCGCCTGTAGTGACGACGAGTTCCCGGCTTCTCGGAGCGGTTCCCGCGAATATCGTCCCCGCGATCTACAACGGGCTACTTCGGGCCTTCTCTCGCTACGATTTCGTCTCCTACAACGCTCTTCTCGTCTCGGCCGACGTAGACCTCTTGGATCTAACGGCGACCTTCCCGGTCGATCCCGGCCCTCCGGCGGTGAAGTACATCACCCGAGCGCAGGTAGGACGAGGGCTCGCGGCGGAAGAGGGTCTCGCCCCGAACTCGGTAGCGCTCCTCGCCCAGAACGATACGACGACTCCGGCGCGTCCGGGACTCCTCGTTACGGACACGATCGACATCTCGGCCGACATTCCGGCGGGGACGACCGACTTCTTGGTCTATTGGAAGATTCATGAGTACGCAGTCAGCGCTGACGTAATGGACTACGACAGCGCTTCTCCGGGTACGAACGAGGCAGCGATTAAGAGCCTCGTCGAGGTAGACCAATCCCCTTCCGACCTGGAGGTTTACCTATCGGCGAACGACGGCGGTGGGTACTCTCGGGTGGAACGACTCGTTCCTTGTTCGGTTTGTGACCCTGGGACTCTAATCCGTGTCGCGTTCATAAACAAGAGTTCGACCAAGCGCTACATCGCTTCCTACGCTCTGCTTTACTGAGGCGGTTTCGTATGTCTGAGAATTGGGGTCCCGGAGTTTCCCGTACGCTGTCCGCGCTCGCGCGTCAGTTCAACGGCGTCGTCTGGCAGTTTGATAAGCCTCCGCTGGACAGCGAGTTGAACCTCATGTCGCAGATCGAGTTCGACAATCTGTCGAACATGGTTCGCTCTCAGGTTCACTCGGGGTTCCTCCTCGACCCGACGCGCGCTAGGGAGGACTACGAGGTAGACCCTCTTTGGGCGAACCAGTTCGAGATCGGCGTGCCCGCGACCGTAGACGCGACCGAGGAAGCGGACCCGGTTCTTCTTGCGGCCGTCAACGGTTGGATCATCCAGGTAGCCGGGACTGCGATCAACGCAAGCGTTCGGAACCGAATTGCGCTCTACCCGCCTCCGACGACGGACGCTCGGACGGACCTCGTCTTCCTAGAAGTTTGGCGTACGCTCGTATCGCCGAACCCTTCGACGACGAACAAGCCGACCCTCGCGACGATCTGGAAGTACGGCAACGTCGAGTTCGGCGGGACGAACGTCACCGACGATATCGAAGATCCGTCGGTCGGCTTCGAAACTACGAAGCGCGTCCAGCTCCAATACCGAATCCGAGTCGTCGGTTCCGGCGACTCCCTCGGGACGAGCATCGACCTCGCGAACTACCCGGACGGGCTCGACGACCCGCAGGTACGGGCGCAGGGTACGGATACGGCCGTTACCTCGTTCACCTTCTCGAACATGCGCGAGGAACTCGGAGATCCGTCCCTCTGGCGCGCGGGAGACGGGGACTACCTAAACGACCTCGGGACGATCGACGGCTACGTCTACGCGATTCCGATCGCTGGCGTCTTCCGCCGGAACGCGGCCCCCTTCACGGCCGTAGCGAGTTCGGGTAACCCGAACCAGAACGGCGCGACCGACCGGACCCCGAGTTCGCGTTCGCTTCCGAATCCGCGCGACGGCGCTCGGGAACTCGCTCAGGCGACCCTTACCTCCAACATCACGGAGGACCAGGTCGGGGCGATCACGCTCACAAATCTAGTCGCTTCGGGTCTCTCGGACGTCGATCTCTTCCCGGTCGGGGTAACGACTCGGTTCCTCGTAGTCGGGACCGGGATCAATCAGGAGATCCTCGCCTTCACGGGTACGGACGGGGTCAATACGATCACCGTTCCGGCGGCGGGTCGCGGACGAAACGGGACGATGGCGCGGGCGCATCTCGCCGGGACTCCCCTCGTTCTCTACAACTCGCGTCCGAACGACGCGTACGCCGACGAGATCGTCCGAGACGACATCGTCGATCTTCGTCGCGCCGTCAACTTCGGCGACTGGGACTACACCCGGATCCTACAGCACAGCGTCGCCTCCCTCGCTCAGGGGAACCTGAAGACGACCTTCAAGAAGGCGGGGACGGGCGGGGATACCTTCGGCGTAGTTACGACCGAGGTCTCGTACCTTTGGGGTGTAAGTTCTAGTCCGGCTCCGAACCACACGGATCAGATCGACGGCCCGAACGGTATCCGTACCGTTTGGTCGGACAGTGCGGCCTTGCAGCCGCACGTCACGATCATGGTGGACCCGAACGCCCCGACGACGAACGGTTTCGCGGACACGACCTTCAGCTCCAGCGTCGCCGCGAGTTGGAGCGTTGGCGCCGACTTCCAGCCGAACGGCTTCCTCAATAACCCGACGACCGACGGTTGGACGAACGGAAGCGTCATCCTCGTCCACATCGGCGGAACGACGGGCGTAGACGGCGCGATGGCCGGCTTCCCTCAGAGTCCGAATCCGAAGGCGGTTCGCTTTGTAGCGCCGACCGAGATGTGGCTCACGGACTCGGTCGAGAACCCTGGCGAGCAGCACCCGTGGAAGGTCCGCTTCGAGGGCGGACCGACCTACGCGCCGACGATCCCTCTTCCGACGCCCGGTACCCCCCTAGACAACGCTTTCCGCGCGGCTCGGATTACGGCCCCGGCCGTAATCGGGGAGCCTGCTGAGGCCCACCCGGGCCCGATGTACCCCCTACGGGACTCGAACTTCGAGCGTCCTTTCATCGTCCTCGGGGGCGTCCTCAACTCGGCGCTCGCCTATACGGGCATCCCTTCGACGAGCGCCAACTTCATCAACCCGGTCGGACCGGATACTCGCTACCAGGTTCGAGTCTCGGGCCTGAACTTCGATACGTTCTCGCTCCCTCTCCTTCGCGAGCGGACGCTTCGTGACATGCTCACGGACGGCGGTCGGGACCACACCGGCGCTTCGTCTCTCGTCTATCTCGTCGTCTACGGGAACGCGGCCTCGAAGGACAATAACGGCGCCTTTAAGGTCGTCGGAGCCGGTACGGGGACGGCGTCGAACGGGCCGTATACGGACCAAATCGCTTCGGCGGTCGATCAGCTAGTCGTAGTCCCCCTCTCGGAGGACTTCGCGGCCTTTACGAGCAACGCGGGCGAGACGGTTACCCTAGAGTTCCGTTCTCAGTTCATCAACGCCGAAGACGACTCCGGTCGCGTCCCGGGTCCGGCGGGCGTCGCGCTCGTCTTCACCGACCTGGCGAACATCACAGGTGGCGAGCGGAATCCGTGGAACTCCACGAACACCGGCGTCCTCGCGGTCCAGGAGACGGGTTCTCCGGCGAAGGTCGTTCCCGTCAACTCGAAGGCCGTCATTACCTCGACGTTGCTTTGGCACCCGAACCGCGGCGCGAGCACTCGCGTTCCGGATCGAACGCTTCGTTTCGTCGCGCGGGCCTCGGCGGCTACGTTCCTCCGGAACGTCCCTTCCGTTCTCGATCCGGAGTTCTCGACTCTCGCGCCGTACCCGGCCGGGGAGCGCGAGTACGACGGGACGCACATCCAGCTTTGGAACCGTCTCTCGTCGCTCGGGGAGTTCGAGCCGAACGCGCCGAACTACGGCGGCTTCGTCGTTGGCCGTTCGGAACAGGACCGAGAGCACGAACTCTTCTTCGACCCGGGTTCGAAGAGTGTTCTCTTCCGTCCGTTCATCCTCAAGAACATGACGTTGAAGGCGTTGACGACGGACGCGAGTCCTTCGCTTCTCGGCCCGGTCGCATACCTCGACGCGTCTCTAAAGGACGGCGGGGCGATCTTCACGACCGGCCTGAAGATGGGCTTCCCGGTTCCGTCGGAGTACATGCCCAGGTTCGGGCGTCAGGACATTCCGTACCACGTACGGACGGGCCCGACGGATCCGTTCATGCCCGGTATCAACCATCTCTTCGCCGACGAGACCGACGATACGGCGGAGGTCTTCTACATCCTCGGCGGGGAGGATAACGCGGGCTCCCCCGCGGCGAACCGCGTTACCCCGCTCCTCTTCGGAACGGGCGCGGGTATCCCCTACGGTCATCGCGGGACGATCGGCGGCGCTCCTCACCCGGCCTACGGCGGGCGGAAGGCGTTCTACTCGGACGTCGTTTCCTCGGATCTCGGGGTCGGACTGAACGGGATCGAGCTACCGCCCTACCTCGGGATCGGGCGCCTCTACGGAGTCTACGAACTCGCGGACTTCCTCGCACACCTCGACCCGACGTATCCGGGCGGCTTCCAGGGCGACCGCCTTACCGCGACGGCCGATTCGCCCACCAATCTTCTTCGGACTGATGCGGATCAGCAGACCCTCTTCATCCGTCAGAACGGCGGAAACGACGTAACCGGTACGGACGACGCTCACACGTACCTCGTCCCCGAGTCGGTGATCGATGTCTCGCGCGTCCCGGGCTTCGTGGACGGCGACGTATTCACGACCTTCGACTATGTCGTGGAGTGCGTAGTCTTCGGATTCGGGGAGGGTTGGATCAATCAGAACAACTTCGTCCTCGCGCGCCGGAACACGGGCACCGGGGCAGATATCGCAGACGGGGAGAACCCGGAACTCGTAGACGTCAGCATGGTACTCCCGTGTGCGGCGCCTCGCGGAGACGCGCTTTACCAGGCGTACGAGCGGACGGTCTACCAGGGCGACCCGTTCATGACGCGGGACGGCTCGACGATCCAGATCGCAGACTACGAGTCTCGTTACGGCCAGGTCCTGCAGAGTGATGCCTTCCAACTCGCGACTTCGATCGAGCAGTTCGATCCCGTCGCCGGGACGATGACGGTCGAGAGGCCGAACCCCCGCGCTCTTCAGGTCGTCGCGTCGATGGACTTCTATACAACGATCGGAACCGGGAAGATCGGCGGGAAGATGTGGGCCGGTACGGAGATCGATAGCGGGTTCATCGCTAACGGTTCTTCGGATAGAATCCCCGACTCCGGCTCGGCTCTTCCGTGGCGCGTACTTCCGCGGACCTTTACCGAGGGTCAATCGGTCAATACGTCTCGCGCCTCGATCTCTATCCAGCTCTCGAACGCCCTTCTCATCAACGGGTCTTCGGCGACTCTTCGGGTACGTTTTCGTCCTCCGACCGGCTCCAGTATCTACTTCTACGGCGGTACCGATTTCGTCGGGGCGAATACCCTCGACCTAGCGGCATCGCTCGCGGAGGCGATTAACGCGGAGGTAATTGCTAGCCGGATCGTAACCGCGTTTGCGCTAGCAGACCGAGTCGTTCTTGTGGCGAAGGAGGTCGGTTCCAACGGGAACGAGGCTCTAATCGAGCTTTCTTACTCGATCGCTCCTTCGCCCTTCGTTCCCGTAAACCAGGCGGCCCAGCTTCTCGACGGCTACGGGCTCGGGCTCTACCCGTCGAGCGCGGCTCACCCGGTTGGGGGGGTTGTAACCTCGGCGAACCTCACCGGCGGCTCGGACATCCTGGTAAACGCCGGGACCGGGGACTCGGCGATCTCGCTCGGTGGTATGTCCGAGCGGTTTCCTCTCGGGATTCTCGTAAGCGATTCGGACTTCCTCTCCGAGAATCCCCTCGGGGATAACGCGTCAGCGATGCGGACGTACCCGGGCGGGATTCGACCGGTCTACTCGGATCTTCCGCTTACGAGCGGCGGGACGGAGTACACGCGCTTCCTGAACGACCCGGGCTCGATCCTCGCGGCCTCGGACGGCGGCGTTCTCGTCTACACTCCCTACACCGCCACGACCCCGGCCGGCTCGAAGAAGTACCGGATCTTCCGCGGCGGCGGGGCGATGTTCGTACTCTCCGGTACGGCGCCCGGGGGCCCTGTGGATTGGGTAAGCGACTCTTTCCCGGCGAGCCTTCGTCCGGTCGTAAAGGGAGCGCTCCTCGCGTGCAAGGCCCTTCTCGTTCGTAACTTCCACGAGGAGGCCTTCTCCGGAGGCGCTCCGAGTCGGATCCGTTCCGAAGGCGACGAGCTACAGCTCGTAATCCTTACTCACGCGATCTACGGTGAAGGGGCTTCGGCTACCGCAAGCGCTGTAGCCGCGACTGGTCAGATCTCGCCGACCGGATACGGCGAGGGCTACGCGGCGGCGGATCGGTATCTACTCGAAGGCCGTCCTATGGATAGAGGCCGGACGCGTTCGGCTCCGAACCCGGCTACCCAGCCCGCGCCTTTCTTCCGGAGTGACGAATGAGTACGCACGATCGTTCCGCGAATCCTACTCGGATCGTCGAGAAGCTCCTCGCTCTAAAACCTTGACCTGTCGGAGGAAGTGGATAAGCCTTCGCATCTCCTTGTAGTTAACCCAACCGCCGGGCTTCAGTCGCTCTACCTCAAGAGCCCGGAGCGCGTCGTCTGGACTCATAGACTCTCCGCGGCGCTTTTCGCGTCGGATAGGGTGGGGTGCGAAGAGACGTATCTCTTCCTCCCGGGCTCGACGCTAAGGAGGGACCAGACCTCGTTCGGCTCTACGGAATGGCCTTGTTCTAGGCGCCACTTTCCGCAGTCAGAAACGTAGTCCGTCCAGATCCGCCCTCGGTCTTCGAGGAGGTCTTGTTTCCACTGCACGACTCACCTTACGCCCCATCCGCTCGCGCGCGGGCCCGGCGAGGAAGCGCTTATGGAAGCATCTCCGCGGCCATCATAGCAACCCTTTGAGGATTCATACCGCTCTGGGCGAGTCGAATTGTTCGAGAGCGGAGGTCCATCAGAATAGCTCTTGGGCTGGCTTCCCGTTCGAGTCGATGATTCGATAGGACTTGAGCTTCTCCGAGACTATATGCAGCTGGGGTCCGGAGAGCCGGCGCCCCTGTGCGACGTACTTCTGGGCGATGTCCTGAGCGAACTGCATCGTCCAGGCGTCGTCTCCGCGCTTCGCGAGGACCCAGAGCTTCCGGAGCGCGTCGATCCGAAGCTCCTTCGTGATCTCGATCGAGGCCGGGTCATATGTGAAGCCGCCTTCGGCCTTCGCCGGGCCGGGCTCGATACGCTGCGGGTCGGGGGTCTTCGGGAGAGGACGCGCCATCGCCTCCTTGACCGCCGCTAGCTCGCGGGGCATAAGGACTCCTCCGCGTTCTACCTTCCGGTAGAAGGAAAGAAGCTCTCGATCGTTCTCCCAACCGGGGATCTTTTCGATCCCGATGAGAAGGTCGTCCTTGTAAGCGTCTCGGTCCGCGATCTCCGCGATCGCGTCGTAGAAGTCTGACGAAGCGAGGTAGGCCTTCTTCATCGTATCGACGCCCGCGGCCCACGTCTTCTTCCAGCCGACCGTCCGCTTGAAGTGACTCTGTCCCTGAGCCTTCTTGTTTAGCGTCCGCCCCGTGACCGTACTCACGAGCGCGAGCTGCATCGAAGCCTTCCCTACCCCCATCGCGTCGTCCTTCGACCCGATCGTGGAAGAGAGCTTTACGGCTACGGAGGGCGCGAGCTTGAGGAGATATACGCCCTGATAGCGTTGATCTCGCTCCCACTTTCCGTGGAAGCCGATCGCGTCGAGCCAGGCCTCTAGTTCGTCGCGACTGACTTGGACGAAGGTAGCTCCGGCGGCGGTGATTTGGTTCACGATCAGCTCCACTTCTCGGCCAAGGAGGGGTCTCCGAAGTCTACTAGCGGACCCGGGCTAGGTTCGCTTCGAGTCGGGAGAAGGAAGTTCGCGACGCTCGCGGTCTTGAGGTCGAGTCCCTCCTCGGGCGGCATATCCGGCTTAGCTTCGTTCGCGGCCGTTCCGATGAGGGGAATGCAGCCCTCGATTACGAACTGGCTCGGCTCGGTGGGCTTTCCCTTGACGATCGTAGGTTCGAGGATCGTTACGCGGTTCCGACCGCGCGTAAGTGCGACGTACGCGAGACGACGCTCGGAGGCCATATTCTCTTCGTTCCCTCGCGAGCGCGCGTGTGGAAAGCCGCCGTCCCACATCGGAATGTAGAGGTTCTCGATTTCGAGGCCCTTCCATCCGTGGACGGTGTCGATTTGAACGGCGTCCGCCTTCGAATCCCCGTCCTCCTTCGGGTTCCGCTTGTTCGACTCGACGAGAGATCGGATGTAGTTCACGAACTCCATCGCGGTCGGGAAGCGCTTCGCGGCCTTCCGGAGAGGGTCGATCGGAGCGAGAGCGAACTCGGCGAGCATATCCGGGGTGATGATGCCCTCGTTCTCGGCGTCTGCCTTCATCTGGATCTCTTCCATCGCCTCGGCGTCGTCCATGAGGCTCGCGGAGAGGGTATCGACGAAGGTGTCCCCGTCCGGACCCTTCTGGTTGAGGATCATGTCGATGACCTCGGTCGCGCTCCCCTTCTCGCCTACGCGGACGACCTCCTCGATGTAGTCTGCGTAGTCCTGGAGGTTGTCTACCATCCTCTTGTACGAGTAGACGCGCTTCGCGCCCTTCTTGTTTACGAGGAAGTCGTAGTAGTCCTGTACGCCTAGCTCTTCGAGCTTCTTGCTTACGGTTCGGGGGTTGAGACCGAAGTCGGGGGCGTTCAGACCGGCGATGACTCCGGCGTTCCGGGTCGCGAGGTCGTCCGTACGGAGGATCGTGAAGATCCCGATGACGGGTCCGATCGCGGGACCCGCGAGGAAGTTCTTCTTCGACCGGAAGGGAATTCCCTTCTCGATCATCTTCATCGCGAAGGCGTAGACCTCCTTGTTTGTACGAACCGCGAGACCGAAGCGCGAGAAGAACTTCTCGGAGTTCCCGTCCTGCTTCGCTTCCGCTTGCTCGGCGAGGATCGTCTCGGTCATGAGTTCCGAAAGGTCGTCTACAGTCTTGGCCTGTAGGCGGGAGATAGCGCCGTCTCCGCGGCCGGGGTCGGTCTTGCAGATCATCGGGATCTGCTTCGTATTGAAGGTGATGAGCTTGTTCGCCGCTTCGACGATCGCGTTCCCCGACCGGAAGTTCGTGTCGAGGAGCTTCGTCGTAAAGCCCTCCCCGCCCGGGATGAGGTCCGACTTCTCGATGAACTTCGACGGGTCCGCTGCGCGGAACTCGTAGATGGCCTGCTTGTCGTCGCCGATTAAGGCGAACGTATCCGCCGACATCTTCCCGTCCTTACGGGGAGCGAGAGTCATCGGGTCGATGTAGCCGGCGATAAGGCCGAACATGAGGTGCTGAGCGGCGTTGAGGTCCTGTGCCTCGTCTACGAGAACGCACTTGTACTGCTTCTGGTACTTCGTAAGAAGCGCCGGCTTCTCGATTAGCTCGCGCGAAGGAACGATGAGCTGATCGTCGTAGTCGAGGCGCCCCTTCATGTCGGGCATGTTCCCCTTCAGCCACTCGTACGCGCCGTAGACGGCGGCGAAGATCCGATTCTTCGAGGTCTTTACCGTGAGGCCGTCGTCCTCGTCTTCCCCGATTCCCGTTTCGAGCGCGTTCTGGCTTTCGAGGAAGATCGCGCCGGGAGCCTTCAGGCTGTTCTTATTGAAACCGGTGAAGCGGGCGAACTCCCCGAGAGGGATGTCCTTCTTCTTCCCGTCCCGGTCCTCTTCCCGGAAGTCGTCTTCGGTCGCCCCGATATTGAACCACTGATTCGCCGGGTTGTGGATGAAGTGGTAGTAGGGTGAGTCGGGGTAATCGAGCTTCTTGAGCTTCCGCTTACTCGCGGTCTCGATACCCTCTTCGGATACCTCTACGCCCTCGTTGTTATCGTAGGGGGACTCGCCCTCGTCTCCGTTCTCGTCGGCGGCCTTCTTAGGCTTCTTCGCCTTCTTCTCTAGGAGGATCGAGTGGACGTTCGTCGCGGTCCGTACGAGAACGTTCCGCTGCGTTAGCCCGGCGGAGACGAGGGGGTTAGTGATGATCCCTTCGAGGATCTCCATCTCGTTCTCGGTTAGCTCGCTCGGAGGAGTATTGAGAAGGGACTTGAGCGCCTTGATAGCGTTCTCCGCCTTGTCTCCACCTAGCTCCTCTCGGATCTGCCGAACGACGTCCGCCGCATCGAACTCGCGCTTCGAGAACGCGACGAAACGATTCGGAGCGCGGTACTTCGCGTCCGCCTCCTTGTACGAGAGGCCAGACCCGTTGATCTTCATCTCCGCGAGAGCGTCCCCGAAGCGGACGATCCCCGGACCGTAGACCTCGGCGCGGTACCAGCCGTTCGCCGAAGCGGGGAACGTCTTCACCGCCGGGAAAGCGGAGAGGAAGTCCGTGACCGTATCGATCGCGGCTTCGAGAAGCTTCCGGAAGCGACCCTCTTCCTGGAGGTAGTATTTGAGGGGCGACTCGGCCTCGACGGGGTTCTGTACGGGAGACTTCGTCTCTAGGGCCGGATCCTTTCGATCGGCCGGCGAACGCTCTGGCTCTTCGATCCGGTTCGCACGCGGGGCGACGTTCGGGAAGAACGTCATCGCGTTCGGGGGCGGAAGAGGGGCGGAGCCCCCGCTCGCTAGCATCTTGACCTGGAGGATCGCGACCCTCATGAGCTTCGAGATCTCGGCGCCCTTGATCGTATCGGTCATCGGGTTGACCTTCCAGCCACCCCCGCTCTTCTTGAGGATCCCGCGACCGATCGAGTGGGTCGTTCCGATACCGGCGTACGCGTCCCAGTTCGAGTCGGGATTCGGTAGATTGTAGCCGACGTCCTTTCCGTACTTGACGATCCGCTCCTTTAGCTCTCCCGAGGACTTGACCGTGAACGAGACGGCCATGACGTTCGAGAGACTGAGCCCGAGATCTTGGCAGTGGTGGATGACCTTTCCGGCGAGGACGCGGGTCTTACCCGAGCCGGCTCCAGCGGCGATAACCGCCTTCCCCCGAACGATCATCGCGTCTTCCTGCTCGGGCGTCATCCGAAGGTGGGCGCTGATCGTACTCGCGAACCCTCCGTCCGGTCCGCCCTTCGAAACGCGAGCGGCGGCGTGAGCCTTTACGGAGGCCGGGTCCTTCGACTTGTCGGCGACGCGGCTTACCTTATCCAGTAGTTCCGCGTTCTCTTCCGAGACCGCGGCGGAGGCCGGGTCGGTCGGGTCGAGCGTATCGAGTTTCCGGTTGTTCTTCGTGACGCGGTCGAGAACGGCGTCTACCGCGGCGACGTCTACGGCGACTTCCTCGATCTCGGAGACCGGGTTCCCGCAGATCTCGGTCGCTTCTTGGGTCCAACGCTTGAGAAGAGAGAGCTTCCCGCCCGCGGCCATCCGGATTCCGGCGAGCTTGTAGAGCCGGGCGACGGGCGCCTCGACCTCGGCGGCGTAGATAACGCGGGTAGCCTGGGAGGAAACGTCCCCGAAGACGTCGCGTACGACGTTGCCGTGGGCCTTCAGACGGGGGAGGAAGAACTCCAGGAACTCCGCCCGGACCGCGTAGGACGGAGCCGCTGCGCCGCGTAGGGCGGCGTCGAGGCGGGTTTTTACCCGGAGCTTCGCCTTGTCCGCGGCGTCCCGGAGGAGGGAATCGATCCCCGCATCCACCGCCCCGGAGATCCGGCGGAGAATCGGAGCCGCTTCGATCCGGTGCTTCTGCAGGCGTCCTGGGTCCACCCCCGAGACCGAAGCCGGGTTCTCCCCCATCGTGACGAGGATGCGGTCTACAGAGGCTACCGCCAGGTAAAACGCGATTTCGTCGAGGAAATCGGGAGCGAGGACCTGATCTTTAGACATCTGGGTGGGACTCCAACCTGGGTATTACCCCGAACATGGCGCGATGAGTCGGGGGCTCGGGGGCTCAGGCGTGGAAGGGGTACGGGGTACGCGACTCCCTTCCTCTTCGATAGGCTACCTAGGTATTTTCTCCCCTAGGTCGGCTATCGAGGAAGGAAGGAAGTCATGTACCGACTCCCTTCGCCGCCCCTTGACGCGCCTGAACCCCAGGTCCTCGACCTTGACTTCTGGAACGAGCCAAACTCGTATCTCGAATCTCGGGCGGTAAAGGCGGCCGACGACGCGATCGTTTTAGCTCTCCGGAAGCTAGCGCGGGCTTGGCACCGAGAGACGCAGAACAAGTACCCGAACGACTACCACGTCATCGCCCACGATCTCGATCTCGCGAGCCGAGGGAAGGCCGAGTTCATTCGGGTCTCCGGGGAGTCGAAGTACCTCATCGGGGCTCTCGTAGCCCTCGCGAACCTAGAGGGTCTCCTCTTCGTCGAGACGGAACTCTTCGAGCGCTCGACCGCGGACCGGCCGACGATGATCGCCGCGACCCGGGAATCTGCGATTCGATGGATCCAGTCCGAAGGCCAGATTCGACACGCGTTGAATATTGCATTCGCTGCGGGAGCGAGTCGGCTCGATAAGCTCCTACTCCGTAGGTACGAGGGAGTCGCTCCCGCCGAGGTAATGCAAGGAGTCTATTTCCGGGGAATCGCCCAGGGAGATACCTTGTTGTACGATTCTACTCAGTTGACTCAGGACCTCTATCACGCCATGTTCGAATAGCGGTAGGGTCGGGGCGGAGGTTCTCTTGATCGTTGTGTATACCGGGGAGACGCCCCCCGAAGAGTTCACTAGTTCGATCTTTCTCGCCGGCCCGTCGCCGCGGAAAGACGGAGATCCGAACTGGCGAACGGAAGCGATCGCCTACCTCGAAGAGACCGCCTACGAAGGCGTCGTTTTCGCGCCCACCTACCGGGATAAGCCGACCGAAGCCTTCGACTACGACAAGCAGGTAGGATGGGAGCGGAAGTGGTTAAACGCTTCCGACTACATCGTTTTCTGGATCCCGCGAGACCTAGAGAAGCTCCCGGGGTTCACTACAAACGTCGAATTCGGTCTTTGGCTGCGGTCCGGGAAGATTCTACTCGGTAGTCCCCCCGGCGCTCCGAAGATGGACTATCTGAACTGGTGGGCCGAGGTCGAGTTCATCCCGAGGTTCGAGACTCTTCCGGCGCTCCTCGACGCGACGCTTGAAAAGCTCGGGGTCTGGGCCGTTCGCGACGATTCGCTCGATCTCCGGACCGGCGGGGAACGCGAAGTCCCGCGATCTCTCTGGGAGCGGGCTGAATTCCAGAGTTGGTACAAGAGCCAGAAGGCGGTTGGGAACCGGCTCGACGGGGCGGAGGTCGTCTGGAACTTCCGCGTCGGGAAGCGCAAAGAGAGGACCTTCCTCTGGGCGCTTCACGTGAATATGTGGGTCGAGTCGGAGCAGAGGTCGAAGACCAACGAAGTAGTGATCTTCCGACCCGACGTTTCGACGATCGTCGCTTTCTGCCGACCCCCGAAGGATTCCGGGAAGGATCAGTTCCTCGATACGGAGATCGCTCTCGTTCGAGAGTACCGGTCTCCGGCAAACAATCACCTAGCGATGGTCGTCGAGGTCCCGGGCGGCTCGTCCGTAAAGCTCGGTATGGATGCGGACGTCGTCGCGTCGATGGAGCTAGAGGAGGAGACCGGACTCTCGATCGAACAATCTCGCTTCCGGTACGTAAACAAGAGACAAATCGCTTCGACGCTCTGTGCACACCGGGCGCACGTCTACTCGGTCGAACTAACGACGACCGAGATGTTGACCCTGAAGTGGGACGGGGGCGAGCCTCACGGAAACGAGGCGGATTCGGAGCGGACCTACGTCGAGATCCAGACGGTCCGACAGATCCTCTGGCGTAGCGAGTCCGTCGATTTCTCCAACGTTGGGATGATCTGTGAGGCTTTGTTCCCGGAGCCCTCTCCGTTTCCGATTAGTGACTTCGAATAGGGGTCCGAAAGAGTAAAGAGAGGCTAATGTCCGAAGAGGTAGAATCGCCCGAAGAAGAGCTGTCCGAAGAGGAGCTAGCGGAGGCGGCAGAGACGGCCGATGCCCTGGTCGTCTATGCGAAGCTAAAGACGATTCGGACAAGGACGGACCTCGTCGCGAGGAAGTCCTCTCTTCTTCGAGAGAAGTTCGTGGCGCTTGACGGGACCGAACGGCCCCTGAAGCTCCGTTACTACCAGATTCAGGGCATCCTACACCTTCTGGCGATGAAGCGATTCCTTCTCGGAGACGACACCGGTCTCGGGAAGACTCTGGAATCGATCGCCGCGCTCTGCTATCTCTGGGAGAAGACCCCTAATCTGAAGGTCATCGTCCTAACGACGAAGTCAGCGACGACCCAGTGGTCTTCGGAGTTCGAGAAGTTCACGACCGGGGTCGTCTCGTTCACTTGTCGGGGGTCCCCCGTACAGCGTAAGAAGGTCCGCGAAGCGTTCCTGGAGGCGACGGGGCCTTCCGTTCTCGTAATGGGCTACCGTTCTGCGGTCCAGGACTTCTCCGAGATTCAGGACTGGTCCGGGTACGTTCTCGTTACCGACGAAGCAACGGCGTTCAAGAATCCTTCGACGCAGGTCGGTCAGGTAATGAAGCATCTTTCAGGCCAGGCGGAACGAACCTGGGCCCTGACTGCGACGCTTATCCAGAATTCTCTAATCGAGGGTTGGGGTATCTACCAGGTCATAGCTCCGAAGCTCTTCGGGTCGAAGAACAAATTCCTAGACGAATACTGCATCACGCGTATGCAGTCGCTTCCCGGAGCGAGGGGGCGTCAGGTTCCGGTGATCGTCGGCTATCGAGACCGAGATATCGCGGCGTTCCGGGACAAGATAGATCCGTACTTCCTCGGTCGGGCGAAGCACGACGTCGCGAGCGAGCTTCCCCCGCTCGTAACGCGGCACGTCGAGTGCGAGCTAACGCCTCTCCAGGACGCGAAGTACGCGGAGGCGCTCTCTGGTCTCCTGGAGATCGGCCAGGGGGACAAGGCGACCGAGGTCGAGACGACGAAGCTCACGGCGATCATCTATTGCCAGCAGATCGTAAACCACCCGGAGCTAATCGGCCTCGACGGGGAATCAGATAAGCTCGACACCCTAATCGACCTTCTGAACGGGGATTTCGCGGGCGAAAAGGTCATCGTCTTCTCCCGGTTCCGGAAGATGGTTGACATCATGATCCCGGCCCTGAAGAAGGCGGGAATCGAGGCGACGCGGATAACGGGCTCGGAAGACGAGAAGGCCCGGAAGGTCGCTCAGGACGCTTTCCAAAACGCGAAGTCGAAGACGCGGGTCGTCTGTATCACAACGGCGGCGTCCGAGGCTATCAACCTCCAGGCCGCGAAGGCCATCATCTTCTACGACACCCCGTGGTCGGCCGGCGTCTACCTCCAGATTCTCGGTCGGATGATCCGTATCGGGAGTCTTCACGATCGCTGCTACGCTATCCATCTCGTCGTTCGGAAGTCGATCGATGACCGCGTCGTAAAGGTCATGGGGAACAAGATGACTCTCGTCGAGAAGGTCCTCGGAAAGCGGATCAAGGGCGAGAAGGACGACGTCATCGTCCCGGTCGAGAACGACCTCTCGGATCTCTTCGACGCTCTTCGCGAGGACGCGAAGCAAGGTCGTCGGAAGTGATCGAGGTTCCGAAAGAAAAGAAGGTCTGTCCGCGGTGCTTCGGTCGTGAGGTCGTCGAACTAGAGACGACTCACTACGGGATCCCAATTACGGAGCCTTGTCTCTGCGCGGTCGCTCGGGATACGTACCGGAACCTCGAACGAGGCTGGCGAGGGATTACCTCCGCGCCTAGGATTCCCGAGTCTCCGCTCCTCGAACGGATCAGTAGCGATCTCTACCTCACGGCGAACGATCCGACCCTTCGGACACACCTGAAGCACATCGGGATCAAGATGGGTCGGAACTGGTCGTTCGCGGTCACCTCCGACGCGGGCCTTATGACCGCCTGGCTCGCGAGCGCGGCCCTGAAGGGCGAGAAGATCCTCGACTTCGACGTAGCGGAAGCCGCGAGCGTTTCGCTAGAGAAGTTCACCCTTCTCGATCTCGTCGAGCCTCCGGGACTCTTGATAATCCGCCTGGGGGTGAAGATCGCGAAGAACATCGCGATGGCGGACGTACTCCTGGAGTCCCTGACTCTCCGAGACCACGAGAACAAGCCGACTTGGGTAGTTGATCAGTCCTTTCACCGGCTTAACAGCGGCGGAGATCCTCCCCATCGTTGTTACTCGCCTGCGGTCGCCGATTACCTCCGGAACTGGGAATACCTCTCTCTGAACGACCAGGAGGACGATACGGGTCTCCGGGTCGATATGCTCGGAGAGGTGTCCGACGACGACGATATCGCCCCGAGATTCGGGAGTAGCTCCCCCTCGTTCTCGCTCTCTTCGATGCAGGGCGTACAAACTACAGGGGCCCACGCGGTCGCGCGCCCGGACTCGGGTACGGACCCTAAGAAGTCCAAGAAGCCGTATCGGCGGGATCAATGAAGTTCCTCGTACGCTCGCTACTCGTCGGGTCTCCGGCCGACGACAAGGAACTTACCTTCCGTAATTTCCTGCTCTTCGACGACTCAGGGCTCGGGTTCGACGTACCGGAGGACGTAACCCTCTGGGACTTCGTTCGGGACTTCTCTCGGACACATAACCACTCGCCCGACGTACGGACGATCCGCTCGCACTTCGAGGCTCTACGGAAGCCCGAGCCGGTCGATCGACTAGAGATCATCTCGACGCTCAAGCCGCTCTACAAGGGCGACTTCATCAAGCGTCTCGAAGAACGAGCCGAGGACCGTCGGACTCGCCTCGTACTCGATCTACTTCGGGAGGCCGGGCAGATCGTACAGACCGGTATCGAGTTCAAAGAAGGGAAGGAGGCCCGTCTCCTTCGCGGACCGATCGACGCCGTTCGCTTCCTCATCAACAAGTCTCACGACATCGTTACCCCGACGAGTAGCGCGCGTCTTTCCGGAGAGGTTCTCGGAGACGGGCAGGATTTCCGCGAAGACTACGAGCGCGTCAAGAACGATCCGATGGCCGGCGTAGGCCAGTTTACCGGGATCGAGCAGTTCGATACTTCCCTGAAGGGCGCGAAGCGAGGGGAACTATGGACCCACGCGGCCTTTACCGGCGGTTTGAAGTCTACGCTCATGTTGAACTGGGCCTACAACCAGGCTGTTTACATGAAGTACGACTCGTGCGTCTTCTCCCTCGAAATGCCGTACAAGCAGTGCCGACGCGTTCTTTACGCGATGCACGGGATGCACGGTAAGTTCAAGGAGATCCGTATTCAGCTCGGGATCCAGAAGGACCCCGGGCCGGTCGTCGGGCTTAGTTACGACCGTCTTCGAGACGGGGAGCTAACTCCGGCGGAGGAGGCTTTCCTTCTCAACCACGTCATCCCCGACTTCAACTCGGGGCTCTACGGGAAGATCCACATCGAGGTCACGGACCCGGATAAGAACGACTTCACGGTAGTCGATTTGAAGTCGAAGGCTGAGCTTATCTATGCTCGGTCTCCCTTCTCGCTCCTCTTCGTCGATCACGCGGGCCTAATGGCTCCTCGGAAGTGGGTGCAGTCTACGACCGAGCGCCTAAACGAGGTAATTCGAGATCTAAAGCGTCTCGCGATGAACTTCAACCGCGGCGCGGGTATGGCGGTCGTCTCCCTTTTCCAGATCAGTCGCGAAGGCTTTAAGGCGGCCGAAAAGGTCGCCGAGAAGGCCCAGGGCGCTTGGGGTCACGGTCCGTACAACCTTACCCACCTTTCGTACGCGAACGAAGCCGAGCGTTCGTCGGATATCGTGACCGCGTCGTTCGTAAACGACGAGCTTCGTTCGCAGAGCAAAGTCCTCTTTCAGTGCCTAAAGACGCGAGACATCGCCCCCTTCCAGAACTTCTTCTCCCGGGTCGAATGGTCATGTAGACGACTCCTGACGTCGCACGAAGTCCCGATGATACAATCGAGGACGGAGAAGACTTCGGATAAGAACCAAGACACGTTGGATGAGATCATCGAAGCGATTGGAAAGTGAGAGTTTAGTGTCGAAACCGAAGTGGCTTACCGATGAGACGTGGATCTGTACGAATCACGTTCCCGCGTCTCGCTTCCCCACTATGCAGCAGACCTGCTGGTACTGCGGGGAGGAGCGCCCGTTGCTAGAGGGTCGCGTAGTTCGTCCGGTCGCGCTTCCGGGGCTTCCCCCTAGCCGCGTCGCCGTACGGGCTGCCGTGAAGTCGCAGATCGCGGGAAACAACCTCGTAGGGACCGTTCCCTGCTCGGGCCCTAACTGTGCAAACAAGGCCGCGGGGGGTAACAAGTACTGCTCGCGCGCTTGTTCTAACAACAATGCTCGCGCTAGACTCGCCGCACGGAAGAAGGCGACTTCGATCTCCGGGCTCCAGAAGATCTTCCCGGCACCGTACATCCCTTTGCAAGTCTCTTCTTACGAAGAGATTCAGAAGGCGGTCGGAGCGACGTCTGAGCCGTCGAAAGATCCCGTAGGGGAATGAGCCGCGCGAAAGCCAGAGCCGATCGTATCCGGACCGAGGTCTCGATCCTCTCGGTCCTATCGGCGTACGGCTACCTCGTAAACGTTGACGGGGGAGATCGCGAGCAACAGTTCTCTTGCGATCTCCACGGCGACGGTACGGACTCGAAGCCTTCGGCGCGCGTTTATCCCGCGGACTCGCACTGGTACTGCTTCGCGTGCGCGACCCCGAGGGACGCGATCCAGACGGTCCGCGAGAAAGAGGGTCTCGACTTCCGGACGGCGTGCGACGTAATCGAGCAGAGGTACCACCTCCCGCCTCTGAAGTGGGAGGGGCCGGAGGAGGACGCGATCTCGTCGGGTTGGGCCGACGCTCTCAAAGCTCCGATCGCGACCTCTTCGGACTGCGCGGCTAGGGTCTCCGCGCTCTTGAAGTCGGTGACGACCGAAAAGTCTCTGACCCTAAACGTACTCCTCACCTATTGGGAGGAGTACGACCGGTTGGGGACCTATCTAGAGAAGGCTCCGGAGGGGTTACTCGACGAGTACCTCGCGCTCCGAAATAGGGTCGTCCGTTCGATACGCTCCGCCGCCGAGACTTCGTACGTCTCGTGACGGAATTCGTCGTCTCGAAGCTCCCGGACCTCTCGTGGGGGGAACCGAGAGTAGTCCGCGCCGTTGGGAACCACCGAGATAACTGGGGGGTTCTCGCCGTTCTCCGGGAGACGCCCTGGGAAGGGCTCTTCCCCCTAATCCCGTCTCGAACCTTCGATATGGCTCTTCGAGGCCATGCGACTCCGTTAATGCGGATTCTCGGCCCGCCGGGGGAAGCGCTCTCGCGGAGGATCCCAAGCGGATTCCGGGAGTGTCGCCAGAGGGGGGATTGCGTAAACGCGGCTCCGACTTGTATCCCGGGAAAGACGATGCCGGAATGTTGGGAGGCGGAAGGGCTCGATCGAGCCGCGGGCGAGGTAGCGTCGAAAGTAGCCCGGTTCTGGAAAGAGGGGCTCGTCGTTATCATCCTAGTTCCGGAGGACTTATGAGTCACGTCTCGTCTTCTTACAACGACAACCGTCGCGCCGGACGTACGTCCGCGACTCTCCGGAACGCGGTCGAGAACTTCCTCCAGGGGAAAGACGTTCTCTATGTCTGCTACGCGGCCCAGGCCGGCCAGACCTTTTGTGCGATGGCCGCGAACCTCGTACGGGCTATCGTAAAGGAGAGTTTCGAGGAATTCCACGTAAGCCACGATCGGATCCACGGGCCGAGGGGGAACTCGATTCGGTTCGTAACCGAAGAAACGAGAGCCTCGGGGGTTCGAGGGATCGTTATCCCGGATCACTACACTTACGAGAAGCTCGCTTCGGACTCCGTAACTCAGATCACGTCTCTCTCCGAGAAGGTAAGGGATCTAGAGGCTCAGCTACAGATCGTCGTCGATCGAAAGCGGAGACGTAACCAGAGACTTCGCGAAGCCCGAGCCGCGAAGAAGGCGCTCTTGTGATTCACGACCTGTTTACGGAGTAATGAGATCGTGTCAGACGCATTTTCTTTTCTCGAAGATCTCGCGACACTAAAGGTCGAACCCAAGCCGTGGATGAAGGACGGTAGTCACCGCTTCGTTCGGGGGACGGTAGACAACATCGCGTCGATCATGGACGAGTGCATCGCTTCCGGGCGGTACGCTCTCGACCTCGAAACGACGGGTCTCGATAGCCGTGTCTTCGACGGGGAGACGAAGGATAAGATTGTAGGCGCTTGTCTCTCGCCCGACGGGATTACCGGGTACTACATCCCCCTTCGTCACAAAGTAGGGATGGAGCACAACGTACCTTGGAGCCTCTTCAAGAAAGAGATGCTCCGGCTTATCGATTCCCCCTCCGTCGCGGTCTTTCACCGCGGGAAGTTCGACCAGGAATTCCTCCAGTTCTGCGGCGGGGAGCCGATGGGGGAGTGGGACGAACCGAAGAAGTTCGACGACACTCTAATCCTCGCATACCTCCGCGATTCTCGGACTCGGGTTCTCGGCCTAAAGCATACGGCCGAGAAGGAACTCGGGATGCCGATGATCGAGCTTACCGAACTTTTCCCGGAGGACAAGCGGACCGGCGGGCATCTCGACTTCTCGGAGCTAGACCCGTCCTGGGAGCCTGTGATCTGGTACGGGGCGAGCGATGCGATCTGCACGCGGAAGCTCTACGATCGAATCGCCCCCGCGGTTCTCAACCCCGAAGACGGGAATAACAGCCAGGCTCTGATCTACACGATCGAGAAGCTCTGCCTTACCGCGACTCGATGGATGGAGCGTGCTCGGATCTTCACCGATCAAAAGAAGGCTCGCGAGCTAATCCGGATCGGTCAGAGGGACTGGCTCTCCTCGCTCGAAGAGGTCTACAAATCGGCTTCGGAGATCGTCGGACGAGATACGCGACCCGGCTACTATCGCCTCATGGCCGGAATGGTAGAGGGCGCCTCGATCGCGAAGTTCGACATCGAGGAAGTTCAGCCGTCCTACATGGATCGCGTCGATCTCTATCGCCGCGAGTCGGATCGCCTCGGTCTCGATCCGACCGAGAAGAAGGGGAAGAAGGTTAGCGTTCAGACGCTTACGAAGACGGTCCCGTCTCTCGTAACGAAGGGCTCGAACGAAGAGGTTCCGTTCCCTCTCGTTTACGACATCCTCGCGGCGGCCCAGCTAGGCGCTCTTCTCCGCGAGTGTAAGGTCCCAGGACTCTCGGTAACCGAGAAGTCAGGCCAAGTCGCGACCTCGAAGGACGAGCTAGATCGCGTTCTCGAAGAGCAGGGCGCGAAGTTCCCCTTCGCCGGGAAGATCAAGACCTTCCGCGAGATCGGAAAGGCGCTCTCTCAGTACCTCGTCCCGCTAATCGAGGATTGTCATACGGACGGTTCTCTGAAGGCCGAGTTCAACGGGCACAAGGTCGATACCGGCCGGTTCGCCGCCGAGGGCTCGAAGCGTCCGAAGATCGACGGCGGGACTCGCTTCCCGTTCCACGGAACGCCCGCGACGTACGACCCGAAGCGCCCCGAGTGTCTCGGCCGCGTCCGCGAGTGCATTATCGCTCGTCCCGGGCGGAAGATCGTCGCGATCGACTTCTCTGGCGTCGAGCTTCGGATCGTAACGAACCTCTCGGGGGAGCCGAAGTGGCTTCGGGAGTTCTTCCACTGCTCCGGGTGCGACCACATGTTCCCGAACGGGGACGGGATCGAGACTCCGGAACCGCCCCCTCCGTTCTGTCCGGTTTGCGGGTCGGATAAGATCGGCGACCTCCATACCCTTACCGCGATCTCGCTCTACGGCGACGACGCTCCGAACCGTCCAGACTGGAAGGTCCTCCGCGGAAACGGGAAGATCACGAACTTCGCGCTCTGCTACGGCGGCGGCGGGAACGCGGTAGACGCGGGGACCGGCTGCGGTAAGGCGGAAGGTTGGCGGATCAAGGACCAGTACGACTTATCGTACCGCGGGCTCAAGAACTGGTGGACGCACCAGCACCAGTTCGCGCGGAAGTTCAAGTACGTCCAGACCGCGTTCGGTCGTCGCTACCCGCTTCCGGATATCGATCACGAGCTAGGCGGTTTCAAGTCGAAGGCCGAGCGGAACGCGGTAAACGGGCCCGTACAGGGAACGTCGGCCGACATCACGAAGCTTGCGATGGGTCTGATCTACAAGGAATGCAAGAAGCGGGGCTGGCTCGAAAAGGTCCACCTCCTCATCACGATGCACGACGAGTTGGTCTTCGAGATCGAAGACGACATCCTCGCGGAGGCGACGGATTGCTTCGTAGTCATCATGAATCGGAACCCTGCTATCTTGCGGTTGAAGTGGCCGATCCCGCTTACGTCCGACGTCGAGATCGGGCTGAGTTGGATGGTTCCGTGGAACCTCGTGAAGCTACGGAAGAGCGGAAAGTGGCCGGAGGAGTTGAAGGGGCTCTTCCCGGATGCAGTCGTTACCGACGGCGTGAAGGCGGCCGTCGAGGAATCCGCCGCTCCGAAGAAGCCGGCTAAGACGACGAAGGTCCGGGTCCACGTCCTACAGTCGCTCTCGACCTCGGAAGTCGAAGCGCTCGCTCAGATCCTCGCCGTGGAGGGTAAGCCGAAGGACCCGGCCATACTTCGCGTCGAGGGCCCGAACGGGGACGACCTTACGGCGATGCTAATGACGGCGTGGGGCGGGATCCCTCCGGAAGTAGAAGCCGCATGACGACTCCTGAAGAACGACTTACGAAGCTCGAAGCGGACGTAAAGGTCGTCGCGACCGTCGCTTCCGCGGCCGTAGACGACACGCTCCGAGTCTGCCTCGTCATCCAGGAGCTATCCGACGGCGGGTACCTCCCCGAGCTACCGTGGGACCTCGCGACGGCCCTCGTAGACCTCCAGCACGCGAAGCAGGCTCAAGCCCACGGGACCGTAGCCAAGGGTCCGCCTATCGAAGTCCGTATCACGGAGCTAGAACTCCGGGTTCGAGAACTTCGAGCCGCGTTCCGTAGGAGAGCCGATGAACAACTGGACCCCGGATGAGTAACCGGATCACCCGAAAGCTCGACCTCCTCCAGGAGTGTAACGACCAGGGACTCGCGCCGAAGGAGTTCATGAGCCTCTTCTGCAAGAGGTGTAGGAACGGAAACTGCGTGAACTCTGGGTGGGCGGAGTCGTCCTGGTCGGATCGAATCGCTACCCAGGTCAGTCGTCTCCTCACGAACCCGGCCTTCGCAGATCCGGCGGACCCGAATTTCGCTCCGATCCGAGACCTACAATTCCGGAACGTCGAAGCGCCTATCGTTCTCCTCGGCGGGGACCCCTGGGCCGGTCCTGGGCGGCAAGTACACCTCGCCGAGCCTCCGAAGGAGACGAACAGGTACCCGGAAGTCGAGAACGCGATCGCGGCGCTTGCGGAAGCCCGGAACCCGACGCCCCGGCGAGCCGTAGAGGCGTCCGTTCTCTCGGCCCCGACTCCTCCGACCTCTCCGGTCCCACAAC
>ENA-ORBV01001652-ORBV01001652.1-microbial-mat-metagenome-genome-assembly--contig:-NODE-1652-length-48863-cov-5.613106_pt1 | contig 48863 bp, 31 predicted proteins | sample MGYA00237777_ERZ505514 | MGnify/ENA primary metagenome ERZ505514 (study PRJEB26160, sample SAMN06269048) | microbial mat metagenome | isolation source: Oligotrophic lake microbial mat | place... | reverse complement strand
CCGAAGACGTGCTCGCCATGGAGCGCAAGGTCAACTGCTCCACGGAGGACGGGAAGGAAGCCCTCTACTGGTTCGCGGGCAACGTGTATTCGCGCACACCCGGAGAGAAGGACCGGCTCCTTTTCGGGGTTCACGGTTTCAACTTCCGCACGTGCAGGACGTTCTCGGATCCCAAGCGCGGTCCCGGCTATCGCTCCGTCTCGCGCGAGATGCTCATCTACACGGACAAGGACAGCGGCGAAGTCATCAAGAAGTGGAAGAACCCGTGGACGGGCGAGGAGGTCGATGTCCTTGACGTCGCCAACGACCCCGTCAGCATGAGAGAACCCACGTATGCGTACGCCGCGGACGGGGTACCCCGCACGTTCCGGAGCGAAGTGAAGGACGGCTGGGCCCTCGATGGCGGCGGCGCGGCGCGCCTTTTCTACACGAACCCGCTCGGCGGCGACTATCAGGAGTACGTGGGAGGCACTTATCACGCCATGGAGTTCGGCACACAGATGGCGCGGATGGACGACCTGACCGACCCCAACACCACGTTCGTGAAGGACCGCGTCCTCACCTGGGTGCGGGTGTCGAAATGGCTCCCGTGGATGAAGATGGGTAGCCGCATCGGCGCGGTCGTCTTCAACACCGCGGGGCTCAGACTGGACAGCTTCGATGACCTTCCCGCGGTGGTCAAGGCCGAGGTCAAAGCGAACTGGCCGGTGTGGCAATCGGCACCTCCGCCCGACGACGCTCGACCGAGCATGACCAGTTGGGATCAGTTCAAGCGCTGGAAGGCAGACAAGAAATAACTTTGGTCTTCGGACCGCCGAGGTAACAGCATGAAGAAACGAATTTTCGTCGTATTCACCATCACGCTGGCCGGACTTGCGGTCATGGGCCAGGCCCAGGAGCAGCCTGCGACCGAGCACGTCGCTCCGAAGGAGAAGATCGGCAGCGTGGTCAGCCTGGACGTCTACACCCACAAGGACATCCTCGACCTCGTGGTGGCGACCGAGACCGAGGCGGGCCCGACCCTCACCCACCGCCGTTCGAAGGACGGGGGCTCGACCTGGGCTCCCGAGACGAGGGTCGAGATGAGCGGCACCACCATCTCGAACGCGATGCGCGGCCTCGACCCGCAGGTCGCGGCGGAGGGCGACCACATCTTCGTCGTCTGGACCACGCCTGGGGAAGGACAGCACGGCGTCGGCCCCTTCGGAACCGCGGTGTCCGACGATGGCGGGAAGACCTGGCGCAAGGGCTCCAATCCCGCCGATGACGACTCGAAGAAAGGTCATGCCTTCATCGAGTCCATCATCGACCAAGCCGGCCTCCTTCACGTGGTCTGGCTGGAAACGCGCGCCACCCGCGGGCTGTTCGCGGCCACCTCGAAGGACTTCGGAAAGACCTGGGCGAAGACCGTCACGGTCGATCAAATCACCTGCGAGTGCTGCTGGAACAAGATGATCTCGCTGCGGCCGGGCGAGACCCATCTGCTCTATCGAGACAAGGATCCGCGCGACATGGCGATCGCGATGACCTCGGATTCGGGCGCGTCCTGGAAGCGCCTCGCCACCGTGGGAGACTTCAAATGGCCGATCAACGCCTGTCCCTTCACCGGGGGCGGCCTGGCCGTGACCGGCTCGGGCGCGACCGAACGGCTGCATTCCACCATCTTCAGCGGCATGAAGGACCACCGAGGGGTGAGTTACCTCGCCTCAAGGGACAATGGAAAGACCTGGAGCGAACCTCTCCCCCTTGGTCAAGGACGGGGTCAGCATTCGGACCTCGCGTCCATCGGCCGCGACCTCGTCGCCGTCTACGATGTGACCGATCCGGACGACGGGACGGTGGTCGGAATCAAGCGGTCGGGCGACGAAGGCGCCACATGGTCCGGGTTGACGCGGCTCTCGGCGAAGGGTGTGAAGGCCGACTTCCCCCGGTTGGTATCGGTCCAGGGCCGGTTCGTCGCCTTCTGGACGGAGAAGGACACGAACGGGATGGTCGTCTGGCGCATGAAGGAACTGGGCGAAGCGGCAGGGATCGCCGCGCACTGAACCTATCACCGTCGGGTGACGGTCAGCGCGCGGCGGGCGTCTCCGCCTGGATCTGCTTCGCCACTGCCTCGACCTTCTCCATCATCCTGAGCAGGTTCTCGCCAAGGATCCCCTTGATCTGTGGTTCGGTGTAGCCGCGGCGGAGCAGCTCCTCAGTGATCCTCGGCAGGCCGGTCACGTCTTCCATGCCTTCGGGCATCGACGCTCCATCGAAGTCGGAGCCGAGGCCGACATGATCGACGCCCGCGATCTTCACCGCGTGGTCGATGTGGTCGACGATCCTCTCCCACTTCGCCACCGGGAGAGGTGGCTGAAGCGCGCCCACCGCGGCGATCGTCTCCATCATCCGCTTCTCCGCATTCTCGGGCCCCGGGTACTTCGCTGCCATATCCTGCCGGATCACGTCGACTTGAGGCAGGCGCGCCTCTTCGGCGAGCCGCAGGGTCTCGTCGATGTAACTGTTGAGGTAGTTGATCTGGATCACCCCGCCTTTGGCCGCCATGGCCTTCATCATGTCGTCGGTCATGTTGCGGACATGGCCGGTCAGCGCCCGGCAGGACGAGTGGGAAGCGAGAAGGGGCGCACGGCTGGTGGCGAGCGCGTCCTCGAACGTCTGGTCGGCGACGTGGGAAACATCCACCATCACGCCCAGACGGTTCAGTTCCCGAACGACATCCTTCCCGAACCCCGTGAGGCCGTTGTGAGCAGGTTTCTCTCCGGACGAATCGGCCCACGTGGTGTTGAGCGAGTGAGTGAGGGTCAGGTACCGGACGCCGAGTCGCGCATAGTTGCGCAGGACGCGCAGGCTCGCGTCGATCATGTGACCGCCCTCCATACCCATCATCGTGGCGATCTTGCCCGCCTTGTGCGCGGCGCGGATCTCGGCCGCGGTGGTGGCGAGAACCATGGCGTCGGGGCGCGCGGCCGTGAGCTCCAGAACCGCGTCGATCTGATCGAGCGACCGCTTCACCGCGGTCGGACCGGTGACGCTTCCCGCCATGTAGATCGAGAAGAAGAGCCCGTCGAGGCCGCCCTCGCGCATCCGGGGATAGTCAACGTGATTGCCTCGTCCCCCCGGGCCGCGCTGGCCGCGGGCATTGGGCTCATGGCGCTCGAAGAAGCTCCATCCTGGCTGCAGCAGGCGCTGCGTAGTGTCGATGTGAGTGTCGAGCACGATCGCCTCGGCGTGGATCCTCTTCGCATGAGCCGCGAGGTCGCCTGCGGGAGGCTGCTGAGCTCGGACGAGACCCGCAAAAGCGCAGGCTCCGAGCACGAGGGTGAGCGCGATTCGGGCGGGTCGAAACATCGAAGTCTCCTTTAGATTCCCTTGACGGGCCTGAAGTTTGACACGGACGGACGGGCCGGTTCCTCGTCTCTCAGCGCGACGATCGGGTTAACGCTGGCGGCGCGGAACGGGGGGATCAGGCACGCCATCACCGCCACCGTACCCGGGAGAAGGATCACTCCCGCAAACGCGAAAGGGTCGCGGGCGCCGACGCCGAAAAGCAGGGACTGAAAGAGCTGGGCGGAGAGAGCCGTGCCCGCGAGGTTCATGAAGAGCCCGGCGATCAGTCGCGAATTCTGATTCAGAACCATCTTCGCCATGTCGTGGCGGCTCGCGCCAATCGAAAGACGAACACCGAATTCGCGCGTGCGCGGGGCGACGCCGTAGGAGATCACACCGCAGAGTCCGACGATCGCTAGGACCAGGGCCACCGTCGCGAAAACACCGAAGAGAAGCGAACAATAGCGCTGGCCGAGCGTGTCAAAGACGAACTGCGCCATCGAGTGGTGGCACTTCGACCACCAGGATTAGCCCCGCCCCGCCATCTCAAATGCGAGCTGGTGGAAGTAAGTTTCAGATCTCCATGGCCCCGGTGTCTCCCCTCGACCTCTCGCAATCGCGCGTTCTGGTTTTGACCGGTGCGGGCGTCTCCGCGGAAAGCGGCCTCGCCACCTTCCGCGACTCCAACGGACTTTGGGAACAGCATCGCGTGGAGGATGTGGCCACACCCGCAGGATTCGCGAACGATCCCGAACTGGTCTGGCGCTTCTATTCGCGTCGGCGAGAGCAAGCGAAAACCGTGGAGCCCAACGCTGGGCACCGGGCGATCGCGGCACTGGAGGCGCGGCTCGGCGATCGGTTCCTGCTGGTGACTCAGAACGTGGATGGGTTGCATCAGCGGGCTGGTTCGGAGCGCGTCATCGAAATTCACGGCAGCCTGTTTCGCACGAAGTGCTGGGCCTGCGACCTCGAACCGTTTCACGACACCGCGAGCTACATGGCGGAAAGACTTCCGATCTGCGACCGCTGCGAAGAGGCCGGGCGCAAGGCGCTTCTGCGCCCCGATATCGTCTGGTTCGGCGAGATGCTCGACCCAAACCACCTCCACGCCATTGATTCATTCCTGCGTCGAGGCCACGGAACTCCGCTGGTTTTCCTGGCGGTGGGGACCTCCGGCGCGGTCTGGCCCGCGGCCGGGCTGGTGCATCAGGCTCGAGGGTTGGGGGCGTCGACGATTCTGGTGAACGCCGAAGCGGCCGAGAACACCGCCCACTTCCACCGCTTCCTCGAGGGCCGCAGTGCGGAGATCCTGCCCGTCCTTCTCGGTGCGGACGGCCCGGCCAGCGGATAATCAGGCCCCGAAATCCCTCAGGAGGTCGTCCTTGAAACCACGCTCACCCCTTGTTCTGCCCCTCTGCTTGACCCTGGTGTCCATGACCACTGCCGAAGCCCTCCAGACTGACGCGCTCACCTATCCCCAAACAAAGAAGGGGGAGGTCATCGAGGTTCTGCATGGCCAGAAAATCGCCGACCCCTATCGATGGCTCGAGGATCCAAACAGCGCCGAAACCGCAGCCTGGGTGGAGGCGCAGAACAAGGTCACTTTCGGCTATCTCGGGAAGATCGAAAAGCGAGCGGCGATTCGAGAGCGCCTCACCAGGCTCTGGAACTACGAACGTTTCGGCGTGCCGAGCCGGCACGGCGCCTGGACCATTTTTTCGAAGAACAACGGCCTCCAGAATCAGGCGGTCATCTATAAGGCGACTTCCCTGACCAGCGATCCGGAAGTGCTGCTCGATCCGAACACCCTGTCGACCGACGGCACCGTGGCCCTCTCCGGCCTCACCTTCTCGGAAGACGGAAAGTACGCGGCCTACTCGACGTCGTCCTCCGGTTCGGATTGGATGGAATGGAAGGTCCGCGAAGTTGCGACCGGGAAGGACCTGGCCGATGTGATCAAGTGGTCCAAGTTCTCGGGTGCTGCCTGGAAAAAGGATGGCAGCGGCTTCTACTACTCTCGTTACGACGCTCCGATGAGCAAGGACGAGGCGTACAACGCGGTCAACAAGTACCAGAAGGTTTTCTTTCACAAGGTGGGCACGCCGCAAACTGACGACGCGCTCGTCTATGAACGGCCCGATCAGCCCGACTGGGGCTTTGGGGCGGAGGTCACCGACGACGGTCGCTTTCTTTTGATCTATCAGTCCGAGGGGACCAATCGCGAGAACCGCCTCTTTGTGCAGGATCTCCAGGACCCCAAGGGGAAGATCGAGCCCTTTCTGGATAGGTTCGATGCGTCCTACAACGTGGTCGGCAACGACGGCGCCATCTTCTATGTGGTTACCGACAAGGATGCCCCGCGTTATCGCGTGGTGGCGATTGAAAAGGGAAAGGCCGATGCGGCTGCGTGGAAGACCGTGATCGCCCAGGCTCCGAACCGGGATGTTCTCTCCTCGGTTTCGGTCATCGCGAACCGGTTCGTCGCGGTCTATCGCGTGGACGCCCACGAGAAGCTGAAGCTGTTTGCACTCGATGGGAAACCCGAAAGCGAGATCGCTCTCCCGGCCATCGGCTCGGTTGCCGGCATCACGGGAAAGCGCGAAGACAAGGACGCCTTCTACGCCTTCACGTCCTTCACCTATCCGAGTACCACCTTCCGTTACGACTTCGCGACGAAAGCGAGCACGGTCTTCAAGCGGCCGTCGGTGGACTTCGATCCCAACGCCTTCGAGACGAAGCAGGTCTTTTACCCGAGCAAAGACGGCACGAAGATCCCCATGTTCATCGTCCACAAGAAGGGCTTGATTCTGAACGGCACGAACCCCACATACCTTTACGGCTATGGCGGTTTTGACATTTCCCTCGAGCCCGCCTTCTCGGCGGCCAACATCGTCTGGATGGAGATGGGCGGCATCTATGCCCAGCCCAACCTGCGTGGCGGTGGCGAATACGGGAAAGAGTGGCACGATGCGGGTCGTCTCAAGAACAAGCAGAACGTCTTCGACGATTTCATCGCCGCGGCCGAATGGCTGATCACCAACAAGTACACGTCCACACCGAAGCTCGCCATCGGCGGAGGCAGCAATGGCGGCCTTCTGGTGGGGGCGGTCATGACCCAGCGTCCTGAACTCTTCGGGGCCGCGCTGCCCGCGGTGGGCGTCATGGATATGTTGCGCTTTCATAAGTTCACCATCGGCTGGGCGTGGAAGTCCGACTACGGCGATCCCGACGTCAAAGCCGATTTCGAGACCGCGGTCAAGTACTCGCCTCTTCACAACCTCAAGCCCGGCGTCTCCTATCCCGCCACCCTGGTCACGACCGGCGATCACGACGATCGTGTGGTGCCCGCCCATTCGCACAAATTCATCGCAGCCTTGCAGGCGGCGCAGAAGGGAAGCGCTCCGGTTCTCACGAGGATCGAGACCAAAGCGGGTCACGGCGCCGGAAAGCCGACCGCGAAGATCATCGAGGAGCGGGCGGATCAGTGGGCCTTCCTGGTCCATACGCTCGGGATGAAGTGACCATCGGTCGCGTGCGGTCTCACAAGGGCGGCCACAAGGGCCTCCCCTACATTCGCAAAAGCGTAAGGGCACCCCTTGAACCTTCTCGGAGTTGGGGGGCACTGACCCTTGTGGTTGCCCTTTCCGTGGCGCGGTCGTTATGCCGACCCGCGGCTCTCGCATTTCTTTTCTGGACTCCTTCACTCCCCGCCTTCGCGGCTCAGGCCACGCTACCCGCCCCCGCTCAGTGGACCGAGTCCAAGCTCCCGGGCGAGTTCTTCACCGTCCTCACCGATGCCGGTGACAAGGAAGCCCGCCGGATCACGTTCCAGTTAGGCCAATTCGACAAGAGTCTCCAGAGGCGATTTCCCTGGATTCGTTTGCCTCAGGTGACCGACGCTCCGCTCCGTGTCTTCGCCTCGTCGGATGAAGCGCTCGTCCGTTCTCTCGCCCCCGACGCCGAGGAGGGCGGAGGGGTGGATCCGCACGCGTCCTACTGGGCGCCGGACTGGACGAGGTCAGGGCCTCACACCGCAGCGGTCCGTCTCGGTCTCAAGGAACCCACGGACACGGAGCCGAGCCCGCACCGGGGATACTTCAGGGGCCGCACGACCTTTCTCCTCGGCCGCTCGCTCACCGAGGCGACGCCGTCCTGGCTCCTGCGCGGACTCGTCACGTTCTTCTCCGAGACGGTGGTTCGGGACAAGGAGATACAGACCGGACGGATGGCACCCGCGTGGAATGCCGCCAGGACCGCCGCGGTTTTGTCCGCCGCCGATTTCTTTCGAGACGGCCGGGGAGTGGATCGCGCCTTCGATCTGCAGGCCGGCCTTTTCATTCACTACCTGTTTCTGGGGGAGGGAGGAAAGAACGCCCGCCTGCTCGACGCCGCATTGCTAGGTCTCTCGTCCAAGGAAACCGCGGCCGGCGCACAGTCGGCGGTGTCAAGTCTCAAGGCACTGTACGCAGGTTTTCCCAAGTACGCGGCGGGCAAGAAACTCGGTTTCCTCAAACTTCCTCTTGCACCTTCCGTGACCCCCGCCGCTTTCGGTGTGAGCGTAGTACCCCTGGCCGAAGCCCTGCTCCAGCGCGCCAGTGTCCATCAACTCATGAACCGCCCCGTGGACACGCGCGCGGTCTTGCGTCAGGTGAAGGCGGCCGACCCAAGCCTCGCCAGGCCCTATGAGATCGAGGCGTTCCTGTTCGACGCCGAACAGCGCACCACCGAGTCCAAACAGGCGATCGAGGCCGCCCTTGAACGCGGCTCGTCGAACCCGCACCTGCGGTACCGCCTGGCCCAGCTTCAGTGGGCGCCGAAGATGAATCGGGCGTTGCTTGAGTCGGTCCGCAAGCTGCTTACGGAAGCACACCAGGATTTGCTCAGGGACGCCAAGATCATGGCCTATCTGGCCGAAGTCCTGAGCGACCTCGGTCAGGCCGATGCCGCCCTGGGCCACGCCGGCGGAGCGGTGAAGACCGAGACCGCGGACGCCTATTCCCGGATGGCGCTCGCCCGTGCTCAGTGGAACTCTCGCCAGATGGACGCCGCCACGGCAACCGCGCGTCAGGCCCTCGCCCTCGCGCAACTCCCTTCGCAGAAGCTGAAGGTCCAGGAGTTCCTGGCTTTCGCCGCCGCCAATAAACGCGCCCAGGGGTCGGGCTCCAAGCCCTGGACAACTCACTCGGGTCCGCCGCCTTCGGGCGCTTTCGGATCTTCCCGCAACACAGGCGGAAGCGGTCGAGTGAATCTCGGGCAGACCCGCACCGACTCCGCGGACGGGGCGGCCATCGCCGATTGTTTCGCCCGCCGCGACGACGCCGCCTGCGCCCGCGCGGTTCCCGCACTGGAACTGGCCTGCGCCGAGAAGCAGACCACGTCGTGCGTGTCCCTGGGTTCGTTGTACGACGGAGGTTTCGGCGTCGCCAGAGACCGACGCAAGGCCGCCGCCGCCTATACATCCGCCTGCACCCTGGGAGACCAGGCCGGCTGCGCCCGTTACGCGGTGTTGGAAGCTCAGGGCCTCGGGGTCGCGCCAAACGCCGCCCGCGCCACGAAGACTCTTCGAACCCTCTGCTCGCAGAAGATCGCCGAGGGCTGCATCGGTCTTGCCCAGATCCTCCGCAAGACCGGCTTCGCGGTCGACCGCGACGAAGCGCAGAAAGTCCTCAATGAGACGTGTGCCGCCGGTTCGCCCGAAGCCTGCGCGCTTCTCAACAATCGCTAATTCAATCACCCTTCAGGTAGTTTGAGGCGGTCGCGGTCGCGGTTCAGCGGCCGACCGGGCGGATTTCGTAGCCCTCCTTGTCTTTTGCTTCGCGAACCATGCGCCGCACGTCGGCGAGCAGTTTCTGCGCGTCGTAGACGATGCCGTCCTTGATCGTGTAGCGCACCCCGCCCACGCGGGCGAGACGATTGTCGGCGTCGAGCTTCACCGCGCCGGTGCCGTAGAGCACCTTCAGATTCGCGACCGGATTTTCTTTGACCACGACCATGTCGGCAAGCTTGCCGGGCTCGAGGCTGCCCACGCGGTCGGCGACGCCGAGGGCCTGAGCGCCTGCGAGGGTCGCCGAGCGGATGACTTCGAGGGGATGAAATCCCGCTTCACGGAACAGCTCCATCTCACGAACGAACGAGAAGCCGTACAGGTTGAAGGTGTAGCCCGAGTCGGTGCCGATCCCGACGCGACCGCCGCGGTTCTTGTACTCGTTCACGAAGGTCATCCACAGGCGGTAGTTGTTACGCCACTCCACCTCTTCTTCGGTCGTCCAGTAGTGGAAGTACGACCCGTGGTTGGTCCGGCTGGGGAGGTAAAAGCGCCACACCGAGGGCAGGGTGTACTCCTCGTGCCACTCCGCGCGGCTCATGCGCATGAAGTCCCGCGTCGTTTCGTAGGCGTGGAAGGTCGGCGAGAGGGTGAAGTCGAGCTTCAAGAGCTCGTCCATCACGGCGTTCCAGCGAGGGCTGAAGGGCGCGGCGGCCTGACGCCAGAGTCGGCCGGCCTCTGAAAAGCGGTCCTGTTCGTCGTTGTAGTTGTAGTCGCGCGGGTAGTCCTGAATGGTGCGGTCGGTAAAGAGGGCTTCGGGCAAGCCGTACCAGTGTTGCATCGAGGTGAGGCCCATGCGCGCGGTGTCGAGCACGTTAAGCCGCGCGACCGCGAGCTGGGCGTGGTGGCACGTGGTGCGCAGACCGAGCTTCTTCGACTCGTCGATGGCCGCGGCCATCAGGTCGGGGCGCAGGCCGAAGAATTTGATGCCGTCGGCGCCCTGGCGCGCCACATCCTGGACGAAGCTGCGAACCCCTGCCGTGGTCGTAATCGGATCCTGGACGCCTTGCCCATAGAAGACGTAGGGCAGAAGACGTGGAGCCGTGATGAGGTTCTGCCCGCTCTTCTTCTTGTGCTCGACCATGAAGGCGAGGCCGTTGCCGCTGCCGGGGTCGGAGCTGGTCGTGATCCCGTGGGCCAACCACAGCTTCAATACGTACTCGGCCGGCGTGCCCTGCTCGCGACCGCCCAGGTGGCCATGGAGGTCCACGAAGCCGGGTAACACGTAGTGGCCGGAAAGGTCGATCACATGGTCCGAGGGTCCGGCGACCGGTCGATTCCCAGGATTGATCGGAACGCCCGGGCTACCGACACTCTTGATGTCACGGATGCGGTTTCCTTCGACGACGATGTCCACCGGTCCCACCGGGGGCGCCCCGGTTCCGTCGATGAGAATCACTCCGCGCAGGATGAGCCGCTTCCAGGGGCCTTCGCCTTCGGCCCGCGGCGGCGCAGGTGTGATGGTGCTCGCTTCCTCCGGGATCGCTGCTTTTGCCGCCAGGGTTGAGACCGCGAGGCACATGGTTACGGCGGTCACGCGCACGTGTCTGGTCAGAAACTGCATGCTGACTCTCCTGAGAAGTTCATGATTGGGGACTGGGGAGCTCACTCGTCGCGGGCTTCGCTAGGAGAGAGGCGGAGACGGAGGGGGACGTCGCGGCGCGCCTCGATCCACACCACGAGGTCGCTGCCCGCGAGAGTGTGGCGGTGGCCGAAGCGGAACCCGGGGCCGCGTGGCACGGCGCGGCCGTCGAGGGCAAGCCGTGCCCCGGCTTCGCCCCAGCCCTCGACCACGAGGGCAATGTTCCGGACCGGGGACGCGGTCGAGGCCGCGAGCACGAGGTCGAGCGGCCGTCCTACCGGGGCCTCACTCCTCAGCCGGTAGGCGCGCTCCGAGCGGTCGTATCCGAGAGAATGCGCGCTTCCGGTGGCGACGCGCAGCTCGGGTGCTTGTGACCATGAACGCGCGAGCTCGACGAGATCGTTCCAGGGACGATCGGTCATTCCGTACAAAGACGCGCGGAAGTCGCGTCCGTCCGGGCCTTGATTGAGCGGCGGGGTCGATATCGGGAAGCCCAGAAAGTGGGCGGCGCGGTCAGTGGCGAGGCTGGTGCGCCCGTCCGACAACGCCTGGCCGACCGGCCAGTGGTTTCCAGAACCGGGGCGCCGTAGATTGACGATGTTCATGTCACGGAGGTAGGACATCTTGTTCCCTGGCTCGAAAACGATGAAGGGCTTGTAGCGCGACTTCAGGTTGTGGCGCTGGATCACGAGGTCCGCAGGAACCTTCTTCGAATCGGGCTTCGGGTCCGCGACGTAAGAGAACACCTGCGTCTCGCCCGCGAGGTTGCCGACCGTGACGTAGTCCTCATGGATCACGTCTCCCTGCAACTGTCCCGCCTGAGTGAGCGGGATCGACTCCTGGAACTGAACCGGTTGACCGAGCGTGTTCCGGTTCCAGCTCACCTTGCGGACGGCGGCGGTGTCCGGGTACACGTAGTAGTACTCGTCCACCCACGCGCCGTTGCCGAGCCGCTCCTCGGTGTTCCAGAATTCGTTCTTCACGTTCACCAGCGCGTACCGCCAGTGGACCACCGCGCGCGCGTCGGTCTGTTCAATCACGCGGACGTGTGAGTAGCGATTCTGCTTGTCGTTCATGTGTTCGTAGGTGAAGTCCGCGTCGTAGCCCTCGACGCTCTGGTCGGCCATCCAGTGGCCGTTCTCGGTGACCCAGGCGGGCGAGTACTGCGTGCCGCGCCAGAACACGAAACGCACGGGCGAGAGGTCGAAGCGAACCAGAACGTCGGGGTGCGAGCCGACGCGCCAGAGCGCGTCCCATTCGGGGTGGTATTCGAGCTTCGTCGGGTAAGCGCCGAAGCGGCCGGGGCCGGGCGGGCCTGACGGCAACACGCGCAGGGGAAGCGGGGGCGGTCCGGGCCGCGCCGCGGCCACCGTCTCGGCGAGCTCGGCGTCCGAAAGCGCCGCCGCGTGGACCTTGACCTCGTCCAGCGCGCCGTCGATCGAGTACCAGCTTGAGCGTGTTCCCTCGAAACGATGCCATGGGGTCGGCCGGAGGGGCGCACGCACGGCACCAACGAGCAAGTCGAGGCCCAGCGCCTGTGTGATCTGGCCGCGCCGTGCGCCGCTGCGACCGCCCGGCGCTTCGGGGTTGGCTGGAGCGGCCTTCGCCACCATCTTTCCGTTTATCAGCAGGGCCAGGCCCGATGTGGCGTCGTAGCGCGCGGCAACATGAGTCCACACGCGCAAAGGGACCGCTCCATCCGTCGTGCGCGCCTCCAGCCAGCGCCCGTCGACGGCCACGCGTAGCACAAGCTCGCCGCGCGGACCGAGGCCGAAGATATAGCCGCGCATCTGCTCGTCGCCGTGATCCACGACCGGTACGACGTTCCACGGGTAGGCGCCGAGGGCCAGCCAGGCTTCCAGGGTGAAGGCATCCGAGACGACCGGCGCCGCCGCTGCCGGTCGTCGCAGAACGGTGGTGTATCCGTCGAAAACGATCGCGCGGCCCACGACCCCCTCAGCGACGCGGTGCAAGCCCTCGATCCGGTCGCGATGACTCCCGGCGCGGTCGGCACTCGTTCCTTCCACTACGGCGTCGAGCGGCCACCACGCCACCGGGCCGCGCGCGGGCGATGTTCGATCTTGCGCCGCCGTAGCGCTCACGACGCTTGCAGCGGCTGCTGCTGCCGCCACACTCAGCGCCAGTGCGGCCAGAATCTCCCTGGGCATTTCGAATCCTCCGTTGATCGAGCTTGCTCAGGATCAATTCCGAGCTTGACGATTGTATACGAGGCTGTGTACAGTTTTGGGACTCCCCACTTCAGGGCGAGTATCGCGCCGAGGCGCAGAGGTGACACATGCGGGAACGGGTCTTTGCGGCGGTTTCTTTTATTTCTCTTCTGGCGCTATCGCCGGCGATCGAGGCGTCACCGGCCGTCGGGCTTCGCGTTCCGGAGCGCGGGTTCGTGAGCACCCGTCCGGGCTCAACCTGGGAGCACGGCCTTATCAGCGGCAACGGCAGCGTCGGCGCCGTGGTGATGAGCCAGCCACTCGACGAAACCGTCATCTTCAGTCACGAGCGCATGTTCCTCCCGGAACGGCCGCCACAACTGCCGACCCTCACCGGGCCGCGACTCTTCGAAATCCGGAATCTGATCGACCGCGGGCTGTACCAGCAGGCGAGTCAGCTCGCATTCGACCTTTCGGGTCAGGATGGCTTCCGCTACCCGGACCCGTTCGTGCCCGCGTTCGAACTCGGCATCAGGATGGATGGTGATCCCAACATTGAGGGATACCGGCGCAGCGTGGATTTCGAGACCGGCGAGGCGAGCGTCGAGTGGAAAGACGTCCGCGGCATCTTCGTGCGTACGCTCTTTGTCTCCCGCGCCGACTCGGTGGCGGTGATGCGGATCCGCGGCGAACGCCCAGGATCCGTGAACGCGCGGCTCGAACTGCGCGCGCGCGAGGCCGGTCACGAGCGCTTCCGCAAACACATGCGTGACTCGAAAGCGACGGCGATCGGCGAAAACCTGACTTACCGCCACCGCTTCCTGAACGCGTATCCCGGCAGCATCCATTCGATCGAGGGTGTGGCGCGGGTGACGACGCGCGGCGGCTCGACGCGCGTGGAGGGGACCGGTCTTGTGGTGAGCGGCGCCGACGAGGTGTTGCTGCTCATAGACGTTCTTCCCGTCTACGAAGAGGACAAGACGCACCACGAGCGCACCCAGGCGCGACTCGCGGCCCTCGCCCCCTCGTACGATTCGCTGCTCGAGCGCCACGCGAAGATCCATGGCGAGCTCTTCCGCCGGGTCCGGCTCGATCTTGGCGGCGGGGCCGATCGATCGCTCTCAAGCGAGGACCTGATCGGGAAAAGCACCGATGAGGCGGTTTCACCCGCGCTGATCGAAAGGACCTTCGACGCCAGCCGCTACAACATCATCTCGAGCATCGGCGAACTGCCGCCGAACCTGCAGGGAGTCTGGGCGGGCACCTACGATCCGCCTTGGGCGAGTGACTACACGCAGAACGGCAACGTGCAGTCGGCGATCGCCAGCCTCCTGATGGCCCGCACCCCCGAGCTGATGCTGGCCTTCACCTCCTACATCGAATCGCTGGTGCCGTGGATGGAGCTCAATGCGCAAAGGATCTTCGGAGCGCGCGGCATCGTGCTGCCATCGCGCACCAGCACCAACGGCTTCAACAACGCCCTGGCCCCCCGTTTTGCCGGCGGCTTCTGGGTGGCGGGGGCGCCCTGGGCCGCGCACTTCTTCTACGACTACTACCTCCACACCGGCGACCGCCGCTATCTCGTCGAACACGTGATGCCGTTCATGGAGAAGACCGCGCTCTTCTTCGAGGACTACCTGTACGAAGGGAAGGACGGTCGGCTCGTCTTCTCGCCGACCCAGTCGCCCGAAAACACTCCGGGGAACACAAACTCACAGGCAACCTTCAACGCGACCATGGACGTGGCGGCGGCGAAGGAGCTCCTGACCCGACTCGTGGCCCTCTCCCGCGAACTCGGACGGAACCAGGAGAAGGTCAAAGTCTGGGAGCAGATGCTCGCGAAGATGCCGCCGTACATCTTGGGGCCCGAGGGCGGCGTCAAGGAGTGGTTGACGCCCCTCCTCGAAGACAACCACGCGCATCGCCACTCGTCGCACCTCTACCCGCTCTATGACGGACTGCCGGACGAGATCGCGCGGGATCCGAAGCTCAAGGCGGCCTTCAAGCGGGTGATCGAGCTGAAGCTCGAACGGCACTGGACGGACTGGCAGCGGAGCGGCGGCTATATGTCGTTCGGTCTCGTCCAGCTCGGGCAGGCGGCCACCAGCCTCGGCGAGGCCGAGCTTGCCTACCGGTCGTTCGCGCCGCTCGTCAACCGATACTGGCTGCCCAACATGGCCTCGACCCACAACTACCGAAGCCTGTTCAACATGGACGTGAGCGGCGGATTGCCGGCGGTACTGATCAGGATGCTCGTCTCCGCCGAGCCCGGCAAGGTGTCGCTTCTCCCGGCGCAACCCAAGGCCTTGCCGCAAGGAAGCATCGAGGGCCTCTTGTGCCGCGGACAGGTCGAGGTGCGCCGGCTCAACTGGAAGCCGGGTTCGGTCGAAGTGACGCTGGTCTCGTCTCGCGCGCAGCGCCTCGTTCTCGAGGCTCCCCACCCCATTCGAAGCGCGAAGCTGCGAGACGCGTCGGCGATCCTGGCAGCAGGCGACGCCCCCAACCGGCGCACGCTGACCCTTAAGGCGGGCCAGCCCGCGACGGTCGTCGTGGAGTTCCAGTGATGCGCCCGGCGCGTTCGTTCACCGCCTGTATGGCGCAGACGACGTTGGTGTTTTGCCTGGCCCTGCTAGGGTCCTCTCCGGCCAGGGCCCAGGGCGCGGTCGCGAGCACGAGCGATCCGTCGCTCGTGACCCTCGAGCGAATCTTCAAGGCGAAGGACTTCCAGCCCGAGCGCTTCGGTCCGGCGCGCTGGCTCGACGGCGGTTCCTCATACACGACCCTGGAGGCTCCGACCGGAGTGTCCTCGGCCACGGCAGACGGTGGTGGGGTTCGAGAACTGATCCGCTACGACACTCTGTCTGGCCGCCGCGAGGTGCTCGTCCCGCTCGCGCGCCTGACTCCGTCGGGTGAGACGAAGCCACTCGATATCGCGGACTACTCCTGGTCGGAAGACGGGAAGCGCCTGCTGATCTTTACGAACACGAAGCGGGTCTGGCGCATCAACAGTCGCGGTGATTACTGGGTGCTGGACCTTCCGGGCGGCGACCTGAGGAAGCTCGGGCGTGAGGCCGTGCCGTCGACCCTCATGTTCGCGAAGTTCACGCCCGACGGTCGCCGCGTCGGCTACGTGCGCGAGAACGACATCTACGTGGAGGACATCGCCGATGGGCGCGTGGTGCGCCTCACCAGCGGCGGCAGTCCCACCCTCATCAACGGCACGTTCGATTGGGTCTACGAAGAGGAGCTCGGGCTGCGCGACGGTTTCAGGTTCAGCCCGGATGGCCGGCACCTCGCCTTCTGGCAAGTGGACTCCTCGGGCCTCAAGGACTTCACTCTGATCGACAACACCTCGGAACTCTATCCGATCCTCACCCGCATCCAGTACCCCAAGGCCGGCGAGACCAACTCCGCGGTTCGGGTCGGGATCGTCTCGGCTGAGGGCGGCGCACCTCGCTTTGTTGACGTGCCCGGCGACCCGCGCGAGCAGTACCTCGCGCGCATGGAATGGGCGGGCCCGGGCGAACTGATGCTGCAGCGCCTGAACCGCCTCCAGAACACGCTCGACGTGATGCTCGCCGACGCCGCGACCGGCGCGGTGCGCACCATCCTCTCGGAGCAAGACGAGGCCTGGGTGGACGTCGAGGACGACTTCCAATGGCTCGACGGTGGCCGCCGGTTTGTGTGGCTCAGCGAGCGCGATGGATGGCGGCGCGCCTACGCTTTCCCGCGCCAGGGCGGCGCGCCGGTGCCGCTGACCCCTGCGGGTGTGGACGTGATCCAGCTCCTGAGCGTCGATGAGCGTGGCGGCTTCTTGTACTACATCGCGTCCCCAACCGAGCCGACACGGCGCTACCTGTTCCGCGCCAGAGTCGACGGCAAGGGCCCGGCCGAGCGCCTGACCCCCGTGGGCGAGCCCGGAACGCACGGTTACCAGATTTCTCCCGACGCGCGCTTCGCGATCCACAACGTCTCCCGTTTCGAGACGCCGCCCATAACCGACCTCGTGCGCCTGCCTGACCACACGCGGGTGCGGGTGCTTGCGGCTAACGAGCGCCTGCGCGCGAAGGTGGAGGCCTTGCGCCGTGCGCCCGTCGAGTTCTTCCGCGTCGAGATCGAGAAGGGAGTGGAACTCGACGGCTGGCGGATGAAGCCGCCCGTGATGGAGCCCGGTAGGCGCTACCCGCTCCTGATTCACGTTTACGGCGAGCCCGCGGCGCAGACCGTACTCGACCGTTGGGGCGGCAATAACTATCTGTGGCACCAGATGCTCGCTCAGCAAGGCTACGTCGTGGTGAGCGTCGACAACCGTGGCACTCCAGCGCCGCGGGGTCGCGCCTGGCGCAAATCGATCTACCGGCAGGTCGGCATCCTCGCTTCGCAGGATCAGGCCGCGGCGGTTCGCAAGATGCTGGAGTCGCCGTATCTCGACGCCGCGCGTGTGGGCTCGTGGGGGTGGAGCGGCGGCGGGCAAATGACCCTGAACGCGCTCTTCCGCCATCCGGAGCTCTACAAGACCGGAATCGCGGTCGCCTTCGTGGCCGATCAGCGCCTGTACGACACCATCTATCAGGAACGCTATATGGCGCGTCCTCAGGACAATCCCGAGGGGTATCGGCTCGGCTCGCCGATCACGTTTGCCGACAAGCTTCAGGGCAATCTGCTCATTGTGCACGGCACCGGAGACGACAACGTTCACTACCAGAACACGGAGAGACTGGTCAACGCCCTCGTAGCCGCCAACAAGCGCTTCACCATGATGGCCTACCCGAACCGCGCGCACGGCATCTCGGAAGGGGAGGGCACGTCGCTCCACCTCTACGATCTGATGACGAGCTTTCTCGAGAAGAACCTACCCAAAGGCCCGCGGCCGAACTGAGCCGTTCTCAGGCGCGCCCCGCCCGAGGTTCAGCGCGCGGGCGCGCCGGTGATTCGGACCTCCACCTTTGTGTTCGCGGTTTTTTCGAGCCACACCAGCAGGTCGGTGCCCTGCAACGTCTGCCTTCGTCCGAGCCGCAAGCCCGGACCTTCATCCAGCCGTCGACCGTCGACCGAGACCGCGGCGGCCCCGTCCCCGAAGCCCTCGATCACCACGAGCGCGTTGGCGAGCGGCTGGGCCTCGCTCGCCGCGATCTCGATGGCCAGATCGCCACAGCCCTGACCAGACGAGCAGCGCAGCGTGTACGCCCGCTGGCCGATGTCGTAGCCGCGGCTTTGCGCCTCGCCGCTCACCACTTTGAGCTCAGGCGCCCGGTTCCACGAGCGGGCGAGAGGCACGAGGGATTCCGGAGCGCCGAAGGTCGCCCCGTAGAGCAGCGCCACCCATGAATATCCATTTCCCTCATCGTGCTCGGGGGGGTAGTTCTGGGAGATCGACCAGCTGGTGGTGCGGTCGGCGGCCTGAACGAAGCGGCCGTCCGAGCGCACCAGACTCTCCGGCCAGTGGTTGTAGGCCGGGAAATTCTTCACTTCGTCCCGCACCCGGCCTACGTAGACGCGCGGCTTGGTGCCCGGTTCGTAGATCACGAAGGGCCGCGCCTGCGCGCGCATGTTAACCACCTGGATGACCGGCGTTTCCGGCTTGAGGTCGCGCACCATGCTCGGGTCGACCGCCAGGTTGCGCCGGTCGCGCGTGCTGACACTCTGGTCGTCGGGCCAGGAGTAGGTGGCGCTGCGACCGTCGAGATCCACGTAGGTGAGCGCGTCGTTGCGCAGCACGTCTTTCGCGTTCTGACCGGGATGCGCGAGGACGCTGGTCTCCTGAATCTGGAGCCACGGGAACGCCCGCGAGGCTTCGGGCCGGCGCCAGCGAACCTTGCGCACGCCCGTGCCGTCGGGCAGAAAGGTGTAGTACTCGTCCACCCACCAGGCGAAACCGCTGCGTTCGTTCGCGGTCCAGTTGTTGTCGTGCCCGCTCACCGGCGCGTAGCGCCAATGCACCACCACGCGCGCCTCGGTGCTCTCGACGATTCGGACCGACGAGTACGTCGTGTGAATGTCCTGCATGTGTTCAACGCAGCCCTCGTGGTTGCCGCTCTCCATGCTCTGATCGGCGAGCCACAGGCCGTTTTCGGTGACCCAGGCGGGCGAGTACCGCAGGCCGCGCCAGAAGACCACCCGCACCGGAGAGCCGTCGAACTGAACCACGATGTCGGCGTGGTCGGACACCGGCCAGAGCGCATCCCAGTCTTCGTAGTAGCGCAGCTTCGTGTAGTAAGCGCCGAAGCGCCCAGGGCCCGCGGGCCCCGAGGGCAGCACGCGCTCGGGGAGGTCGGGCTTGATGGACGCCTGCGGCCGGCGCGCCTCGCGCGCGAGCTCTTCAGGGTCGAGCGCTCGGTCGAAGAGGCGGACCTCGTCGAGGATCCCGTCGAGCGAAAACCACGATGGCAGGGTGCCCTCGGCCGGAGGCACTGGATGAGACGGCATGACCTTTGTCCGGTTGGCTCCGAGCACGAGGTCCTGCTCGGGAGCCGTCTTGAGCGCTCCAGGTGTTTCGAGACGCCCCGCTTCAACCCCATTCACATACAGGCGGACACCCTCGTTCTCGCGAAAGACCGCGGCGACATGGGTGAAGCGCCGCAGCGGCAGGGCCTGGGCCGATTCGACCGAAACCCATCGCCCGCCCACCGAAAGGCGCAAGCCGAGTTCGCCCCGCGGCCCGACGCCGAAGAAGTAGCCGGCTTCGCCGTCCTTCTCCTGGGCCACGATCGGACACCAGTTCCAGGGGTAGGCGGCGAGAGCGATCCACCCGTCCACGCTGAACGTCGAAGCGATCCGTGGCGCCTCCGCGGCTTTTTGGGAGACATGCGTGGTGTAACCGTCCAGGCGCAGCGCACGGCCGGACACGCCCTCGACCAGCTTGAAGCCGCCTGCCACCGATTCGGTCGACTCAAAGCGCCAATGAGCCAGGGGCGGCCCCTCGGCAGCCAGCGATGCGCCGGGCGCGCTGGTGATCGTCAGCAACAGTGCGGTGAGACCGCGCAGGTCAAGGGTCATGGCTCTCCTCCGTTTCCATTTTGCTTTTTGATTCATTGTGTCCCGATTCTTTGCGGAAGCGACAGGTGGGAATCGTCGAAGGTCTCGCGAAAGTTGCGGGGCGAGACGCCGAACACGTTCTTGAAGGCGCGTGAAAAATGGAACGCGTCCCGGAAGAGAAGCTCGGCCGCGACCTGCTTCACGGTGTGACCTGGATCTTCGAGCAGCTTCGCTGCCCGGTTCATCCGAAGCCGGGTCAGGAATTCGTAGGGCGTCTGGCGGTCGTAGCGTTGAAACAACCGGCAGAGATAGGCCTCGCTCACGTGACACTCGCGCGCGGTTTCACCGAGTTGGGTCAGCCGCACGTGGTGTTCCTCGATGTGCTGCCGGCAACGCAGATAGGTGGAGAACGCGGCGGTGTGATCCTCGTGGCCCGGCGAGAGCGCCGCGGCGATCCGCAACATCAGGTAGTGGAGGCGCGCGCTCGCGAGTTCGTTCGCCATGGCGCCACCCCGCGAGCCGTCGTGCACGAGGTCGTCGAACGCGCGCTGGATGTCGGCCGGACTGTCCACATGGCACCAGGCACCCTGGGCGAGCCGGCAATCGAGCAACATACGAGTCGCATCGGCGCCCACGAAGTCCACGAAATACTTGCTGGGCGGGTCATCGCGATTGGCGGCGATTCGGTGTGGAGTTCTGGGCCCATAACAGAAGACGAGGCCGGGCCGGAGCGCAACGTCCTGCCCGGCGATCTGAAGACTGCCCCGGCCCGAGGCCACGAACTCGAGGCCGAGGTAGGGGAAGTTCGCGCGGTCGATGAGGTAGTCGGGATGACATCGCTCGAAGCCGCCGCAAACGACGGCCAGAGACGCCTCCGCGGGGGGTGCGAGGTCAAGATAGAACGAGCGGACGTACTTCACCTGGCGCGAAAAAAACGCCGGTTGCGACCTTTCCCGCTCTCTCTGCTCCAATCTGGACTCCTTCCAATCTCAGGTCATGAATCGCGATGGAGTCTAGCCCAGGAGGCAAAGCCCCGGTCAAAATGCTTGCTTTAAGGCCCATTCAGAGAACCGACGGGATTAGCCAGGGTTCGGTGAGGTCAATAAAAGACATGCAATGGTCAATAATCACTATTTCATTTCGGTAACGGTCCCACGATCTTTTTGTTACATTCAGAACTGTATACAAGCCTTGGTGCGGCGCGAACGCCCCTGGGGCGACGGTTCGGCGGTTGTCTGAGGGAGACAACTTTTTTCGACGGACGATCAAGTCCAACCAGACGGAGGGTACTTATATGAAGTTCACGAAATCCTGGCGCCTCGCGATTGTGGCTGGCCTGATGGCCACCGTGAGTGTGGCGCAGGCGCGAATCGATGGGACGATCGAGGGAAGGGTTCTGGACAGCCAGGGCCTCGCCGTGCCCGGCGCGACCGTGACGGTTTCGAGTCCCGCCCTCATCCAGACCGCGGTCGTCGTCACCGGTGCCGAGGGTCGCTATCGCGCGACACGGCTGCCGCGAGGCGTCTACTCCGTGCGGGTCACGATGGACGGCTTCAGGACCCGCGAGCTCACCGGCATCGTGCTTTCGGTTGGCAAGGTGCTAGTCATCGACCCCACGATCGAACCGGGCGGAACCACGGAGTCGGTCACGGTCGAGGCCGAAACGCCGGTGATCGACACGCAGCAGGTGAAGAACGTGCAGACGATCACGAGCGAGGTGATCGATCAGGTGCCCCTGAGCCGCAACCCGATCCTCGGCCCAACGCAACTGGCTCCCGGAGTGGTCGAGCGCACGTCTTCCGGATCGAGGCGCAACGAGACAAACTTTACGGTTGATGGCGCCAACGTGCAGGCCCCGGATCAGGGCTACTCGGAAGCGAACGTGAGCTGGGACGCGGTCGAGGAAATCGAGTTCATCACCACTGCCAATCCGATGGAAAACTACGGCGCGATCGGAGGCACGCTCAACCTCGTGACCCGGACCGGCAGCAACAAGATGCAGGGCATGGCGTCGTACTACTTCACGAACCGCGGGCTGTCGCAGGTCCTGTTGCCGCAAGAACACTCGAACACGCTCCGGATCGGACAGCCGAGCCTCGCCGAGTACGAACGCGACCTGTCGCTACGTCTGTCGGGTCCCCTGCGCAAAGACCGGCTCTGGTTTGTCGTGAACTACCGTCTCTTCAAGGACGAGAAGGCCGGCACCTTCGTGCCGGCGACGATCAACGGAAAGCAGTTCGACAACTACGCGGCGCCGCTCGACCAAAAGTGGTACTTCGGCAAGCTCACCGCCCAGATTACTCCGAAGGTCCGCTGGTTCGGCAGCTACACCTACTCGGCGGGCGACGCGCCGCAGGAGCTCGCCTCGGCGCCGCCTCGCCGAACGCTTGAAGCCACAAGGCACTGGGCGGCCAAGCAGCACACGGCCTCGAGCCAGCTGACCTGGACGCTCTCGCCACGGACGCTTCTCGACGCGCGCTTCGGGATCTGGCGCTTCAAATACGACGGCACCTCCCAGGACGGGACCGAAGCGAATCCAGCCTACTTCGACGAGTTCAGCGGTTATCAGTACGGGCGCTGGAGCGGGGGCCGCGACGGCACCGACAAGCGCAACTACAACGCCTCGGCGGCGGTCACCCACTTCCTAGACAACTGGGGCGGCTCTCACGAGCTCAAGGCGGGCATTGAGTACCAGAAGCTCAATGGCGGTTTCTACTTCTCGAGCGAGAACTCGATCGGCGAGTGGCGCACCTACCGCGACAACATCTACTACTACCGCGGCCTGCTCGGCCTTAGCGGTCCCGACCCGGTGCGCGGCGACGGCCTCCTGACCTTCCTGACCGCCTCCACCGAGGAACTCGGCAGCGGCGTACCCAGTCTGTTCGCGCGCTCTGGAGGCTTCGTTTCGGACGTGTGGCGAATCAACAGCCGTCTCACTTTGAACCTCGGTCTGCGGTACGACTCGACCAAGTCCCGAATCGACGATGTCACCAAACCCGCCGCCGACCCGCTGGCGCAGGCGATCGGTCAGGCGGTATTCGTGCCGCGCTTTGGCATCAACCCCTTCGGTGCGCTCAGCTCTGCCGGTCAGGACAACCGGATTCCGTGGAGCGGCTTCTCTGGTCAGGTGGGAGCGGCCTTTGACCTGACGGGCGACCGAAAGACGATCCTCAAGGCCAGCGCTTCGAGTTACCAGGAACGACTGCTCGGCTGGCACGTCAATTTCGGCGTGCCGAGCGGACAGGCCAGCTTCCCGATGAACTGGTTCGACCTGAACGGCAACGGCAGGCCCGATCTGCCGGGCACCGACCGCTACGTCCAGGCCAACAACGCGAGCCCCATCGCCTTGCAGGGCACGACCTGGCATCAGAACGTGGACCCGAATCTCAAGACGCCCTACGTGCTCGAATACCGCCTCGGCATCGAGCGACAGATCGGCGGTTTCAATGTGGGCGTGGCCGGCATGTACCGCGATCGCAAGAACCTGATGACCTCCCTTCTCTACGATCTCAACAGCAAATCGTATTGGAGCGACGCCAGCTCGGGCTATTGGGTTCCGTTCACCACCACCGTCCCGGCCGCGGGCACCAGCTTCCCGGCCACGCCGACGACGGTCTATTTCCAGAAGACGAACTCCCCGGCCGCATTCACAAGGATCACGAACATTGACGCGAAGGCGCGCTACCAGGCGCTCGAAGTGACGACGAACAAGCGCTGGAACGGTCGCTACATGGTGGGTGGGTCGGTCGTGTTCTCGAAGAACTACGGCAACTATGAAGTCTGGGGAAATAACAACGGTCTCGGGCAGTTCCAGACCCCGAACTACGCCGTCAATCGCGGCGACTCGCGCGAGCCTTTCGACCGTCCCGTCGTGGTCAAGCTGTTTGGCAGCGTGAAGATGCCGGCCGAGGTGCGCATGTCTTATAACTTCTTCTACACCGACGGCGCGCCCTGGAACCGGACGGTGACCGTTCAGCCCCCGGCCGCGTGGGCCGCCGCGAACGGCGTCTCAACCGCGAGCCAGACGATCTGGGTCGAGCCGCGGGGCAATCGGCGCGACCAGGCGATCACCAACCTTGACCTCCGGCTCGAGAAACTGTTCCGTATCTCCGGCCGCCACGAGCTCGGCGTTTTCATTGACGCCTTCAACGTAACCGGCTTCTCCTATCTCACGTTCCAATCCAATCCCGGTGGAACCTGGTCCCCGACCGATGTGGGCGTGACCACCGGCACCTTCAGCCCGGCGTCCACCAGCGCGCTCAGTCAGACCGGCGTTCGAACGTTCCGTCTGTCGGTTCGGTATAACTTCAACTAGCGGGTGAAGCCCAGGGCCGTGGACGGCTCCGCTTGTGGAGCCGTCCGCGTCCGCCGACCGTGGGCCGAGTGCCTGAGGGACCCCGTATGCTCCGCTCGATGCGACTCGACGCCCATCAGCATTTCTGGCGTTACGACCCGGCGCATCATGCGTGGATGACGGACGCGATGGGTACTTTGAAGCAGGATTACCTTCCTGAAGACCTGGCCCCGCTCCTTCAGGCGACTGGATTCGAGCGAACGATCGCAGTGCAGGCGCGCCAGATGACCGAAGAAACCGAATGGCTGCTCGCTCTCGCCGACCAGCACACGTTCATCCACGGCGTCGTGGGCTGGGTGGACCTGCGTTCGCCCGACCTTGGGGCGCAGCTCAGAAGGTTCGGCGCGAACCCGAAGCTTGTGGGCGTACGCCACGTGGTCCACGACGAACCCGACGAAGACTTCATGCGGCGGCCCGATTTCCGTCGCGGGATCGCGCGCCTCGCGGACGCCGGTCTCACCTACGATCTGCTGCTGCGTCCCCCGCACCTCAAGGCGGCGATCCTCCTGGTCGATGAGTTCAAACACCAGCCCTTCGTGCTCGATCACATCGCCAAGCCCGGGGTCGGGGAAGCGTCGGTCTCGCCCTGGAAGGAGGATGTGTGTCGTCTTGCCGAACGACCGAACGTGTTCTGCAAACTCTCCGGCCTCGTCACGGAGGCCGATTGGAACGGGTGGCGGCCCGACGACTTCCGGCCAGCCCTTGATGTCGTGTTCGAGGCGTTTGGTGCCGAACGACTGATGATCGGCTCCGATTGGCCGGTCTGTACGCTGGCCGCGGACTATGCGACCACGATGGGTGTCGTGATGGATTTTGTGCACGACCTTAAAGCGTCAGAGCAGGCCTCCATCCTGGGTGGGAACTGTGCGCGCTTCTACGGCCTGACCCAGATCGAGGAGGCTGCATGAGCCGGATGCTTACCGCCGTGTTGCACGGACCGCGGGACTTGCGCGTCGAGGAGCGCCCGATCCCGGAGCTCGAGCCCGGCATGGTGCTCGTGCGGGTTCGTCGGCTTGGCCTCTGCGGCACCGACGTTCACTACTTTGAGGAGGGGCGGGTGGGAGCCTTCGTGGCCTCGGCGCCCTTCGTGCTGGGCCATGAGTTGTGCGGCGAGGTGGCGGCCGTAGCAGATGGGGTCCAACGGCCGAGGGTGGGCGACCGCGTGGTCGTGAATCCGGCCCGACAATGCGGGCAGTGTGAGTTCTGTCGGGCGGGTCGCGGCAACTTGTGCCTCAACATCCGGATGTTGGGTAGCGCCAGCACGCGTCCTCCGACGGACGGCGGTATGGCCGAGTACCTGAAGGTCGGGGCGGAGCAGTGCTACGTGATGCCCCCGCAGATGGACGACGGTATCGGCGCCCTCATGGAGCCTCTGGCGGTGGCGCTTCAGGCCCTTCACCGGGCCGGTTCAGTCGCCGGCCGTCGTGTGCTCGTGTGTGGAGGCGGCCCCATCGGCCTTCTGATCGCGCTCACCGCACGCGCGTTTGGCGCTTCGACCGTGGCCCTCACCGACCCAGTGCCCGAGCGCCGGGAGCTGGCCCTCGCGATGGGCGCCGACGTGGCCTTCGAGGCCCTGTCCGCTGATCTCCCCAATCAGGGCGTGTTGCCGATCGGAGCCGGGATCGACGAGGGGTTCGAAGTGCTGTTCGAAGCCTCGGGCGCCGGGGCCGCGACCGAGCAGGCGTTCGAGCTCGCGCGGCGCGGCGCGACCATCGTTCAGGTCGGCTCGCCCCTGGAGGCGCGAACGCCGCTTCCGCTCCGGCAGTTGCTCGTGAAGGAGCTGCAGTTTGTGGGATCGTTCCGTTACGGGAACGTCTGGGAACAGGCGATCCGCCTCGGGGCCTCTGGACGGCTGAACCTGAAGCCCCTCATCACCCACGTGCTGCCGTTCACTCAGGCGCGCGAGGCGCTGGAGCTGGCGGCGGCGCGGGGGGCTGCCCTGAAGGTTCAAATCGATATCGGTTCAAGGAATCAGGGAGGTATGGACCACCCATGAATACGGCGACCGAAGTCGCTCCGCGAACGAGCACCGCCCTTCAGTACCGTCCGCTCGGCGCTACGGGGATCAACGTCTCCAGCCTGAGTTTCGGGGCCTCCTCCCTCGGCGGGGTCTTTCGCGAAGTCCACGAGGCCGAAGGCATCGCCGCGGTCCACACCGCGCTGGATCTCGGCATCAACTACTTCGACGTCGCGCCGGCCTACGGCGGCACGCGAGCGGAGACCGTGCTCGGTCGGGCCCTTCGTGGCGTGCCCCGCGACCGGTTCTATATCTCGACCAAGGTCGGGAAGTACACGAGCCCGACGAGCTACGGCGAGGACCATTTTGACTACTCGCGCGAGCGGATCCGCGCTTCCCTCGACGAGAGTGCCTCTCGCCTGGGAGTCGACTACTTCGACATCGTGCACCTGCACGACATCGAGTACCAGGGTCGTCGCCATGTGGAATGGGCTCTTCGCGAGGGGATCGAGGCGCTGCAGGAACTGCGGCGGGAGGGCCGGATCGGCGCCATCAGCTTCGGCATCCACCCGATGGACCTGTGGCGCCGTGTACTTGCGGACTGCGACGTGCAGGCCGCCCTCGTCCACAACCACTACTGCCTGAACGACACGCGGCTGCTGGAGCTCCTGGCCGTGGCGACCGCGCGCAGGATCGGGATCATCAACGGCTCTCCGTTCGCAAGCGGCCTGTTGACCGATCGCGGGCCGGCGGCCTGGCACCCCGCAGGCGAGCCCGACCGCGCGCTGTTTCGGCGCGCCGCCGAGCACTGTGCCAGTCGTGGCACGAGCATCAGTCAGCTTGCGCTCCAGTTCGCAAGCCAGCATCCGCAGATTCCGACCACGCTCTTCAGCTCGGCGAGCGCCGAGTCGGTTCGCCGCAACGTCGCCTGGCACACTCAGCCGGCAGATCCCGAGATCGTGGCCGAAGTCATGGAGATTCTGCGCCCGGTGCGCGATAAAGACTGGAACTACTGAAGTGATGTGAGGGAGGCGAGCGTGAGCAAAAGAAACTGGCGGCTCTTGGTGGCCCTGGGCTTGTCGGCGTGTGCGCTCGCTTCCGCGCCGGGATCCGTGGCCGCTGGTTCGGGCGCGCCCCCGCGGCCTCCAAACGTCGTTTTCATCCTCGCCGACGATCTGGGTTACGGCGACATTGGAGCCAACAACCCTCAGTCCCGGATTCCCACGCCGCACATCGACCGCATCGCGCGCGAGGGGATGCGCTTTACCGACGCCCACTCTCCGGCTGCCGTGTGCACACCGAGCCGCTACGGCATCCTCACCGGACGCTACGCGTGGCGGACCTGGCTGAAGCAGGGCGTGGTCGGGGGCTATACGCCGCCGCTGATCGAGCCCGACCGGCCCACCGTCGCATCATTCCTCAAGCAAAACGGCTATACCACCGCGATGATCGGCAAGTGGCATCTCGGTCTCGGCTGGGTCCGCGCGAACGGTTTCGTGGGAACCGCGGCGAACGCCGAGCAAAACGTCGCCGGGTCATGGCAGGACGGCGAGGCCGCAAAGGGCATGAATGTGGATTTCGATAAGCCGGTCAAGGGCGGCCCGCGGGACCTGGGCTTTGACTACGCCTACTTCACCGCGGCCTGTCCGACGATGGACGGTCCCTTCACGTTCATTCGGAACGATCGCCCGACCGCGCGACCCGACCGGAAGATCTTCATCGACCCAAAGGCCGAGGAGGAGTACGGCCGCCCTCGGCCTGGGTGGATCGCACCCGGCTTCTCGCTCGAAACCGTGGATGTCGAGTTTGTGAACGAGGCGATCTCGTTCATGCGGCGCAGTGTCGCCGAGCAACCGGGGCGCCCTTTTTTCGTTCACTTGTCCTTGTCTTCGCCTCACACCCCCTGGCTCGTTCCGACCTTTGCCCAGGGTGCTAGCGAAGATGGGCCGCGCGGGGACCTCGTCACCGTCGCGGACTGGGCGGTGGGAGAAGTAAGGGCAGCGCTTGATCGACTCGGGGTGTCCGGCGATACGCTGCTCATCTTTACGAGCGACAACGGCCCGCACCCAGGCATCGATGAACATGCCTCCGCCGGCGCCTTCCGCGGGTACAAGTCGCACACCTGGGAAGGAGGTCATCGCGTCCCCTTGGTCGCGCGCTGGCCGGGCCACATTCCTGAAGGTGTCCTAAGCCCCGAGCCCGTCGAGCTCACCGACCTCATGGGCACTCTTGCCGGCGTTCTCGGCCGGGATCTGCCGAAGGACGCCGGACCCGACAGCTACGACATCTCGCCCGCGCTCTTCGGCCAGCGGCTGGGACGGCCGATCCGCGAGGCGATCGTCTCGCACTCCGTCAACGGCGCGTTCGCGATCCGCCAGGGCCCGTGGAAGCTGATCCTCGGGACCGACGGATCGGGCGGCTGGGTCCCTCCGGCCGACAAAGCAGCGAGCCCCGACCGTCCCGGCCAGCTCTACAACCTCGATACGGATCCGGGTGAGCAGAAAAACCTCTACGCCGACCGTCCCGAGGTCACTGCGCGTCTGCGCGATCTTCTCGCCTCCTATCGGGCGAGCGGGCGCAGCCGACCGCAGCGGTAGCGCCCCCGGCCTCGGAGGCGATCAACCCTCCTTTCTCGGGTCACCTATCGCGATGGATTCCTAAACGCACGATTCACACCTTTCCCGAAAACAACTCATTAGGCACATTCTTGAGAATCCAAACGATCGGCCTTGATCAAGGAGGGGTCAGAAAAAGGCATGCATTGAGCCCCGAGGCGACCGCCGCGACCAGTCCACCAGCAACCTGGATATCCGCCTTGAGCAGCTCGTCCGTCTTGCGAGCCGCCACGAGATCGGGTATTCGTCGATGCGTTCAACGCGACCGGCTTCTCGTACCTGAACTATCAGTCGAACCCGGGAGGCACCTGGGCACCGACTAACATCAATGCGATCACGGGCACTTACAGCCCGGCGTCAACCGGCGCCCGCAGTCAGGTGGGCGTGCGGACCCTCCGGTTCGGCGTTCGCTACAGTTTCAACTAACTCCCGGCAAACCCCTGTGCTCCTCAGATGAGGCGGCAAACCAGTGGCTGGGCTCTGACGGAGGAAACCAGTGATGGAACGGTATTCGGTCAACCTCGGTTCGCGTGGAAGGTGTTCCCCCCCAAGCGGTTGGTCCTATTGGCCAACCGCGCCGACCGGGCTCTCTTCGCTTCGTCGCGTTGCGCTCGCTGCTAGTTCGAGCGAGGCATTGGCAGCGTAACTTGCGTCCACCCAGGCGGGGTCCGTCTCGGCGTAGACCGTCGTGATGCCGCCGCCCTTCAGGCTCACGATCAGGAAGGCGCGGCCGTCGCGGCCGCGCGAAAGCCGCTCGACCAGCACCTCGTCGGGTCCCGCGAAGCTCACGCCGCCGAGGTAGTAGCCCTCGGGGGCACCAGGCTCGAAGCGTTCTCGACGCGCAGCTCGGGGTGCTCACGCTCGAAGTCCAGCCGGACCGAGCCGTCCTGGACGCTCGCCTTGAGCAGCGCCTCGTAACGCAGGCGCTCGGTGGCGTCCGCGAAGCGGTCGGTCCGGCCGCGCAAGCCGACCGTGCCCGGCGGTTCGCTCGTGATCTCGAAAGCGGCGTCGCCGGCGCCTTTGGGGTTGACTCGACCGGCGAGCGTGGCGGTGAGCTCCAGCGCAGCGGGCCGATCCGAGGCAATGTGAATGACGATCACGTCGTCGGTGGCGGAAGCGAACACCTCTCTTTGAACCATGGCGCCGCCAACCCGGTAGCGGGTCGTGGCGATCGCCGTGTCGAGGTCCAGCTCGCGGCGGTACTCGGAGGGGAACGCGTGATCGGGCAGGGTCAGGATGAGGTCGCCGAGCGGCTGGAAGCGCGCCTGTTCCCAGACCTTCGGCATCATGCTGCGCTCGAAGAGCGCCTCTGCTTCGGCAAGACGGCCGGAAAACACGAGCTTCCGGATCTCCGACAGCGAACGGTGGCCGTCGGGCGGGTTTGGATCGTAGGGGCCGCCGGTCCAGACCGTGGCTTCGTTCAGGGCCAGACGTTCGCTGTGCGTGCCGCCGAATACCATCGCGCCGAGCCGGCCGTTGCCCACCGGCAGCGCCTCGATCCAGGCCGCCGCGGGGCGGTGATAGATCAGCTTCAGGTTTTGTTGGGCTTCGTCCGAACCGTAGGGCGCCGTTCCACCGGCCGCGGCCGCCCCGAGCGCGGCGGCTGCGAGCAGGCCGAGCGCGCGCCGGGCCATCAGATCGCGGGTACTCGCTTGAAACGCTGGACGGTATCTATGTCGAGGATGGAGACGCCGGTGTCGATCGTCGCGGGCACCGGACCGAAAGGTGCTGACCCCAGAGCTCCTGTCGGGTGGCGGGCCGCGTGGGCCAGAAGCATCGACATGTAGCCCATCAGATACGGGTTCTGGCCGACCGTGCCGCGGATCTCGCCGCTCTCGATCAGCTCGATCACCGGGGTCGAGAAGTCGAAGGCCAGGATCTGGACCTTGCCCTTGCGTCCGAGGTTGCGCACGGCCGCGGCCGCGCCGGGCCCTGGGTTTCCGTGGGCGCAGAAGATGCCGGTGATCCCCGGGTTGGCCTGCAGCATCGCGGTGATCTGGGTCTCGGCGCGCGCGACGTCGCCCTCGTCGTTGACGGTGGCGATGATGCGAATCTCGGGGCCGAAGCGCTGGAGCCCGGCCGTGAAGCCCTCCACACGGCTGCGCAGGTGGTCGGGTCCCGGGAAGGTCGAGATGCCCACCTCGCCTTTGCCGCCGAGCCACCCGGCGAGCGCCTCTCCGGCCGTGAAGCCGGCGTTGTAGTTGTTGGTTCCGACGAAGGCGAGCCGCTTGCTGTTGGGAGCGTCCGAGTCGAAGGTGACCACCGGGATGCCGGCGGCGATGGCTTTGTCGATCGCGGGGGTGAGGGCCACGGCCTCGGCCGCGGTGACCGCGATCCCGTCCACCTTGCGGGCGACGAGCTGGTCAATGGTGCGCGCCTCGAGTGCGGCGTCCCACTCCGCCGGGCCCTTGAGTTCGACGGTTACGTGGGGGCCGATCGCGGCGGCCGCGTCGCGCATGCCGGCGTACGCCCAGTTGAAGAACTCGCTGCCGCTCAGGAACACCACGGTGGCGTAGGTCTCGGTCGGGCGCGCTCCGGCCGCGGGCGCGGGCGCGCGGTTGCACGACGTCGCAAGCGCGAACCCGCAGGCGAGAGCGGCCGTCCTGATGGCCGCGTTGCGCCTCATCGCTTGACCCCCGCCGCAGCCGGCCTGGCCGTGACGCGCACGGAGGCCGGGCCCGTCTTTTCAACCGGCAGCCACAGCACGAGATCGGTCCGGTCAAGGCCGCGCACGTGCCCGAAACGCATGCCCTCGGTCCGCCCGAGCGCGCGGCCATCGAGTGTGACCACGGGTTCGGCCTCGCCCCACCCCTCGATCTTCAGGGAAACGTTCTCGAGCGGGGCGTCCTCGCTCGCGTCGAGCCGGAACGAGAGGTTTGCGCCCGCGCCATCGCGGCGCAGCAGATAGCCGCGCTCAGTGCGGTCGTAAGCGCCGCCGCTCCAGCCGGGCCCGCTCACCGTGAGCGGGGGGGCCTGCACCCACGACCGCCCGAGCCGCGCGATGTCTCCGGGCATTGGCTTCGTCCTGGCCCCATAGATCCAGGTCGCGTAGTAGGCGCCATCCGGGCGTTGGTGAATGGGCGGGCCGCCCCACGAGAGAGAGAAGTGCGACGGTCGGTCGGGCATGATCGCGTAGCGGCCATCCGAGGGGATTTCCGCCACCGGCCAGTGGTTCCACCAGGGAAAGGCGGAAACGTCGCGCCGCGATTCGATCTTGAACACGCGCATGCGCGCGCCCGGCTCGAAGATCTCGAAGGGCTTGTGCTCGGACTTCAGGTTCACGATCTGGATTACCGGAGCCTTCGGCTGTTCGTCCTTCGAAAAGTCAGGCATTTCATTTCTCCACGAGTAGAGGTGCGACTCGCCCTTCAGGTTGACGAGGGTCAGCGCGTCGAGGTTGATCACGTCCTCCGGCCGGCTCCCCGGCTGCGCGAGCACGATGAACTCCGAGGGACCAAGCGGCTTCCCGCTGGTCCACATCACCACCTTACGAACCGCGAGGCCGTCCGGGAAGAACGTGAAGTACTCGTCGACCCAGTCGGACCAGCCGGTGCGCGCGTCGGGCTGCGAAAACTCCTGCCGCACGCTCACGGGCGCGTATCGCCAGTGCACCACGACCCGCGCCTCGGTGTTTTCGATGATGCGCACGTGCGAGTAGCGGTTCTGCGGGTCGAGCATGTGCTCGAAGCAGCCCTCGTGGTCCGTGAAGTGTTCGGCGCTCTGGTCGGCCATCCACGTCCCGTTCTCCATGACCCAGGCCGGGGAATAACGCGTCCCGCGCCAGAAAACCACCCTGAGCGGGGATCCGTCGAACTGCACCACGACGTCCGGGTGTTCACTGACCCGGAAGAGTGCGTCCCACTCCGGGTAGTAATTGAGGTGCGTGTAGTAAGCGCCGAAGCGGCCCGGACCCTTGGGACCCGAGGGCATCACGCGGGGCGGAATCTCGGGCTCAGCCGGCGGCCTCGCGGCGGAGACTTCGGCCCGCAGATCGGCGGCCGTGCGGGCCGTCCCGTGGATCTTCACTTCGTCGAGGATTCCGTCGAGCGTGAACCACGCGGGGAGCGTCGCCTGCGGCCGCACGGGGTGTGACGGCACGCGTTTCTCGTGATTCATTCCGATCAGAAGATCGACGTCTTTTGCCCGCGCAGGGCCACCGCTTGCACCGCCCGCCGAGCCGAGATCGGCGGAGGGCTGAAGCTCGCTCCGCTCGCACCGGCGTGCGACCACTCCGTCGAGGAAGAGCGTGATGCCGGCCTCGGGATCGTAGGTGGCGGCCATGTGGGTGAAACGCCGCAGGGGGAGCGTCGGCTTGGTCTGGCACTTCAGCCAATGGCCGGCGGCCGAAAGCTCGAGGCCGATCTCTCCGAGGGGGCCGATCCCGAAGTAGTACCCGGCGTGTTCGTCGGTTTCGTGGTCCACCACGGGCGCCCAGTTCCAGGGATAGGAGGCGAGTGCTACCCACGCTTCCACCGTGAAAGCACCCGTGATAACCGGCGCAACGGCGTGGTTACGACGGACCAGGGAGGTAAAGCCGTCGAGCCGGATCGCCTGTCCGACGACCCCCTTCACGCGGGTGATCCGTCCCTCGATCGCATCGCTGATCGAGGCGGCACGGTCACGCGCTACGTCCGCGCCGGGGTCGTCGTCGAACGACCACCACGCGAGGGGCGACGAGGGTTGCGCGGGCTGGGCGTGCCCGGCGCTCGACGCCACGAGGGCCAGCGCGAGGCTAAGGGCGACTCGCGCGCTCACCACGTCCCGCGCTCGCCGAGGTCGTTCACAATGCGGACGTAGCGTTCGCTGCCCTGCCTCCAGTTTGCGGTGGTGGCCTGTTCGGCCGCGTCCGCGTCTCCTTTTCGGATGGCTTTGATCATTTCTTCATGCTCCTTGAGGGCGTCGCCGAAATCAGTCAGTAGGGCCGAGGTGTAAACACGTTCATAGCGTTCGACCTGGGGCTGGAAGGCCCGCAGTTCGGCGGAAAGGCGGCGGCCGGTCACCGCTTCGTCAATAGCGCGATGGAACGCCACATGCAGATCCTGGGCCTCGCGCAGGCGGCCCGATCGGGAGTTCCACGCGTCGCGGAGCGCGTTGTTCAGTCCCTCGAGTCGGGTGACGAGCTCGAGCCGTGGCGCATCGGCAAGCTGGGTCACCGAGCGCGCCGCGAGCCCCTGGAGCGCGCCGAAGATCGCGTGGAGCTCCTTCATGTCTTCCACCGTCATCGGCGCGACGCTCAGGCGAGTGATCGCGCCGTGGCGGTGGGCGACCACGAATCCCTCCTGCTCAAGCTGCTGAAGCGCCTGGCGGATCGGCGTTCGGCTGGCTCCGAGCCTCAGCGTCAACTCGGACTCGCTGAGGGGCGTGCCGGGTGAGAGTTTCATCGCGACGATCAGGTCGCGGATCTGATGGTGTGCGTCGCGTCCCAGGCTCTCCTGAGGCTTTGCTTGTTTTCGTGCGCCGTTCATTCGGGGCCGTTCCATTAAGGGGACTGTGTCCAGACTTGTATACCGTCTTCGACTCCCGTAACTTATAGCAAGAAGGCAGCGTAGCCAAGAGGCATCTGACATTTTGAACTTGAGAACACTATGGTAGAGGTTTTTGGGAAACGAGCGGGTTTCGGCCGCGAGGCGGTACTTCTTGCCACGATTCTGGCTCTCGCGGCGGGGCTCGCGGTCGCCCGGCCCGGTTTCCTCGCTTCTGAAAACCTGATCTCGATCGCGACCGGGATGGTCTACGACCTGCCCCTCGCCATGGCCGCGACCCTGGTTCTGGTCGTGGGCGGCATCGACCTTTCGCTCGGCGCGGTGCTCGCGCTGTCGAGTGTGGTGACGACACTCTCGCTGCGCTCGGGGGTGCCGATTCCCTTGGCCATCGCGGCGGGGCTGGGCGTCGCCGCCGCCGTCGGGGCGCTGAACGGCCTGCTGGTCACGCGCTTTCGTCTGGCGCCGTTCATCGTCACTTTAGGCACGATGTCGCTCGCCCGCGGCGCCGCGGTTGTGCTCACCTCGGGCTACATGGTCGCCGGCCTGCCGCCCGCCTTCCTGGCCCTCGGGCGTGAAAGGCTGCTCTTTCTGCCGGTAGCGATCTGGATCGTGGTCGCCCTGCTGCTCTTCGGCCACGTGCTGCTGCGCCGCTACCGGCCCCTTCACGACGCCTTCTATGTTGGGCAGAACCGCGAGGCGGCGCGGCTCTCCGGCCTGCGCGCCGATGCTCTGACCGCCTCGATCTATGTCACGAGCGCCGTGCTCGCGGGCGTCGCGGCCCTCTTCATGAGCTCAAGGCTCGGAATGGGTTATGCACGCTTCGGAGAGCTTGCGGAGCTGCGGGCGATCGCGGCCGCGGTGCTTGGGGGGGCAGCGTTCAGCGGCGGCGCCGGCAGCATTCTGGGATCGGCGCTCGGCGTCTTGTTGCTGGCGCTCATCCAGAACGGCTTCGTCCTCCTCAATGCGTCGATTCACTGGCAGAACGTCGCGACCGGGCTGGTCCTGCTCCTCGCGATCTCGATCGATGCCGTACGACGGCGTTTCAGCGGGGAGCGCGCGTGAACGCCTTGGTCACGCTCGATGGCGTCTCCAAGCGCTATGGGCAGAACACCGTCCTGCACGATGTGTCGTTCGAGGTCGCCCCGGGATCGATCCACGCGGTGGTGGGTGAGAACGGCGCCGGCAAGTCCACCTTGATGCACATTCTGGGCGGCCTGCACCGGCCCGATGGCGGTCGCCTGCTGCTCGACGGCAAAATCGTGAGACTCAAGGGACCGCTCGACGCGATCGAGCGCGGCATCAGTTCCGTGCACCAGGAGCTGAGCCTCTTCCCAAACCGGACCGTGGCCCAAAACATCATGGTGCGGCGTGAGCCGACGCGGGCCGGGTTCGTGAAACGCTCCGAGCTCGAAGCGCGGGCCACCGAGGCGCTCGCGCGAGTCGGCAGCGGGATCGATCCCACGCTACCGCTCGGCCGCCTTGGCATTGGCGAACAGCAGGTGGTGGAGATCGCCCGCGCGCTCGAGCGCCGGGCCCGGCTGCTGGTTCTCGACGAACCGACGGCGGCGCTCACGGATCAGGATGCCTTGCGCCTCTTCGAGGTGTTGCGCGATCTGCGCGCGAAGGGCGTGGCCGTGCTTTACGTGTCGCACCGGCTCCCCGAAGTCCTCGCGCTCGCCGACACCATTTCGGTGCTGCGCGACGGGCGGCTCGTCGCGACTCTCGTAGCCGCCGAGACGTCCGAGGATGAACTCGTGCGCCTGATGGTCGGGCGCGAGCCCGAGCCCCTGGCCGAGCGCTCCGTGGCCGAACCCGGGCCAGACCTTTTGGTGGTGTCAAATCTCGGCCGTGCTCCCGCGTTCGCCGACGTGAATTTCTCGCTGCGGCGGGGCGAGGTGCTCGGCTTCGCCGGCCTCATCGGTGCCGGCCGCACCGAGGTGGCTCGGGTCATCTTCGGCGCGGACCTCCTCGCCACCGGCTCGATGACCCTCGGCGGCGAGCCGTTTAGTCCACGCACGCCGCGCGAAGCGATCGCCCTTGGGGTTTCGTACCTCACCGAGGATCGCCGCGGCCTCGGACTGTTCCTCGGGCTGTCCCTGCGCGACAACGTCGTGGCGGCGTCGCAGGACGCCGTCGTCTCCCGGTTCGGCTTTCTGCGACCGCGGCGACTCAAAGAGGTGGCGATGGCGCTCCTGCGCAGGCTCGATGTGCGACCGCTGGATGACGAACGCGAGGTGTCGCACCTGAGCGGCGGCAACCAGCAAAAAGTCCTGCTCGCGCGCTGGCTCATGGCCACCCCGCGGGTTCTCATCGCCGACGAGCCCACGCGAGGGGTCGACGTCGGTGCGAAGCAACGGATTCATGCCGAGCTTCAGGGTCTTTCGCGGAGCGGCGTCGGAATCATCCTCGTTTCGTCAGACCTTCGCGAGGTCCTATCGCTCAGTCACCGGGTCGCGGTGTTCCGCGCGGGAAGGCTCGTGCGGATCCTCGAAGCAGTCGAAGCCAACGAGGAGGCGGTGATGCGTTATGCCGCGCTCTAGGTTAAGCGCCGTGCCCGCCCAGCAGCTCGCCCTGGTTTTCTGCATCGTGGCGCTTTCGGGCTTCATGGCCGTCACCTATCCGGGCTTTGCCTCCATCGAGAACGCCGAGGTGATCGCGATGGGATTCGTGTTTGAGGGATTCATGGCGCTCGGCATGACCCTCGTGATCGTGACCGGTGGCATAGATCTCTCAGTGGGCGCGGTGCTGCCGTTTTCGGCGATCCTCACCGCCTTGCTGCTGCGGGCCGGCGTGCCGGTGCCTCCTGCCGTTTTCGGCGCTCTCACGATCGCCGCGCTCATCGGACTACTGAACGCGCTGGCCATCTCTGGACTCAGGGTGCACCCCTTCATCGTGACGCTCGCCACCATGCTCTCGCTCAAAGGGTTGAATCTCGTGCTCACCGGCGGCGGGCCGATCACGGGGATGCCGCCCGGCTTTGCGTGGATCGGCCAGGGCCGCCTCCTCGGCGTGCCCATACCCCTCGTGCTCTTCGCCGCGATGGCCGTCTCGCTCGGCCTGCTGTTGCGGCATCACCGATTCTGGCAGCAGGCGTATTTGATCGGCGGAAATCCACGCGCCGCACGGACGTCGGGGGTACGCGTTTCCTTCGTGCTCGCGGTCGTCTACGTCGTAAGCGCGCTTTGCGCTGCGACCGCCGGCGTGATTGCGGCGGCGACCCACGGCAGCGCCAGTGCTGGTTTCGGTCAGAACGCCGAACTGCGCGTGATCACGGCCGTGGTGATCGGGGGAGCCAGCCTGCAAGGCGGCTCCGGTTCCATCGGTGGAACGCTGCTCGGGCTCTCCTTCCTGGCCCTGCTCTACAACGCCTTTTCTATGACCGGCGTCTCGACCTATTGGCAGGACGTCGCCACGGGCGCGCTCGTGCTTGGCTCCGCGCTCGCCACGGAGCTCGTCACCAGGCGTCGCGAGCGGCGGTAGCAGCCAGGACCTGAGGCGTCCGAACCTCTTCGGACCTCCGCGAGACTACGTCCACCGCGGAATGCGGGCCTCTGTGTCATGGCTTCGCCCGAGTTGCATGCGGCCGACTGACACCAGATCTTCGTGGCCGGAGCACGCCAATCCGAGGTCATGAATCGCGATGCGACCCCAAGCGCAAAAAGAGAACCCGCCTCTGGAGTGGCTCGATCTGAATGAACCGGCGGCCAGTTCGGGACAGAGCGATGTCAATAAAAGACATGCGTTGGTCAATAATCACTATTTCATTCCGTTAGCAGCCCCAGTATCTTGCTATCACATACGCGCTTGTATACAAACTCTGGCGCGGCATCTGAACGCCTTGGGTCCAAAGTCGCCAGTTGTCCGATGCAACCAGCTTTTTTTGAAGGACGATCCAGTCCGACCAGACGGGGGTAGTGATTATGAAGTTCCCGAAGTTTTGGCGCCTCGCGACGCAGGGTTCATGTATGAGCCTCACGAGATCCTGGTGCCTCGCGCTTGTGGTCGCCCTGATGGCCAGCGTCAGCGTGGCGCAGACCCAGATCGATGGGACGATCGAGGGAAGGGTCCTGGACAGCCAGGGGCTCGCCGTGCCCGGCGCGACGGTGACGGTTTCGAGTCCCGCCCTGATTCAAACCATGATCGTCGTCACCAGCGCCGAGGGTCGTTATCGCGCGACCCGGCTTCCCCGGGGCGTCTACAGCGTGCGAGTCACGATGGACGGCTTCAGTACCCGCGAGCTCACTGGTATCGCGCTTTCGGTTGGGAGGGTCCTCGTGATCAACCCCACGATCGAACCTGGCGGAACCGCGGAGTCGGTCACCGTCGAGGCCGAAACGCCCGTGATCGACACCCAGCAGGTGAAGAACGTGCAGACGATCACCAAGGAGGTTGTTGATCAACTGCCTCTGAGCCGTGACCCCATTTTGGGACCGACACAGCTCGCTCCCGGTGTCGTCGAACGCACGGTGGCGGGCTCGCGACGCAACGAGACCAACTTCCTGGTGGACGGTGCCAACCAGAACGCTCCGAATCAGGGATACGCGGAGGCCAATATCAGCTGGGATGCCGTGGAAGAAATCGAGTTCATCACCACCTCGAACCCGATGGAGAACTATGGCGCGATCGGCGGCACGCTCAACCTCGTGACCCGCAGCGGGGGTAACCGCTTCAGCGGTATGGGCAGCTTCGATTTCACCAACCGGGACCTGAACCAGGTAATCCTGCCGAAGGAGCACGCGAACACGCTCGGGGTCAGCCAGCCCACGCTGAAAGAGTACGAGCGCGACGCTTCCCTCCGGCTCGGCGGTCCGATCGGTCGGTTCCTCCGCGGCTCACCCAGAAAACCCAGCGCGACTTCACCGCCATTTCGAAGAGCCTGGCCAGCCAGCTCACCTGGACGGTCGGGCCGCAGACCCTGGTTGACGCCCGCCTGGGGGTCTGGCGTTTCAACGGCAGAAATCTGGCGCAGGCCGGGACTGAGATGAACCCACACTACATCGACCGCTTCACCGGATACGAGTGGGGGCGCCGTGGCCCGGATCAGCGGCTGGGAGACAAGCGCAACTACAACGGCTCACTCAGCATCACTCATAACAAGAGCGGCTGGGGCGGCTCACACGAATTGAAGGCGGGCGTCGAGTACCAGCCCACGTTCGGTCAGGCGCTCGTATGGTCGCCCGGCAACTCGATCCGCAACTGGGACGTCTGGAACTCGAACCTCTACTTCTACCGCGGCCGGGACGGACTAACCGCCCCCGGTCCCTTCGGGGACGGACGGATGCTCTTCGGAACCAACGGCACCGTCGAAGGATGCTGCGGGCTGGCCGAGGACATGGACCGTTCTGGCGCCTTCGTCTCGGACGTCTGGCGCCTGAACGACCGCCTGACCCTGAATCTGGGTCTGAGATACGACCGCACGAAGTCAGGGGTCCCTGACGTCGTGAAGACCCCCGCCGACCCGCTCGCGGTGGCGATCGGCGAGGCGGTCTTTCGCCCGCGCTGGGGCATCAATCCCTTTGGACCGCTCAGCTCTGCGGGAGACGCCGATCGCCTTCCGTGGAAGGGCTTCTCGGGGCTGGCGGGCTTTGCCTACGACCTGACTGGCGATCGGCAGACCATCGTAAAAGCCCACTTCGCGCGCTACCAGGAGCGGCTGACCGCGTGGATCTTCAACTTCGACATCCCGTCCGGAGACGCGACCTTCCTCATGAACTGGTGGGACGACAACCGCAATGGTCGGCCCGATGCGCCGGGAATCGACCGCTGGGCGCAGGCGGACACCGCGAGCCCCCTCGGGCTCACCGGCACCACCTGGCAGCAGAACATCGACCCCGACATAAAGACTCCCTTCATGAACGAGTTTCGGATGGGAGTCGAGCGCCAGCTCGGCGACTTCAACGTCGGGGTGGCTGGCCTCTACCGTGACCGCAAAAACCAGATCACCGACCGGCTCTACGATCTGAAGACCGGCAAGTATTGGAGCGACGTTGACTCGGGCTACTGGATCCCCTTCAAAACGACGGTGCCCACGGCGGGAGCCGGCTTCCCTGCAGTGCCGGTCACGCTCTACTTCCAGAGTCAGGGCGCGCCTGCCCGCTTCACCCGACTGACCAACGTCCCTGACGCCGTCGGCCGGTACACGGCCCTCGACATCACGGTCAACCGGCGCTGGAAGGGCGATTACATGTTCGGCGGCTCGGTGGTCTTCTCGAAGAACTACGGGACCTACGACGAGTCCGGAGCCGACCCCGGACGCGGGCAATTCCAGACCCCGAACTTCCTGACCAACCGCGCAGGCGCGCGGCAGGCCTTCGACCGACCCCTTGTCGTCAAGTTGTGGGGAAGCGTGATGCTGCCGGGCAAGGTGAGAACCTCGTTCAACTTCATCCAGAGCAGCGGTGCCCCCTGGAACCGCACGGTGACCGTGCAGCCGCCCGCACAGTGGGCCGCCGCAACCGGCGCTGCCACTGCGAGCGAGACGGTCTGGCTGGAGCCGACCGGGGCGCGACGGAACCAGTCCACGGCCAACCTGGACCTCCGCGTGGAGAAGCTGTTCCGCTTTGGGAAGGGCCACGAGATGGGCCTCTTCGCCGACATGTTTAACGTCACGGGCTTTTCGTACGTGACCTACCAGTCGAACCCTGGCGGGACCTGGTCACCGGACGCCGAGAACACGACTGCGGGGAGGTTCACCCCGGTCTCGACGGGAGCGCGGAGCCAAACCGGGGTTCGGACGTTCAGGCTCTCCGTCCGGTACACCTTCAACTAGGGGAAGATAGCGATGACTGTCCAAAAGGGTGGTGCCAAACCGCGGTCTGGTGGCCCATGGGGGGCTCGATGGCTCGCTGCCGCCGCATTCTGTGCGGTGCTCGCTCCTGGGGTGTGCCTCGGCGCTTCCAGAGGGGAGATCGGTGCGGGCGCGGCGCGCCGCCCGAACGTAATCCTGGTGATGACCGATGACCAGGGCTACGGGGACCTGGGCATTCACGGCAACGAGGTCATCCGCACCCCCAGTCTGGATCGGCTCGCGGAGCAGAGCGTTCGCCTCACCGACTTCCACGTCGACCCCACCTGCTCGCCCACGCGCGCCGCGCTCCTGACGGGTCGCTATTCGACCCGCACCGGGGTCTGGCACACGATCATGGGCCGTTCGTTCATGGCGCCGGGCGAGCGCACGATCGCCGAGCTGTTCGCGGAAGCCGGGTACCGCACGGGAATGTTCGGCAAATGGCATCTGGGGGACAACTACCCGCTTCGGCCTCACGACCAAGGCTTCCAGGAGGCGCTGTACCACGGTGGCGGTGTCCTTGGACAGGTGGGTGACCACATGGGCAACGACATGTACGACGACACATACTTCCGCAACGGCACCCCCGAGGCGGTCACCGGCTACACGACCAACGTCTGGTTCGACGAGGCCCTCTCGTTCGTCCAGCGGAACCGCGAACGCCCCTTCTTCCTGTATCTGGCGCCGAACGCTGCCCACTGGCCCTACTTCGTGGACGACAAGTACGTCCAGCCCTACCTTGACGCCTCGGTGCCTCCGACCATGGCCCGCTTCTATGGAATGATCACCAACGTCGACGAAAACGTCGGGCGGCTGACCCAGCGCCTGCGGGAACTGGGCCTGGAGGACAACACCATTCTGGTCTTCATGACCGACAACGGATCCGCGGAGGGCTGGAGTAACTGGAGGGACGAGCCGGGCACCTGGAAGGGCTTTAAGGCTGGCATGCGCGACGGTAAGGGTTCCGAGTACGACGGCGGACACCGCGTTCCGTTCTTCGTGCGCTGGCCGGCGGGGGGGGTCAAAGGCGGCCGTAAGGTCGATCTCCTCAGCGCCCACATTGACGTGTTGCCCACGCTGGCCGAGATGTGCCGCGTGGAACTGCCGAAGGGGCTCCAACTCGACGGCGTCAGCCTCCTGCCAGCCCTGAAGGACGCGTCCTCAGCAGGCGGCCTCACCCCGAGCCGAACCGCAGGCGACGCAGGATCGAAGGCGGACCGGGTCCTGTTCGTGCACTCGCAGCGCGTCGATGTCCCGATCAAGTGGCGCCGGTCCTCAGTGATGACTGATCGATGGCGCCTGATCAACGGCGAGCAGCTCTACGACATCGAATCCGACCCGGGGCAGGAGGCGGACGTCGCGTTAGGCCACCCGAGCGTGGTGGCGAACCTGCGTGCCGCCTACGATAAGTGGTGGACGAGCCTCGAGCCGGTCTTTGGCGATGTGGTGCGCATCGGCCTGGGCGCGGACGCGGCGAACCCGACGGCGCTGACCTCGCACGACTGGCGCACCGCTGATGAGTCCCAGGTCGTCTGGAACGCCAACCAGGTCAACTCCGCTAATCCCGGGAACGGCTACTGGGCGGTCGACGTGATGCGGGCCGGAGTGTACGAGATCGAGTTGCGGCGCTGGCCTCGCCCAAGCCGGCTCGGGATCGATGCGCAGCGTGCGCGACTCCGGATCGGAGACGTCGAGGCGGAGAAAGTGACATCCCCGTTCGATCCCGGCGCGACCTTTCGCGTCGAGCTCAAGGCCGGACCGACGATGTTGCAGTCGTGGCTGCGCGGGCGCGGCGGAGCGGAGCGCGGCGCCTACTTCGTTTATGTGCGCCGCCTGGATTCATCGGCCAAAAAGTGACGTAAGACAAAAGACCGGCGTCGCCAGGCGGCCGGAGCGAGGAGAGCACATGGTATCGAGCGTTGGTCCGCGTTACGGACTCGCCCGAAGGCTGGCGATCAAACGCTGGACTTGCGGATCGCCCGGTCGAAGGGTTCGCAGTCGCTCCGCCCACTCCAGAGCCTGGGCTTTGCGTCCCGACTGCGCGTAGAAGACGGCGAGGGCGTAAGGCGTCGCCGGGTCTTCGGGGTCGAGCCGTTGCGCCCGCAGCAGAGACGCTTCGGCGAGGTCCTTAAGGCCCGTCTGGTCGAGAGCCAGACCGTAGTTGTAGTGCACTTTCGCCTGAGTCGGCAGAAGTTTCGCGGCCTCCGCCAGGGCATCAATCGCCTCCGCCATGCGCTTCTCCTCGGCCAGAAGCAGCCCGAGAGAGTACTGAAGCTCGCCGAGTCGCGGGTTGCGCCTGAGGCCCTCGGCGAGAATCCGTTCGGCGTCGGCATTCCGCCCGAGACCGCTGTAGAGCTGGGCCAGATTGGCCCGCGCCGCGGTGAAGTCGGGATCGATCTTCAGGGCGCCAAGGTAGTGCTTCTCTGCCGGCTCTCGCCGGCCGGTGTTCTCGTAAACGATGGCTAGATTGAACTGCGCGCCCGGCATGTCGAGGGCCACGCTCTGGGCCGCGATGTACTCGGACAGCGCGGCCTCGAAGGCCGCACGCATCTCAGGTTTCAGTGGATCGACGGGGAGCGAGGAGAGATTGCGCGCGGCCGCAACGCGCACGGCACGAACGGAATCGGTGAGCAGGGGAGCGAGGACTTCGAGGCGTTGCGAGGCGCTCAATCCCTCCACGCTGTCCGCCGCGGCCGCGCGCAATTCGGGGTCCGGGTGGAGCGCCGCTTTTATTCGGGCCTCCGCTCCGATGTACGGCTCGTGGCGCAATTCGGCGAGGGCGCTGGCCCGAACGATGGGGGGAAGGTCCAGTCGGCCGACAAGGGAGGCCACGGCCTCGCTCCCCGACGCCTCGCCCGCGCGGGCCGCCGCGAACGCCTCGCCGTAATGCGGTCCCTGCTTCCGCACGGGTCCGTACCACTTCATCACGGCCTCGGCCGACCATTGCGCCGACTTGCCGGCATGGCACATCGTGCACGCGTCGGGCGTACCGATCTTCACCGATACATCGGGGCGGGGGATTCTTATGCTGTGGTCCGGCCGGCCCTGAATCCGCATGTAAGTGGTTCGGGGCATGTGGCAGCTCACGCAGGAAGCGCCGGTCGATCCCGTTTTGTGGAAATGGTGCGCGGGCGACTCGAAGTTTCCGGCCGCACTCGGGAAGCTGGGGTTCGGATCGGGTTTGTGACACTGCAGGCACACCGCGTCGCCTGCCAGCTTGAGCTTGCCGGTGTGGGGGTTGTGGCAGTTCGTGCAGGTGACGCCCCGCTCGAACATGCGGGACTGACGGAACGACGCATCGACGTAGACCTCATCAAGCTGCTGGCCATCCGGGTGGTACAGCCCCGGAACCAGGAGGCTCGGAAGATAGTTGTCGAGGATCGGTTCGCCGGGAAGGGGCGATGGGGTGAGTTCGCTGCGCCTCGAATGGCAGGGTGCGCACAGCTCGGTCCTGCGCCGTGCATCCGCTCCCCTGATATCGACGGTGAGGCCATGTGGTTCGCCCTTGATCTCGGGAACCGGCGTGCCCGCGCCACGAAGATCCGTCTCGTAGCGGACATGACGGTCGCCCGGGCCGTGACACGCCTGGCACGAAACGTTGGGCTCAGTCCAGCGCGACTCGAAGGTGTCGGTCGCCGGGTCGTAGCCCTTCTCAAACTGCGTGGTGTGGCACACGATGCACATCGTGTTCGCGGTCTGATAGCGGCCGGTCCAGTGGAGGATGTCGCCCGGCGGCAGGTTCTCGTTGGGAAGCAGATGGAACCACCGTTTCTTCGGGCTGTCCCAGGCGATGCCGAGAGGCTGCAGGCGTCCTCCCGGCATTTCAATCAGATACTGCTGAAGGGGATCGAGGCCGAATGTGTACTTGATCTGAAAATCGGCCAGCTTACCGTCGGGCCCCTCGGTCTTCACGAAGAAGTCTTCGCCCCGCTTGAAGAATTGCGAGGTCACGCCGCGATGGACGAAAGTCCGGTTCTGGAAGTCCCCCCGCACCGTCGCTGCGCCGGGCGAGGCCATGGCGAGCGCGTGGTGCGAGTCCCGCCACTCTCGCCCTTCCTCCTGGTGGCAGCCGAGGCAGACTCCGTTATCGACGTACTTCGCGGGAGCCCTCGGCGCCTCTTTGGGCTCTGTCGGCGCCGTCCGGCGCAGCCACGAGGAGCCCAGAATGAACACCGCTACCAGCGCGAAGGCGGCGGACCACCAAGCCAGTCTTCGCCGGAGTGGCCGATGCAAAGGGTCGACCGCCATAATCTTCCCATTATCCTATGCGAGTAAAGCACCCTTAGAAAGGGCTTGGCATCGAGCCGAGATGAATGTATTTTGGCAAGCGAGACACTTATGAACACAGACATCTTCAAAGGCTGCGTTCCCGCGCTGATGACGCCCTGCCGGCCGGATCGCACGCCAGACTTCTCCGCGCTGGTGAAGAAGGGTCAGGCCCTGGTGGCGTCTGGCATGCGGGGCGTCGTCTATTGCGGGTCGATGGGCGACTGGCCGCTGCTGACTGATGAACAGCGTCAGGAAGGAGTGCAGCGACTGAGCGAAGCCGGCGTGCCCGTGGTGGTGGGCACGGGTGCTCAGAACTCGACACGCGCCGCTGCTCACGCCGCGCACGCGCAGCGAGTCGGAGCCAGGGGGTTGATGGTCATTCCGAGAGTTCTCTCTCGCGGCGCTTCGGTGGCGGCTCAACGCGCGCACTTCGCGGGCGTTCTCGGCGCGGCTCCAGAGCTGCCGGCCGTGATCTACAACAGCCCCTACTACGGATTTGAAACCAAAGCCGACCTGTTCTTCGAACTGCGCCGCGAGTTTCCCAATCTGGTCGGCTTCAAGGAGTTTGGCGGCGCGGCCTCGCTGAGCTACGCCGCCGAGCACATCACTTATGCCGACAGCGACGTGTTGCTCCTGGCCGGAGTCGACACCCAAGTCTGTCACGGCTTTATTCGATGCGGCGCCGCCGGTGCGATCACCGGAATCGGCAACTGCCTGCCTCGCGAAGTGTTGCACCTGATCGCCCTGTGCCGTCTGGCTGCTTCAGGCGATGTCGAAGCGAGGCGACTGGCTCACGAGCTGGAGGACGCCCTCGCCGAATTGTCGCGCTTTGACGAAGGCCCTGACCTCGTCCTGTACTACAAGTATCTGCTCGTGCTGTTAGGCGACGCCGACTACACGTTGAACCTGAACGAATCGGATCAGCTTTCACCGAGCCAGCGGCGATTTGCGGAAGCGCAACTGAAGCTCTTCCAGCAGTGGTGGGATAGGTGGCCGGGCAAGTCGTATGGCGACTGATCGAGCCGACCGGCAAAGTTAATCGGTTAAAGCCGCGCGGGAGCCCTGCCGAACCTCGTGGCTCGCGCGGCGGGCAGGTTCCGGGTTGTTCGTTCAGGCACCCGCCAGGGGGCCGCGCCACCACTGGCCGTCGACCAGACGCCACACACGGTCGTGGGGCGGGGTGTCCCGCAGCCAGGGCGGAAGGCGGCCGGGGCGCACCTGGTCGTAGCACTGGAGCATCGCGAAGCGGCGCAGCGAGGCGGGGATGCCGACCGCGGTGAAGCCGGGGTGGCCGGTCGAGGGATACGGGCCGCCGTGGTTCATCGCCGCGGTGACGGCGACGCCGGTCGGCATCTTGTCGTTCAGCAGGCGACCGACGCGCGGGCGCAGCCGCGGCTCGATGAAGTCGTGGAGCGCGTCGTCCGAGCCGCGCGTGTCCGTGTACAAGCTGCCGGTCAGACTGCCCTCGAGTCGCTCGACGATCGCCCCGAGTTGGTCTGAATCGCGCGCGACCACGAAGAGCGCCGCGTTGCCGAAGGCCTCGGTCTGCAACCGCTCCGGCGCCTTTAGGAACTCCTCCCCCGACGCACGCAGCAGGGTGTTGCAGAAGCGATAGCCCGGCTCCGTGACCGCCGTGCCGCCCGTGACCAGGCGTGCGCCCGCGGCCTGCAGAATGGCGACGCTCGCGGTCAGTGAGCGCGCCACCGCCTTTGAGAGCAGCGGCGTAGGCACCGCGGCCTCGAAGCGCGCCTTGACGCCGGTCACGAACTGCTCGCTCGCCTCCCCGGCCACGAGCAGCACCAGGCTCGGGCTGGTGCAGAACTGGCCCGTCCCCATCAAGCAGCTGGTGACGAACTCGTCCACGAGCGCGGCCCCGCGCTCGGCGAGCGCGCCCGGCAGCATCAACACCGGGTTGACCGCGCTCAGCTCAAGGTAAATTGGCTTACCCGCGGCGTCGGCCGCGACCTTGAGTTTGAGGCCGGCGTGCCGGCTGCCCGTGTAGCCCGTGGCGCCGGTGCGCGGGTCGGCGACCAGTCGCTCGCCGTCCGCGTGGCTGGTGCGGTAGATGAGTTGCACGCTCGAAGCCGGCAGTCCGGCCTCGCCCAGTGCTTTGAAGGCCTCCTCGGCCAGCAGGCGTGTGGTGCCCGGATGGGAGCTGTTGGCCTTGGCGATGACCGGGTTCCCGGCCGAAAGCGCGGCCACGAAGTCGCCGCCCGCAACGCTGTTGAAGGCGAACGGGAAGTTGTTGGGACCGAACACCCAGACCGGGCCGATCGGCGCGAGCATCGAGCGGATGTTGAGCTTGGTGTCGATAGTCGGGAGCGCCCAGGAGCCTTCCCGCGCGGCGAAGGCACCCTGCCGCAGCTGGCCGGTTGTGCGCGGCAGCTCGACCTCGGCGAGCCGCGGCGTGCGGGCCAGGCCGGTTTCTGCGTGGGCCATCTCCACGAGCTCGTCCTTGCGCGCTTCGATGCGTGCCGCGAAGGCCTCGAGGAACACCGCCCGCTTCTCGGAGGGCTGCGCGCGCAGCCCGGCGGCGGCGGTGGTGGCCGCGGTCAGGGCTTCATCGCAGTCGGCCCAGTCGCTGATCGGATACTCGCCCGGTAGGCGCTCCCCGGTGGCCGGGTTCTCGGCGCTGAAAAATCCCCTGGATTGGGCCGGGCGCCACTGACCGGCGATGAGGACAGGATGCATGGTCATGGTGCGTCGCGGATGATACTGGACTCCCTGGTGTCGGGCCTCGCAAATCCGCGCTGACTGCGAGGGTTGAGGCGCCCGGAGGAGGCAAGGAGATCCTCCTCTTGCCGATCCCCATGCCACATGCCAAAGTATTCGCGGTAGCGGAATATGAACAATACAGAAGTGCCGACTCTGCTGACGCTCGCGGAAACATCCGACTTCCGAAGAACCGGGCGCATTGATGAAGTCGAGCGCCTTTGCGCCGCGTTTTCTCGTCAATGGCCGGAGGCTGTGCACGCTTTTGAGTACGGGCGTTCGGCGCAAGGACGGCCGCTCCTGGCCCTTCTGGTTTCGCGGGCGGGGAGCATGGACCCCGCCGAGTTGCGACGCCGGAGCGTGCCTTTGCTGATGCTTCAGGCGGGCATTCACCCGGGGGAAAGCGACGGCAAGGACGCTGGCTTCATTGCGCTGCGCGAATTGCTGAGCGGGGCCGTCCTAAGCGGCGTTCTCGAACGCGTGGCCCTGCTTTTCGTGCCGGCCTTCAATACGGACGGCCATGAGCGCTCGGGCCGTGGAAATCGCCCCAATCAGAACGGGCCCGAGGAAACCGGCTGGCGCGCCACCGCGCAGAATCTGAACCTCAATCGCGACTACATGAAAGCGGACGCCCCGGAAATGCAGGCCATGTTGCGGCTGCTTCAGCAGTGGGATCCCCTGGTATGCGCGGATCTCCATGTGACCGATGGGGCCGACTTCGAACCCGACATCTCACTCCAGGCAGAACCCATCAACCAAGGCGACCTGCGGCTGCGGGCGAGCGGTGCGCAACTGCGCGACGCCCTC
>ENA-ORBV01001651-ORBV01001651.1-microbial-mat-metagenome-genome-assembly--contig:-NODE-1651-length-48868-cov-14.850013_pt1 | contig 48868 bp, 37 predicted proteins | sample MGYA00237777_ERZ505514 | MGnify/ENA primary metagenome ERZ505514 (study PRJEB26160, sample SAMN06269048) | microbial mat metagenome | isolation source: Oligotrophic lake microbial mat | place... | reverse complement strand
CTCCCTATACTTCCCCCTCGCCCAATTGGGCGTAATCCTTCGGGGAGAAGGCAATGAATTGGACTGCGTTTTTGTTTTCGTTCAAGGGCCGAATCAGTCGGAAGGCTTTTTGGCTGACGTTGGCTGCCAGCTTTGTGGTTGGCATCTTGCTGAACTACGCCGCACTCGGTTCGGCGTTCGGTGGCAATTTCGATCCCAACAATCCACCGACGATTCCGTTCTGGTTCTGGCTGGTGCAGCTTCCGATGTTGTGGATCGGTCTGGCGGTGTACTGCAAGCGCTGGCACGACCAGGACAAGTCGGGTTGGTTTTCGTTGCTGCTGCTGATTCCGTTGCTCGGCATCTTGATCGTTATCGCCATGCTCGGCTTCATCGGCGGCTCGCCGGGACCGAATCGCTTTGGCGATGGGCCGATGGTCTAGTTGCCGCATCGTCCGACTTTCATTGCGACTGTCAGCCGCGGCCCGGATAATTCCGGGCCGCGTTGTTTTTGGAGCTTCCAATGCTCGATCCCACCCTGTTGCGTGCCCAACTGGTCGATACCGCTGAGCTGTTGAAGGCGAGTCGCAACTTTGATCTGGACGTCGATGCGCTCAACGAACTCGAAGCCCAGCGCAAGCAGATCCAGGCGCGCACGCAGGAGCTGCAGAACCTCCGCAACACGCGCTCCAAGGCCATAGGTATTGCCAAGGGCAAGGGTGAGGATGGTCTGCAACTGATGGCCGATGTCGTCGCCATCGCCGATGAATTGGCGGTGTCAGAAGTGCAACTGCAATCCGTTCGCGAACAGTTGGAAGAGATCGCCCAGCGCATCCCCAATTTGCCGCAAGCCTGCGTTCCGTTGGGCGCCTCGGAAGCGCAAAACCTTGAGATCAGTCGCTGGGGCGTGCCGCGGCAATTCGAATTTGATGTGCTGGACCACGTCGAGCTTGGCGCGCGCCTGGGCGGCTTGGACTTTGATGCTGGCGCCAAGTTGTCGGGCAGTCGATTCACGGTTTTGAGCGGCGAGGTTGCGTCCCTGCATCGGGCGTTGGCGCAGTTCATGCTCGATCTGCACACCCGCGAGCATGGCTATCGTGAATGCAATGTGCCGCTTATCGTGAATGCGGTAAGCATGCTCGGCACCGGTCAGCTGCCCAAGTTCGAGGACGACCTGTTTGCTACCGAGGTCGGCGAGCAGAAGCGCTATTTGATCCCTACCGCCGAGGTGCCGCTGACCAATCTGGTTCGCGACTGCATTGTCGACGACGCCGCGCTACCGATGAAATTCACCGCGCATTCGCTGTGCTTTCGCGCCGAAGCGGGCAGCCATGGGCGTGATACCCGCGGGATGATTCGTCAGCACCAATTCGAGAAGGTCGAACTGGTCGCAATCTGCCGCCCGGTTGAGAGCGAGGCCCTGCACGAGGCGATGGTGCGGCATGCCGAAATCGTGCTGGAACGCCTTGAACTGCCCTATCGGCGAGTGCTGTTGTGCAGTGGCGACATGGGCTTCACGGCGAGCAAGACGTTTGACCTGGAAGTCTGGCTGCCGGGGCAAAACAGCTATCGCGAGATCAGCTCAGTGTCCAATTGCGAGTCCTTCCAGGCGCGCCGAATGCAGGCGCGCTGGCGCAATCCGGATACCGGCAAGCCGGAGCCGCTACATACTTTGAATGGTTCGGGTGTTGCGGTGGGGCGTGCCTTGATCGCAGTGCTGGAAAACTACCAACAGGCCGATGGCTCGGTCACCGTTCCTGCCGTGTTGCAGCCGTATATGGGTGGTTTGCAGCGGTTGGGGTGAGGGCGCGCAGAGATCAGGGCGCAGCAACCCAATCATCCCGTCCGGACTGATGCTTCGACAGGCTCAGCATAGAGTTGCCTTCGGCAATCGAGCCATGAACGGCCGCCTCGAGGCTCACCTCGCCCCTTTCACAACCTCAGGGGAGGCTTCGATACCTGCCCTTAGACACCCTCGCGCATCAGAGGCACTTGTGGGAGCGGCGGAAGCCGCGATTCGATCCAGTGACGGAGAGCATCGCGGCTTCCGCCGCTCCCCCAAAGGCCGAGATTCGCGGCCTGCTCAGCGACCAATGCTCATGGGCGATATCCGCCGCGGTAGCGCGCGGTTTTCTCAGGCGGTCGGGACACCGGGTCGCGGTATGTCATGCCGCCGATCGGTTCGGTTCAGCGCGGCGTCGGCGCTGAACGCTCAGGGCATACGACTCCAAGTTGCCGCGAGCACGCCGCTGTAAGCGCAACCCACACGCCTATACTTCGACGCATCCAAATAGCGTCGGAGTCGGTCATGCGGGATGTTCTTACTCGGGCAAGCAGCACCGCATTGCGTCGACTGTCGCCGACGCTGCTGATCGTGATTTTGGGTGCCTTGGCCGCCTGCAGCGCGCCCACTCCTCCCGCGCCGCCGCCCGTTGCCGCTGTCGAAGCAATCAAACCCGACCAGCCATTCGGATTGCAAAGCGCGATTGGCGAAGAGTACGAAGGTCGCGCTTCAGTGCTGCTGCGGTTTGATCGCGCGCTGGCGTCGACCCAACCCTTTGATACCCGCATTGCGGTCAAGGACGCCAACGGCGCCGTCCAGTCTGGTGCCTGGATATTGGAAGACGACGGCAGCAAGCTTCGATTCCCTTATTTGCAAGCCGACCAGACCTACAGCTTGAGTCTGTCCGCCGAGCTTGAAGCGGCCGATGGCTCGACCTTGGGCAAGACCACCGAGGCCTCGGCCTATTCCGGCAACTTGCCACCTTTACTGGGGTTTGCCAGCCAAGGCAGCGTGCTGCCAGCGCGCGGCAGCGATGGCTTGCCGATTGTGGCGGTGAATGCGTCTGAGGCCGACGTCGAATTCTTCCGGGTCAAGCCCTCGTCCTACTCGGACTTTTTTGCGCGTTGGCAGCGCAATGGGCAACGCAGCTATTGGGAGCTTGGCGATATCAGTCGGTTGGCCGAACCGGTCTACGCCAATCGTTTTGCGCTCAGCGAGCAACCCAACGAGCGCGTGGTCTCGTTGTTGCCGATTCATGGCATCGATGAGCTGCGCCCACCGGGTTTGTATCTGGCGATCATGAAGCGTCCCGGCCAATTTGACGGTGCGCTTGAAACCACCCAGTACGTCGTCACCGATCTTGGCCTGCACGCGCGCAGCGTCGGCAATACCTTGCACGTGCATGTGGCCTCGCTGGAAAGCGGGCAAGCCCGTAGTGGCGTGCAGATCGAAGTGATTGACGGTGTCGGCAAGGTCATTGCCGGCGGCAGTACGGATGGCTCCGGCGATTTGGCCCTTGCCAATTACCGACCGCTGCCCGAGCACGTCCTGGTCGGTCGTGCGGGCGAGGAACTGGTCTTGCTGCCGTTCCGGCAGCCCGCGTTGGACTTGTCCGAGTTTGCGGTGGCGGGCCGGGCGCACTCGGCGATGGACGCCTATATCTGGTCGGGGCGCGATCTGTATCGCCCCGGCGAAACTCTGCATATTTCGGCGCTGCTGCGCGATTTCGACGGCAAACCCATCGCCAAGGCACCGCCGCTGTTCGCACGCCTCAAGCAACCCGATGGCCGCCTGTCGGCCGCGCAAACCTTGGAGCCTGGCGAACTGGGCTACTACTCGCTGAGTCAACTGATCAGTGATGACGCGGCCACCGGCCGCTGGGGCGTTGAACTGAAACTGGATCCCGACAAGGGCGAGCCCATCGGTAGTTTCAGTTTCCGCGTTGAGGAGTTTTTGCCCGAGCGTTTGAAGCTGTCTTTGGATTCAAAGCCGCCGCGACTGGCACCCGGCGAAACACTGCCACTCACAGCCGAGGGAGCATTTTTGTATGGCGCGCCGGCCGGCGGCAATCGCTTGAAGCTCGAACTGATGTATCAGCCGGCCAATCACGCCGTGGCGTCGCTACCCACGTATTTTTTTGGTGATCCGACGATTGAACTGCCCGAAGGTCCACAACCGGCCGCTGATCTCAAGCTGGGCGACGATGGCCGTATTGAGCAGGCGCTGGACGTGCTGCCCGAAACCACCCTCACAGCGCCGGTCGATGTGCGCGTGGCCGCCAGCTTGTTTGAGTCGGGCGGGCGCGCCATCCGACGTTCGCTGGTGCGCACGATCTGGCCGGCTGAGGCCTTGGTCGGCGTGCGCCCGCTGTTCGATCCGACGACAGGCGCGGACAACAATGCCGCGGTGGGCTTTGAAGTGCTGCGCAGCGATGCCGGTGGCGCATTGAGTGCCGCCACCGCGCTGGAAGTCGAGTTGATTCGCGAACATCGCGACTACCGTTGGAGCTGGGTCGATGGCACCGGCTGGAATAGTGACTACACCCATCGCTATGAAACCGTCGAAACCCAGACCTTGGCCCTCGATGGCACCCGTCCCGGCAAGCTCGAAGTGCGTGTCGAATGGGGGGAGTACCGCTTGCAGATTCGCGACCCGGTTACCGGCTTGACCATGCGCTATCCGTTTACCGCCGGCTGGAGTTGGAACGACGGCAACCGCGGCGTCGATGCCGCACCTGACAAGGTCAAGATCGCGCTCGACAAGACCGGGTATCAGGTCGGCGACAGCGTGCAGGTGACGATCACACCGCCGCATTCGGGTCCGGGCGTGCTGTTTGTCGAGAGCAGTGACGGCTTGCTGCACCAGCAAGCGTTCGAGGCCAAGCCTGGGGCGCAACTGACCTTTACTGTTGAAGCCGGGTGGCAACGCCATGACATCTATGTGACCGCATTGGTGATGCGACCCGCGAGCGCGGCCGCCAACGGCAGTCCGCAACGCGCGGTCGGCGTCGCCCATTTGCCGATGGCCCGCGGTGATCGAACGCTCAACCTAGTGATGCAGACGCCTGAGATCGTGCGACCGGGCGAGACAATGCGGGTCGAACTGCAATCGCCCGATTTGGCCGGCCAAGACGGCTATGCGGTGGTCGAAGCGGTAGACCAAGGCGTGTTGTCGCTGACCGGCTATGCACTGCCGGATGCGCTGGAGCACTTTTTGGCCCGTCGTGCGCTGGGAGTTGAGGCGCGCGATGTCTACGGCCGGGTGATCGAGCGTTTGCGTGGCGAGCGCGCGCGCCTTCGCTACGGTGGTGACGCTGCGCTTGCGGCACTGCCGCAGTCGCGGCGACCCACAGCGCGGGTGCAGACCGTCGCTTTGCACAAGACACCCGTGAAGTTCGACGCCGAAGGCAAGGCCAGCGTCGAATTCACCATGCCCGATTTTAATGGCGCACTGCGCGTTGCGGCCTTGGCCTATAGCGGTGATCGCTATGGCCGGGCCGAAGCCGAGGCAAAGGTCCGCGCGCCGTTGGTGCTGGAAGTCAGCACACCGCGCGCGCTGGCGGTCGGCGACAGCGCCAAGCTCACTATCGATTTGCAGAATCTGAGCGGCAGCGCGCGCAGCTATCGCGTGACGGCTAGGGCCGACGCCTTGTTGTCGATTGACGCAGGCGTACAACAGGTCGATCTGGCCGACGGCGCACGCCGCAGCATCAGCTTTCCGCTGCGTGCCCTGCCCGGCCAAGGCGTGGGCAAGTTCAGCGTCGAAGCAAGCTCCGAAGACAGTCGCATCACGCGCGCTTTCGAAATCGCGGTGCGACCCGCATGGCCGGCCGAACGTCGCGCGCGTGCGCGCGTGCAGCAAGGCGCGGGCGCCATGACGTTAAGCGCTGACTTCATCGATGGGCTGATGCCGTCCTCGACCACGCTGCGCCTAAGCTTGTCCAGCGTACCGCCACTGCCGTTTGCAAGCGCCGTGCAAGGGCTGATTGGCTATCCGCATGGCTGCATCGAGCAGACCAGCAGCCGCCTGTGGCCACTGCTGTGGCTGGACAATAAGACTGCCGCCCAGTTTGGTCTGACCGCGCTTGACCCGAAGGACCGTCAACAAAGAATCGATGCAGGCTTCAGCCGTATTGCGGCGATGCAAATGGCCAATGGCCAGTTCGGCTTCTGGCCCGGCGACAGTTGGGCGCAACCGCAAATGACCGCGTTTGTCGCCGAACTGCTGTTGAGTGGACGCGAGAATGGTCACGCCATTCCGGAATCGGTGCTCGAACTCGCGCTCAAACGCTTGGGTGAAGAACTGCTGACCGGCGGCGATGGCTATTACAGCTTTGAAAACTCGGGCCACCTGCGATTTGCCGCCAGTGCGCATGCGGGCTATGTGCTGGCCAAACTTGGCCGCGCGCCGTTGGGCTCGCTGCGCGCCTTGTATGAACACGAGCGCGCCAAGTCGTTGACCGCCCTGCCCTTGCTGCAACTGGGCGTCGCCCTGCGCCTGCAGGGCGACACCGAGCGCGGCGACGCCGCCATCAAGGAAGCATTGGAAAAGAAGGATGCGCGGCCGCCTTACCTCGGTGACTATGGCTCGCAGTTGCGCGACGAAGCACTGATGCTGGCGTTGTTGCATGAGAACACGCTGGCGACGGCTGAACACAGCGCCCGCTTGATCGCTTTGGCTCGTGAAATGCGTGCGCCCGAGTCGGCCGGATACGGACTCAGCACCCAGGAAATGCTCGCAGTGTTCCGGCTTGGAAGGCAGCTGCTGGTCAATCAAGGCGCAACGCTGGCCGGCACCCTGAGTATCGGCGAGCGCCGTATCGACTTGCCCGCAGTCGCCATGTATTCCCTAGACCTCTCTGCCGATGAGCTGCGCAATGGCGTTCGCCTGGACCTCACTGGCGAAGGTGAGACCTGGGTCGCCGAAGACGCGCTCGGCGCAGCGATCAAGCCGCCGCCCGTGAATGAGCAAGGCATGAGCATCCAGCGCGTGTGGTACCGCATGGATGGCAGCGTCTTTGAAGGCGGACAGATCAAAGAAGGCGATACCCTGATCGCACGGCTGACGGTGAACTCGGGCGAAGCGGTACCGGATGCATTGGTGACCGACCTGCTGCCGGCAGGGTTGGAGGTCGAAAATCTGGCCTTGGGCGATACCGAAACCCTCGCCGCCCTGGTGATCGATGGCACCCCTCTGAGCGAGCGCAGTTATGGCTCCGAGATCCTGCACGAGGAATATCGTGACGACCGTTATGTGGCGGCGGTGAAGCTCTATGGTCAGGCAACCCATCTGTATTACCTCGTGCGCGCCGTCTCACCGGGGCGCTTCGTGATTCCACCGCCGTTGGTCGAAGACATGTATCGGCCACGATTGTCAGCACGCGGTATCACCCCAGAGCAGCTGCTGGAGGTGGTACCGCCTTGATGGGTGCGAGCATGAGAGCAGCGGAGCAAGCTCCAATACTCAGTCAAAGCGCGATTTCAGGAACCCGTTCGGCCTGAGGTATCGAAGGCTACCCTCAAACTGCCAGCGAGAGGAACGCCCCTTCGGTACCTCAGGACAGGCTTTTATAGCGCAGACCGAACGGACTCTTTGGGCCTCGCAATGCCCCAGAGTTCATGGGCAAAGTCAGGCGAGCATGCGCGCAGTTTTCTCAGGGCGAACGCTCACTAGTCGGCTGATTAATCTGTATTGGAGCAAGCACCGCCGAGCCGCCACGACGAAACAACCTCAGCACATGACATATCGCCCCACGACATTTCGTTACGCCATCGCAAGCACTGCGCTGTTGCTCGCGCTGGTGAGCGCCGCCCGCGCCGCCAGCAACATCGACCTGCCTCCCAGTGCCTGCCAACCCAACCCTGCCTTGGTTTTCGCTGGCGGGTTTGAGAGTCAACCCTGGCAAGCGCAACCCTCCGCCGGCAACGGCGGCGCTAGCGGAGCCAGCCAAAGAACCACACCCGGTCCGCAAGGCGTGAGCTACTGGCTGCAAGCACCCGCCTCGCGACCCGCGGCCGCCGCTTTGGTGGTTGTGTTGCATGGTGCCGGCGGCCCGGGCACCGCGCCTGGCAATGCGATGGCCACCCGCGATGGGTGGGCACCACTGGCAGAATCCGGCGGTTTTGTGGTCGCCGCACCCATTGCATCGGGAAGTCAGGGCGGCTGGGTGCCAGCGGTTGATTTTGCGGCGATTGATGCGGTCGTCGCCGATGCAGAAGCCGCATACGACATCGACCGCTCACGCGTATACGTGTGGGGCTTTTCTGCGGGCGGGCATATCGCGCACACCTTGAGTTTGCTGCGCAATCCCAATCGCTACGCCGCCTACGCGGTCAACGCTGGCGTGTTGGAAGCGCATGCCGGTGCGCAGGCACCATCGCTCGCGCCGCGCCGAGTGCCCGTGCATGCCGCTGTCGGTGACAGCGACACTCTGCTCAGCTTTACCCAGAACGACCGCCTGCGATTTCTCAATGCCGGTTGGATCGAACAGGGCAACTATCAACTGCGGGTTTTCGCTGGTGGCCACACTTATGGTGGTGCTGATCTGGCCGCCGCATGGACTTTTTTCTGCCGGCACGGGTTGCTGCCGCCGCTCGAATAGTTGATGTCGTCGCTTGTCGCCACAGACCGCGTGCGCCCGCAGCCGCAGCAGGCATAATCCAAGCTCGACCTCGCAGGGAGAGCGCGCAGTGGAAAAACCTTGGATCAAGCACTACCCCGCCGGCGTGCCGGAATTTATCGACCCGGATCGCTATCCGTCGCTGGTCGCCTTGCTGGAAGAGACTTTCACTAAATTTCGCGACAGCGCCGCCTACGAACTGATGGGCAAGCGCATCACCTTCGGCGACATTGATCGTCTTTCAATCCAGCTGGCGGCGCACCTGCAAGGCAAAGGTCTGCAGCAAGGTGATCGGGTCGCCATCATGATGCCGAACGTTTTGCAGTACCCGGTGGCTGTTGCCGGCGTGCTGCGCGCGGGCCTGATCGTGGTCAACGTCAACCCGCTGTATACCGCGCGCGAGTTGAAGCATCAGTTGCAGGATTCAGGCGCCAAAGCGCTGATCGTGATCGAAAACTTCGCCGCTACCGCACAAGACGTGTTGGCTGACAGCGCAGTCAAACACGTCATCACCACTTCGGTGGGCGACCTGCTCGGCTTCCCCAAGGGCGCCTTTGTCGACTTCATGCTGCGCAAAGTAAAGAAGGTCATACCCGCATTCACGATTGCCGGCGCCGTTCGTTTCAACACCGCGCTCGCCGATGGCGCCAAGCGCAGCTTTAAGAAGCCGACCATTCAATCCAGCGACATCGCCGTGTTGCAATACACCGGCGGCACCACTGGCGTCGCCAAGGGCGCCATGCTTTTGCATCGCACCATCGTTGCCGCTCTGTTGTCTGCCGAGGCCTGGATGCAGCCCGGCCTGAAGGCCAAGCCGGTGGCAGGGCAGATGACTATCGTCTGCGCGCTGCCGCTGTACCACGTGTTTGCCTTCATCACCTGCTCGCTGCTGGCGATGCGCTGCGGTGGTTTGAACGTTTTGATCCCTAATCCGCGTGACATCGGCGGCATGTTGAAGACGCTGAAACCGCATCAGATCAATGTGTTTCCCGCAGTAAACACGCTGTTCAACGCGGTCGCCAATCATCCCGATGCAGCCACCATGGACTGGTCAAAGCTGCAAATCTGCAATGGCGGCGGCACCGCCGTGGTCGAAGCCACCGCCAAGAAATGGCTGGAAGTGACCGGCTGCCCCGTCGTCGAAGGTTATGGCTTGTCTGAGAGTTGCTCAGGCATCACCTGCAACCCGACCGACAGTCTCACCTACACCGGTAACATCGGCATGCCGATGTCGAACATGGAGGTGCGCTTGCTCGATGACGACCGTCGTGAGGTGGCAGCAGGCGAACCGGGTGAGATCGCCCTGCGTGGACCACAGATCATGGCCGGCTATTGGCAGAAACCCGAAGAAACCGCCAACTGCATGACCGCCGATGGTTTTTTCCTCACCGGTGACGTCGCAACCATGGATGAGCGCGGCTACTTCAAGATCGTTGACCGCAAGAAAGACATGATCCTGGTGTCCGGCTTCAACGTTTACCCGAACGAAATCGAATCCGTCGCCGCCAGCTGCCCCGGCGTCCTCGAATGCGCCGCGATCGGGATACCCGACAAAAACTCCGGCGAGGCGGTAAAGCTTTTCATCGTCAAAAAAGACCCCGCCCTGACCCTGGATCAGGTCAAGGATTACTTGGCCACACAACTCACCGGCTACAAAAAGCCCAAGCAGATCGTATTTATCGACGATTTGCCGAAGAGTAACGTCGGCAAGATTCTGCGGCGGGAGTTGCGGGACGTGAAACCCGCAGGCTAATAGTGAGCGGCTGTTTGGAGGGCCGTGCTCCTGCGCAGCTGCTTTTGCTTTGCAAGCATTGCAACCCCAAAGCAGCGCCACGGGAGCAGCGCCCTCCAAATGCGGGCTCGACGCATCACATCGCGCCGCCCGCTACTCCTTGATCGGATACACCTGCGCTTCATCGATCTGCTCGCCAACCACGTCCGCGCCGGGCGGCGGTACGAATCGAAAGGTATCGGCGGCGAAAGCCGGGTTACGGGTCCAGTCGGTGAATACGATCTCGGTGCGCTGGCCGAGTGAATCGATCAGCACCATGCGGCTCAAGTTGGCACCGGCAAAACCGATGCGGGCTTCTGCGAATGCGCCTTCGGCTTGGCGTGGGGTCAGTTGCACCCAGTCCAGACCATCCGTTTTGCCGATGTCCTTGGCTTTGAATTGGCGCTCCAACTCGGCCGGATCAATCAACACGGCCAGCGGGCTGCTTTGTTCTTCCAAGGCCTGCTTGCGGACAGTGACTTGCTCCAGATCGGGATCAAAGATCCAGACATGATCGCCATCGGCAACGATGAGCTGAGGAAACGGGGTTTGGTATTGCCAGCGGAACAGGCGCGGCAATGAGAGTGCGATGCGCCCTTGCGACTGTTCGCGCTGGTTGCCGCGATCATCGAAAACGGTTTGTTCGAATGCGCCTTCCAGGCCTTTCAGGTCTTTGCTGAAGCGATTGAGCGCTTCGACGGAGGCGGCGTTGGCGGTCCCGAATGAGGCCAGTACCGGCACTAGCAAGCTGAGCGTCCAACCGCGAATCGACATGGCAAAACCTTGCATGAAAAACCGCCGCGAGTTTGCGGGTTGAGTGCTGAACAGAAGTGAGCGCGCCGCCTACCGCGATGGCGGCGGTGGGGCGATGACCTTGCGGTCGCCGTTGTGCTCGGGGCCGGTGACGATGCCTGCGGCTTCCATCGCTTCGATCAAACGGGCGGCGCGGTTGTAGCCGATCTTCAGTCGTCGCTGCACGCCCGATATCGAAGCGCGACGTGATTCGGTAACGATGGCCACGGCCTGGTCGTAAAGCACGTCGGACTCGTCGCCACCACCGCCAGGCTCGGGCAAGCCACCGGCGCCGATCACCTGCCCGTCGGCCAGCATCTGTACTTCTTCCAGTACGCCATCAAAATACTGCGGTCCGCCGCTGGATTGGCGCAGATGCTGGACCACGCGATGCACTTCTTCGTCGCTTACAAACGCGCCATGCACACGCTCGGGCATCGCTGTGCCGGGCGGCATATACAGCATGTCGCCGTGGCCGAGCAGGGTTTCCGCGCCGGATTGATCAAGAATCGTGCGCGAGTCGATCTTGGAGCTGACCTGAAACGCGATGCGGGTCGGGATGTTGGCCTTGATCAATCCCGTAATCACATCGACCGACGGCCTTTGGGTGGCGAGGATCAAGTGGATACCGGCGGCTCGCGCTTTCTGCGCCAAACGGGCGATGAGTTCTTCCACCTTCTTGCCGACGATCATCATCATGTCGGCGAACTCGTCGATGATGACAACGAGATAGGGCAAGGCTTCCAGCTCGCGCGGCGCTTCATCCAGCGCCGGATTGGGCACGAACAGCGGATCCAGCAGCGGATGGCCGGCGTCGGCGGCGTCCTTCACCTTGCGGTTGAAGCCCGCCAAGTTGCGCACGCCTACCATCGACAACAGCTTGTACCGGCGCTCCATTTCCGCGACGCACCAGCGCAGCCCATTGGCGGCTTCTTTCATGTCAGTGACGACCGGTGCCAGCAAATGCGGAATACCTTCGTAGACCGACAACTCGAGCATCTTCGGGTCGATCATCAGCATCCGCACTTCGTCGGCGGTGGCTTTGTAAAGCAATGACAACACCATGGCATTCAAGGCCACCGACTTGCCCGAACCAGTGGTGCCGGCGACCAACAGATGCGGCATGCGCCCTAGATCGACCACCGTGGGTCTGCCGCCGATGTCCTTGCCGAGTGCGAGCGCGAGTGGGCTGGCGACCTTGTCGTATTCCTTCGAGCGCAGAATTTCCGAGAGGAAGATCATTTCCCGATTGGCGTTGGGAATCTCCATCCCGATGACCGACTTGCCGGGAATCACATCGACCACGCGCACCGATTTCACGCTCAAACCGCGCGCGATGTCTTTGTCCAAAGAAGAAATCTGGCTGCCTTTGACGCCGGGCGCGGGCTCCATCTCGAAACGGGTGATGACCGGGCCCGGGTACACGCCGACGACTTGCGCCTCGATCCGGAAGTCTTTGAGCTTGAATTCGATCTGCCGTGACAGCGTGGCCAAGGCTTCCTCCGAGTAGCCCCTCGGCTGCGCCTTGGGTTCATCGAGCAATGAGAGCGGCGGCAATGCGCTTGCCGTCGATACGCCTTGGAACAGCGGAATCTGTTGCTCGCGTTGAGCGCGCTCACTGCGCTCTGGCGGTGGCAATTGCGGTTCGATGCGAACCGGCTCGCGTTTGGCGCGCTTGACGGTTTCTTCGCGACGGCCCTCCTCGCGTTCGGCACGCACCACGCGTGCACTGCGCCACTCCTCTGCCTTGTGCTGGCTGCGTCCAAGCATGCCGCCAAGCGCCAGCAAGCCAGCGCCGATGCGGTCCATCAGAGCAAACCATGAGAGCCCCGTGGCCAGCGTGATCGACACCATCATCAGCACGAACAGAAACAAGCTCGCACCCATGTAGCCAAAGGCGCGACCCAAAGTCCCGCCTATCCATTGCCCCAACAAGCCGCCTGATTGCGCCGGCAGCGCGGCACCCAAATCGCTCAATTGCAGGCTGCACAGCCCAGCTGCTGCGATCACGAAGCCAACGCAACCCAGCAAACGCAGGGCCGGCGTCAGCGCGCCATCCGCATTCAGCGCACGACCGCGCAACGACGCCCACGCCATCAATCCGCCCAACAGCGGAACCGCGTACGCAGCCAAGCCGCAGAATGCCAACAGCAAGTCGGCGAACCACGCACCAAACAATCCACCAAAGTTGTTGACACCGCCAGTGACGCTACCTGAGTGCGACCAACTCGGATCGTCGGCGCTGTAACTCAGCAAGCAGGCAAGCAAGTAAATCAACACCGGCACCAGCAGCAGGACCAAACTCTCCCACCACATGCGGCGGCTCGCCGCGGGTGCCACCATTTTGCGTACGTCGGTCTGCGCCAATTGCGATTGCCTAATCAGGATTGACTTCATGAAGCCGCGTTTAGTCGCTGATTATATGGGCTTATCGTGCGCTGCATCTTTTCGGACTTTGCATGCCTGTCGCCACGTGAGGATGGACTGCACCGCCGCTGACCTTGAATCACGCCTGTAGACACCTCATCCTGCATTCGCTCCGAACGCGAGCTGGTCGCCAAGCGTGCCCTTCTTCCCCCGGGAGAAGGTGGCGCGAAGCGCCGGATGAGGGTTCGGGGCGGCCCGAGAGCCCTTGGCAAGAACCGCACCCTCACTCCAACCCCTCTCCCGAGGAGAGCGGGGCTTACTGCGCTCCCGAAGGGAGAGGGGATTCAAGAGCTCTCAGCTCCCGTCCACACCCATCCCCTTAGCCAATCAGAATACGCCATTCATGAGCACGACCAAGCACTGTCACTTGTTGATTCTCGGTTCCGGCCCTGCCGGTTACTCCGCTGCCGTGTACGCCGCGCGCGCCAATCTGAAGCCGGTGCTGGTCACTGGCATGCAACAGGGCGGCCAACTGATGACGACGACCGAAGTCGACAACTGGCCCGGCGATGCGCATGGCCTGCTGGGGCCGGATTTGATGGCGCGCATGCAGGCGCACGCGGAGCGCTTCGAGACCGAAATCATCTTTGATCACATCAACGAAGTGGATCTCTCCAAGCGGCCGTTCAAGTTGAAGGGCGACAGCGGCGAATACAGTGCCGACGCGTTGATTATTGCCACCGGCGCGACCGCCAAGTACCTCGGCATCGAGTCCGAGCGCCGCTTCATGGGCAAGGGCGTTTCCGCTTGCGCCACCTGCGACGGCTTTTTCTTTCGCGATCAGGAGGTCGCCGTCATCGGCGGTGGCAATACGGCGGTGGAGGAAGCACTGTATCTGGCCAACATCGCCAAGAAGGTCACCCTGGTGCATCGTCGCGACCGCTTGCGCGCTGAAAAGATCATGCAGGACAAACTATTCGCGAAAGTCGAGAGCGGCAAGATCGATCTCATCTGGGAACACGCCGTCGATGAAGTGCTCGGCGACGAAACCGGCGTGACCGGGATGCGCGTGCGCTCGCTGAAAGACGACAGCACCCGTGAAATTCCGTTGCAGGGCTTTTTCGTCGCCATCGGCCACACCCCGAACACCAGTTTGTTCGAGGGCCAATTGGAGATGAAGAACGGCTACATCCGCATTCGTGCTGGCATTGACGGCGATGCCACGGTGACTTCGGTGCCGGGCGTGTTTGCGGCGGGCGATGTCGCCGATCAGATTTATCGGCAGGCGGTCACCTCGGCGGGTTTTGGCTGCATGGCCGCGCTCGATGCGGAGCGTTTTCTCGACGTGCAAGGCGGCCGCTGATCTTGGAGCAGTCCTTTCGTGCTCGTCAGCCCGCAAACGCGCTTGCTCGTCATCGCCGCGAAAGTGTTTGCTGACCATCCCCGCGAAAGCGGGAACCCGGCGGCTTGCGCGTGAGCATTGACAGCTGAGGCAACGAAATCCCGACGTTGCGGGAACGAAGACTCGGTGAGTTCGCGCCCAATCGAATGTCAACGGCCTTTCAGCACGCACACAAAGCAGACGCAGCTAACGGCAAGCTTGTTGAATGATTCAAGCCCAGTTCGTACAACACATCGCCGAGATTGATGCGCCGCAGTGGGACGCACTGCGTCCTGACGATAATCCGTTCTTGAGCCACGCCTTTCTGCTCGGGCTCGAGCAACACGGCTGCCTGACTCCGCGCAATGGATGGCGGCCGCATCACCTCGTGTTGCGCGAAGGCACGAAGATCGTTGCCGTCGCGCCGTGTTACCTCAAAGCCAACTCGCACGGCGAATTTGTCTTCGACCACGCCTGGGCCGAAGCCTATTGGCGTAATGGCATTCACTACTACCCCAAACTCCTGTGCGCAGTGCCCTACTCGCCTGTGACCGGGCCACGGCTGTTGACCGGCCCCGCTGACGAACCGCGGTTGCGGCAGGCGGCGATGCTCGCCTTGCAGGAGGAAGTGCAGCATCGACAATGGTCGTCTGCGCACATCAACTTTGATCAGTCGAATTTTGATGATTCAAACTATGGTCAATCAAACTCTGGTCAATCAAACTCTGGTCAAGCAAACTCTGGTCAAGCAAGCGAGGCTGCTCCTGCCAGCGCAGACGCCAGCGCTTGGCTTCAACGTTTCGATTGGCAGTTTCACTGGCGCGCGCCTGCTGCTGGCGGCCAACCATGGCGTCATTTCGATGACTTTCTCGCCGCGCTGACCGCCAAGAAGCGCAAGAACATTCGCCAGGAACGCGCCCAGGTCGCCCGCGCAGGCGTGCGCTTTCGGCAAGTGAATGGGTCGCAGGCCAGCGAGACCGACCTGAACGCGATTTACGATTTTTATCTCGCCACGTTTGCCGAGAAAGGCAACCTGCCAGTACTGACCTTGGCCTTCTTGCAGCACCTCGCGCAAACCATGCCTGAGCAAGTCTTACTGATATTGGCAGAACGCGAAGGAAAACCTATTGCCGGCGCTCTGCTTTTGCGCTCAAGCACGACCTTGTACGGCCGTTACTGGGGCTGCTCCGAAGCACTACCCGGCCTGCATTTCGAGACCTGTTATTACCAAGGCATCGACTATTGCCTGGCCAATGGGCTGACCTTGTTCGAGCCTGGCGCGCAAGGTGAGCACAAGTTGGCGCGGGGTTTCTTGCCAAGTCGCACGCGCTCGTTGCACTACATCGCCGATCCGCGCTTTCGCGCCGCCATCCAGGACTCGCTGCTGCGCGAGGCACAGTGGCAGCATTCCTATCGCGAAGAGTTGATGCAGCATTCGCCCTACCGCGCCGATGCCGATACGTATTCCTCAACTTGATTGGGCGACCGACGCCGCTTTTCCGCCGTGTCAGCGGGCGCTCTCGGATCCCAACGGCCTGCTCGCGTTTGGTGGCGATCTCTCACCGACGCGACTGTTGAATGCTTACCGGAACGGAATATTCCCGTGGTATTCCGAAGGCGAGCCCATTCTCTGGTGGTCGCCTGACCCACGCATGGTTGTCATACCCGGCGAGCTGCACCTGAGCCGCCGTTTGCGTAGAACGCTGGCGCACAGCAATTGGCTGATCAGCGCTGACGGCTGCTTTGAAGAGGTGATCGACCTCTGCGCGACCTTGCCGAGACATGGTCGCGTCGGCACCTGGATTACCACCGGGATGCGCGACGCCTACGTGGCTCTGCATCGGCTGGGTCACGCTCACAGCATCGAAGTAAACGACGGCAATGGCGTGCTCGTCGGTGGACTTTACGGAGTGACGATTGGCCGGATGTTTTTCGGCGAGAGCATGTTCAGCCTGGAGAGCGGTGGCTCACAGGTCGCCATCGCTGGTCTATGCCAACGGCTGAGTGAGTGGAACTTCGCCTTGCTCGATGGCCAAGTGAAATCCGCGCATCTTGCGACCTTGGGGTTTCGAACCCTGCCGCGCGCGGCTTTTATCGCGATTTGCGCCCAAGCCTGCGCCGAGCCTGAACCGCGTGGCCAATGGCAGACGCGTTTCGGCCATTTGTATGCCCGCGAGATCGCTTGAAACCTGACGTGACGGCCCATGCATGGCACAATTCGCGGCTCGCTCGACGCGGCCGCACTCAAAGACCGCGCGTTCGCGAGCCCCGACTGCCAAACAACACCGCCCACTAAGACGTAAAGAATGTCCAAAGACGACTCAATCGAAATGGAAGGCACGGTGCAAGAGACCCTGCCCAACACCATGTTCCGCGTCATCCTCGAGAACGGCCACGTAGTAACGGCCCACATCTCCGGCCGCATGCGCAAGAACTACATCCGCATCCTCACTGGCGACAAGGTCAAGGTGGAAATGACACCTTATGACCTGACCAAGGGGCGGATTACCTATCGGATGAAGTAGGGCTCAGATAAGAGCGAGGCTGGGGGCTGGGGTTCCACAGACGTGGTATTCGGCCTTGCGTGGTTGATTGTGCGGCGAGCGCTGTGGATAGGGGTCGGAAGCGCTGGAAAGCGCGATTCGACCCGAGAGCGAAAGAGCATCGCGCCTTCCGGCGCTCCCACAACCGCCGCGATTGGCGGCTTATGTTGTTTTGCTCCGCAACAACGAACCTCCATCTACCGGCCGATATCCTGCGCAGTCGCTCTTGGGCTTTAGGAGGGACGCGCTCCTGCGCGGCTGCTTTGGACGTTGGCGCGGAAAGCGGCACCGCGGGAGCGGCGCCCTCCAAGGGTCGGGTCGAACGCGACGACGCCACCCATTCTTCTGCCTGTTTGCCCGGCGAAAACGAAACGCGAAAGGCTTGAAGACAGCTGCTAGTAAACCGCCGCCGTCAACAACTTCTGCGGCAACGGCTTCGCGTCCACTTGCAACTCGCCATCTCGCACCGAGACATCCACGCGACCGCCTTCAGACAGGCAGCCAAACAGCAGTTCATCGGCCAAACGGCGTTTGATCTTGTCTTGGATTACGCGCGCCATCGGGCGTGCGCCCATCTGCCGGTCGAAGCCGTGTTCGGCTAGCCAACGTCTGGCGTCTGGATCGACGGTGAGGGTGACGTGCTTCTCATGCAGTTGCGCTTCGAGTTCAATCACGAACTTGTCGACCACGCGCAGGATGTGATCGAAATCCAGTGCGCCAAATTGGATCACGGCATCCAAGCGGTTGCGGAACTCCGGGGTGAAAAGTTTGCGGATCACTTCCATCGCGTCGGTCGAGTGATCCTGTGAGGTGAAGCCAATCGTGCGCCGCGCTGCTTGCGAGGCACCGGCGTTGGTGGTCATCACCACCACTACGTTGCGGAAGTTGGCTTCGCGGCCGTTGGTATCGGTGAGCGCGCCACGATCCATCACTTGCAGCAAGATGTTGAACACATCTGGATGCGCCTTCTCGATTTCATCGAGCAGCAGCACGCAGTGCGGTGTCTTCACGATTTTTTCGGTCAGCAGCCCCCCTTGATCGAAGCCAACGTATCCCGGAGGCGCACCGACCAAGCGCGATACCGAATGCGCTTCCATGTACTCGGACATATCAAAGCGCAGCAGCTCGATACCCAGTTGCATAGCCAACTGACGGGTGACTTCGGTCTTGCCGACGCCGGTCGGGCCAGCAAACAGGAAGTTGCCGATGGGTTTATCGGGATTGGCCAAGCCTGAGCGCGCCATCTTGATCGCTGAGGTCAGCGTGTCGATGGCCTCGTCCTGACCGAACACGACCATCTTCAAATTGCGGTCGAGATTGCGCAGCACGTCGCGATCCGACGCTGACACCTGCTTGGTCGGAATACGCGCCATGCGCGCAACGATCAGCTCGATTTCGGACACGTCGACGATGGCTTTGCGGGTTTCTTCCGGCATCAACTGCTGGCGCGCGCCGGCTTCATCAATCACATCGATGGCTTTGTCCGGCAGCAAGCGGTCGCCGATGTGCTTGACCGACAGATCGACTGCCGCCTGCAAGGCGTCGGGGTGATATTCGACGTGGTGATGTTCTTCAAAGCGCGTCTTCAAGCCACGCAGGATTTCCACCGTCTCGGCGATCGTAGGCTCGACCACATCGATCTTCTGGAAGCGTCGCGCCAACGCACGATCCTTCTCGAACACGCCGCGGTATTCCTGAAACGTGGTGGAACCGATGCAGCGCAGCTCGCCCGAAGCCAGCACCGGCTTGATCAGGTTCGACGCGTCCATGGTGCCGCCCGACGCCGAGCCCGCGCCAATGATGGTGTGGATCTCATCGATGAACAGCACCGCGCCAGGGGTTTTCTTCAACTGTGCGAGCACGGATTTCAGCCGCTTCTCGAAATCGCCGCGGTACTTGGTGCCAGCGATCAGCGCACCCAGGTCGAGCGAATAAATGGTCGCGTCGGCCAAAACCGGAGGAACTTCCTTGTCGACGATGCGCTTGGCCAAGCCTTCCGCCAGCGCGGTCTTGCCAACCCCTGCTTCGCCAACGAACAACGGGTTGTTCTTGCGCCGCCGACACAGCACTTGGATGGTGCGCTCGATTTCCTCGGAGCGGCCGATCAGCGGGTCGATCTTTCCTTCGCGCGCCAACTCATTGAGATTGCTGGCGAATTCGACCAATGGGTTACTCTTGTTGTCCTCTGCATCCGGATCGCGCGCGGCTTCGGGCTCGCTCTTGTTGGCGTCGGGACCGAGCTTGGCGATGCCATGCGAGATGTAGTTCACCACGTCGAGTCGCGTCACTTCCTGCTGATTGAGGAAGTACACCGCGTGCGAGTCTTTCTCACCGAACACCGCCACCAACACATTGGCACCGGTGACTTCCTTCTTGCCCGAGGACTGCACGTGATACACCGCGCGCTGCAATACGCGCTGAAACCCAAGCGTGGGCTGGGTATCGCGGGCATCGTCGCCCGCCAACACTGGCACGGTTTCGCTGATGATGCCGCGCAGGTCAGTGGCTAAACGGCCCATGTCGGCGGCGCAAGCGCGCAGCACAGCGACGGCAGAGGGATTTTCCAACAGGGCCAACAGCAGGTGTTCAACGGTCATGAACTCATGCCGCGCTTCCCGCGCCTGCTTGTAGCACTGGCCAATGCTGAACTCGAGGTCCTTGCTGAACATGTTGCGCTCCTAAATCGGCTGCCGCACGGTGCCAAAAGTGGCACCACTTTTTGCATTGCTGATGAAGCTCATGCCGGCTCCATCGTGCACATCAGCGGATGCTGATGGTGGCGCGAGAATTCGTTTACTTGCGCCACCTTGGTTTCTGCCACTTCACGCGTGAAAACCCCGCAGACGCCGCGACCACGGGTGTGAACGTGGAGCATGACCTGCGTGGCCTTTTCGCGATTCAAGGCGAAAAACACTTGCAACACTTCGACCACAAAATCCATCGGCGTGAAGTCGTCATTCATCAACAGCACCTGGTACAACGGCGGTCGTTTGACCTCCGGCGGCGCGGTTGCCACCGCAACCCCCGTGTGCTGTTCGTGCTCGTGATCGGGTTGGTTCTCGTTACCTTGGCTCATGAGGGCATCATAGCGCTGCATTGGGAGATCGGAATGCGCCAGATGGCGCTTCCAGTGGACCAGTGTTGGGGGCTGGTAAAGGCATCTACAAGTGCAACGGCAAGTGCGGGTGCAAGGCGCGGTAGTGGCCTCATGTAACATTTGGCGTACTTCCAACATGCATTGGCCACGTGAGCGATTTTGAGCGCGTCATCGAGCATCCGTTTCGACCCGACGTCACGGTGGCGACGGTCGTCTGTCGGGATCAGCGATTCCTGATCGTCGAGGAGACCGTTCGCGGCGCGCGCGTGCTCAATCAGCCGGCCGGACACCTCGAGGCGGACGAGTCGCTGATCGACGCTGCCCGTCGCGAAACTCTTGAAGAAACCGGCTGGGAAGTCGAGCCACTGGCCTTTCTTGGCACCTACCAGTGGACCAGCCCCGGCGGCAGCGCGTTCTTGCGCTTTGCCTTCGTCGCCGAGGCCACTCACCACCATCCTGAGCGACCGCTGGATGTAGGAATTGAACAGGCGCTGTGGCTGACGCGTGACGAAATCGCGGAGCAGTACGCGCGCCTGCGCAGCCCCTTGGTGCTGTCGGTCATTGATGACTATCTGCGCGATATTCGCCATCCGTTGTCGGCGCTGCGCTGGGTGGCCGCGTGAACGCAGGCTTTCCCAATTCCGATCAGGACAATTCCGATCAGGACAATTCCGATCAGGACAATTCCGATCAAGCCAATTTAGGTCAAGCCACTTCAAGTCAAGCACGCGTGCCGCGATCGGTGATGCTGGGCATCTCCGGAGGCGTCGACTCGGCCGTCGCGGCGCTGCTGCTCAAACGCAGCGGAACACCGCTCAATGCCTTGTTCATGACCAACTGGGAAGACGATGGCAGCGGTTTTTGCCGGTCCGATGATGATCGACGCGACGCAATCGCAGTCTGCGGACGTTTGCAAATACCGTTTCACCACGCCAACTTCAGCGCCGAATATTGGCAAGGCGTGTTCGCGCATTTCCTGGCCGAGTATGCCGCCGGTCGCACGCCGAACCCCGACGTGTTGTGCAATCGCGAGATCAAGTTTCGCGCCTTTCTGGAGCATGCGCGCAACCTCGGTGCCAGCCACATCGCTACGGGTCACTATGCCCGCGTGGATGAATACAACGGCCGCTTTCGTTTGCTGCGCGCGGCCGACAGCAGTAAGGATCAGAGTTACTTCCTCTGCGCATTAGGCCAAGAGGCGTTGGCGGCGACCCTGTTTCCGCTGGGCGAGTTGCAAAAGACGGAAGTGCGGGCCTTGGCAAGAGAAGCTGCCCTGCCCGTGCACGCAAAAAAAGATTCCACCGGCATTTGCTTCATCGGCGAGCGCAACTTTCGGACCTTTCTGAGCGGCTATCTCGCCGCTCAACCGGGCGAGATCCGCGACATCAACGGACAGACCCTTGGCAGTCATGGCGGCGTGTGTTTCTACACGCTCGGCCAACGCGAAGGCCTGCAACTGGGTGGCGTGCGCGGCCGCCCGTCAGCACCGTGGTACGTGGTGGGCAAGGATGTCGCACGCAACATTCTGTATGTAGACCAAGGTCAGGACAGCCGCTGGCTGATTTCCTCCGAACTGCATGCTGATGCGACGAGCTGGACAGCCGGCAGCCCGCCCTCACCCATCTTCGATTGCACGGCGAAAACGCGCTATCGGCAGGACGACCAAGCCTGTCGAGTCGAAGTGCTGCAAGACGGCGAGCTGCGGGTAACATTTGGGGAGGCGCAACGCGCCGTCACGCCGGGTCAGACGGTGGTGTTCTACGACGGCGTCGAGTGCTTAGGCGGCGCCACCATCACCCAAACCAACGCCGCACTGGAATGTCGACTGAGGGAAGCCGCATGAGACAACGCACGCTCGCCTTGGCCGGCATGGCACAGGCGATTGAAGTGGTTCTGCAAACCGCTGCTGACGGGCATGCGGATGATGCTTTGCTGACGCCAGCAACGGCGAGTCTGTTTGCCACCGACGCCGCATCCACCGAGGCAGTATTCGGTAGCCTGCCGGCGATGCGCTCGGCCCTGCAGCTGTTGATCGCGCAGATCGAAGGCAGCGGGCCGCGGCGGGTCAGCGCCAATCGGATTGGCTTCACCGTGTTGCTGGTGGAGCGCAAGCTGGTCGCTGAACCCAAGCTGCTGGCCGCACTTGCCGAAGGCATCGACAACGCCCGCCCCAAGCTCGAGCGCGGCGGCCTGCTGGACGCGGACGTTCAACAGCATTTGGGCGATCTGTACTCCGCCACCATCAGCACGCTGACACCGCGCGTGCTGGTGCAAGGCGATCCCAATCACCTGGCGCAATCCGTCGTCGTCGGCCGCATCCGCTGCGCCCTGCTCGCCGCCGTCCGCGCCGCTGTGCTGTGGCGGCAACTGGGCGGCAGCTGGTGGGACATCGTGCTGCGGCGCGGCGCGATTACCGCATCTGCACGCGAGATGTTGGAGGAGATTGCTGGGCCGGCTTGAAGCTCGGGTCCCCGAGGCGAGTTTGCGCGCCCACTGGTGTGAACTACCCGCCTCGGCGCGAGATGGCTGATGCCATCTCGCAAGCGCCTTCCCCGGCCCGCGTCTTGCGACGCGGGCGTTCGCCTCGGCGCGAGATGGCTGATGCCATCTCGCAAGCGCCTCGGCTCACCCCGGCGGCCACTGCATTTGTCTGCCGGCCAGCAAGTGCAGATGAATGTGGTACACGCTCTGGCCGCCGTCGGGGTTGCAGTTGAACACGGTGCGGTAGCCGGCCTGATCGAAGCCTTCCTTGCGCGCATACGCTGCCGCCGCGAGGATCAACTTTCCAACCAGAGTGGCGTCTTCTGGTTGCAGGTCGTTGAGGGTGGCGAACGCACGTTTGGGGATGAACAAGACGTGCACTGGCGCTTGTGGCTGGATGTCGCGGAAAGCCAGGACGTCGTCATCCTCGAACACGATGTCGGCAGGAATCTCGCGGCGGATGATGCGGGCGAAGAGAGTGTCGGACATAGGTGGACTCGACGAATTCGGTTGGGTGAGATAGTGGGCAAACCTGATACAGAATGCACGGTCGGCGCGGTGGCGGCGAAGCCCCCAAGGACAAAAGTGCAGCGCGGCGGCTGGTGTTCCTGGAGGGCCGTGCTTCTGCGCGGCTGCTTTTACGTTGCTAGGTCACTGCAAAGGAAGCGTCGCGGGAGCGACGCCCTATAAAAGCGAGGCAACAGTTTGGGCTTGGCTTGATTCGCACCACACCCTACTGAGACTGGCCTTAACGCGCCACCTCATGGCGCATGCCAAACGCGTGCGCCAAGGTGCCGCGATCGATGTATTCAAGTTCGCCGCCAAGCGGTACGCCGTGGGCAAGGCGGCTCGGGTGCACTTTGTGCTGTCTTGCGAGCTGGCCAAGGTAATGCGCGGTGGCTTCGCCTTCGACGGTCGGGTTGGTGGCGATGATGAGTTCGCGCACTTCCCCCTCGGCAAGGCGAGCCGCCAGCAGATCAAGCCCGAGTTCGCGTGGACCCAATCCATCGAGCGGTGACAAGCGACCCAACAGCACAAAGTAGTGACCGCGGAAGCCCGTCGCTGATTCGATGGCTGCCTGATCGGCTGGCGACTCCACCACGCACAGCAATTGCGCGTCGCGCGAAGCGTTCCGACAAATGCCGCAAATTGAATCCTCACTGAAATTGCGGCAGCGGCTGCAATTGCCGATGCGCTCCATCGCTTGGCTCAGGCTTGCCGCCAACCGGCGACCGCCTTCGCGATTGCGTTCAAGCAACTGCAGTGCCATGCGTTGTGCGGTTTTCTGGCCGACGCCGGGCAAGCAGCGCAGCGCTTCGATCAGCTGATCCAGCAGCGGCGCGGCGCTCAGAACAGTCCGCCCAGATTCATGCCTGGCGGCAAGGGCATGCCGGCGGTCGCCTCAGCCATCCGCGCGCGGCTGGCCTCTTGCACTTTGTTGACGGCATCGTTGATCGCGGCAGCGAGCAAGTCTTCCAACAATTCAGGGTCGCTCAACGCGCTAGGGTCGATACGCACCCGCCGCGCTTCCATGCGACCGCTCAAGGTGAGTTTGACTGCACCTCCGCCAGCCACGCCGGTGACCTCGACATTGGCCAAATCATCCTGCGCTTGTTTGATCTGTTCCTGCATGCGCTGGGCTTGCTGCATGAGGTTGGCTATGGGTCCGCGCATTGCAATTCTCCAAACAGGTGACGGTGCGCCTGGGTGCGTGAGCACGACGCATGTGATCGGGTCAGCTGAGTTCAGACAGCGCCTGGCGGGCGCACTGAACCCGGCACGATGCGGCCTTCATATTGACTGAGCAAGCGGGTAACCGCCGGATCGGCAGCAAAATCGCGCTCGGCGGCGTGTTGACGTGCATCCTGATCACGCCGGCTGCGCGCGCTTAAGGTGTCAACTGCGGCGACAGCGGCGCGGATGTCCAAGCTCAACGGGTGTCCCAAGGCAGTCACCAGCGCCTGCGTCAGCTGTTGCACGCAGGCAGGCGGTCGCAGGTACTCCAGCGACTCGGCAAGACTCAGACGCAGCACGTGATCGTCGAAGGCGACGAAACCCGCATTGCTGGCCAGTTCGCGCACTGGACCTTTCAGTCCCAGCGTAGCGACCAGCGCCAGCCAGTCTTCATTGCTGCTGAGCGCTGTCGAATGCGCTGATGATGCGGCGGCCGATGGCCGACTCACTTCGTGCTGTGCCGATGTCGCGGCAACAATTGCAGATATAACTGGCGTTGACGAAGGCAGTGCGGCAGGTGCATCAGCGATTCGATAGCTGACAGCCGTATTGGTGGTCTCGCCAACCGAAGCAGGCAACGTGACGGTCGCAGTTGCGAGCGACCGCGGCTCTGAATCGGCGCGCGTGCTCGCCTTGGCTGCCACCGCGCTGGCGGTCGCCACGCGGCCGGTCTTACTACCCGAATCCGCGCCCATCGATGGGTCGCGTGGACGAAACGCCAACATTCTCAGCAACGCCATCTCGAAGCCGACCCGCGGGGTCGGTGCCAATTCAAGATCCCGGCGTCCATTCAGTGACATCTGATACCAAAGCTGGACCAGTTCAGGAGCAACTTCTTTGGCCCGTGCAACTGCCCAATCGGTGGCGGCCATGCTCGGCACCAACTGCGCCAACTGGATGCGATGCAGGGCAGCGGCGATGGCTTCCAACAGGCCGCCGAAGTCAGGCGAAAAATCGGCCAGACGTTCAACCTCCGCCAACAGGACGACGCCATCGCCCGCCGCCAGCGCTTCGATCAAGGCGTCGACGCTGGCGCTGTCGACCGTCCCCAACATGGCCATGACGTCGGCCTCGCGCAAACTGCCTGCGCCATAAGCGATCGCTTGATCGAGCAGGGACAAGCCATCGCGAAGACTGCCATCAGCCGCGTGCGCCAGCAGTGCAATCGCGCTTGCATCAGCGGCGATGCTCTCGGCGACAACGATCAACTGGATCTGTCCGCCAATCTGCTCGGGCGTCAGCCGCTTCAAATTGAATTGCAGGCAGCGCGAGAGGACGGTCACCGGCAGCTTTTGTGGATCGGTGGTGGCGAGCAGGAATTTGACGTGTTCGGGCGGCTCTTCCAGCGTCTTCAACAAAGCGTTGAATGCATTGCGCGACAGCATGTGTACTTCGTCGATCAGGTACACCTTGTAGCGTCCGCGCGAAGGCATGTATTGCGCGTTGTCGATCAAGTCGCGCACATCGTCAACGCCGGTATGGCTGGCCGCATCAATCTCGATCAGATCCACAAAGCGGCCCGCATCCACTGCCACACAGACCGGGCAGATACCGCAGGGCTCGGCACCGATGCCGGTTTCGCAGTTCAGACTCTTCGCAAAAATACGCGCAATCGTGGTCTTGCCAACGCCGCGGGTGCCGCTGAACAAAAACGCATGATGGACGCGCCCGGCGGTGAGCGCATTGGTCAACGCGCGCACCACATGGGTTTGCCCGACCAACTCGGCAAAACGGCGCGGCCGCCATTTGCGGGCAAGTACCAGATACGACATCAGATCAGCGTGCAGCCAGAGATGGGCCCCCATTGTGCCAAGCCGGTGAGCACACGACCATCGTCGCTGACACGGCAACGCCGGCGGCGCGGTCTGTGCCTGCGACTCGCTAAGACAGCAGCGCATTGCCAACCCGCCAGCAAACACCGCGCAGAACTCACCTTGAGGCGGGCCATCGCCGCTGCCGCGGCTGCACCATTCAGCCGCGCAGCCACTATCCGCCGCCCCCCACCAAGCATCCCCACAACGCCGCCAAGCTGCGCAAATCCTGTGCATTGTGTTCGCCGACGCGGCGCAAGTCGCGGGCGCTGCCTCCGCACAGATAGCCACGCCATGCGCGCGGCGCTTCCGAACCGGGCAAATCGTCTTCGCGGACGATGCCCAGCGCGTGGCGCTCGATGGTTGCCAGACGGCAATTCTCAAAACAACCGCGAAAGCGCCGACGGGTGGGATACAACAGGTCAAGGTGTGCCCTGCCCTGCAAGGGATTGACCAGTCTTGCCAGCCGATAGCGAGCGGCCAGCAGCGGTGAGTCGTAACTGCGGCCGTTATAGCTGCACAGCACGTGCTCGGGCCGCAGCCACCCTGCAAACTCGGCCAGCATCGACGCTTCTGCAGCCAGCGTGGCGATGGTGAGCTGACGTATCCGGAAGCAGCCTGTATGCCAATCACCAGCGCCAATCATGAAGGCGCGGGTGCCGCTGCCGCCGGCCAAGCCGGTGGTTTCGGTGTCAAAAAACAGCAACTGCGACGGCTGAATACCGACGCCATCGGCAAAGCACGTTTGCACTCCGTCGACCGCAACCGCAGGCAGCACGGGCCAGGGAAAGTGTTGCTCGTGGAAGTACAAGCCGGGTGCCACTTCGTTGCCCTCAATGCGTCGATCAATTTGCGGGTTGCGCTTGGTATCGACTGCCATCTCTACACGTGGATGCAGGCGCTCGCGCAGTCCCAGCAAGCGTCGCAACGCGGCCCGCTGGACCTCGACGGCTGCTGTGGCCGGTGGCATGCATGGCTTGCCTCCCGCTTGCCCAGCCAAGCGGCGCAACCGAATTGCCAGCGCAGTCATACCGCAGCCAACAGAGCCAAAACGCGTTGCGCGAGTTGGCGCGGCGGCGCGGCGCTGCTTTGATCACTGGGCAGGATTGGTCCCACACATGCCGGACACCCGGCGTGGCAATCACAGCCGTCGACCAGCTCACTCGCACGTTGCAACAACTCGTCACGCCGCTGAAACAGTGGCTCACTCAGGCCCACACCGCCGGGGAAGTTGTCGTAGAGGAAAACGGTTGGAACAAAGCGCTCATGCAGCCGGGGATCGACCACAGCGCCATTGCTGGTGCGCAGGCAGCCGCGACCGCGCTGGTCTGTCGCCACGGTCCACGCACCGTCACCGCTGCCGACCGACTTCTGCAGGTCACGTGCTTCGGCCATCACCGCCAACGTTGCCACCACGTGCAAGGCGTAGGCGGCGCCCAAAAAACCATCAAGCGCGTGTTGTCGCGAATCAAAAGCGGCGTCCAGGACGTGCTGATCGAGCTGCCACCACATCGCCGTGGTGTGCAGTTCCTGATCGGGCAGGGTCACCGGTCCATAGCCGATGTTCTCGTGCGTGTAGTAGCGAATTTTTTTGTATCCCGACACTCGCCGCACCACGTGCACTTCGCCGTGATTGGCAACGCCCTGACCGCTATCGGCAAAATCGAACCGCTCCAGCACTTTTAATTTGGTGTAGTCGATGGCGTCGGTGTAATAGTCGACGTGGGTGCGCGTGACAAAGGCCTTGCGGCCTTCCCAGTCGAGTTTTTCCACTTGGTAGGGCAAGGCTTGGATCATGTGGATCGCGCCCTCGTAAAGGGTCAGGGCGGCCGCGCTGTAGTCCACCTCGGCAATGATGGTTTGGCGGCCGTCACTGCGATCCACAACAACGAAGTTGCCATCGGCAACGGCACGCAAGCAGACCGCGATGGCCGGGTAGCTATCCGCAATCCACTCCCAACGGCCGCCCTCGCGATGCAACACGCCAGACTCCGCCAGCACTTGCAGATAATCGGCCGGGTCGAGTGGACCAAAGCGATCTGCTTCGATGAAGGGCAATTCGAACGCGGCGCAGCGGATGTGATCGAGCAGAATCAGCGGCTGATTGGCGTCGATGCGCGCATGCTCCGGGCTGCTATCGACGAAAAACTGTGGATGCCGAACCACGTACTGGTCAAGCGCCTCACTATTGGCCACCAACACGCCAAGACTGGGCCGCTGACGGCGGCCGGCGCGACCAAATCGCTGCCATGTTGCGGCCACCGAACCCGGGTAGCCGTTCAGTACCACCACGTCCAGACTGCCGATATCGACGCCAAGTTCCAGCGCCGAGGTGGCGACGATGCCGTCGATCTTGCCTGCGCGCATGTCGCGCTCGGCCGCACGCCGTTCGGTGGGCAGGTAGCCGCCACGGTAGGCGCGAATGCGCGCGGGCTTGCGCGGGTCGTGGTCGAACACATCCTTCAGGTACTTCGTCAGCACCTCGACCATCGAACGCGACTGCGCAAAAACCAGCGTCTTCAGCCCGGCTCGAATCGCAAGCCGAGCGATACGATTGCTTTGCGACCGCGCCGATGCGCGCAAACCCAGATCAGGGTTGACCACCGGCGGATTCCAAAGCAGCACATGTTTCTCGCCAGTCGGCGCACCGCTTTGGGTGATCGCGGCAACCTCACGCTCGATCAAGGCCTCTGCATGCTCGCGCGGATTGCCGATGGTCGCCGAGCACAGGATGAACTGCGGCTCGACACCGTAAAACGCGCACACCCGCTTGAGCCGGCGAATGACGTTGGCGACATGCGATCCAAACACGCCGCGATAGGTGTGCACTTCATCGATCACCACGTAGCGCAGGCTTTCAAAAAACTGCGCCCATTTGGTGTGATGCGGCAGGATGCCCTGGTGCAGCATGTCGGGATTGCTGACCACGATGTCGCCATTCAAGCGAATCGCCTGGCGCGCATCGCCGGGTGTGTCGCCATCAAAAGTCGCGGCCTTGATGCCTAATTGACCTGCGCGGTTAATTTCCAGCAGCTCAGCGACCTGATCCTGGGCCAGTGCCTTGGTGGGAAACAGGTACAACGCCTTGCGCCCAGCGCTAAGCGCCGCCGCGAGTACCGGCAGGGTGTAACAAAGCGTCTTGCCAGACGCCGTTGGGGTGACCACGACCACATCGCGCCCCTCGCCCGCCAACTGCCATGCCTGCGCCTGATGACTGTAAAGCTGCTCAATGCCGCGCGCTCGCAAAGCCAAGGCCAATGCGGCTGGCAAATCGGCAGGCAATGGCAAATAGCAACCGGCGGCGGCGGGAAGACACAGCTGGCCGGTGATGCGATCACCATAACGGCGCTTAAGACCCTCTGCCAGCGCGCCGCCGTCACTGCGCGTAAGCGCTGGTAAGGATTTCTCAGATAGCAGTTGGGCGGCGATGCTGTGCATGCTGATAATCCGCAGGGAGGAAGCTCGCCTTATCGCCGCGAGTCGTCTCAGTAATTGCGACAGCAAGACCGATATGCTCGCCACGGCTGCACCCAGACCTTCACCCGCGACCCGCGACGAACATCAACACCGACCCCGCCAGCTCCGCTTTTGCCGTCGCTTTCCTGCTCGCACTTGGCTACCACCGCCATCGTGCGGCGCAGATTGGCGGCCTGTTGGCGCTGCTGGCGTTAGGCGTCGGCGCGGGCTCGCTGCATTTGCGTGAAGCCGCGCTGCGCTTGGCACCTTGGTTAATCCTTGCCTGCGCACTGATGCCTGAGCCGCGGTTGCTATCCAAGCGTCACGGCGGCTTGTTGATCGCTGTCGGCGGTTTGCTGCTGGTCGCCCTGCACGCCCCTCCTGGCTTGTTGGCGATGCCGGTCAAGTTGGCCGCGCTGCCGTTGTTTGGGCTTGATCCGGGTCGCGGTGCCACCGCCTTGCTGTTCTTGGCTGGATTCGTCTGCGCGCTGCGTTTTTTAAAACGATTTCAGCCATTTGAAGGGGGACTTTCGGTCAGCTTGTTGTTGGCCGCAGCGGGCTGCGGTCGCCCGCATGAGTTGCCCAGCTGGCTCTTGGCGAGCGCGCTATTGCTGATTGCCAGCGTGCTTTACGCCAGTTATCGGATGGCCTTCATCGACCCGCTGACCAACCTGCCCAACCGTCGCGCCTTGGACGAAACTCTATCGAGACTTTCTGGTGAGTACAGCTTGGCGATGATCGATATCGATCACTTCAAGGTCTTCAACGACACCCACGGTCACGCTGCCGGCGATGTGGTGTTGCAACATGTCGCGGCGCGCCTGCGTGCCAGTGCGGGCGGAAATCTGTATCGCTATGGCGGTGAGGAGTTTTGCGCGGTCTATCGTGGTTTGGATGCCGCTGAGGCGAGCCTTCGACTGGACGCGGCTCGCGGCAATATCGAAGCTCAGCGCATCGGTTTGCCGAATAAGCGCAAAACAAACGACAAGAACATTCCGCGCGCGCGCGCGCAGACTGCCGAGGTGACGGTCAGCGCTGGCGTGGCCAGCCGAAGCAACAACCGCCGCGAACCCGGCGATGTGTTGAAGGCGGCCGATCAGGCGCTTTACCAAGCGAAGGCGAAGGGTCGAAATCGGGTGGAACGAAGCGGGTAAAGCGGGTTGGAGCTGGGGGCTGGGGGCTGGGGGCTGGAGACACGCACTGCGCCAGCGCGCAAATCTTCAGCAATTGCGCCACCTCGCAACTTTGCGACCAAGTTAACAAAACATGTACGTCAGCCATTGGCAAATCGGCGCGTTTAGCGGGTATTGTGTCTTCACGCGGTCACTTTCCGCACTTGTCTTTCCCCTCCTTGTCTGGCAGATCCTTGCGTATGTCCTCGATGATTCGCTTTTCCGCATTGGTGCTCGCCGCAGCTGGCCTGGCTGCGTGTGGTGATTCCGCTCCTCCGCCACCAGCAGCAACAGGTCCTGCAGCGGGGGCCGCGCCACCCGCCGCCACCGAGCAGCCGGTGACGCCGGCTCCGACTGAAACGGTCGAGGATTTGTTGGCGCGCGCCAATGCCGCTCTCGCGGAAGACAAGCTGTTTGAGCCTGCAGGCGATAACGCCTTGGAACTGTATTTGGCGGCCATCGAACAAGCCGAAGCCACCGCCGCGCCCGCTGGCGAAGACAGCAAAGGCAAGCCCGCGCGATTGTCGGATGCCATGGCCTCCGCCGACCAAGTGACGCAGACTAGGATGGCTGTCACCGATATCCTGCCGTACGGCTTGGTCTGGGTCGAGCGCGCGATCACCAACGACAACCGTCCGGAAGCGGCCCGCGTGCTTGCGCTGCTGGAACGCGCGCAACCCGGTGCAACCTCGCTGCAACGCTTGCGCGATCAACTAGCAGAGGCCGAGTTGGAAACCGAACGCGGGTTGGCACGCGCCGCCGCGGCCGAGGCCGCCGCAGAAGCCGCCGCGGCGAATCCGCCGCCGACGCCAGAGCCCGTGGCGCCAACGCCGACCGCAGCGCCTGCCGTTGCCACGCCAGCGCCGACAACACCGGCTCCAAGTCGACCCGCAGCCACTACCCCAGCGCCGGCTGCAACAACACCCGCTGCAACGACGCCAGCTGCGGCAACGCCACGACCGGCTACGCCTGCAGCAGCAGACCCAGGTGTGCGCCCAAAACTCGTCAGTCAACCTTCAATGCGCTATCCCACGCAAGCGCTGCGCCGTGGTACCGAAGGCGTTGTTGTCGTCTCCTTCACGATCCAGCCAGACGGCACCACCGCCAACGCACGCGTGACCAGCGCCAACCCACGCGGCATCTTCGACCGCGAAGCCCTGCGCCTGGTCGAAGGGTTGCGCTTCCAACCGTCGGGCCGTCCTTTCCAAACGCAACAGCAGATCGACTTCAAGTTGGATCAATGAGGCCTGAGCGCGGCAAGCCTGATTTCATGAGAGCTGATGTCTTAAGCGTCTGATGTCGTCCCCGTCTCACGCCGCGTTGAACGCCGGGATTGAGGCCGCACCCAATGCGTGACCTGAATCCCAAGGCGCGTGTTGCGGGGCTGCAGCGGCATCTGCTCGCCACGTTGGTGTTGTTGGGTTGCACCACCCACGCCCACGCCACGCCACCCTTTGTGGTGTTGGTGCGGCACGCGGAAAAACAGACAGAGCCGGCCAGCGATGATCCGGCGCTGTCTGCCGCCGGCCAGCGGCGCGCACAGCAACTCGCCGATGCGCTGCAGGACGCCGACATCGGCGCCATCATCACGACCCAATTCAAACGCACTCAAGCCACTGCGGCACCGCTCGCGAGCAAGCGCGGGCTGACTCCGCAGGTGATTGCCGCAGGTGCGGGTGAAAGCCATATCGCAGCAACGGCAGCGGCCGTGCGCGAACAGTCGCGGGGCGTGTTGGTGGTCGGCCACAGCAACACCGTCACTGCGATTGCCAAGGCACTGGGAGGGCCGACACTGCCCAATCTCTGCGACAGCAGTTACGGTCATGTGCTGGTGTTGCAGATGCAGCCGACACCGGTGCGGATGCTGCGGCTTCGCTACGGCGAGGCTGACCCGCCGGCAACGATGACCGATTGCCTGTAACCGTAGCGCACCGATTGATCGGTGCGGCTGCCGCAGCCTGTGAACGCGACTGGATCAGAACGCGTAGCGGAACATCAACTGATAGACCCGCCCACCGGTCTCCGTTTCGATTTCGAATTCGTCGTAGTCGCGATCAAGTTGACCTTGGATGCTGTTGAACTTGTCGAAAATCTCATCCTTCGACGCGTCCAGCAAATTTGAACCCGTCAAACGCAACGTCCACTGCTCACCCAAGCGCTTCTCGACAAAGGCTTCGAGGTCACCGTCGTAAGAGGTGCGCACTTCTTCGCCGACGATGCGACCAAAGGCATCGCCCTGTTCACGGTAGGTGACGCCGAAAGACGCCGCGAGCTGGGGTAGTTCCTGGATAAAGCCCAGATTGAATACGTAGTTGGACTGGTCATTGAAACGGCGGGTGCCGAACAGATCGTCGATCTCGCTATCCAACCATGAATAGTTGAAAAACACGCCAGTGTTATTCATGCCGAATGCCGACAGCGGTGTGGACAAATCCAACTCCGCCCCCCAAACCTCGCCATCACCCGTGTTGCGCGGGGTCAAAACGAAACTGCCGGGGCCGTCATCACCCTCAATGCCGGTATTGGCGATCTCGATAAGATCCTTGATATCACGGTAAAACAGATTGACGCCGACGATGCCGTCGCTGCCCAAGCGCTGCTCGAAGCCCAGATCAAGCCCCCACGCGTCCTCCGGGTCGAGGTCCGGATTGCCCAGCAGGTCGTTGTCACCCAATTCGCCAGTCAACAGTGCCGGCGAAATCTGGTCAAAGCCCGGCCGCCGCGCCGTGCGCGCGATGGAGAAACTCAAGCGACGATCCTCGTCAAGGTTGTACAAGAGATGACCGGACGGCAGCAGAGTGCCGTAATCGTTGTCGGAGTCGCGCCCGCCCGCAGGCAAAGTGAAATCCTCGATCTGCACATCCGTGTACTGGTAGCGCACGCCGAATTCCCATTCGAGCGGACCGCTGTCACCGCTGAACTTGACGAAGGGCTCGAAGCGATCCTCATCGATGGTGTTGACGCCACCTGGCACCTGCAGGAATGGCCCATACGCGCCGGGGATAACCGGTCGCGGCGCGGGCGCGTTGGGGATGGTGATGCGATTGCGGTCTTCGATGATCGAGGTATCGCGCGATTTGCGGGTGTAATCGAGACCAAACGCCAATTCGAAATCGTTGAATTCGCGTTGATGACGCAGTTCGGCCGTCAACTCACGATCTTCGATATCGAGAAAGGTCTGCTCGCCGGTGAAGCGATCATCTTCTGGAAATGGAATGGCATCGCGCCGATATTCAAACTCATCCTCAAACTCGAATTGTTCGTCGTCAAAGCCCGCATAGCCAAACCGCAGACGCGTTTCGCCAGCGGCCATCGCAAACTCGTATTCACTGCCGATGCCCCAGTTATCGGTGCGAATGTCGAGATCGTTGACATTGACGGTCAGGATGTTGGCGTCGGTTTCGATGCCGCCTGCGTATTCGATCGAATCCTCGTTTTGCAAGCGATCAGTGCGCACAAAAAATGCATTCAAGCCGAAGCGACCTGTGCCCAGCTCGCGGCTGTAATCCGCATTGAATGAATAGTCTTCGCCGCTGCGGACGTCGGTCTGCACCTCGCTGTTGTCGAGCTCACCGCCCGGCTCGTCGAAACGCTGACTGAACTTGTCCTTGGGATTGCGACGGCCCTGTGCATTGGCCCCCAGCAGCAAGCGACCGCCCAACGCCTCACCACCCCACACTGCGCTGACGCTGGGTTCGAACTCGCTGTCATCAAAGCGCAAGCCGCCAACACGCAGGTAACCACCGTCCAACGAATAGCCATCGCGCAACACGATATTCAGCGAGCCCGCTACCGCGTCGCCGCTGCGATCCGCCGATGAGGATCGGTTGATCTCGATGCGCTCGACCAATTCGGCCGGGATGCGATCAACGAAGAACGAGCGATCAAAGCCGCCGCCGGGAACCCGTTTGCCGTTGATCAGGATTTGCGTGTAGCCCGGATCCAGTCCGCGCAGCCGCACACCGTCGTACTCGAGCACATCCGACAAAAATGCAACGCTCGGCACGCGCTTCAGCATGTCGCCGACAGTCAGCGGCTCAAACTGCTGGAAATACTCCAAGTCATAGACCAGAGTTGCGGGGGCATCGGTGCGGTCACGGTAGAAGATCTTTCCTTCGACTTGAATGCTGTCCAAGGCGACCCGTTGATCGGCCTTGGCAGAGGTGCCGCCGGAGACGGCTTGCGCGTGGGCGGCAGACGCGAAGGCGAGCATCGACCCGGCCAAAGCCAGGGTCAGCGCCTGCGTCAAAGGATGCTTGTTCATGCTGCCAATCTCCGGTGCTTGAAAACCGGCAATTGGAAGGGACGCGCATTGCAATCGCGTGACAATGACTCCGCCTTGTCACCCAGGCGAAGCAAGCACATGCGGCGCACGGATTGTTCTGGTCTGTTCGCGTCCGACAGATTGTTACGCAGACATTTCGAGTCAATGACTCATAATGCGCGCCCCTCTTTGACAGCCGCGCGTAATGAAGACCCCGAAGGGCCTGCAGCCTCTGATCGACGACGGCATTATCGACGCCGTTCTGCGACCGCTGAAGAGTGGCAAAGAGGCCTCGGTCTACGTCGTTCAGTCGGGGACGCAGGTGTTATGCGCCAAGGTATACAAGGACATGGCGCAGCGCAGTTTTCAGGCGCGTGTGCAGTATCAGGAGGGACGCAAGGTACGTGGCAGTCGGCAAGCGCGTGCCATCGGCAAGGCCTCGCGCTTTGGCCGCAAGCAGCAGGAGGCCGAATGGAAAAATACCGAAGCCGACGTGCTGTATCAACTGGCGGATGCGGGCGTCTGCGTGCCGCAACCGCGCGGTTTTTTTCACGGCGTCTTGCTGATGAGTCTGATCACCGACGCCGATGGCCAAAGTGCGCCGCGCCTGGGCGAAGTGGAACTGAGCATGGAAGACGCCCTTTCTTTTCATCAGCGCCTGATGAAAGACGTGCAGAGGATGCTGTGCCTCGGCCTGATTCACGGCGATTTGTCCGAATACAACGTGTTGGTGGCGGCTGACGGGCCAGTCATCATCGACTTCCCTCAAGTCGTCAGCGCCGCCGGCAACAATGCGGCGCGTGAGATGTTGCTGCGTGATGTGCACAACCTGCGCAGCAGCTTGGGCCGCTTCGCGCCGGCCTTGCTGGACACCCACTTCGGTGAAGAGATGTGGGCGCTGTTTGAGAAAGCTGAGCTGGCCGCAGACACTGAACTGAGCGGGAAGTTTGTGTTTGACACGCACCGTGCCGATGTCGGCGCAGTCATGGAATCGATTGTCGATGCCCGCCAGGAAGCTTTGATTCGGCAGCAAGGGCGTGAGGCCGCTGCTGAGCAGGATTGAATCCGGCAGGCACCATTGGCTTGCATGCAGTGTTGCCGGAATCCGCCGACCGAGCTGAAGCGGCAGCCGCTTGGATCCGCTGGTGAGCGTCAGCGACATCACAGAAACACTTGCGCGCCGTACCATTGATGCTCCGATCTTTAAGGAAGCCGAGCATGTCGATGATTCGCGCCTGGGCCGCGCCCGCCGCTGGTGCCCCGCTGCAAGCGTTTGAGTACGATCCCGGCCCGCTGGGTGGCGAGGATGTCGAGATCGCGGTTGAACACTGCGGCGTCTGCCACTCGGATTTGTCGTTGCTCGACAACGAATGGGGCATGACCCAATACCCGTTCGTGCCCGGCCACGAGGCCATCGGCCGGGTCGTCGCAATGGGTCCGCACGCCAAAGGCGTGAGCGTGGGCCAGCGCGTGGGCTTGGGCTGGTATGCGACCAGTTGCATGCACTGCACGCCGTGCTTGTCGGGTCAGCAGAACCTCTGCGTCAGCGCACAACCGACCCTGCTCGGACGCCATGGCGCCTTTGCGGATCGTGTTCGCGCGCATTGGGTGTGGGTGATGCCATTGCCGGAAGGCTTGGATCCGCGCGAAAGCGGGCCGCTGCTGTGCGGCGGCATCACCGTGTTCACGCCGCTACGCGAGTTCGGCATTCCACCCACCGCCAGAGTCGGCGTGATTGGCATTGGCGGACTCGGCCACATGGCGCTGAAATTTTGCAAGGCCTGGGGCTGCGAAGTCACCGCATTCACCTCCAGCCAATCCAAAGCCGAAGAAGCGCGCGCATTTGGCGCGCACCGCGTGGTCGCCACCGGCGATGCCGAAGCAATCGCCGGACTGGCTGGCAGTCTCGACCTCATCATCGATACGGTGAACGCGACCTTGGACTGGAACGGCCTGCTCGCCGCGTTGGCGCCAAATGGCCGCTTGCATGTGGTCGGTGCCGTGTTGGAGCCGATGGCAATTCCCGTGTTTCCGCTGCTGATGGGACAAAAAACAGTCTCCGGATCGCCCACCGGCTCACGCAATGCAATTGACGCCATGCTCAAGTTCGCCGCCCGCCATCAGGTGACGCCGCAGACCGAGCACTATCCGATGAGCGACGTTAACGCGGCCATGGAGCATCTGCGTGCTGGTAAGGCGCGCTATCGGATTGTGCTGGACGCGGATTTCTAGCCACCCGGCCCAGGCCTGATGGCGCGGCGGGTTTGCAGCGGCGGATTTGCAGCGGCCGGTGTGGGAGCGGAGGGTGTGGGAGCGGCGGGTTTGAAGCGGAGGGTGTGGGAGCGGCGGAAGCCGCGAAGGCCTTAACTCGAGGCAATGGTCTTCGCGGCTTCCGCCGCTCCCACATCCACTGACCTGACATCCACTGACCTGACATCCACAGACCTGACATCCACAGACCTACCAAACACGGCCCCTACATCACAACGATCAGGCCTTGCTCTGCCGCTATCCGCCCTGCACAGATATCCGGATACGCCGCAGCCAGGCCGTCCAGCCCAGCCAACGTGCTGACTTGCATCCACGCTCGGCTGTGCTCCGCCGAGCGCCTTAAAAACTCCGCTGTGCGGGCGGCGAACCCTTCCGCACCCCAATCATGGATGCGCTTTTGAATATGTGCAGGAGCGAAGAAGAACTCGCTGCGGTCAGCCGCTGACGTCGATGCCGACACGCCCGCCTGCCAATGCGTCATCCCAACGTTGATGCAGCGGCGCATGTTGTCACCAAGCACAGCCCTCAATTCAGACAGCGCATCGGCATTGCCGGACATGTCGACAATGGCGGTCGGAATTCGCGCATCGAGACCTGCCAATTCGGTGTAGCTCAGCACCTGCTGGTAAAGCCCGAGCCGAGTTACAAACCCGGCATGTTGCTTGGAGGTCAAGGCGATTGCCGGCGGTGCCTCGGTATCCGCTGACATCGCAAGGGCGAGTCCGATGCTGGTCTTGCTGGACGCGCTCAGAATCAGGATTTGCCTCGCTCCGAACCAGCCTTTGGATTGCAGCATGTCCCACAGACAGAACGAGGTCATATGCAGTGGAAACAGCAGCATCCGAATGGCGTCCAAGCGGCGGTCATAGCCTGCCTCTGCGTTGACGCGGGTGTAGCTGTTGTAGCCCGGCGGCAACGCGGCGCGATGCGCGGCACCGTCAAACAGCCGCTGCGCGCTGATTCGAACCGGCGTCATGGTCAACATGTCAGCCGGCGGAAAATAACCAAACAAGCGTTCGCCTACTGGCACGCCGTCAGCCTTCGAAATCACCACGTCCGCAAAGCCCCATACCGGGGTGATGCCCCAGCCAACCGAGTCGGCGCCCAGCGCCGGGAAAAACTGCCAGTAACCCAGACTATCGCCAGCCACCGCATAAGTGATGTTGTTGGCCGTATACGCGAACCGATCCACCCGCAGCAGCACATCGCCACCGTTGAGCAGCGAAGCGTCAACGGCTTCATCCGTGCCCACCACCCGACACGTCTCGAACTGATCTTTGCGTACCTGAAACTGCGCCATGGCCCCACTTCCTTTCAATACCTGTAGATGGCTGCCACAAACCGCGTAAACCTGGCGAACTCCTCAATCGCAGGATGACAGCCACCGCTTGACCGACTTGGCTGGCGGGGTCGAGTAGAGATTTGGGGGGAGGAAGCTCACGGCTCGGCGAGCACGCTGCGGTCGCGGCTAACAGCGCCTTCGATTCCGCGTAGACCGGCAGCGCCGATCAAGCCGATGCGGCACGGTCGAAACAGCTAAGTAACCCCAGTGCCGCACCCAAACCGTGCGTGGCACAGTATGCCTGTCCATTGTCCCGCCTGCAGTGGGAGCAGGTCCAGCGCATCGGCGGAAATCTGCCGATGGGCCCAATCGCTCGTCTGTTCATCTGTGCCGGTTGTGGGAAGCTGCCCGTGAAACCGGCGATGGCAGGAAAGCGCAACTGAGCCGGGGTAGACGTCTCCATGGGCAATCTCGTCTATGCTTCGTCCGACGCGGTATTAGGGCATCCCCAATTATATCAATGGGATAGGACGATAGTCGCCCACTTTTATGAAAAATTCGGGCTAGAGCCGTGGCAGTAGCCGCGTTACCGACATCGCTTGAGCGTTGAGAAACCTTTCACGTCGCTCGGTCCAGCGAACCCATTTCAACGCGTCGACGCAAAGTCACCCTGAAAGTGCAGAAAACAACTTGATCAATCCGCTGTGGAAGCGCCGGCAGCCACGAAACGGGGCGCCTGAGAGGTGGCTTCTCGCGACTGCCGCCGCTCCCCAAACACGGCGGCGGCCCCAGGCTTGAGTCAACGCATCGCCTTCCCGAATTGGCGGCAGTGAACTGCAGGAGATTGCCCTGCAGCGGTCAGCGTGTTCCGAAGGCAGAGCGCACGCCTGAAATCGAATCAAGCCCGTCGTTGGCGGGGCCGGGCTGGGCCTGATGCGGCAGCACCCCGCTGCCAGCGCAACCGGCCAGTGGCAGCGATCAGTTCTGCGTGTTCGAAGATTTGCTGACGGCCGGCGCTGACGCCGCGGCGGCGTCCACCAACCAGTCGCTGGCCTGTTCCAGCACCTCTGTGCTGGCGGCGAGCAGAGCACGGACGCCCTGTTGCGCATCGCTGGCAGCAGACGGCCGCTCGGCAGAAAATCCGCGGCTGCCCAGCGCGCGTCCGCTGTGGCTGTCAATCAGCAGCACCTGCAGGTGCACGCGCCCGCGTGGCTGGCGGCTGTCGCTGTAGTCGACCTCGAAGCGCTGCAGCTGCAGGTTGACCGCGAGATCGCCGCGCAGGCCGTTGCCCTGGCGTTCGACGGCGCGGAATCCGGCGCGCTGCAGTTCGAAGATCAGTGCATCCCGGACCAGCGCCGGCGCGCTGTCTGGCAGGCTCACGCCGCTCAGATAGGCCAGCTCACCGTTGCCGTGCCGCGCCACCACGCGGCGGCCATCGAACATGGCGGCGGCACTCGGAAGTGCCACGGTCAGCTGGCGGTCGATTGCGACCTCGGGCGTCGACTTGACCGCCGCCGGCGGTGCCGTGATGACCTGCAGCGGCGCACGCTTCTGCGTGCCGAGGCAGCCCGCCAGCAGCAGGCAAAGCAGGATGACAGCGGACTTCATGGCGGTGAGTACTCCGGCAATGACTGCCGCCCAAGCACAAAGTCGGGCGGGCTCTCCTCGACGCGTGCCGAGATCCGCCGCAAATCAGCGATAAGACCACGCAACTCGATCAAGCTGGGACCGACCTGGGCCAGACCCTGCTGACTGAAGTCGGCGATTGCGCCGCGGTTGTCGGCGATCAGGCCTTCGGCGTTTTCACTGAGCCGCTGCAGCGAGCCGAGGCTGGCGTCCAGCCGGGCCAGCAGCTGCGGCATCTCACGGCTCAGCGCCTGGTCGGCGCGGGTCAGGCTGGAGTCCAGACGCAGCATCACCTTTTCGGCACCGCCGAGCAGTTCGGCCAGTCGCTGGCTGGCCGACGCCGCCTCACGCAGCACGGTGCGGATGTCGTCCTGGCCGTCGGCGGCCGCGCCGCTGATCGTCGCCAGGTTGTCGAGTGTCGAGCCGACCCGAGCGACGTTTTCCTCGTTGAGCAGGCGGTTGATGCGCAGCAGCACCTCGCTGGCGGTAGTTGCGATGTCCTCACTGCTCAACATCAGCTGCTGCAGGGCCGAAGGGTCGGCCACGATGACGCTAGGCGTATCGGCCGAGGTCTGCAGCCGCGGCGCCTCCAGCGAGCCGCCGCTGAGCTGGATGAGGGCCACACCAGTCAGGCCAGTAAAGGTCAGTTTGGCGTGGGTGTCGGTCTTCACCGGCACGGTGGCGTCGATGCGCACCGCCGCCATCACCCGCGACGGATCCTGCGGGTCGAGCGACAGCCGCCGCACGTCACCTACCTGGATCCCGTTGTACTGCACCGAACCGCCCACGGTCAGCCCGGTGACCGACTCGTTGAAGACGATCACATAGTCCTGCCATTGCCGATCCAGCGTGCTCTTGCCGATCCACAGCGCAAACGCCATGCCCAGAATCAGCACCGCCAGCGCAAACGCGCCAATCACCACATGATGTGCCCGGGTTTCCAAATTGACCTCCGTCAGGCGACGTCCTGATTGCGCCGCGCGCCGCGCGCGCGCGGTCCGCGGAAACACTCCTGCACCCACGGGTGCGGGAACCGTTCTACCACTTCGACGCGATCAACAACGATGACCTTGCCGTCGGCGAGCACCGCCACCCGGTCGCAGATGGCGTAAAGACTATCGAGATCGTGGGTCACCAGAAACACGGTTAGGTTTAGCGCGCGCTTCAGGGTGACCAGCAGCGAATCAAAATGCGCGGCACCGATCGGGTCGAGGCCAGAAGTCGGCTCGTCCAGAAACAGGATCTCCGGATCCAGCGCGATGGCGCGCGCCAGACCGGCGCGCTTGCGCATGCCGCCTGACAGCTGCGCCGGATACTTGTGGGCGGCGCTGTCCGGCAATCCGGCGAGGCGGATTTTCAGCAGTACCAGCGGGTCGAGCAGCTCCGGCGGCAGTGCGTACTGCTCCTTCAGCGGCAGTGCAACATTCTCGGCCACGGTCAACGAGGAGAACAAGGCGCCGTCCTGAAAAAGTAGGCCAAAGCGGCGCTCGATCGCCTGCCGCTGCGCCGCAGCCGCGCGCGACAGGTCGACACCCAGCACCTCCGCCTTGCCGCCATCGGGCTGGCGCAGCCCGACCACGCTGCGCAGCAACACCGATTTGCCAGCACCGGAGCCGCCGATGACTCCCATCACCTCTCCACGGCGGACGTCCAAGTTCAGTCCGTCATGCACCACTTGGGCACCGAATTGGCTGCGCAGGTCGCGAACGCGGATGACTGTCTCGGCCTCGCTCATACATCCAGCTGCATGAAGAAGATCGCGAACAGGGCGTCGAACAGAATCACCAGGAAGATCGACTGCACCACCGCCGACGTGGTGTGGCGACCGACCGATTCGGCACTGCCTTCGACCTTGAAACCCTCCAGACAGCCGACCACCGCGATCAGGAAGGCAAACAGTGGTGCCTTCGACAGACCGACCCAGAGATGCCGTACCTCGGTCATCTCATACAGGCGCGAAATGAACATGCCCGGCGTGATGTCCAGCGCCAGACTGCCGACGATGGCGCCGCCGGCCAAGCCAGCCAGCATCGCCAGGAACGCCAGTAGCGGCAGCATCACCAGCAGCGCCAGCAGCCGCGGCACCACCAGCATCTCCATCGGATCCAGGCCAAGCGCGCGGATCGCATCCAGCTCCTCGCGGCTCTTCATTGAGCCGATCTGCGCCGTGAACGCGCTGCCGGAGCGACCGGCCAGCAGGATGGCCGTCAGCAGCACACCAAACTCGCGAAGGAAGGAATACGACACCAGTTCGACGGTGAAGATCGAGGCGCCGAAGTCACCCAGCACGGTGGCACCAAGGAAGGCCACGACCGAGCCCACCAGAAACGACAACAGGGCGACGATCGGCACCGCATCCAGCCCGGACTGCTCCATGTGGAAGACCGTCGAGGTCCAGCGCAGGCGGCGCTTGCCGGTCAGAATAAGTCCGCAGGTGACCAAGGTCAGACCAACGAAGCCAAGCAGTTCGCGGGTCTGCAGCCACTGGCTTTCCAGCGCCCGGCCCATCCGCGCCAGCAGTTCGCGAAAGCCATTCAGCGGCGCCGCCGCAGGTGCCACCATCTCACTCTGCTCAAGCACCATGGCGAACAGCGCCCGCGCCTCTTGCGACAGCCCAGGTAGGCTGTTGATGTCGGTGCTCAGCCCGCGCGCGCGCCGGGTCGAGGCCAGCAGCAGGGCGCCACCGGTATCCAGCGCGCCCAGCCCCTGCGCTTGCCAGCGTTCGGGCAGGCTGGAGAGTGCCAACAGCTGCGCACGGCAGCGCTGCAGGTGCGGCAACGTCCAGTCGCCCAGCAGACACAGTTCGCTGGCGCCGTCAGGCGCGTACGCAAGTTGGACATGGCCCTCAATGCTCATTGGGCAAGTGTAGTGCCAGTGACGCGCAACTCACCCCAGCCCTGCATAGCTGGCGACATTGGGCCGGATCGCGGCTGAGATTGAAGCCGACTGTTGCGCTCAAGCAGCACACCTTGATGCGCCAACTACAGCAATCTGAGCCGACCCGGTCCAACACAGCCACAGCCATCCATGCGGAAGTCGTGGCTGCCTGTGAACTTCGCCAGCAGCTCGACGCACCGAATCAAAAACATTTTGAACTGGGGTTGCAAATTTCACATGAGCTGCATCCAGCCATCGGGAGTGAGGAGGAACTCGACTGGCTGACCAGGCCCCTCAATCAGCAGGTCCCTCACTCTTCGCAGCGACTTTCCCGTCGCCACCTCCCACCGGAAACAGCCATTCGCCGTTGGCAACAGCACTTGCTCCCCCCGTCAGCGAGAAATGCATGATGCTGCAAGCACCAACTGGCAACACTGACTGGGAGAGATTGGGCCAGGGTGGCTTCGGAAGCGCTTTGCCGTAGCGTAAAGACAGATCGTGCCGAGCCCATTCATCAGGCTTCAGGGCAATCTGCGGGCTGAAGGATTTGGACACGTGCTGGGATCTCGCTGCGGACGGGGGCATAGAGTTGGCATCTGCCCTGGTCGGTCATTCTCGACCATCGGTGTGGCCAGCGGGCTTGACCAGAATCAAACCGGACAGGAATCAAGCCGCAGGGGATGCCAACCGATGCGCGGACGATTTCACCGCACCGCGGTTACCTAGCGGGTCCGCCTCTCCCCTCATCGTGTCGAATCAGTTTCCGCCGATTCATCGCCTCTAGCGGTGTTACGAGCCTGCAAATCGTTTCAGTCTGTCCCCCGCAGGCGACTACCCGCTCGACCACCTATGTCCGACAGCTCCCCGCTGCCGCCGAGCTGGACGAAACGCTGTGGAAGCCCTGCAAAAGTACGCCCCGCCGGCGCTCGTCGAGTGAAAAAAAGCGACCTGGTTCACAAATAAGCTGAATGGCACATGACATTTCGGTTTTCCTGAGTGCTCGCTCTAGTTTCGCTGGGCATGGTGGGGCTGTCTCAACCAAAGGACCGCCGCCATGCGCGCACCCGTCGCTCTCCTCCTCCTTCTTGCTCCCCTGCTGCCGTTTGGCGCAGCCCAAGCCGACGACTTCGAGATCAGCAATCGCGATGTGGCGGCGCTGATCCACGCGCTGCAGCAGTCTGCGCAGACTCCCGGACCGGACCGCATCACGCTCGCCGCAGGCGGCATTTACACGCTGGAGCTGACAGATTCAGCGGGGCTCGCGCTGCCGCCGCTGCGTGGTGATGTCCAGATCGACGGCAACGGAGCCGAAATCCGTCGCTACGCGGCGACCAGAATGTACTTGATGGAGGTCGCCGCTGGCGCCACCGCCGTCATCAGCAATCTGACTCTCGCCGAAGGCAGCCTTGGTGCGTTGCGCAATCACGGCACGCTGACGCTCGACCACGTGGCGATCACCGACTCATTCAATGAAGACGCCGAAGCCATCGTCCTCAACTTCGGCACGCTGACGTTGCGCGATAGCTTGATCGGCTACAACCAGATTCATGGCATTGATGACGCCAGCGGCCTGATCGAAAATCACGGCAGACTCGACATGCAGCGCTCGCGCATCGTCGGCAACTCGGTCAGCCGCAAATCGCAAGCGGTGAAGGGGGCAGCAGCAGTCGTCAATGAAGGCGAACTGACCGCCGACGCTACCGAGTTCAGCGCCAACGACATCAGCGATCCGTTTGGCGGTCTGACGTTCTCGGCAGTGTTGAATCTGGGCAGCGGCACGGCGCACGGCCTGTTGCCGCAGACCCTGATCGCCGACGTGATCGATCCTCGCTGAGGCCTGCCCCTGCTGCTGCACTCAGTGCAGCAGCAACATCAGAATCCGACAGCGACGCAGCACCTTGTTCGTCGTGCTGCCGACGATCACTTGGCAAAGTAGCGAATGGCCACAAGCGCCTACCAGGATGCTGATCCGCCGTTCGCTGCGACCACTTCGTAGGCGCCTCCAAAGGCCGTCATCGGCCCCTATGCACAGTTCGCAACGATGCGCAGTTGCTGCGAGATGGATGGCGCAGACGCTGCTTTGACGCGATGTTTGAGGCGATGTTTGATGTGATCAAGCCTGCATGCCTCGACATAGTTTTCGTGACTGGGTGCAGGGGGGCCGCTAGCGGAGGCCGCCATGAGCGCCGTTCACCGCTCGATGCCATAAAATGGCTGACCGATGGGCCGGCTCGCACCGTCACGGAATGCCAGTGCCACGCCCCTTCGAGCGCGACGTCTGTGGTCTCTGCGGCCAATCCGCGATGAAAGAAAAAGCACCCGCGCGGCTGGCGCCGCCAGACATTACCTTGCGTCGGTTCCGGGCACCAGACACGCCCAAGCGATTCCTGAGCGCATTGCAACTATGCATTGATGCGGACGGGTTCCGGCGCTTTCCAAAAAAGGTGCTGGAAGCCCACTGCGCGTAGTTGCGAACTGGACATAGCGATCATAATCAGCCGTCGCACCTTTTTTAATCAGGCCAATCTGCGCCTACTCGCAGATCAACGCGAAACAGCAAATGTGCTTGTCATATCTTCGGGCCAAGCTCATGGGTTGAATCCTGCCGGAGCCTGCCTGTGAGCTTGAAGAATCGTGCCTATGACGCCTGGTTTGCCAAAGTCCACGGCTCCCGGCTGATCTACAACAGTTGCTGGGAGGATCCACGCGCGGATCGTGAGCTGTTGGGGCTCGCGCCAGAGCATCGGGTGGTGATGATCACCAGCGCTGGCTGCAACGCACTTGACTACCTGTTGGACGATCCCGCCAGCGTGGACTGCGTCGATATGAATCCGCGCCAGAACGCCCTGCTCGAGCTGAAGCTGGCGGTGTTGCAACGCGGCGATCACGCCCTGCTCTGGCAATTGTTTGGCGAAGGCTGGCATGCCGATTTTGCCGCTGCGTATCAGCGTCTGCGTCCGCTGCTGTCGGCCTCAAGCCAAGCGTATTGGGATGCTCACCCGAAGGCTTTCAGCAAACGCGGGCGGGGCTCATTCTACTTTCGCGGCGCGGCCGGCGATGTTGCTTGGCTGGCGCGTATTGGCATGCGCCTGCTTCGCCCACAGCTGGCGCGTGCCGCTGAGCGCTTGATGGAGGCCAGCAGCCTGGACGAGCAGCGGCAGATCTACGCCGAGCTTGAGCCCAAGCTATGGACCCCGCTGCTACGCTGGTTGGTGCGACAACCCGCCATGTTGAGTCTGGTTGGCGTGCCGCGGGCGCAACTGGCCTTGATCCAGCGCCAATATCCCGGTGGCCTGAACGCCTTCATCGAAGACAAGCTGCGCTATCTGACCACCGAACTGCCGATTCGCGAGAACTACTTCTGGCGGGTGTATCTGCATGGTGCCTATCGCCGCGATTGCTGTCCCAACTATCTGCGCGCGGAACACTTCGATACTTTGCGCCAGCGTGCCGAGCGCGTACGTGTGCATACCGGAACTCTAAGTGAGTTCCTGCAGGCCAACCAAGGTCCGTTTCATCGCTACATCCTGCTCGATCACCAGGACTGGATGGCGGCGCACCTGCCGGCCGCGCTGGACGAGGAATGGCAGCTCGTGATTGCGCGCAGCGCGGAGGACACCCGCGTCCTGATGCGCTCGGCCAGCCTGGATATCGACTTCTTGCCCGAGTTCGCGCGGGCGCGTCTGCAGCCATTTGCCGAAGCCTGCGCACATTGGCATCAACGGGATCGCGTCGGCACCTATGGCAGTGTGCTGTGCGCGCGCTTGAGTCCGGCATGAGTGCGCTGCCCGCGGTGGACGGATCGGCGCAAGCGCTGCAGCGCTATTACCGCCTGCACGCCGGCATCTACGACGCCAGCCGCTGGGCGTTTCTGTTTGGTCGCAACGCGATGGTCGAACAGGTTGCCGCGTTGCGTCCGCAGCGCATTCTGGAAGTCGGCTGTGGCACCGGCCGCAACCTGGCCCGGCTGGCGCGCGCGCTGCCTGCGGCCGAACTCGTTGGCGTAGACCTTTCGCCGGCCATGCTTGATCGCGCTCAAAAGCACCTGGCACCGCTTGGCACACGCTGCCGCTTGCGCGCTGGCGAGCTGCCATTGCCAAGCAGCGATGGTCAATTTGACATCGTAATTGCTGCTTATGTTTTGAGCATGGTCGATGAGGGCCTGGATGTCTTGCTGCACCAGATGCGCGCCGTCTGCGCGCCCGGCGGACGTATCGCGGTAGTCGATTTCGAGTCGACTCGTACACCCGGATTCGCGCGCTGGATGGCCGTCAACCACGTGCGTCTGCAGGATCGAATTCGGCCACGCCTGAGCCAGCTTGGCGAAACCGAACACATGCGCAGCGAGCGCGCCTACGGCGGCGCTTGGCGCTGGTTTTTGCAGTGCGTCCGCGTGGCTTGACACGCGCCTCAGCCGTTGCGTCTGACTGCCAGCCGCGGCGCGCGTTTGCTGGGGCGTCTCAGACCTTCCGCTCAGGTTTCGCGGGAACAGTTAAGCCTCCGAATCCTGTGACAAGGTCACAGGCGCGATTTGGCAGACGGGGGTCGCAGACGAAACCACCAAAACCTACACCAGCCCGTCGTTCCGTCCGAGCTGTTGACGTGCTGATAGGTCCTTGCGCATGGAAAGTGTCAACTTTGGCCGACCCCTTGTGAGACCCGTGAAAGCGTGGTCGCATAGCATCGCGCCCTCGCGGCATCGCCCACCTGCGGCGAACCTAATGCACGTTAAGAATGCCGCCAAAATGGCGACACGCAAAACCATTAGAGGGCGCAGCTCTCGACGATAGCCGGACCCATTCGGCCTTCGAAACAACGCGCTGGTTTTCCAGCGCCTCGCCGAGTCATCTAGCTCCTTCGGGGAGCCACTCTTCGAGCCCTAAGAAGCGCCCCAACGGGCGTCGCGCCTTTGAGGCTTGCTTAAGCGACGGGGCAAGACCCGCACCCAGCTCGCACAAGTTCGGAACCAGCCCGTCGCAGGGCTGTTGCTCTTGAAACTGTGCGTCACGCCAGTTATCTGCTGGCCGAAACACTCTGCGCCCCGAGACGCCACACCATCCAAAGTTCGCTGGCCACCAGCACACGCGATGGACTCTCGGAACCCACCCATAACCCTGTGCGCCTAGAGGCCCAGAGCGCTCGCGCGATCGTGCGCGGGCTCCGTCGCACCCCACCCGTCTGGAGAAACCGATGCGTATCAACTTAAAGCTCACATCAAAGAGCGCCAGCTTCGATGCTTGCGGCGCTGCCTTTCAGGCGCAGGCGTTTGTCCTCGCGCTCGCCGACATCCTGCACTGCCGGAAGCGACTCGCAACACACGAACTGGTTCCCAACTTTTCACCCGGCTGCGTCACCGTGTGGGGAGAACTGGATCTAGCGCGGCCTTTTCATGAATGCGTCCGATGATCGCGCAGCATACTGATCGCACAGGGGATTCTCTGAAGGAGCGGCGTATCGGGCCATACGGCCGACTGAAGAGAATTCTCTGTGCGGTCAGGAGACATCGGGGCGGAAGCCCCGCGTAGCGGCGAAGCCGCCGAACGAGGGCGTGCGCAATTCATG
>ENA-ORBV01001650-ORBV01001650.1-microbial-mat-metagenome-genome-assembly--contig:-NODE-1650-length-48869-cov-7.180706_pt1 | contig 48869 bp, 45 predicted proteins | sample MGYA00237777_ERZ505514 | MGnify/ENA primary metagenome ERZ505514 (study PRJEB26160, sample SAMN06269048) | microbial mat metagenome | isolation source: Oligotrophic lake microbial mat | place... | reverse complement strand
TTTTCAAGCAGAAGACGGCATACGAGATTCGCCTTAGTCTCGTGGGCTCGGAGATGTGTATAAGAGACAGTCGTCGGGGGGTGGCCATTCAGGCGGCCGCGGCGGAGTGGGCGAAGAAACCCGCATGATGACGCGTGCCGCGCCGCTGGCGCGCAGCCGCGAACATGCTGAAGCCGTGCTGGGCCGCCTGAATCGGCTGATCGGCCGCCACGTGCCGCAGTTTGCGTCGTCCAGCCGCTCGGCACCCCTGCAGCGCTCGGGTCCGGCCTTGTCGGCGGGGCTGGCGCGCGCCATCGACTCGGCCGAACAGGGCATCCGCCAGCGCCTGGCGCCCACCACGCAGCGTGGCGAACCGCCCGTCACCACGCCCGTGCTGCTGGAAGAACTGCACCAGCGCAAGCAGGTGCTGAAAAAGGCGGCGGCGTCGCCTGAAGAACGCGCCACCATCGAAATCGTGGCGCTGCTGTTCCAGAGCATCCTGACCGAAGACCGCATCCCGGCGGCGGTGCGGGTGTGGTTTGCGCGCCTGCAGATGCCCGTGCTGCGCGTGGCGGTCACCGAACCCGACTTCTTTGCCACCATCGACCACCCGGCGCGCCGCCTGATCGACCGCATGGGCGCCTGCGTGATGGGTTTTGACAGCTCCGCCAGCGGCGTGGGCGCGGCGCTGGAAAAGGAAGTCAAGCGCATCGTGCAGGTGGTCGAGGCCTACCCCGATACCGGCCGCCGGGTTTTCCAGACCGTGCTGATCGAGTTCGAGAAGTACCTGGAGCACTACTTCAAGAACGAAAACGAGATGACCAAACGTGGCGTCTCGCTGGCCCAGCAGGTGGAGCAGCGCGAGACGCTGGCCATCCAGTACACGATCGAGCTGCGCCGCATGCTCAATGAAGTGCCGGTGCAAGAAGGGGTGCGCCAGTTTCTGTTCCACGTCTGGGCCGATGTGCTGGCCACCACGGCGGTGCGCTACACGGCGCAGGGCGAGCAGACCAAGACCATGAAACGTGCTGCGGCCGACTTGATCTGGAGCGCCAGCGCCAAGGTCACGCGCGAAGAGCGGGCCGAGGTCATCCGCCGCCTGCCGCTGCTGCTGAAGAGCCTGCGCGAAGGCATGGTCTCGGCCGGCATGGACACGGCCAGGCAGGACGAACACATCCAGCAGCTGAACAATTCACTGGCGGCGGCTTTCACGGCCAAGGCCGCGGTGATTCCCGACGAGCGCCTGCGCGAGCTGATGGAGCAGCTTGAAACACTGGAAGAACTGCTGCCCGACGCAGCCGATGTCGAGATCGACGAGAGCATGGTGCTGGACCTGTCCGGCCACCAGAGCAGCGAACTCGAGGTGGTGCTCGAAGGGGGCAGCATGCCCACGCCGGCCATGGTGGCCTGGGCGCGTGAACTGCAGGTGGGCAGCTGGTACATGCTGGACCGCGGCGGCCACACCGAACCGGTGCAGTTGACCTGGCACGGCCTGCGCAAGCAGCTGAGCTTGTTTGTCACGCCGCAGGGGCGCTGTGTGCTGTTCCAGCAGCACCGGCTGGCGTCTTATCTGCAGGCCGGGCTGATCGTGCCGGCGCAGGACGAAGCGCTGACCGTGCGTGCCACGCGCAGTGCGCTGGCCAAGCTGGACGTCGACGCGTCCCGGCTGCTGAACTAGTGAATCAGGCGATCTTCGGCGTCGACGAAAAGTTCGTCCAGGATCAAGGCATCGGGCTCTTCGCCCAGGCTCCAGAAGACCATCAACACGATGATCTTCAGGTCCTCCAGATCCATCGGGCCGGTGCCCACGGCCAGGGCACGGTCGATGACCATCTCGCGCATCGGCGCCGACAACACGCCGGCTGAACCGAGAAAGGTGAGGAAACCCAGCGACTCGTCGCCCAGGATCTCTCGTTCTTGCGCGGTGTAGATGCGGATGCTGCCCTGTACCGGGCTGCCGGTGCAGCTTTCGGCGCTGGTGGCCAGGCCGTCCAGCCAACGCAGGGCGTCCTGGATTTCTTCGGCTTCGAAGCCTACCGCGCTGAGCTTGCGCTTGAGTTGCTTGGGCTCAGGGCAGGCATCGGGCCGCCAATAGTTTTCGTAGAGGTAGACCAGCACATCGAACATCAAGCCACTATACCCGAGCACCTGCGCAGCCCCGGGCGCGGCTTCTGCCAGTGCCACAGTTCGCCAGCTCGCCAGCCGACAGCCGCCAGCTCGCCAGCCGACAGCCGCCAGCGTTCAAAAGTGAGCGTGTGCCCACTGTTCGCATGGATCAGCTCAGGTGCAGCCTTTGGTACAGACCGCCCGGCAGCCGAGCCACCAAGCCGTCGAGTTCCAGGGTCATCAAACGGGCCATCAGCTCAGGCGCCGGACAACCGGTGCGCGAGATCAGCGCGTCCAGCGTCACGGGGTCGTGGCCCAGTGCTTCGAGCAAGGGGTCCGCGGGCTCGGCGGCTGCTTCGGCCGCATCGGCTTCTGAAGGTTGACCCAGCGGCAGCGCGGTTTGCAGTGCGTGGCCGGGCCGCAGTTCTTCCAGGATGTCTTGCGCGGTTTCGACCAGCTTGGCGCCTTGTTTGAGCAGCACGTGGCAGCCCTTGGCTTGTGGCGCGTGGATCGATCCCGGTATCGCAAACACCTCGCGCCCGGCCTCGGCGGCCAGGCGGGCGGTGATCAAGGAGCCTGATTGCAGGGCCGCCTCGACCACCAAGGTGCCCAGGCTCAAGCCGGCAATGATGCGGTTGCGCTGCGGAAAGTGCTCGGGCAGCGGCGGCGTGCCGGGCGCGTATTCACTGACCAGGGTGCCGTTGGCAGCGATGCGGTGCGCCAGCGCGCGGTTGGCGGGGGGGTAGACACGGTCCAGCCCCGTGCCCACCACGGCCACCGTGCCGGCCGGGCCCGCCAGCGCACCCTCGTGCGCGGCGGCGTCGATGCCATGGGCCAGCCCCGACACCACCACCAGCCCCTGCTGGCTGAGTGCCGCGCCGAAGGCCTGCGCGTTGGCCAGGCCCTGCGGTGTGGCGTGGCGGCTGCCGACGATGGCCACTGCGTCCTGCAGCAGCCGGGCGGGGTCGCCCTGCACGTACAGCAGCAGCGGCGGGTCGGCGGTCTGCAGCAGCAAGGGCGGGTAGGCGGGATCGCCCAGCGTCAGCACGGACCGGTCGCCGCCCCCGGCCAGCCAGGCCTGCGCAGCGGCCAGGCGTTCGGCAAAATCGGGTGGCGGCGGCTGTTTCAGGGCCTGCGCTGCGGCAGCCCCTGCGATGGCGCGCAGGCTGGCTTCGGCTGTACGGAAGACCGCTTCAGGCGAGCCGCAGGCCGCCAGCAGTCGCCGCGCCGTGCTGCGACCCACGGCCGGGGTTTCGAGCAGCCTGAACCAGGCCGCGAATTCTTCAGCGCCAAGCACAGCCAGGCGGTCAGTGGAAGTCAGCGCGCAGGCAGCGCCGACTTCAGGGCTGCGTGAAGCGGTCGCCGGCGCGCACCGGGTCTTGCACGTTCAGGATCAGCGCGTAGGAGACACGTTCGAAGACGCGGAAGACAAACAGCAGGCCATGCCGTTCGTCGGGCAAGCGCAGGGCCGCCTTGTCACGCGAAGTGGTGTCCACCGTCACCGTGCCGGTGCGCCACAGCGCCAGCACATGGCCACGTTCCAGGCCATCGCGCTGGCCGCGGTTGAGAGCCACCACCTGATTCTGACCGCCGCGCAGGCCGTCGCCGTAGATCGACACCACGCGGCCTTCGATGGGGTTGGCCGGTGCACGCGGCACGTAGGCCACCAGCTCTTGCTGGGGCACCGGTGACAAGCGGTCCCCGACCACGGCTTCCAGACGGGTGCTGGTGACGCGGAAGGTGGCGGGCACCAGCAGCGACCGGCCCGCCACGGGCGCAACTTCTGCCGCGCGGGTGACTTCGGCGGTGCCGACGTAGCGGCCCTCAAAGCCCAGCACCTCGGATGTGACCGGGTCACGCAGCGGCACCAGTTCGCGGAACAGGCGGAAGTCGCGTGCGCCGGCCAGTTCGCCACGCACATAGGCGGTTTCGCCGCGCGAGACCATGACCCGGCCTTCCTGCGTGGCCACGATGCGCGGTGCGCTGTCGAGTTCGTTGCCGTTGAAGACCACGGCTTCGGTCAGGAAGGGGCCGATCAGGTTCAGCGGTATGGCCGCGATGGCGCCGTTGTCCAGCAGTTCGCTGCGCACACGGGGCGACAGGCGCACGGTGTTGGTGGGTGCGCCGCCGTCGCTGCCGGCCAGGCGCAGGCGCGCACGGCCGTCCAGCCTTTCAAGCAGCAGCACCTGCCCGGGGTAGATGAGGTGCGGGTTGCGGATTTCCTGCAGGTTCATGCCCCACAGCTCGGGCCAGCGCCAGGCGTTGCGCAGGAACATGCCCGAGATGCCCCACAGCGTGTCGCCGGGCTGCACGGTGTGCGAGTCGGGTGCGTTGGGGGCCAGGTCGGACAGCGGCACGCCGGCTTGCGCCACACGTTGCGCGGTGTCACGCCATTCGGGGGTGATCGGCAGGCTGCTGGTCTGAGCCAGCGCAGCCGGCGCGGCGCCCACCAGCCCCGTGCCTGCGCCGGCCAGTGCGGCCATGCGGAGCAGGGCGCGGCGGCGTTGGAGATCGTTGAAGCTCATCACGCTGGGGGTTCTCCGGGCTGCGGGGTGGTCGATGCCAAAATGCCGCAAGCCAAATGTGCAGCAGGACGGGGCACATGCCTCGACCCAAGTCCGGCCTTGCCGGTCCCCAGGGTCCCTTGGGTGCTTCGGCACCTTGCTGCCGGCGACACCCTCTGCAACCACCCTCTGCACTGCGGCGACAATGCTCATATGGTTTCACAGATTCTGCCCGTAAACCCTTGATGCCGCAAACAAAGTGAGCCTGGCAGCTGCCAGCCGTGAGCCCCTTCACGGCACTTGGCGTTGCGCTGGGTCCACAGCTGTTGCGAGCTGTTTCGCCACACCCACTTTCATTGCAATCGCGCCCCGTTGACATGGCCCGCCTGAACATCCTTCGTTACCCCGATCCCCGCCTGCACACCGTGGCGCGACCCGTGGCCACCGTGGACGACCGCATCCGCCAGCTGGTGGACGACCTGCTCGAGACCATGTACGCCCACGACGGCGTCGGCCTGGCGGCCACGCAGGTGGACGTGCACGAGCGGCTGCTGGTGATGGACACCTCAGAGCAGCGCGACCAGCCGCTGGTGCTGATCAACCCTGAAATCACGTGGCGCAGCGACGACTACGCGGTGGCCGAAGAAGGCTGCCTGTCGGTGCCGCAGATCTACGACCGGGTCGAACGCCACGCCCGGGTCAAGGTGCAATCGCTGGGACGCGACGGCCAGCGCTTCGAGATGGACGCCCAGGGCCTGTCGGCGGTGTGTGTGCAGCACGAGATGGACCACCTGCAGGGCAAGGTGTTTGTCGAATACCTCAGTGCCCTCAAGCGCGACCGCATTCGCACCAAGCTGCTGAAAAAAACGCGCGACGAATTGCGCGACCGGTGAGCGCACGGCTGCATCACGGCCCCGGGCTGCCGACATGAAACTGGCCTTTGCCGGCACCCCCGAATTTGCCCGCGTGGCGCTGCAGGCGCTGCACGCAGCCGGGCACCACATCGTGCTGGTGCTGACCCAGCCCGACCGACCGGCCGGGCGTGGCATGAAGCTGCAGGCGTCAGCGGTGAAACAGTTTGCATCTGCGCACGGCCTGCCGCTGGCGCAGCCGCGCAGCCTGCGGCTGGACGGCAAGTTTGCGGACGACGCTGGCGCCGCGCGCGAGGCCCTGGGCAGGGCTGCGCCTGAGCTGATGGTGGTGGCCGCCTACGGGCTGATCCTGCCGGCTTGGGTGCTGACGCTGCCGCCGCTGGGCTGCCTGAACATCCACGGCTCGCTGCTGCCGCGCTGGCGCGGCGCGGCGCCCATCCACCGCGCCATCGAGGCCGGTGATGCAACAAGCGGCATCACCATCATGCAGATGGACGCCGGGCTGGACACGGGCGACATGCTGCTGGCCGAGCCCATGGCCATCCAGCCCGATGACACCACGGCCACCTTGCACGACCGCCTGGCCGAGCAAGGCGCGCGCCTGATCGTGCAGGCCGTGGCACTGGCCGAACGTGGCAACTTGCAGGCCTTGGCACAGCCCGAAACGGGCGTGAGCTACGCCCGCAAGATCGACAAATCCGAAGGGGTGCTGGACCTCAGCGCCCCGGCCGAACACCTGGAGCGCCGAATTCGGGCTTTCGACCCCTTCCCGGGTTGCACGCTCACGCTGGGCGGCCAGACTTTGAAGGTCTGGCGCGCTGCCGTCGTGCCTGGGGCCGGAAGTGCCGGGTCTGCCGGATCTGCCGGATCTGCCGGTCAGGTGCTGGAAGCGGCTGGCGACCGCCTGGTGCTGGCCTGCGGGTATGGCGCCTTGCAACTGCTGGACGTGCAAGTGCCCGGCGGGCGACGCATCGGCGTGCGTGAATTCCTGCAAGGCCACCCGCTGGCCATGGATTGAGCGCCGCGGCTCAAGCGGCAGGCCGCAGCGGCCGATAAGCCGGCTTACATCCCACAGGCTTGTCCCGTCCCGTCCCGTCCCGCCCCGCCCAAGACCGACCAAGACCGCCCATGCGCCGCACCCTTCTTGTTCTTGTCACCCTGGCCCCGCTGTGGCTGGCAGGCTGTGATTTGCTGGGGCTTGAACCGGCCAGCGTGCTGGCCGCGCGTCGCGAGGCCGAGAGCAAGGCCGTTGGCGCCGGCTGCCGCCACGCAGCGCGCTCGGTGGAAGAGTGTTACGCCCTGAACAAGCGGGCCGACAAGGCTGCCATCTTTGCCGGCTGGAAAGAGATGAGCGAGTACATGGCCGAGAACAAGATCGAAGCCGTTCGCGCGCCGCCCGAGCCCGTCGTCAACGAGGTGGCCGCTGCTGACGCAGCCGAACCCGAAGCCGCAGACGAGAAGAAGCCGTCCAAGGCTGCGACCAAGAAGCAGTAGTGCTGGCGAGCGCGGCGCCCGGTTCAGCGCCTTCGGCACTGCAATGATCCCGCAGCGGTGAACTCCACATGAGGCATCGATGAACTCGCCTTCCTAGCATCGTCTGAGCGGTGTCGGCAGTCCGAACTCCGCTTCCCACCACAGCCTTGCCAGGAGTTTTTAGATGAGCACATTCCTTTCTCGCCCGTTGCAAACCGCCTTGGGCGCCGCCGCCCTGATGGCGGTTTGCGCCTCAGCCCATGCCGCAGATGTTTTCGTCACTGTCACCGTGCAGAACCTCGCGCCCACCAACAGCATCGGCTTCGCGCGCCTGCATGTCGGTTTTAACAACGGCAGCTACGACGCCTTCAACCTCGGTGGCGTGGCCACCGAACCGATCATCTCGGTGGCCGAAGGCGGCGTCGGCCTTGCCTGGCAAGCAGCGTTTGCCGCGGCCCAGCCGAGCGCCACCCTCGGTACCATCGTCACCACCGGCGGCCCGTTGCTGCCGGGTGCCAGCAGGAGCGAGACGTTCCGGGTGGACACGTCGATCAACCGGTACTTCACCTTCGCCACCATGGCGGTGCCAAGCAATGACTTTTTCATCGGCAACGACAACCCCCTCGAGTACCTCCTGCTCAACGCCAGTGGCAGCCTCCTCATTCCCAGCATCGTCGTCAAGGCCAACGAGATCTGGGACGCCGGTTCGGAGATTTTTGATCCTGCTGCCGCCGCCTTCGTTGCTGGCGCCACCGGCAGCCTGCGCCGTGACCAGAACTCGGTGGTGGCCTTCAACTTCGCTGAGCTCGCGGCCTTCAACGGGCTGACCACAGGTGCCGGCTACACCTTCAACAGCGCCTTGACGGCCGACAGCGATGTCTACGGCATCAGCTTTGCCGTGACCCCGGTGCCTGAACCCGGCACGTACGCCCTGCTCATCGCCGGCCTGGCCGGTGTGGGCTTCGTGGTGCGCCGCCGTCGCGCTGACCTGGTGCAGGCTGGCACAGCTGCGGGCTGAAGCGCAGGCGCTGGTGCTCTGTTCCAATCATCTGCAGGTACTGCAGGCCGGTTAGCCTGCATCACCGGCCTTCCATGAACGAACACCTGCTGCTTGTTGAAGACGACGACGCGATCGCGGTGGCCCTGCGTCTTCATCTGGAAGACGCGGGCTACCGCCTGCATCGCGAAGCCAACGGTCGGCATGCCATGGCCGCGATCGACCGACAGCGCTGGGACCTGGTGCTGCTGGACCTGATGCTGCCCGGCGCCGATGGCTGGGAAGTCTGCCGCCACCTGCGGGCCCGGCATGCCGACGTGCCGGTCATCATGCTCAGCGCACGCTCTGCCGAGGCGCACCGTGTGCTGGGGCTGGAACTGGGCGCCGACGACTACGTGGCCAAGCCGTTTTCGATGCTGGAACTGGTCGCGCGCGTCCGGGCGCTGCTGCGGCGCATCGAACAGATGCGATCTGCCAATGCGACGAAGCAGGAGTTTCGCTTCGGTCCCTTCCGTCTGGACGCTGTGCGGCGCGAGCTGATGCGCGGTGATGTGGTGCTGCCCTTGACGCTGCGCGAATTCGACCTGTTGCACTTTCTGCTGAAGCACCCGGGGCGACCGTTCAGCCGCGGCGAACTGCTGCAGCGCGTGTGGGGTGATGGTTTCGACGGTTATGAGCACACCGTCAATTCGCACATCAACCGGCTGCGCGGCCGCATTGAGGACGACCCGCGCGACCCGCAGCGTGTCGTCACGGTGTGGGGTGTCGGCTACCGCTTCGACCTCGAGCCCGCCACATGAAGCCGGCCCGGTCCTTCACCACCCGTCTGTCGCTGGCACTGGCCCTGCTGTTGCTGGCCTACGGCGCCTTTGTCGCACTGCTGGGGCGCGAGGTGGCGGCTGAGCAAGAGCAGGAATCCCTGCAGCGCCTTTCATACGGTCTGGCCGGGCACATCGTCGGCCACTGGCCGGAGATCACCTCGCCGAACCGGGACGAGGCCGAACAATCCGCGCGCGGCGCCCTGCTGTCGATGCTGATGACGGTGAACCCGGGCGTGCAGGTCTACCTGCTGGACGCCGACGGCCGCGTGCAGCATTACATCGGCGAGCCGGGCATGGTGCGACAGAAGCAGGTGGACCTGGCGCCCGTGATCGCCTTCCTGGCCGGCGCCGAACTGCCGCTGCGGGGCACCGACCCCATGGGCTACGCGGCGCCGCGCATCTTCAGCGCGGCGATGTTCCCGGTGCGCCCTGGCGATACGCGTCCGCCGGGCTATCTGTACGTCGTCCTCGACAGCAAGGCGCGCGATGCGGTGTCCGCGCAAGTGGGTGCCGGACGGCTGTGGCGCAGCGCCGCGCTGGCCGCCGCCATCGGCCTGCTGGTGACCTTGGGGCTGGGTCTGTTCACCTTCCGCCGCCTGAGCCTGCCCTTGCACCAGTTGGCCCAAAGCCTGCGCGGCTACAGCCAGCGCAGCGCGATATCCGAAGGGGCTGCGGCCCCAGCAAACAAGCGCCCAGCGGGCGACGAAGTGCAGGCCATCGGCGAAGCCTTCGACGGCATGAAGCAGCGCATCGAGTTGCACGCCGAGCGCGAGCAACGCCAGGTGGCCGACCACCGCGAGATGATGGCCAGCGTGGCGCACGACCTGCGCACGCCGCTGACGGCGCTGCATGGCCACCTCGAAGCCCTGGCTGCAGAGGCCGCACCCGACGCCAGTCGACGCGCAGCCGTGCTGAATGCGGCGCTGGCGCAAAGCCGCAAGGTGGGCCGTCTGTCGCAACAACTGTTCGAGCTGGCAGCGCTGCAGTCCACCCAGCAGGTGTTGCACCGCGAACGTTTCAGCCTCGACGAGGTGGTGACCGATGCGGTGCAGAAGTTCGGGTTCAGCGGAGCCGTGCCCGCGGTCACGCTGCATGGTTTGCCGCCGGGCCGCCTGGAACTCGATGGTGACCTGCAACTGATCGAGCGCGCCTTGACGAACCTGATCGACAACGCCGTGCGCCACGCCCCCGGCAGCCGCCCGGTGCTGGTGAGCTTGCGGCGCGAAGGCGCGCAGGCCGAAATCGTGGTGGAAGACGGCGGGCCGGGCTTGCCGGGTGAACTGCACCAGCGGCTGGACCAGGGCCTTTCGCTGCGCGACCCGCCCATCAAACGCAGCAGCGGCGGCATCGGCGGCCTGGGGTTGGCCATCGCACAACGCGTGGCCGTGTTGCATGGCGGCAGTCTGCGACCGCTGCCGGCCCCACTGGGCGGCACGCGCCTTTGTCTGGCGCTGCCGCTGGCGGCGTAGAGGCAGCTCAGCCACGCGACGGCGGTTTTGCAGGCAGCACGTCCATACCGGGCGATCTTCGGCCCAGACGACCAGCGCAGCCCCGGGGCGAAGCACCGCTGGCGCCAGGGCGGAACGCACGCTACGCCGGCTCGCAGCGGCCCCCAGCGCAGCGTCGGCAACTGCCGCTTGATTGACACAACGCAGGGTGGCGCGCTTCAGCCCTGGCTAGATTCGAAGGCGGTGCGGCATGCCTTTGGGCTGGTCGTGGTTTCAACCCCTTGTGGAGACTTCATGATGCGACACGTTTTGATGACAGCAGCAGGTTTTTGCCTCGCCTTTCCCGCTTTCGCGCAAACCCCGGCGGCCACGTTCCAGATCAAGACCCTCACACCTGAAACCGCGCTCGTGGCAGCGCAGGCGGCCATGGCCGCTTGCCGTGCGCAAGGCTTTCAGGTTGGCGTGGCGGTGGTCGATCGCTCGGGTCTGACCCAGGTGTTCCTGCGCGACCGCTTCGCCGGCGCCCACACGGTGGACGTGGCCACGAACAAAGCGTGGACAGCGGCGAGTTTTCGCACGTCCACGCTCGAACTGGCCACCGAATCTCAAGCGGGCAAGCCGATGAGCGGCATCCGCAGCACACCACGCATGCTGGCGGTGGGCGGCGGTGTGGTGATTGAAGGAGGCGGCTCCAGCTTTGGCGCCATTGGCGTGTCGGGCGCCCCCGGTGGCGACGCCGACGATGCGTGTGCCAAAGCGGGCATCAAGGCAATTGCCGACAAGATCGAGTTTTGAGGGAGCGTGCCGGTGCCGTGCGTTCAGCCTGACTCTTTCGCGATTTACTCCCACTCGCCCTTGGTCTCATCCGGCCCGGCAGGCAGCCCCAGCGCCTTCGCCATGGCGCCGGGCGCACCTGTGTCTGGCTCTGCCGCTGGCCGCGCAGCGACAGCTCAGCCCCGCAACGGCGCGTTCGCCGACGGGCCGACGACCCAGACGCGGCCATCTTCGGTCAAGACGGCCATCGCCGACCCATCGGCCAAGGCGGTCGCCAGGCCCACCCGAGCCGGCAGAGGGACCGATTGCTGCTCAGCCCATTCCGCCGCCGGGTTCAACACCCGCAGCCGCCGGCCATCCTGACTGGGCAGGACGAGCAGGCCCCTCAGCCACACCGAGATGTCGAGTTCTCGGCTGCCGATGCGGTGCGTGCTGACATCGTCCAACAGCCGGCGCCGGGTCAGCTGCCGGCCTTCTTGTTGGTAAACATGCAAGATGCCGCCGATGTGCGGTGTGTGCACAGCCAGCAGGTGACGGCCGTCGGTGGTGGGCGCCAGCCAGCGGTGAAAGCCCCCGACGGTGTCGCCGAGCGCGGCGATCTGCAGACCCTGCTGCCGGGCCGGGTCGGCTGTCACCAGCACAAGCTGCCCGCCGTCGGGCCCAGAACGCACGGTCAGCAAGCCGAATCGTCCAGGCGCCCCCGGCAGCGCCACGGGCCTGGGCGCGATGTCCTCGAAGACATGGGGCGCCGGCAGGCTCAAGGCGCGCAACAGGTCCAGCCCGTGGCGTTCGAGCCAGAGCACACGCGTGGGCTCGACGCCATCGCCCAGCACGCCGTGGTCGTAGCGGCTGCCATCGGGCCCGGCCAAGACCGCGATGTGGCCGCCGTCGCCGCGGCCATCCAGGTCGACTTGCAGCGGCCGCGCGTCGGGCAGCACGGCGTCCTGCGAGCGCGCCACTTCACGCCATCGTCCGGCGACGTCGGCTTCGAAGCGGGCGAGGCGGTGGTCGGGCGGGTCGGTGCGTCGCGCGCCGTTCGTCTCCGCTTTCACCTCATTCACCACGGCCACCACGGCCACCACGGCCAGCGGCAAGATCAGCAGGCCTGCATGCACCGCCAGGCCGGCAGAAGGCAGGGTGCGCACGCGGCCGTCTTCCCAGACCCACAACCCACCGCCGGCCCTGCGCGCCGCGATGCGACCGTGGCCGGTGGCCAGGGGCGTGGCCGCATCCAGCCCGGCGGCCAGGCGGCGTGGTGGCTGGCCGGTCAGTGACAAGGCCCACAGGTCGCCGCTGACGCCGGTGCCCAACAGCCCCGACGGCCCACCAGCATGCAACTGGCGCGTCGGCTCGGCGGCGGGGACGGCACGTGCGGTCCAAGGCAGCGCTTGTGCTGCCGCCACAGCACGCCAGCCCGCCGCGCCCAAACCTGCCAGCAGCACCTGGCGCCGGGAGCAGCGCGGAACCTGTTTTCTCACATTCAGACCGCGCCGATGTACTCGCCGCGGGCCGGGTAGTTCTTGTCCAGCGCAAAGTCCAGTGCCGCCAGCAGTTCGTCGAAATGCGGCCTTGCGAAAGGCATGGTCTGGACGGCGCCGTAGTACAGCGTGCCGTCGGGCCGCACGATGAAGACGCCGGGCTCAGAGAACAACGGCGGCTCTTCGATGCCGATGGACGTGGTGCCGCGCGAGGTGCTGATGTACAGGCCCCACGCGCGTGCGGTGGCCAGACTCAGGTCGTAGGCCATGCGCAATGCGGGGACACGAACCTTGTCGGCCATGGCCTGCGCCCGGTCGCGCCCGTCGCTGGAGATGGCGACCACCTTCACACCGCGTTTGTCGAACTCGGGCTGCAGGCGGCCCAGTTCCAGCAGGTACTTCAGGCAGATCGGGCAGTGCAGGCCGCGGTAGAAGACCACCAGTGTGAAGTTCGGCGCTGCGTCTTCGCTGAGCGTGAAGCTGCCGTGGTCCAGCGTCGGCACCTGCAGGGCCGGTACGGCCTGGCGCGGCATCAGTGAGGACAGCGACTGGTTGGCGGTGGTCATGGTCATGGGTTTTCTCCAGTTTTCAGCAACGCTTGCACTCTAGCGCCGAGACTGAGACGATTGGCATCTTTTCGTCTCTACCTTCATGCGATTCATCTCATGCCGGACCGCCTGTCTGCCCTGCTCCAGCGCTTCGACCTGCGTGCCCGCGTCGTTCACAGCGGCGCACTGTGCGGCCCGGCCGACTTCGACGGCAATGCCGGGGTGGGCCACCTGCACCTGGTTCGACGTGGGCCCTTGCGTGTGACTGACCCGCAGGGGCGGCGCAGCACGGTGAAGGAACCCAGCGTGCTGTTCATCCCGCGCCCGGGTGCCCACCGGCTCGACGGCGGCAATGACCCGGGCGCCGATGTCGTCTGTGCATCGATCGACTTTGGCGCCGGTGACGAGAACCCGTTGCTGCGCGGGCTGCCGGCCCTGCTGAGCGTGCCGCTGGCGCAATTGCCGGGCCTGGATCTGGCCCAGCAACTGCTGTTCAGCGAAGCACAAGCCGGCCGCTGCGGACACGACGCGGTGGTGGACCGGCTGACCGAGGTGCTGGTGATTCAGCTCTTGCGGCATGCCATGGCCCACCGCCTGGTGGACGGCGGTGTCATGGCCGGCCTGGCCGACACGCGGCTGGCCAAGGCCATCAGCGCGCTGCACGCACAACCGGCTCAGGGCTGGAACCTGGACAGCATGGCCGCACTGGCCGGCATGTCGCGGGCGCGGTTTGCAGCGCACTTCGCGCGCACGGTCGGCGTGCCGCCGGGCGACTACCTCACGGGCTGGCGCCTGGGCCTGGCCCGGTCGCTGCTGCGCAAGGGGCTGCCGGTGAAACAAGTGGCCGCCGAGGTGGGCTATGCCAGCCCGGGTGCCTTCGGGCGTGCGTTCCTGCAACGCGTGGGCGCCACGCCGACCCACTGGCAGCGCGGCGATGCGGCTGAAATCTGACAACCAACCGGAGACCACGACATGCAGTCCGCCACACCATCCCGAACACTGGCAACAGCCCGAGCCCAGCCGCCGCTGTTCAGCGCCCTTGCCGCAGGGGTCAGCTTCCTGCTGCTGCTCACCAGCGCCTGCACCACGGTGGCGCCGCCGTCGGCCACGAACCACGCGTCGCTGCCGGTGCTGAGTGCCTGGTTTGACGGTGAAGAGGTGTTCTACATCACCACCGATGTGTCACATGCCGACGTGGCCCTGGCCAAGGGCGCGAACTTCGCCCCTCGCCTGGCCCACGCTTTGCCTGCCGGCAAGCCGGTGCCCGGGCAGCCTTCACCGCTGGACAAGGTTTACGCCGTGACCAATTTCAAGCAGGCCAGCATCTTTGCGTCAGCGCCGTTCCCGATGGGTTCGACGAGCCGCGACACCGCGTACAGCCCACTGTGGCAAATGGTCAAGGTCACGTGGGCGGCGGGCAGGACGCCGCAGACCCTCAAATCCGAGGAAGCTGTCCTGGCAGCTGCCGACAGCGGCGCCGTCCTGCTGGAATCGACCCGGGTGATCTTGAACTGCCCCATCGTGCACCGTGGCCCCAAGGGTGCCTTGCCCGGTGTGTCGCTGACTCACCCGCCGCGTTGAACCATTCGGGTCGGCCATGCAGCCGCGCGCTTGCGGCGCCTTTGCAGTGACGTTCTGTCGCGTGCGGCTGCATGCCGTCGCACGGGGCTCGCTGCGCCTGGGCTGTGGCGGCACAGTTGGCAGCATGTCATCTGCTTTGGAGTGCCTCATGAATTCACGCCTGCGCCAGACCCTGACCCATCTGGTGGCCCCGGCCCTGCTGTGTCTGGGCCTGCTGCCGCCAGCGGCTCAAGCCGCCACCACCCAAGGATCGGGCCGGGCGGCTTCCGAGATGCGCACGGTGGCCGAGTTCCAGGCCATTGCGCTCAACGGGCCCATGGACCTGACCGTGCGCCAGGGCAACAGCCCTTCGGTGCAGGTGGAGGCCGACGACAATCTGCTGCCGCTGCTGGAAACGGTGGTGGAGTCTTCCGGCAACGGCCCCACGCTGCTGGTGCGGTGGAAGAAGGGCGAGAGACTGAACACGCGGTCCCGGGTGCTGGTGACCGTGGTCGTGCCCAAGCTCACGGCGCTGACGGCAATGGGCTCGGGTGACATGAAGGTGGAGTCTTTCAACACGCCCGTGCTGAAGCTGTCGCTTTCGGGCTCAGGGGACGCCCAACTGGTGGGCCTGACGACCGATGACCTGGGCATCTCGATTGCCGGCAGCGGCGACGTCGGGGGCAACGGTCGTGCCGCCAGGGTGAAGATCAGCATCGCCGGCAGCGGTGACGTGCGCTTGAACGGCATGAAGGCCGACGACGTGACGGTCACCATCGCCGGCAGCGGCGACGCAGCGGTCCACGCCGACAAGTCGCTCAGCGTCAGCATCGCCGGCAGCGGCGACGTCAGCTACACCGGCAATGCTGCAGTGAAAAGCAGCGTGGCCGGCAGCGGCAGCGTCGTCAAGCGCTGAGAGCAGCATTCAGGGCTTGCCCGACCTTAGCCGGGCCGCTGCGGCCCGGCGACAATCGGGCCGGTGAATCACGCAGTCACCACGCCCATCTGGCGACACCCCGAATTTGCCCGCGGCGCCCGCGACATGCTGGGCACGGCCATCGGCATCGCCGCCTGGGGCCTGATCACCGGCGTGGCCATGGGCAAGAGTGGTTTGCCGCTGCCGCTGATGGCCTTCATGTCGCTTGTGGTCTTTGCCGGCAGCGCACAACTGGCGGTGCTGCCGCTGATGGCCAGCGGCGCGCCGGTGTGGGTGGTGTGGGCCACGGCCTTGTGTGTGAACCTGCGTTTTGTCATCTTCAGCGCGGCCTGGCGGCCGTACTTCCTGCCGTACCCGATGGGCACGCGCCTGCGGCTGGCCTACTTCACGGCCGACCTGAACTACGTGCTGTTCATGCGGCGCTTTCCAGATCCCAGACCTGCACCGGAACAGCTGCCGTACTTCTGGGGCGGCGTGGCCTTGAACTGGACCTCGTGGCAGCTGCCTTCGCTGATCGGCATCTTCCTGGCCGACGCCGTGCCCGTGCACTGGGGCATCGGCTTTGCCGGCACCCTGGCCCTGCTGGGCATTGCGCTGTCGCTGCTGAATGACAAGGCCACGGCAGTGGCCGGCGCCGTGGCCGGCTGCGCGGCGGTGGCGGCCTATGCCATGCCCTACAAGCTGAACATTGTGGTGGCCATCGCGGCAGCGGTGGCGATGGGCCTGCTGATCGACCACAGCACGCCGAAAAAAGCGCCCTTGCCGGTGGATGACAAAACATGACCATGGGCACATTCGAAGGCGTGATTGCCATCGTCGGCCTGACTGTGCTGACGGTGGCGACGCGCGGCTTTTTCTTCCTCACCCGTCGCGAGATTCCCATTCCCGACTGGCTGAGCAAGGGCCTGCGCTACGCGCCGCTGGCAGCGATGGCCGCCGTGGTGCTGCCCGAGGTGGTGCTGCTGCAAGGGCAGTTGATCCAGACCTGGATGGACGCGCGCCTGTATGCCGTGGTCGCCGGCGCGGCCTACTTCTGGTGGCGGCGCGATATCCTGGGCACCATCCTCAGCGGCATGGCGGTGCTGCTGCCGCTGAAGCTGGGGTTGGGCTGGTGAACGTACGGTGAGGCGCAGCGCTGCGGGGCGCGGCTCATCCTTAGAATTCGCCGCAGTCCTTCTTCTGCAGAAAGCCCCTCATGAACGTGCTTCGCCTGTCCGACCTGGTGTCTCAAGGCCGTGTGACGGGTCAGCGGGTGTTCATCCGCGCCGACCTCAACGTGCCGCAAGACGAAGCGGGCCGCATCACCGAAGACACACGCATCCGTGCCAGCGTGCCGTGCATCCGCATGGCGCTGGCGGCCGGTGCGGCCGTGATGGTCACCTCGCACCTGGGCCGCCCCACCGAAGGTGAGTTCAAGCCCGAGGATTCACTGGCCCCCGTGGCCGCGCGCCTGGGTGAACTGCTGGGTTTCGAGGTGCCGCTGCTGTCCAACTGGGTGGACGGTGTCGACGTGGCGCCGGGCCAGTTGGTGATGCTGGAAAACTGCCGCCTGAACAAGGGCGAGAAGAAAAACAGCGAAGAACTCAGCCGCAAGATGGCCGCGCTGTGCGACATCTTCGTGCACGACGCCTTTGGCACCGCCCACCGTGCCGAGGCCAGCACCTACGGCATCGCGCAGTACGCCAAGATCGCCTGCGCCGGGCCGCTGCTGGCGGCCGAAATCGACGCCACCACCCGCGCGCTGGCGGCGCCCAAGCGGCCGCTGCTGGCCATCGTGGCGGGCAGCAAGGTCAGCACCAAGCTCACCATCCTGACGGCACTGGCCGGCAAGGTGGACGGCCTGATCGTGGGCGGCGGCATCGCCAACACTTTCATGCTGGCCGAGGGCCTGCCCATCGGCAAGAGCCTGGCCGAACCCGACCTGCTGGACCAGGCCAAGGCCGTCATCGAAGCCATGAAAGCGCGTGGCGCGGCGGTGCCGATACCCGTCGATGTAGTAGTCGCCAAAGCCTTCAAGGCCGATGCCGAAGCCACCGTCAAGGCCGCCACCGATGTGGCCGCCGACGACCTGATCCTGGACATCGGCCCCCAGACCACGGCGCTGCTGGCCGCGCAGATCATGAAGGCCGGCACCGTGGTCTGGAACGGCCCGGTGGGCGTGTTCGAGTTCGACAACTTCAGCCACGGCACCGAAGGCATCGCACGCGCCATCGCGGCCAGCGACGCCTTCAGCATCGCCGGCGGTGGGGACACGCTGGCGGCCATCGCCAAGTACGGCATTGAAAAGAACGTGGGCTACATCAGCACGGGCGGTGGTGCGTTTCTGGAAGTGCTGGAAGGCAAGACGCTGCCGGCTTTCGAGATCCTGGCGCGCCGCGCGGCGGGCTGACTGGCTTCAAGCCCTGGGTGCCGCAGCCGCAACGGCTTCGTCATTCACGACGCGGGCACGCGGCCATAATCCTGATGGCTGTTGCCTGTACCCGGAGTGTTGCCCATGACCCGTGCCACCAAGATCGTCGCCACCCTCGGCCCCGCTTCCAGCGACCCCGAGGTGCTGGAGCGGCTGCTGCGCGCCGGCGTCGACGTGGTGCGCTTGAACTTCAGCCATGGCACGGCGCAGACCCACATCGAACTTGCGGCGCTGGTGCGCAGCACGGCGCAGAAGGTGGGCAAGCCCGTGGCGCTGATGGCCGACCTGCAGGGCCCCAAGATCCGCGTCGGCAAGTTTGCCGAAGGCAAGGTGATGTTGATGGCGGGCGAGCGCTTCGTGCTGGATGCAGCGCGCACCGCGCCTGGCGACATCGGGGGCGTCGGCCTGGACTACAAAGAACTGCCGCGCGACCTGCGCCCCGGCGACACGCTGCTGCTCAACGACGGCCTGATCAAGCTGACGGTGGACCGTGTGCTGGGTGACGAGGTGCACACGCGGGTGGTGGTGGGCGGTGTGCTGTCCGACAACAAGGGCATCAACAAGGCCGGTGGCGGCCTCACGGCGCCAGCGCTGACGGCCAAGGACATGGAGGACATCAAGACGGCGGTGGCTTTCCAGTGCGAGTACCTGGCGGTGAGCTTTCCCAAGAACGCCACCGACATGGAGATGGCGCGCCAACTGGCCTACGTGGCTGGCGAGGCCACTCGGCACCGGCCGGCCATGATCGCCAAGATCGAGCGCAGCGAGGCCATCCCGCAGCTGGAAGCCATTCTGCGTGCCAGCGACGGCATCATGGTCGCGCGGGGCGACCTGGCGGTCGAGGTGGGCAACGCCGCCGTGCCGGCCTTGCAAAAACGCATGATCCGCATGGCGCGCGAGATGGACAAGGTGGTCATCACGGCCACGCAGATGATGGAAAGCATGATCCTGGCACCGGTGCCCACGCGTGCCGAGGTGTCGGACGTGGCCAACGCGGTGCTCGACGGCACCGACGCGGTGATGCTGAGTGCCGAAACGGCGGCCGGCAAGTACCCGGTGGAAACGGTGGAGCAGATGGCGCAGATCGCGCTGGAAGCCGAACGCGCCGAGGACATCTCCATCGAGACCGACTTCACCAACAAACGCTTTGGCCGCATCGACCAGAGCATTGCCATGGGCGCACTTTTCACCGCGCACCACCTGGGCTGCAAGGCCATCATCGCGCTGACCGAAAGTGGCAGCACCGCTCTGTGGATGAGCCGGCACAACATCAAGGTGCCGATCTACGGCATGACCTCGCAAGTGGCGTCCGAGCGCCGCATGACGCTGTACCGCAACGTGCAGCCGCTGCTGATGCCCAAGATGAGCGACCGTGACCAGGCCCTGGCCAAGGCCGAGGCGCTGCTGGTGGAAAAGGGCGTGCTTCGGCCGGGCGACACCTACGCCATCACCTGCGGCGAGCCGATGGGCTACCCGGGGGGCACGAACATGCTCAAGGTCTGCCAGGTAGGGTAGTCGGCCCCCAAGCTCGCTGGCGCTCGCGGCTGGGCCGCCTGCATGCGGCCCAGCGCTCGCCAGCCACTCGCCAGCGCGCAGGCGCTGGCTCGGTGCGGGCTCGCCCCCCAAGGGGGGTGTCCGCCAGCGGCCCGGCGGAGCCTGTTCCGCGGCGGCAAGCTTGGTCAGGCGGGCTGCGAACGCACGCTGTTGATCATGGCGGTGACTTGCGGGTTCATGGCCACGGGCAGCAGTTCAACGCCGGGGTGTTCACGCGCGTAGACGCGGAACAGTTCGTCGGCAAAACCGTGGCCGATCTGCGTGATGCCTTCGAAGTCCAGTTCTGCGTGGCCAAACTGCGCCAGTCGGCGGGTGGCGCGCTGTGCGTCGGCGCGTGACAGCAAGGAGTTGTCGGCCGAGCCGGCGCCGATCAGGTGCAGCGGCACCCGGGTGCGCCCGAAGTCGTAGGCCGTGCCGCTGGCGCTGAAAGCCTTGAGCACGCTGTCCAGCGTGCGTGGGGTGTCCAGCGAAATGGCCAGATAGATCGACGTGCCTGCCCGGGCGTTGGCGGCGCTGACCTTGCCTGCGCGCCAGGCTTGTGGCTCCCAGGCGCGGCTCTGGAAGGCGGCGCTGTTGGCGTGGATGTCGAACACGTCGGCCAGGCGGCTGGTGAAAAACAGGCCGTGGCCCGTGTGGCGTTGCGGCTGGCTGGTGAGCTTGCCTTTGCTCAGCTCCAGCATGGCCAGCCGCGGGTCGTCGATGACGAAGCTGCCCGCGATGCGTTCGAACAGACCCACGCCGTCGTCGGACACCAGCAGCTGCAGCTGCAAGGGCGTCTGCCGCATCGAAACCGTGACCTGCTGGCCGCCGCTGTGGTCGATGGCGTTGTTCAGCAGTTCGGTGAAAGCGTGCTGCGCCATGCGCATCACTTCGGGCGGCAAGTCGAAGCATGGTGCAAATTCGCGCCGCCATGGCAGGTCTTCCAGCAGGCCTTCCAGTGCGTAGCGCTGGACCACCTGGCGCAGCGGACCGGGTCGAAACAGCGGCTTGCGTGCTGGGCCCAGCGCCACAAGCCACTGCAGCGCCACGAGCTTGCGCAGCAGGCCACCAGCCTGGCGGCGGCTGATCTGCAGCCGCCGCATCAGGTGCGCCGGCAAGCCGCTGCCGTGCTGCACGGCGGCCTGGGTGATCCATTGGGTGAGCGGTGCGATCGTGATGCGTGCCATGGCAGCTTTCTGGTTCGCCTGGCATGCATGCCGGGCCCGGCCGCCAGTGTCGGCTGGGCCCGGCCCGGGCTTGAACGCGAACAGCGGCACGTTATGCCCCCAGTTCCGGCGCGGGGCAACTGGCGGCAGCGGGCGGCAGCGGGCGGCAAGAAAGGCGGGCTGGCGCCGACCGCGGGCCTAAAATCGGCTCAGTTACGGCGTGGTTACGCGCGCGCCGCAGGCGCCCGCAAGCCTGTCGGATGCCTTTTCAACTCCCGCCTTTCAACCTCCGGAGACCTCCCATGCCCCTCGTTTCCATGCGCCAGTTGCTGGACCACGCCGCCGAGCACCGCTACGGCATCCCAGCCTTCAACGTCAACAACCTCGAACAGGTGCAGGCCGTGATGATGGCCGCCGCCGAGGTGGGCGCGCCGGTGATCCTGCAGGCCAGTGCCGGCGCCCGCAAGTACGCCGGCGAGCCCTTCATCAAGCACCTGATCCAGGCCGCGGTGGAACAGTGGCCGCAGGTGCCGCTGGTCATGCACCAGGACCACGGCCAGAGCCCCGACGTCTGCCAGGGCGCCATCAACCTGGGCTTCAGCTCGGTGATGATGGACGGCAGCCTGGAAGCCGATGGCAAGAGCATCGCCAGCTACGAGTACAACGTGGAAGTCACGCGCCAGGTGGTGGACATGGCCCACGCCACCGGCGTCACGGTGGAAGGTGAACTGGGCTGCCTGGGCAGCCTGGAAACCATGAAGGGCGACAAGGAAGACGGCCACGGCACCGACGCCACCATGACACGTGAGCAGCTGTTGACCGACCCCGAACAAGCCGCCGACTTCGTCAAGCGCACGCAGCTGGACGCACTGGCCATCGCCATCGGCACCAGCCACGGCGCCTACAAGTTCAGCCGCAAGCCCACGGGCGACATCCTGGCCATCGACCGCATCAAGGAGATCAACCGCAGGATCCCGACCACCCATCTGGTGATGCACGGCAGCAGCTCGGTGCCGCAAGACCTGCTGGAAGTCATCCGCCAGTACGGCGGCAAGATGAAAGAAACCTACGGCGTGCCGGTGTCAGAGATCCAGGAAGCCATCAAGTACGGCGTGCGCAAGATCAACATCGACACCGACATCCGCCTGGCCATGACGGCCGCGGTGCGCAAGTTCCTGGCCGAAAACCCCGAGAAGTTCGACGCCCGCGAATGGCTCAAACCGGCGCGCGAAGCGGCCTACAAGATCTGCAAGCAGCGTTACCTGGAGTTCGGCTGCGAAGGCCAGGCGCCGAAGATCAAGCCGCTGTCGCTGAACGACGTGGCCGGGCAGTACGCCAGCGGCAAGCTGGCGCAGTTGGTGCAATAGGGGTCAGGCGGCGAGCAGCCGTTCTCGCGAGAGGTCGTTCGCAAAAGGTCCTTCGCAAGAGGTCCTTCGCAAGATCTTCTGCGCAAGAAAAAAGGCGGCCCGCGGGCCGCCTTTTGCATGCAGACCCCGGATTCAGCCGCGGGTCAATGCCAGCAGCGCGTCGTCGAAGTGGTGGTTCTGCGGCCCGCGTTCGGCGATCTTGATGGCGCCGATGCGGTTGCCCAGCTCGGCACAACGCTGCAGCGGCCAGCCGCGTTCCAGGCCGAACAGCAGCGCGGCCCGGAAGGCGTCGCCGCAGCCGGTGGGGTCTTGCACCTGCGTGGCTTTCACGCCCGGCACCTGCACCTTTTCGCCACGCTGCCAGATCTCGCAGCCGTGTTCGGCCAGCGTCACCACCACGCCCTGGATGTTGGCGCGGCGCGAGATCTGATCGCACGACTCGCCGGTGCGTTCTTCCAGCATGCGTGCTTCGTAGTCGTTCAGCGCCACCCAGCGCGCCAGGCCCAGGATTTCGCTGTGTTCTTCGCCATTGAACTGCGGCAGCTGCTGGCCCGGGTCGAAGATGAAGGGGATCTGGGCATCGGCCATCTGGTGCGCGTGCTGCCACATGGCGTCGCGGCCGTCGGGCGCGATGATGCCGATGGCCAGGTCGCTGCGCTGGGCCTTGGGCGGCACCGCCATCTCGTGCGCGTGGGCCATCGCACCGGGGTGGAAGGCGGTGATCTGGTTGTTGTCGCGGTCGGTGGTGATGTGACACTGCGCCGTGTGCAGCACCGTGTCGCGGTGAATCAGCGAGGTATCGGCACCCCAGCCCTGCACGCGGGCGATGTACTCGCCGCCGTCCACGCCCAGCGCACCCAGGATCACCGGCTGGCCGCCGATGGCCTGCAGGTTGTAGGCGATGTTGCCGGCGCAGCCGCCCCATTCGCGCCGCAGCGTGGGCACCAGGAAACTCACGTTGAGGATGTGCACCTGCTCGGGCAGGATCTGCTCGGCAAAGCGCCCCGGGAAGGTGGTGATGGTGTCGAAAGCGAGGGATCCGCAGATCAGCGCGGGCATGGCAGCTCCGTTGGGTTTGTGCAGCGCTCTGCCGGTGCGGCAGGCGCCTGCGGACGTGGCTCAGGGGTAGAAGAGGTCGATCGTGTAGCCGGCGATCGGCTGCGTGCCGGCCTCGCCGCCGCCTGCGGACTGCAGCGTGGCTTGCACGACCAGCTCGCGGCCGGCGCCGATTGTCGCCTGTGGCGCGCCCAGGTCGGCGAGAAGCAGCACCTTGCGTGAGATCAACTGGCCTTGGCTGTCGGTGAGCGTGACATCCAGCGCAGGCACCGCCACGTCGATGCCGGCGCGGTTGCGCAGCGACAGCTGCAGCTTGTACAGGTTGGACGTTTCCACCCGCACCAGGCCGCTGCTTTCAACGGCCAGGCTGTTGATGGCGCGTGTGGCCTCGACGGTGCAGCCCAGCGGCTGGCAAGCTTGTTCGAGCCAGGGCCGCGTGTCGGGGAAACGCGCTGCCAGCAGGTCGCGGTACTCGTGTGTCATCTGCGCCAGCAGCCCTAATATGGCCAACGCGCCCAGCGCCACCAGCGTGGCGCGCACACGCGGGCGACGCCAGGCCGCGGCGCGTTCGGCGTTGCGCACGAAGGAAGGCTTCTCGGCGGATTCCAGCGTGGGGCCGAAGACGCTGCGCGGCGCGTCCTCACTTTCTGTGGCGATGTCGGTGTCTTCACCGGCGTCGCTGGTACGGCCGGGCGCCAGGCTGGGGGGTGGTGTAGCCAAAGCTGCCGCCGGTGGCGCTGCGGGCAAGGGCGGCGCGCCGGGCTTTGCCGCTGGGTGGGCGATGTCAAATTCGGCCTCGACCGATTCTTCCTGCACCAGCGGTGCCAGGCCACCGCCGCTGCGCCTGGGCAGGCCCGTTTCCAGATCGACCAGGCTTTCCAGCGCGTTGAAAACCTGCGAACAGCGGCCGCAGCGCACCCAGCCTTCGGACACACGCAGCTGGTCGGGCACGACACGGAACACGGTGCCGCAGGCGCTGCAACGGGTGGCCAGGCCGGTGGCCATCAGGCACCTACTTTCATGCGTTCAGGCCTGCGCAGGCCGCTGCCCGGTCATCAGGATCCAGCCTTCTTCGTTGGCAGCCACGGTCATCGGCAGCCAGGGCGCGTAGGCGGCGGCAATCTCGTCGGCCTGGCGTGCCAGGATGCCGGCCAGCACCAGCCAGCCGCCAGGCTGCACATGGCCGGCCAGCAGCGGCGCCAGCAGCTTCAGCGGCGTGGCCAGGATGTTGGCCAGCACCACGCCGTAAGTGCCGTGCGCACGATGGGGCAGACCGGCGGCCAGGGCCACGCCGTTGTGGGCGGCGTTGTCGCGGGTGGATTGCACGGCCGCGGGGTCGATGTCCACCGCGTCGATGGTTTGCGCGCCCATCAGCGCCGCGCCGATGGCCAGGATGCCCGAGCCGCAGCCGTAGTCCAGCACACGGGACAGATCGGCGCCGGCTGGCCGGTCGGCCAGCCAGCGCAGGCACATGCGCGTGGTGGGGTGGGTGCCAGTGCCGAAGGCCAGGCCGGGGTCCAGGCGGATGATGTGCGTGGCCGCGGCCGGCGGCTCGTGCCAGCTGGGCACGACCCAGAAGCTGGGCGTGATGGACACCGGTGCAAACTGGCTCTGCGTGATGCGCACCCAGTCCTGATCGGCCATCTCGGCCAGTGCCTGCACATGCAGCGCCTGGGCCCAGTCTTGCGCCAGCAGCAAGGTGGCGGCCTTCTCTGCAGCGGGTTCGGTTTCGAACAAGGCCTTGATGGTGGACCGGTCCCAGCCGGCCGCCGGCGCCGGCATGCCCGGTTCGCCGAAGAGTGCCTTTTCCACGTCGGTGCCGGCGTCGGCGTCTTCCACCGACACCGACAGCGCGTCCAGTTCGTCCATCAACGCGTCGGACACCGATTCGACCAGGGCCTGCGGAACGCGCAACACCAACTCGAACATGGTGCTGCTACCGCCGGTGTTGGCCCATCCACCCTTCCAGGTAGTGGATGGTGGTGCCGCCTTCAACGAACTTCGCGTCCACCATCAACTCGCGGTGCAGCGGGATGTTGGTCTGTATGCCTTCGACCACCGTCTCGGACAGGGCGGTGCGCATGCGGGCCAGCGCCTGGTCGCGTGTGTCGCCGTGGCAGATGATCTTGCCGATCATGCTGTCGTAGTTGGGTGGCACGAAGTAGTTGGTGTAGACATGTGAATCCACCCGCACGCCGGGCCCGCCGGGCGCATGCCACAGGCTGATGCGGCCGGGGCTGGGCGTGAACTTGTAGGGGTCTTCGGCGTTGATGCGGCACTCGATGGCGTGGCCGCGCATCTGGATGTTGCGCTGCGTGAAGGGCAGTTTTTCGCCAGCCGCCACGCGGATCTGCATCTGCACGATGTCCACGCCGGTCACCATTTCTGTCACCGGGTGCTCCACCTGGACGCGGGTGTTCATCTCGATGAAGAAGAACTCGCCGTCTTCGTACAAAAACTCGAAGGTGCCGGCGCCGCGGTAGCCAATCTTCTTGCAGGCGGCGGCGCAACGTTCTCCGATCTTTTCGATGACACGGCGCGGGATGCCCGGCGCCGGTGCTTCTTCAATGATTTTCTGATGCCGGCGCTGCATGCTGCAGTCGCGTTCGCCCAGCCAGACCGCGTTCTTGAAACTGTCGGCCATGACCTGGATCTCGATGTGCCTGGGGTGCTCCAGGAACTTCTCCATGTACACGGCCGGGTTGCCGAAGGCCGCGCCGGCTTCGGCCCGGGTGGTCTGCACTGCGTTGATCAGCGCCGCTTCGGTGTGCACCACACGCATGCCGCGCCCGCCTCCACCGCCCGCGGCCTTGATGATCACCGGGTAGCCGATGGCCCGCGCCTGGCGGATGATTTCTTTCGGGTCGTCGGGCAGCGCACCTTCGCTGCCGGGCACGCAGGGCACGCCGCTCTTGATCATGGCCTGCTTGGCGCTGACCTTGTCGCCCATGATGCGGATGCTCTCGGGCGTGGGTCCGATGAAGACAAAGCCGCTGCGCTCCACGCGTTCGGCAAAGTCGGCGTTTTCGCTCAGGAAGCCGTAGCCGGGGTGGATGGCTTCGGCGTCCGTCACCTCGGCCGTCGAGATGATGGCCGGCATGTTCAGGTAGCTCAGCGTTGAAGCCGCCGGCCCAATGCACACGGCCTCGTCGGCCAGCTTCACGTACTTGGCCTCGCGGTCGGCCTCGGAGTAGACGACGACGGACTTGATGCCCATCTCGCGACAGGCACGCTGGATGCGCAGGGCGATCTCTCCGCGGTTCGCGATCAGTATTTTTTTGAACATGTCAATTGCAGAAGTCGCCGCAGGACGGCTGCGCTGCATGGTATGCAGGGGCGGAATCAAGCTTCCCGCCGCGGAACCGGCTTTGCCGGGCCGCTGGCGGACGGCCCCCTTGGGGGGTAGCGAGCGCGAGCGAGCTGGGCGGCTTCATTCCACGAGGAACAGCGGCTGGCCGAACTCGACCGCCTGCCCGTTTTCGCACAAGATGCGCAGCACCTTGCCGTCGCAGTCACTCTCGATCTCGTTCATGATCTTCATGGCCTCGATGATGCACACCGGCAGGCCCACCTTGACGGCGTCGCCCACCTCGGCAAAGGCCTTGGCACCTGGGCTGGCCGAGCGGTAGAAGGTGCCGACCATGGGTGACTTGATGACCTTGCCTTCTGGCACGGGCGGGGCTGCGGCTGCAGCGGCGACCATGGCGGGCATGGGTGCTGGCACGGCAGCCATCATCGGCGCGGCCACCATCGCGACGCCGGCCTTGACGATGCGCACCTTGCCTTCGGCTTCGGTGATCTCGAGTTCGGAGATGTTCGATTCGGACACCAGGTCGATCAGTGTCTTGAGTTTGCGCAGGTCCATCTTGTTCAGGTCCTCTGGGTCACAAGCCGGCTGGGCCGGTCTGGGTGTGGGGCCGGCGCCCCATGCGGCGCGGCGGTTCAGGAGCGGGGACTCAGGCGCTGCCGTCCTTCATCAGCAGCAGCACGTGCGACAGGGCCAGGCGGTAGCCGTTGATGCCCAGGCCGACGATCACGCCAGCCGCCACTTCCGACAGGAAGGAGTGATGCCGGAAGGCCTCGCGCTTGTGCACGTTGGTGATGTGCACTTCGAAGAACGGCAAGGCCACGCCTGCCAGCGCGTCGCGCAGCGCCACGCTGGTGTGGGTCAGGCCGCCCGGGTTGATGATGATGAAACGTGTGCCGTCGTTGCGCGCCAAGTGGATGCGGTCGATCAGCACACCTTCGTGGTTGCTTTGCAGCGTCTGCAGTTTGGCGCCGGCATCGGCAGCGATCTGCTTCAGTTCTGCTTCGATCTGTGGCAAGGTATCGGCGCCATAGATGTGCGGCTCGCGTGTGCCAAGCAGATTGAGGTTGGGGCCGTTGAGGACGAGGATGCTCATGTTCACAGCCGGCAGCAAAATCCGGCAGGCGCGACTTTACGCTTTTTAAAGGCTTTTCAAAGCGAGTGACCGCCCTTTGACTGAACAACGCGAAAACTGGGTTCTTTCGGGGCGGCACCGGGCGGGTTTCATGACTTTTGCGCCCAGCTGGTCAATTCTTCCAGCGTCGTGGCGCCGGCCTTGCGGTGCACAACGACGCCCTGGCGGTCAAAGGCCACCGTGTAGGGCAGGCCGCCCTGGCTGTTGCCCAGCTGGCGGCTGAGCTCGGATCCTTCAAAGCCGGCCATGCCGATGAGGTAGCTGACCGGCGTGCGGCCCAAGAACTCACGCACGGCCTTGGGGTTGTCCACGGCCAGGCCCACGACGCGCCAGCCCTGGATGCCGAATCGGCGCGCAAAGCGGTCCAGGTCGGGCATCTCCTTGACGCAGGGCGGGCACCAGGTGCCCCAGAAGTTCAGCAGCAGCGGCTGGCCGCGCAAGGTGGCCATGTCCAGCGTGCCGCCGTCGGGTTGATCGAAGCGCATCTGCCAGAGTGCGGCGATCGGGTCTGGCGCGCCGCCCGGCGCGCTGGCGCCAGCCGCCGCGGATGCGCCTTGCACTCGCTGCTCTTCGCGTCCCCGCTGCCAGGCCAGGCCGGCCACCAAAGCCGCGCTGCCTGCGCCCGCCAGCAACCAGCTGCGGCGCTTCATGCCGCCCCCGGTCCGCCGGGCGCGGCGGCTGCTTCGGCCAGCAACCGTTGCAGTGCAGCCCTGTCGCCCCGCCAGCTGCGGCCCCTTGCGTCGGGTTTGAGTGCGCCGCGCTGGTCGTCGGTGTCGTGCAGCACCAGGTGCACCGTCACCGGCTCGCCCAGCGCCTGGCTGGGGGAGCTGAGGCTCAGCACGCTCAGCGGTTCGCGGCTGCCGGCCCGGTCCAAGCTGCCGGTGTCGTAGTTCACGCCGGCATTGATGAGTGTGATCTCGGCCGCCTTGGCGTCGTCGCAATACAGGTCCAGGTGCACCGACGACAGCCGTGTGGCCGTGCCGCGCCAGGCCGCGCCCGACAGGTGGGGCCGGTACTCGGCCAGCCGTCCCATCCACAGCAGCGCCACTTCGCGCAGCGCCTGCAGCTCGGCAGGCTGGGTGTCGGCGCAGAAGATCTCGATGTGCTCGCGGATGGCGTCTTCCAGCTGTTCGTTGCTGGGCAGTTCGGGCCGGCGGCCAAAGTCGCGAGCGGCCCGGCGCTTGGCGGCGGCGTACTCCATGCCTTCGTCCACCACCAGGCGGGCGGCGGTGTGGGCGATGGCGGCAAGGGCTTCGGCCTGGCTCATTGACGCACTTTCATGGCAGCTTGACGTCGTTCATGCGCGCGGTGATGGTGCCCGCACGACCCAGGATGTAGCCCGAAGCGGGTGATTTTTCGAACCTCTTGGGCGCTGGCAACATGACCGCCAGGCGGGCCGCTTGTTCGGGCCGCAGGCGGGCGGCGTCGACGCGGAAGTAGTGACGGGCCGCCGCCTGGGCTCCAAACACGCCTTCGCCCCATTCGACGTTGTTCAGGTAGATCTCCAGCATGCGCTGCTTGCTCAGCAGCGCTTCGAGTGTCAGCGTCAGCACCAGTTCCTGCGCCTTGCGCAGCACCGAGCGTTCGCCATGCAGGAACAGGTTCTTGGCCAGCTGCTGGCTGATGGTGGAGCCCCCCACCACCTTGGCGGTGACGGGCCGGTCCGGGCGCCGTGCGGCCACCTTCTCGGCCCGTGCTTCGGCGCGCTGGTTGCGTTCCCAGGCTTTTTCGATGGCTTCCCAGTCGATGCCGCCGTGCTCGGCAAAACCGGCGTCTTCACTGGCGATGACCGCGCGCTTCAGGTGGGGCGAGATGCTGTCGCTGTCGACCCAGCTCTGGCTCCACAGCAGCTGGTGTTTTTCCGCCAGCAGCCGCCAGGCCTCGCTGCGCTGGAAGGTGGTGGACTGCGGGTCGATCACGTTCATCAGTGCGATGCGGGTCACAAACACCAGCTGCAGCGACAGCGTGCACAAGGCAAGCAGGGCCAGCCCGCGCAAGGTGTGTTTCAGCCAGGACGGGTGGGCCTTCATCGGCCCGCTGCCATTTCTGCACGCAGGGCGGCCAGCACCGGCGCCGTCTGCGGGCGCACGCCGCGCCAGAAGAAGAACGCTTCTGCCGCCTGTTCCACCAGCATGCCCAGGCCATCGCGTGGCACGGCGCCGGCAGCGCGGGCCCAGGCCATGAAAGGCTCGACCGGCGGGCCGTACATCAGGTCCATCGCCAGCGCGCCGGGCTTGAGTACTTGCACCGGCACCGGTGGTGATGCGGCTCCCTGCAGACTGCTGGCACTGGCGTTGATGAAGACATCGAAGGCGTGGCCCGGGTCGAGCAGTCCGCTGGCGGTCAGGGTCACGCCGTGCTCGCGCGCAAGGGCGGCGTGGCGTTGCACCAGCTGCTGTGCCTTGTCCAGCGTGCGGTTGGCCAGCACCACGACAGCAGGACCTGCTTCCAGCAAAGGCCCCAGCACACCTGCACCCGCACCGCCCGCACCCACCAACAGCACCCGCAGGCCGGCCAGCGGCACTTGGGCACCACCCACGATGTCCCGCACCAGTCCCACGCCGTCGGTGTTGTCGGCCCACCAGCCGGCAGGCGAAGTGCCGCCGTCCAGCCGCAACACGTTGGCGGCACCGGCCAGCCGGGCGCGGCTGGTGCAGTGCGCGGCCAAGGCAGGGGCTTCGAACTTGAAGGGCACGGTGACATTGCAACCGCGACCGCCTTGCTCGGCAAAGTGGCGCACCGCGTGCGCAAAACCGTCCAGCGGGCACTGCACGCGGCCATAGTCCACCGCCTGGCCGGTCTGCTGCGCAAAGTGCGCATGGATGAAAGGGCTGCGGCTGTGCGCCACGGGGTTGCCCAGCACGGCATAGCGATCAACCGAAAAGGTGGCGTTGCTGCTGGTCATCTCATCGCCCGCTGAGCGTGGTTTCCAGGCCGTCTTCGCGCGTGAACCTGAAGCGCGAGGTGACGACGATCTGGTCGGCTTGCGCCCGCATGGCCGGCGAGAACAGACCAAAGGGCGAAGCGGCGCGCACGATGGCCACCGCCTGCTGGTCGAGCCGGCGCGACCGCGAGGGGCGCACGATTTCGGCCTCCACCACCCGCCCGGCGGCGTCCACCGTCACGTTCATGGTCAGTTCGCCGTACAGCTTGCGGCCGTTGTATTCAGGAAAGTCGCGTGTGCCGCGGTCTTCGATGCGGCGGCGCAAGGCGTCGTAGTACAGCGCGTACACCTCTTCGCGTGTGGCCGGGCTGATGTAGCGCTTCTTGGGCCGTGCGTTTTCATCGTTGACGCGTTTTTCGATCTCTGCCAGCAGGCGCAGCAGCTGGCGCCGGCGTTCGTCCTGCTCGCGTTCCTGCGGTGTGCCGTTTTCGCGCCGAGGGTCGGGCGGTGGCAGGGTGGCGATCTCGCGGCGGATCTGCGCCAGCAGCTGCTGCTGTTCTTGCTGCAGATGTTCGATGCGCCGACGCGCGTCGTCGGGCGCATCGCCCAGCTCCATCGTTGGCGCCATCGGCAGTGGCGACGTGGCGCGGCCCTTGGTCGCTTCGCCACCGCCGGCCAGGTTGGCCTGTGCGATGGCCTGGGCTTGTGTAGGCGCCTCTGCGCTGCGAGAGTTGACCAGGATCACGTCCAGCGGCGTGTCCCTGAACACCCGGTTGATGGCCTCGGGGTCGACAAAGCGCACGGTCAGCAGCGCGGCATGCACGGCCGCAGACGCGATCAGCGCCCATTGCAGCGTGGAAAGCTCGCGCCAGCGCATGTCGATCAGGTGGTGACAGCCGCCGGTGGATCGGCGGCCGGTTCACCTTCGACCACATCGATGGCCAGCTGCAACGTGCCGGCGGGTTCGCTCTCGTCTTCGTCTTCGCCTGTGCTGTCGGTGCCGTCGGCGCTGTCGGCGGCGGCCGCAACGGCCGTGTCCACCACATCCAGCCGCGCCGCCAGCGTGGCGTGCAGGTCCAGCGTCAGCAGGTCCATGCCGGTGATGCGAACGCGCACGCGGCTGCCACGCGGCAGGCTGTCGGTGCCCACCACCCGGAACACCAGCGGCAGTGTGTCGGCACGCACCAGGCCTTCTTTCATGACCGCGGCGTCGAGCTCGGTGATGCCGTTCTGCGCCAGCCAGCGCAGCGTCCAGAACCTTTCGATGCCTTGCTGGAAGCCGTTGTAGGCGCTGTAGGCGGCGTCGAAAGCCGAGATCACGGAAAACAGCGCCGCGTCCTTGGGCTTGAACGGCGCGGCCAGCGCCGCGGTGCGGCCATGGCGGGCGCAGGCGATGATCTGCCACTGGTTGGCCAGATCGACATAACGCCGAAGCGGCGACGTGCTCCAGGCGTACTGCGGCACGCCCATGCCGGCGTGCGGCGCGGGCTTGGTGCCCATCTTCACCTTCATGCCCGGCAGCAGGCTGGCCTGGCTGCGGTAGATGGCCGGCACGCCGTGTTCGGCCAGCCAACCGCCCCAGGTGCTGTTGGCCAGGATCATGGCCTCGGCCACGATCAGGTCCAGCGGCGCGCCGCGCTGGCGGGTGCTGATCTGCACCGGTTCGTCGCCAGCGGGTTCTTCGGCGCTGCCAGATGCGTCGCGCAGCAGGCGGAAGTTGTAGTCGGGCCGATTGAATGTTTCGGGTTTGCCCCGCACCACCTCGCGGCGGGCCTTCAGCTCACAGGCCAGGCGGAAGGCAAAGGCCAGTTCGGGGGCAAAGCGGTAGTCGGCGGGGGCTTCGCCAGTGAGTGAGGCTGCAGTGACCACCGCGTCCAGCTGGTCGTGGCGCAGGTTGGCCGCGATGGGCACCCGCTCCAGTCTGGTTTCGTGGCTGCGGATGTCCAGCGTGGCTTCGTCCAGCGTCACGTACAGGCTGACCGCCGGGCAGTCGCGGCCTTCGGCCAGCGTGTAGGCCTGCACCACGTCGTCGGGCAGCATGGTGATTTTCCAGCCCGGCATGTAGACGGTGGACAGGCGCTCGCGGGCCACCTTGTCCAGCGCCGAATCGGGTGTGATGGCCAGCCCCGGCGCGGCGATGTGCACGCCAAAGACCACGGTGCCCGTGCCCAGGCCCTGCACCGACAGCGCGTCGTCGATTTCGGTGGTGGCCGAGTCGTCGATCGAGAAGGCCTGAACGGCAGCGATGGGCAGTTCGTCCTTGATGGCCGGCGCGGCCAGGGCCGGGAAGTTGTGGCCTTTGGGAAACTGGTCGAACAGGAAGCGCCGCCAGTGGAACTGGTAGGGGCTTTCGATGGCGCCAGCGGCGGTCAGCAGGTCCAGCGGCGCGCGCTGCGCGCGTTTGCTGGCTTCGACCACGGCCTTGTATTCAGGGCCGTTCTTGTCGGGCTTGAAGAGGATGCGGAACAGCTGCTCGCGCACCGCAGGCGGGCATTGGCCGGCCACCAGTTCGGCAGCCCAGGCTTCGATCTGCGCCGCCACCTGCTTCTTGCGTTCGATGCCCAGCAGGGCGGCCTTCACCGTGTCTTCAGGTGCCTTCTTGAACTGGCCTTTGCCCAGGCGGCGGAAGTAGTGCGGTGCCTCGAACAGGCACAGCAGCGCCGCGGCCTGTTTTTCCGGCCCGGCCTTGGCGTCGAAGTAGTCGCGCGCCAGGTCGGCAAAACCGAACTCGCCTTCGGGCGCAAATTCCCAGGCCAGATCAAGGTCGATTTCCGTGGCCAGCGCCTGGGCCTGCGCCATCAGCTCGGCCGGTGAGGGTTTTTCGAAGCGCAGCATGACGTTGGCCGACTTGACCTTCACCCGCTTGCCCGAATCGAGCTCCACCTGCACGGAGCTCTCGGCTTCGGACATCACGCGGCCGGCGTGGAATTTGCCAGCGTCGTCGAACAGTGCATACATCGGGCGATTGTCGCCGCTGACGGCCCGACCCCTGCGGCCGGCCCTTGCGAATATCGGCCGCTCCCTCGGCAGGGCAAGCGCCGGTGGCCGGGCAAAGCCGGCGCCGGGTCATGCCAACGCGCCGGCAGCAAGCCAGGCCACAGGGGCGGTCCAGGGTCTGCAACAGTTGGATCATCAATAGGCCTGTGGCATTCTTGTTGCAATTCGCATCCAACCATGTCCCCACAACGCCTTCAAGGGGTGACCCGCTTCGGCAGCCCGCGGGAGCCGATCACCCCATGAGCCACATCCTTCATCGAACGCTTTCGCACGGCCTGCCTCGCGCCGTGGCGGTTGACGGCGTTCATCTGATTGACGCTGAAGGCCGCCGCTACATCGACGCTTCGGGCGGCGCAGCCGTCTCCTGCCTGGGCCATGGCCACCCCGACGTGCTGGCCGCCATGCATGCGCAGATCGACCGCGTCGCCTATGCCCACACGAGCTTTTTCACAACCGATGTCGCCGAGGAACTGGCCGACACGCTGATTGCCCGCGCGCCGGCTGGCACCAGCCACGCCTATTTCGTGTCGGGCGGCTCCGAAGCCGTCGAAGCGGCACTGAAGATGGCTCGCCAATACTTCGTCGAGATCGGCCAGCCTGAGCGCCGTCATTTCATCGCACGCCGGCAGAGCTACCACGGCAATACCCTGGGCGCGCTTGCCGTGGGCGGCAACGAATGGCGGCGTCGCCAGTTTGCACCGCTGCTGATGGACGTGGTCCATGTGTCGCCCTGCTACGAATATCGCGAGCGGCAGGCCGATGAAACACCACAGGCCTATGGGCAGCGTCTGGTGCGCGAGCTTTCCGACGCCATCGACAAGCTCGGCCCGCAGCACGTGATTGCCTTTGTTGCCGAAACCGTCGTCGGCGCTACGGCGGGCGCGCTCACACCAGTGACGGGCTACCTGAGCGGGATCCGTGCGCTGTGTTCCCAACACGGCATCTTGCTGATCCTGGACGAGGTGATGTGCGGCATGGGCCGCACGGGCACGCTGCACGCCTGCGAGCAAGAGGGCGTGGTGCCCGATCTGCTTGTGGTGGCCAAGGGCCTGGGCGGAGGCTATCAGCCCATTGGCGCCGTGCTGGCCCAAGGACGGATCGTGGAAGCCTTCCGCCGCGGCAGCGGGCTGTTCCAGCACGGCCACACGTACATCGGCCATCCGGTGGCCTGCGCCGCGGCTTTGGCGGTGCAGAAGGTGATCCAGCGCGACAAGCTGCTCGATGCCGTGGTGCGCCAAGGTGAACGCCTGGCCACCGGACTGGCGCGCGCCTTCGGCAGCCATCCTCATGTTGGCGATGTGCGTGGGCGCGGTTTGTTTCGGGCCGTCGAACTGGTGCAAGACCGCGTCACCAAGGCGCCCTTTGCACCCGAGTTGCGCCTTCACTCCCGCATCAAGGCACAAGCCATGGCGATCGGCCTGATGGTTTACCCCACGGGGGGCACCATCGACGGCCAACGCGGCGATCATGTCCTGCTGGCGCCGCCGTTCATTGCAAGCGACGCCCAGATCGACACCATCGTCGATCGCCTGGTGCAAGCCATCGATGCCGCGCTTGCAGAAAAGCCCGTGCTGGCGACTGCCAGTTGACTTTCTTTCTCGGCGGCCGCACAACGGCCGCTCTCCCTTCCCAACCCTGAGGAGCTTTGAAGATGAAAAAACTGAACCTGACCCCGCTTCGCGTGGCCTTTGGTGCCGCTGCACTTGCGCTCGCCCTGCCGCATGGCACCGCCGTCGCGCAGCAGAAGTTCGTCACCATCGGTACCGGTGGTATCACGGGCGTGTATTACGCGGCGGGCGGCGCCATCTGCCGCCTGATGAACAAGGACCGCGCCAGACACGGCATCCGCTGCTCGGTGGAATCCACCGGCGGCTCGGTGTTCAACATCAACACCATCCGCGCCGGTGAACTCGACTTCGGTGTGACCCAGTCCGACTGGCAGTATCACTCGACCAAAGGCACCAAGGTTTTCGAAAAAGACGGCCCGTTCAAGGAGTTGCGTGCGGTGTTCTCGGTGCACCCCGAGCCGTTCACGGTGCTGGTCCGCAAAGAGGCCAATGTCGCCAAGTTTGAAGACCTGAAGGGCAAGCGTTTCAACGTCGGCAACCCCGGCTCGGGCACACGCGCGTCGATGGAAGAACTGCTGTCGGTCATGGGCTGGAAGATGGGCGATTTTTCGCTCGCATCGGAACTGAAGGCCGACGAGCACGGCGCCGCACTGTGCGACAACAAGATCGACGGCTTCTTCTACGGCGTTGGGCACCCCTCGGCCAACATCCAGGATCCGATCACCACCTGCGGCGCCAGGCTGGTGCCATTGACCGGCCCGTCGGTGGACAAGCTGGTTGCTGGTGCGCCGTACTACGCCAAGGTGAACATCCCTGGCGGCCTGTATGCCGGCAACCCCAACCCGACGCCCACCTATGGCGTGCTGGCCACGTTCGTGACCTCGGCCAAAGTGGCAGACGCCACGGTGTACGAACTGGTCAAGGCCGTGTTCGAGAACTTCGACGAGTTCAAGAAGTTGCACCCCGCCTTTGCCAATCTTGACCCGAAGGACATGGTCAAGAACGGCAACTCGGCGCCGCTGCACCCCGGCGCCATCAAGTACTACAAGGAGAAGGGCTGGCTGTAAGCGGCCCGGCGCAGTTTGTGCTGATTCCGGCCGCACGTGCTTTTGAGCCGTGCGGCCTTTTGCTTTGAGCCAAGCCACAGGAGACCCAGCCATGGCGGGAACGAAAGATTCACATCAGGCGCCGGAAGTCGACGTCAACAAGCTGGTCGCCGAGAACGATGCCGGCGGCCGCAACCCCGGCCCGCTGGTCAGCAAGTTGATCCTGGGTGTGTGCCTGTGTTGGAGCCTGTTCCAGTTGTGGATCGCCTCGCCGCTGCCTTTTTCCTTGGGCATTGGCGTGTTCAACGACACGCAGTCGCGCGCCATTCACCTGGCTTTCGCCATTTTTCTGGCCTTTCTGGCCTACCCCGCGTTGCGCCGCTCGCCACGGGACCGCGTACCTGCCCTTGACTGGATATTTGCCATCGTCGGCGCCGCCTGCGCAAGTTACCTGTTCGTGTTCTATCGGGATCTGGCCACCCGACCGGGCCAACCCATCACGCAAGACCTGGTCGTGGGTGTCGTGGGCATCGTGTTGTTGCTTGAAGCCACCCGCCGTGCGCTCGGGCTGCCGATGGTGATCGTTGCGCTGGTGTTCCTCACCTACACCTTTGCCGGCCCATACATGCCCGACCTGATCGCGCACAAGGGGGCGTCCCTGTCGCGGGTCATGTCACACCAGTGGCTCACCACCGAAGGTGTCTTCGGAGTGGCATTGGGTGTGTCGAGCGGCTTCATCTTCCTGTTCGTGCTGTTTGGCTCATTGCTCGACAAAGCCGGTGCGGGCAACTATTTCATTCAGTCGGCCTTCGCGCTGCTGGGCCACATGCGAGGGGGTCCAGCCAAGGCGGCGGTGGTGTCGTCGGCCGCCACGGGCATCATTTCGGGTTCATCGATTGCCAACGTCGTGACCACCGGCACCTTCACCATCCCGCTGATGAAACGTGTGGGTTATCGGCCCGACCAGGCCGGTGCAGTTGAAGTGTCGAGCTCAGTGAACGGCCAGTTGATGCCGCCGGTGATGGGCGCGGCAGCGTTCCTGATGGTGGAGTACGTGGGCATTCCCTACACCGAAGTCATCAAGCATGCCTTTCTGCCAGCCATCATTTCCTACATTGCGCTGTTCTACATCGTTCACCTCGAGGCCCTGAAAGCCAACTTGCAGGGGCTTCCGCGCCGATCCAAGGCGACGGCGGTTCAACGGCTGGTCTCTTTCGCCATGACCGTGGCCGGTTTTGTGGTCTTGTCCGGAGTGGTCTATTACGGTATTGGCTGGATGAAGGGCGCGTTGGGCGCTGCGGCCATCTGGACCATCGGCGTGGCTGTGCTGGCTGCCTACATCGGCCTGCTCTGGGTGGGCTCGCGCCAGCCCGAGCTCAAGCTTGATGACCCGGACGCGCCCGTGTTCGAGCTGCCCGAAACCGCTCCCACCCTCAAGTCCGGCCTGCACTACCTGCTCTCGGTCGTGGTGCTGATCTGGTGCCTGATGATCGAGCAGATGTCACCGGCCCTGTCGGCGTTCTGGGCCACCGTGTTCATGATCTTCGTCATGCTCACCCAGCGGCCCATCATCGCGGCGCTGCGGGGTCGCGGCAACTACGGCGCGGCCTTGAAGCAAGGTTTTGCCGACCTTGTCAGCGGCCTCGAAGTGGGCGCGCGCAACATGATCGGCATCGGCGTGGCCACGGCCGCCGCCGGCATCATCGTGGGCACCGTGTCACTCACCGGCATCGGGTTGGTGATGACCGAAGTGATCGAGCTGCTCTCGGGCGGCAATCTGATGATCATGCTGGTGCTGGTGGCCGTGATCAGCTTGATCCTGGGCATGGGTCTGCCCACCACGGCCAACTACATCGTGGTGTCCACGCTGATGGCGCCGGTGGTGGTGGAGCTGGGTGCGCAGAGCGGGCTCATCGTGCCCCTGATTGCGGTGCACCTGTTCGTCTTCTACTTCGGCCTGATGGCCGACGTGACCCCGCCCGTGGGACTGGCCTCGTTTGCCGCGGCCGCCATCGCACGAACCGACCCCATCAAAACCGGTGTCACGGCCTTCTTCTACAGCTTGCGCACGGCCATCTTGCCTTTTCTGTTCATCTTCAACACCCAGTTGCTGATGATCGGCATCGACAGCTATTGGCACCTGGCGCTCACCGTGGTCAGCGCCACTGCCGCCATGTTGATTTTTGCCGCGGCGACCCAGGGCTACTTCCTGACCCGTTCACGCTGGTGGGAGTCGTTGGCGCTTCTGCTGGTGACGTTCACGCTTTTCCGGCCCGGTTTCTGGTGGGACATGGCCTACCCGCCCTACCAGGACGTGCCCGCCGCGCAGTTGATGAAGCTGGTTGAGCAAGCGCCGGCCGGCGCGAGCAAACGCGTCTGGATCCAGGGCACGAACATCGACGGCAAGGACATCCGAAAAGGTGTTTTGCTGCCCCTGGGTGAAGCCGGCAGCGCGCGGGATCGGCTGGGCAAGATTGGCCTCACCGTGGTGCCGCTGGGCGACGAGATGCAGATCGCACAGGTCAAGTTCGGCTCGCGAGCAGAAAAGCTCGGCATCGAACAAGGCTTCAAGGTGGCCAGCATTGAAGTGCCATCCGACAGGCCCGACAAGGAGTGGGTGTTCCTGCCCGCGTTGGCGATGCTGGGCCTGATCGTGTTGACGCAGCGCGCCCGCAGCCGCCGCGAAGGAACCGCAGGCATCGCCGGGGCGGGCGAAGTGTCGGCATGACGCGGCATGGTCCGAGTCAGGCTCAGGATTCGATCGCACGTCGGCCTGCCGGTGCCAACACGACTGTAGACACCTGGGCCGCTGAAGCTAAACGGTCATGCCACCGCTGACTTCAATGACCGCGCCGTTGATGTAGCTGGCCTCGTCGCTGGCCAAAAAGGCATAGACGTTGGCAACTTCTTCAGCCCGCGCCAGGCGGCCCAGCGGCACCTGGTCTTTCATGTGTTGCAGCACCTTGTCGGGGATGGTGGCCAGGATCGGTGTGTCCACGAAACCCGGCGCCACGGCATTGACGCGGATGCCCTTGGGGCCCAGTTCGCGGCTCCAGGTCTTGGTGAAGCCGATGACGCCGAACTTGCTGGCCGCGTAGTTGGTCTGGCCGAAGTTGCCGTAGATGCCCACCACACTGCTGGCGTTGAGGATGACGCCGCTGCGCTGCTGCACCATCGCGTCGGCCACCGCCTGCGCGCAATGAAAAACGCCGCGCAGGTTGACGTCGATGACGGCGTCAAACTGCGCCAGCGTCATTTTCTGCAGCCGTGCGTCCTGGGTGATGCCGGCGTTGTTGACCAGCACATCGATGCGGCCGTGCTGCGCCAGCACCGCGGCCACCATGGCATCGAGCTGGCTGCGGTCGGTGACGTCGACGGCGAAGGTGGATGCGGCGCCTTCGACGGGGCCGATGCGCCGGTCGCAGGCGATGACGGTGGCGCCTTCGTCGGCAAACTTTTTTACCGTGGCCGCGCCGATGCCCTGGGCGGCACCGGTGACGATGCAGATCTTGTGGTTCAGTCGCATAGCTTCAGAAATCTCAGCAGGTGGGGAAGGTGGTCTTCGAAGTCGGACAGCGCATGGTCGCTGCCTTCGATCAGATGCATCGGGCTGCCGGCGTAGCGTGTGCTCATCTCTTGCCAGCTCAGCACTTCGTCGCCCTTGGCGATGAAGGGCAGGTAGCGTTCGCGGCCGGTGATGGCAGGCGGCTGCAGCGCCCGCAGTTCGTCCACATGCTCAGCGCTGAAGAAAAAGTGTTCTTGGGGTGCGTGGAACGCGGTCTGCTCGCCGATGTGGGCAACCAGGTCACGCGCCGGCTCCACCGCCGGATTCATCAGCACCACAGGCCAGTGTTCGCGGCCCGGCGCTTCAGCCACCACGGTGGCGTAGAAGCCGCCCAAAGAACTGCCCAGCACCGCCGAGCCGTGCGCCGGCCAGCCCGCGATGCCTTGTTGCAGCAGGGCCATCGCTGCCCAGGGCGACGGCGGCAGCTGCGGGCACCACCAGGTCAGCTCGGGCCTATTCGCCTGCAGCCAGTGGTGCAGGCGCTGCGCCTTGAAGGACAGGGGCGACGAGCGAAAGCCGTGCAGGTACAGCAGGTGTGTGATGGCTTCGCTCAAGGGGTCACACGCCCTGTTTGATCAAGGGTGCTTTGAGCGCTTCGTTCAGCGTCGCCAGGCTGTCTTCCAGGTGCGCACGCGCCAAGCCAGAGCGCCGCCCGGCGGCCACCGCGCCGCTCAAACGTTTTTGCAACTGCAGCGCGGCCTGCCGGTGCACGGCCCGCACATCGGCCGCTGCTGCCGAGCCCGGCCGCAGCAGGCCGCTGGCCAGGCGGCGCAGGTGTTCACGTTGCAGGTTGCGGCGCAGGCTGTCGATGTCGCCCTTGCCTGCAGCGCCAGGCGAGAGTTCCGACCACACGGCGGTGCTCAGGCGTTCTTGCACCTCGGCATAGCTGAGCAGTTGGCGCGGGTCGGCGACCTTGCTTTCTGCGTCGGCCAGGCGGCCGGCCAGGCCGTCGGACATCAGTTGGTCCAGCGCGCCGCGCTGCAGGCCCAGCACGGCGCCGGGCAGGCTGAAGTCGACACCCGCACCGCGGTTGGGGCCGGAGCGTTCTTGCTGGTCGACGCCCAGGCGGCTCATGACCTGCGGGTCGAACTTGAAGCTGGCGCTGGTGAAGAGTTCGGCCACCACCAGCTCCAGTGCAGCACGTTGACGGGCTGCCGGCACCGGCACCAGCAACGGCTTGTTGGCGCCGGCCAGCGCCCGTTCGGTGTAGGTGCCGCCCACGTACTTGGTGGCCAGCGGCAGCGATACACCCAGCGTGCCCAGCACGCGGTTGACGGCACGGCGGTAGATCGACAGGTCTTCGTCTGCGGCCAGCTGGCGTGAGGTGGTCAGCTGGTACAGCTCGCGCGCCAGCGTGATCTGCCGTTGTGCAAAGGCCAGTGGGTCGTCGCCCATGTCGCGGTGGTTGACCAGCGGGTCGTTGTTGCCCAGGTCTTCGTCGGTGCCGTAAGCCAGAGCGGGCTCACGTTCAGCGCGCGCGGCCAGGGCTTGCAGGCCCTTCTTTTCGGCCTCGGCGCTGGCGTACTCGCGGTAGCCGTACTCGATGGCCCAGAGGTCGTAGGCACCCAGTGTGCTCGCGTTGAAGGGCGTGACCGGCTCGCCCTTGAGTGGCAGGTTCTGGCCGTTGTAGTCCATGATCGAGCTGGAGATCGGGTTGCTGGCGGTGAAGGCAGGGTCCCGCAGTTGCGCGGCGGTGACCGCGGTGGAGGCGCGGAAGTTGTGGCGCAAGCCCAGCGTGTGGCCGATCTCGTGCATCGTCACGTTCTTCAGCGCGTCAACGATGCAGCGCTCGGCTTGCGGGCTGCCGGGGTCGAGCAGGCCACGTTCTGCCAGCAGTTCCATGGCGAACTGGGCCTGGTCAAAAGCCTCTTCGGCGTAGTTGCATTGCAGCAGGCGTTGCGCAAACGCGCTGGGCTGCTGGCCATCGGTCGATGCGCTGACCGTGTCGGCCCAGCGCGGCACCACTTCGGCGGCGCGGGCGCGGAACACCCGCACCCGGTTTTCGTCAATGATGGCCGCGCCGCGCAGGATTTCGCCGGTGCGTGGGTCGGACTGGCTGGGGCCCACGGCCATGGAGCCCGGCCCGTTTTGCGCAAACCAGCGCACGGCCAGGATGCGCGTGCCTTCCAGCGTCGTCCAGTCGGCGTCCTTGGCCTGTTGCTCGACGGTCACGGCATTGCTGAAGCCGGCGCGTTCGAAGGCCTTGTTCCATTCCAGCGCGGCTTCGCGCAAAGGCGCGCGCCACTTTTCCGGGATGTTGCGGTCGAGCACGATGCGGATCGGCTCTTTGGGGTCGGACAGGGCCGCAGCCGGGTCTTTTTTCTCCAGCCGCCAGCGTTCGATGAGGTGCGTGCGCCGGCCTTCCTGGGTGTCGTCGCCGAAGTTCAGAAAGGACTGCGTGAAGTAGCCCACTCTCGGGTCGGCCCTGCGTGTGGCCATGGGCTGCGCAGGCACCGGCACCAGGTTGAAGGTGAGGCTCAGGAACAGGCTGCGACCGTCGGGCAAGGAAGACGGCGGGTTGGGCAGGGCCGCCGGGTTGGGCGGCGGCGCGCCAGGCGCCAACACGGGCGCTGCGGGCAACTTGGGCACGGCGTAGTGCTGACGCACGGTGAGGAACATGCCGCCGGGCTGGGCACGTGCACGTTCGATGCTGGAATTGGCACGGTCCAGGCCGTAGGGCATGCGGGTGCTCGATTCCAGCGCGGTCTGCAGGCCGACCAGGTCGCCGCCGAACAGTGTGGACACATCCACCAGCAGCGCCTGGTTCTGCAGGTGCGGCGCCGCGGCCAAAGAAGCCACGCCCAGCAGGCTGTCGGAATAACTTTCTGCCACCGCCTGCGCCAGCGGCGTGCCAGCCGGCGCACGTGCATGCATGTTGCGGGCGACCAACTGCACCGCGTTGCCCACGCGGCGCAACACCACCACGTGTTCGCGGCCCATCAGGCCTGGGAAAAAGCCCCGCTCGCCCAGGCCGCCGGCAATCGAGGCGCCAAAGAACATGGGCTGGTCCAGGCGGTTGGCGGGGATCTCCAGCCAGGTCTTGTCGTCGCGAGTCCACAGTGGCAGATAGCCGTCGGCCCGCTTGGCGCCGCGTGTCACTTCGGCAAAGGGCGGCGGCTGGCCCGCCACAGGTGGCCGCACAGGCGCACCCGTGGGCGTGGTGGCCGGCGTGGGTGCAGACGCGCCCAGCGCGGGCAGCAGTGCGGCTGCAGGCGTGACCTGGGCCGTGGCGGCGGCAGCGGAAGGAGGGGCCGATGCTGTAGTGGCGCAACCGGCCAGCAGCAGGGCAGCGGCGGCTGCAGCCAGGCTGGCGGGGCATTGCGACTGGGCGCTCGAAAGGCGGGACTTCATGGACGGTGACGGCCTCAATTGGGGGTGGCTTGCGCGGCAACAAGTCCGCGAGATTTTCAAGGGCGCGAGGGCAGCGGCGTTGCGGCCGGCTGCCATCCGGGCATGCGACGGGTGCGTCGGATGGGGGTGCGAACGGTGGTGAGAAAGGCGGTTCGAACGGCGATGCGAACGGCGATGCGAACGGCGATGCGAACGACGGCCCGAACGACGGCCCGAACGGCGATGATTCAGACCGCCAGTGCAGCCAGCAGCTTATCGTGGATGCCGCCAAAGCCGCCGTTGCTCATGCACAGCACGATGTCGCCCGGACGTGCATCTCGCACGATCAGCGCCACCAGCGCGTCCACGTTGTCGGCCACCATGGCCGTGGCGCCCATCGGCGCCAGGGCTTCGCTGGCGCTCCAGCCGTAGTCGCCTTGCAGGCAATAGCTGAGGTCGGCTTCTTCCAGACACCAGGGCAACTGCGCTTTCATGGTGCCCAGCTTCATGGTGTTGGAGCGCGGCTCGAAGGCGGCCAGGATGCGGGCGTTCAGACCCACCTTGCGGCGCAGGCCGTCGAGCGTGGTGCGCATGGCGGTGGGATGGTGGGCGAAGTCGTCGTAGACGCTCACGCCGGCGGCCTGGCCGCGCAGTTCAAGCCGGCGCCGCACGTTCTGGAAGGTGGCCAGGGCGGCGCAGGCGACGTCGGGCGTCACGCCCACGTGTTCAGCGGCGCCAACCGCGGCCAAGGCGTTCATCTGGTTGTGTTCGCCCATCAGGCCCCAATGCACGTGGCCCAGCTTCAGGCTGCCGCGCAGCACATCGAAAGACTGCGGGTCGCCGCGGGCACACAGGCCGCCGGGTTCTTCGCGTTTGGTGCCGAAGCGCTGCACCTCGCTCCAGCAGCCGCGGGCCAGCACCCGCTGCAGCGCTTCATCGCGGGCGTTGACGATGAGCCGGCCGCTGGAAGGCACCGTGCGCACCAGGTGATGGAACTGGGTTTCGATGGCCGCCAGGTCGGGAAAGATGTCGGCGTGCTCGTGCTCCAGGTTGTTGAGCACGGCCGTGCGCGGCCGGTAGTGCACAAACTTGCTGCGCTTGTCGAAGAGTGCGGTGTCGTATTCGTCGGCTTCGATGACAAAGGGGCAGCCCACGCTGCCCGCAGTGGCGGCACCGGAATGCCCCAAGCGTGCCGAGACGCCGAAGTTCATCGGCACCCCGCCCACCAGAAAGCCCGGCTGCAGCCCGGCCTGGTCCAGCATCCAGGTCAGCATGGCTGTGGTGGTGGTCTTGCCGTGGGTGCCGGCCACCGCCAGCACGTGGCGGCCCTGCAGCACGTGTTCGGCCAGCCACTGCGGTCCGCTGGTGTAGGCCGCACCCGCGTCCAGGATGGCTTCCATCAAGGGGTTGCCGCGCTTCACGACGTTGCCGATGACGAAGGTGTCGGGCTTGAGCCCCAGCTGATCGGCGTCGAAGCCTTCGATGAGATCGATGCCCAGCGCCCTCAGCTGCTCGCTCATGGGCGGGTAGACACCGGTATCGCAGCCGGTGACGCGGTGTCCGGCCTCGCGCGCCAAAGCGGCCAGGCCACCCATGAAGGTGCCGCAGATGCCGAGGATGTGGATGTGCATGCGCAGGCATTCTAGGAGCCGGCCCCGGCGGCGCGGGGCCAGTGGGCGTGCGTTACGCATCTGCTAGCGTGAGGCCATGGAAACCTCGGCCCTAGGGGCTTTCACGGGTTTTGTCGCCATCCCGTGGATCGCTTCGCACCCGATCGCCTACCCGGCACTGGAGGTGGTGCACATCACCGGCATCGCGCTGCTGCTGGGCAGTCTGCTGGTGCTGGAACTGCGTGTCTGGGGCCTCGGTGCGGCGCTGCCGGTGCGGCCCCTGGCCCGCCTGGCGCTGGGCGTCACGGCCACGGGTTTTGGCCTGGTGCTGCTCAGCGGCCTTCTGATGTTTGCCGCCAACCCGGCCGAGATGCTGTCCAACCGGGCCTTTTTGCTGAAGCTGGCCTTGGTGCAGCTGGCCGGGCTGAACGCGGCCTGGTTCCATGGACGGGACAGCCTGGCGCGTTGTGACGGCATGGCGCGGTTGCAGACCGTGTTGTCGACGGGGCTTTGGCTGGCGGCCATCATCTGCGGCCGCTGGATCGCCTACCTGTGACCCGGCATCCAACCTCCGACCAAGGACACCGCCATGCGAAGACGCACCCTGATCGCCCTTCCCTTGACGCTTCCTTTCACGCTTGCGCTGCCCGCCTGGGCGCACCACGGCTGGAGCAGCTTTGACCAGAACCGCCCGATCTACCTGGAAGGCAAGGCCGCGCAGGTGGCCTGGCGCAACCCGCATGCCGAGATGCAGCTGGACCTGCCGGCTGAAGGGCTGAAACTGCCCGCGGACTTGGCCACGCGCAGTTTGCCGGCACAAAGCGCGCCGGTGGACGGCCCGGCGCTGCTGAAGGCGGCGCAGTTGCCCACGCGCAAGGACCGGCGCTGGGAGATCGAACTGGCGCCGCTGTCGCGCATGAACGCCTGGTCGGTGCCCGAGATCAAGGTGGGCGATACGGTGGCCATGCTGGGCTTCACCTTCACGGGTGAAAAGGGCGATGCCATCCTGCGTGTGGAGTACCTGTTCCTGGGCAGCAAGACCTACGCACTTCGTTCATCACCGGCTTGATCGGGCCGGCCGGTGGTCTCAGGCCAACCACCACCACAGCAGCAACAGGGCCAGGCCCAGGAGCCCACCGCCCCAGCGTTGCGGGCCTCCGGGCCAGGGCCAGATGGGCCACGGGTCGCGTCCTTCAATCGGCACCCGGCCCATGCGCTGGTCGGCCTCGGCCTGCATTGACGCGGCTCCTTCGCGCTGGCGCTTCATGGCCGGCTCTTGTGCGGCCAGACGCCGTTGCACCACGTGCGGCGCGGGTTTGTCGGCATGGGCTTTCAATGCCGGGCCCAGCGCGCTGACCTGGCGATGGGCTTCGGCCAGGCCTGGCGCGGCCAGCGTGGCGGCGCACTGCACACATTGCCAGCCGCCGTCGGCGGGCTGCGCAGCGCCGCAGGCCATGCACTGCAAGGTCGTGCGGGCCGCCGCCGTGTGGTGCACGGCATGCGTGGCGATGGCCGATTCCGGGTCCAGCGCATGCGCCAGGCGCGCCACGTCCACCAGCGCGCGCACCGAACCGCACCAGCTGCAGTCCACGTCAGCCACCGCCAGCGCGCCGCCGCAGTTGATGCAGTGCGGCTGGGCGCCACCCTGGTGGGCGCGTGCGCGGTCGGGCATGGACATCGGCCGCAGCAGGCCCTTTTCGTTCAGGAACTGGCCGAAGGTCTGCCAGGTGCCATGGCCGGCCGCACATTCGAGCTGCTGCGATTGGCCCCAGCGGGTTCGGTTGTGCACTGTGTTCAGCCTGCCGCGGCAGTGCGGGCAGTGCATGTCGGGGCGGGCTGCGGTGTGGGCCAGGGCTTGCGCCTGCGCCATGTGGCCGATCAAATCCAGCAGGCCGGGGCCGGCCAGTCGGGCTGACTCGATGGGGTCGAACCAGACCAGGTGGCAGGGCGCGCAAAGGTCGATCTCGACCTGGCGGTCGTAGTGGCCCCGCAGTTGCAGCGCCGCCATCGGCTGGCCGCAGTTGCCGCAGGCCAGCGTGGCCGACTGCTTGCTTGCGCCGGCCATGCGCTGATCCCTGAACAGGTCAGGCGCGCAGGGCGGCCGCTGCAGCCTGCACCGTGGCGGCGATGTCGTCGGCGCTGTGCGACGCGCTGACGAAGCCCGCTTCGTACAAGGCCGGGGCCAGGTAGACACCGCGGTCGAGCATGCCGTGGAAGAAGCGGTTGAAGCGATCCTTGTCGGTGGCCATCACCTCGCCGTAGTTCTGCGGCAGCGGGCTCGTGGATGACGCGGCAAAGAAAAAGCCGAACATGCCGCCCTGGCTGTCGCCGACCAGTGGCACGCCCGCGTCGCGCGCTGCGCCTTCCAGGCCCTTCACCAGCGACTGCGTCTTGGCCGACAGCGTTTCGAAGAAGCCCGGCTTGCTGATTTCCTGCAGCGTGGCCAGGCCGCAGGCCGTGGCCACCGGGTTGCCGCTCAGCGTGCCGGCCTGGTACACCGGGCCCAGGGGCGCCAATTGGCTCATGACGTCCTTCGTTCCGCCAAAGGCCGCCAGCGGCATGCCGCCGCCGATGACCTTGCCGAACACGCTCATGTCGGGCTTGAAGCCGGGGATCAGTTGCGCGTAGACACTTTGCGCCCCACCCAGGGCGACGCGGAAGCCCGACATCACCTCGTCGAACACCAGCATCGTGCCGTGCTTCGTGCACAGCTCGCGCAGCTTCGTCATGAAGGGCACCGACGCGCGCACGAAGTTCATGTTGCCGGCGATGGGCTCGATCATCACGCAGGCGATTTCGTCGCCCTGCGCGGCAAAGGTCTCTTCGATCTGCGCCAGGTTGTTGTATTCCAGCACCAGCGTGTGCTTGACCACGTCTTCCGGCACCCCCGCGCTGGTGGGGAAGCCGAAGGTGGCCAGGCCTGACCCGGCCTTGACCAGCAGCGCGTCCGCATGACCGTGGTAACACCCTTCGAACTTGATGATCTTGGTGCGGCCCGTGGCACCACGCGCCAGGCGCAGCGCGCTCATGCCGGCTTCAGTGCCGCTGCTGACCAGCCGCACCTGCTCGACGCTGGGCACCAGCGCGATGATGGCCTCGGCCAGTTCGATCTCGCGTTCAGTCGGCGCACCAAAACTGAAACCGTCCAGGGCTGCCTGCTGCACAGCTTCCAGCACCGCCGGGTGGCCGTGGCCCAGGATCATCGGCCCCCAACTGCCGATGTAATCGATGTAGCGCCGCCCTTCGGCGTCCCACATGTACGGCCCTTCGGCCCGCGCAATGAATCGCGGCGTGCCCCCCACGGCGCGAAACGCCCGCACCGGCGAATTCACACCGCCAGGAATGACGCGCTGCGCACGGGCAAACAGTTCTTCGTTGGTAGCCATGTTGGACTCTTGTGATCAAGTTACCCGCCGCGGAACCGGCTCCGCCGGTCCGCCAGCGGAGCACCCCCCTCGGGGGGCAGCGAGCGCTAGCGAGCTTGGGGGCCTAGTGCACTCTGCGCGGCGCGCCCTTGCCGCCGGGGCCTTCAGGTTCGGGCTCGGGCATACCGCCTTCCCCTTCTTCGCCTTCTTCGGGCGGTGGCAGGGCCCAGAAAAAGCGGTCGGGCACGATGTGGCCCATGCCGGGGCGGAAGCCCGCGTCCAGCGTCTGGTCCAGAAAGCTCAACGCTTCGCCCACGGCGGCCTGCAGTTCACCACCGGCGGCCAGCAGCGAAGCCAGTGCGGCCGCCAGCGTGTCGCCGGCGCCGACAAAACTGGTATCGAAGCGCTCGAACTTTTCGCCCGCGATGGCGCCTTGCGGCGAAGCCAGCACGTTGTCGATGAATTGCTCGGTGCCTTTGCTGGCCAGCATGACGCCGGTCACCAGCACGTAGCGGGTGCCGTGTTCACCAGCTGCCACCGCCAGTTCACGCGCCGAGGGCGGGCGTTCGCTGTCCCATTCGGGCAGCAAAAAGTCCTGCAAGGTTTTGTGACTGCCCACCAGCACCTCGGTGGCCGGCAGGATGAGCTCGCGGAAGGCGTCCAGGTAGGGCTGCGACTGGTCTTCTTCCAGCCACGACAGGTTGGGCAGGTAGCTGACGAGCGGGATGTCGGTGTAGTCGCTCAGCACTTCGGCCACGGCCGCCACGTTGTCGGCACTGCCCAGGAAGCCCACCTTCCAGCCCGCGATGGTGATGTCTTCCAGGATGGTGCGCGCCTGCTCGGCCACCACGTCGGCGTCGATCTCGTGCTGATCAAAGATGTCGGCCGTGTCGCGCATGACGATTGCCGTGACGATGGGCAGCGCATGCGCGCCCATGGCCGCGATGGTGGCGATGTCACCGCCCAGGCCGCCGGCGCCGCTGGGGTCGCTGGCGTTGAAACACATCACGCAAGCGGGTGGCGGGGGTTCAAG
>ENA-ORBV01001649-ORBV01001649.1-microbial-mat-metagenome-genome-assembly--contig:-NODE-1649-length-48872-cov-18.664843_pt1 | contig 48872 bp, 39 predicted proteins | sample MGYA00237777_ERZ505514 | MGnify/ENA primary metagenome ERZ505514 (study PRJEB26160, sample SAMN06269048) | microbial mat metagenome | isolation source: Oligotrophic lake microbial mat | place... | reverse complement strand
CTATCGCGCGCCGGCCTCGGGCGGAGACGCGACGATGATGGGAAAGCTGGCCGATGGCGAGGGTGGTCGGCAATTCCCGGCGTTTCTCCCGGACGGGCGGCATTTCCTCTACTCCGGCGGATCGAAAGACAAGGGCGGCGTCTATGTCGGGTCGCTCGACGATGACACGGCTACGCGGGTGCTGCCGGCCGAAACCGGCGCGTTGTACGACACGGGGAGCGGCCGGTTGCTGTTCGTGCGAAACGGCACCCTGCTCGCGCAGGCCTTCGACCTGAAGACCTTGACCGTCTCGGGTGACACGGTGACCGTCGCCGAGCACGTGGAATCCGCCGTCGTCCCTGGCCTCATTGCGTTTTCTGTGTCCGACACCGGCGCGCTGGCGTATGGCATCGGCGACTCCGCAGAAAGCGGTTTCCAGTTGACCTGGGTGGATCGCGCCGGCAAGACTGTCGGCACCGTGGGGCCGGAGGGCCAGTATCGCGGCGTGAGTATTTCGCCGGATGGCCGGCAGGTCGCGGTGCATCGACACGACGGCGAGGGCGGCGATATCTGGCTGATCGACATCGCGCGCGGCACGCCGTCCAGATTGACATTCGATATCACACAGGAAAATGCCACGCCGGTCTGGTCACCAGACGGAAACCGTGTTGCGTATTCATCGAACCACGACGGCAAGCCGGGCATTTGGGTCAAGGCCGTGAACAACAGCGGCGCGGAGGAACGGCTGTTTGAGCCTACCGGCACTCGCTGGGCAACCGTACTCGACTGGAGCCCTGACGAGCGCTTCATTCTTTTCGGCCAAGCCGGATTGAAGACGCGCAGCGATGTCTGGCAACTGGCGCTGTCCGGGAGCCGCCAGGCACAGCCGCGGCTGCAGTCCTCGTTCGCGGAGGGCCACGCCCAGTTCTCACCCGATGGCCGATGGCTGGCGTACAACTCCAGCGAGTCGGGGGCGGCTGAAGTGCTCGTGCAATCGACCTCGCCCGGCGGTGGCAAGTGGGTCGTGTCGAGCGGTGGCGGCAATGCGCCGAGGTGGCGCGGCGACAGCGGCGAATTGTTTTACATCGGGAACGGCAAGATGTGGGCGATCTCCCTTGCGACCAAGGCCCGCGAACTTGTGCCGACGCTGCCGAAAGCCCTGTTCGATCAGAGCGGCATCGACAACAACATGGGGCACAACCCGTATTATTCCTACGACGTTGCCCGAGACGGCCAGCGCTTCCTGATGTCGCGTCGTACCGGGGGCGGCGAGGGCGCGCCCGGCAAAGCCACGATCGTGGTCGTGCTCAACTGGATGAACGCGATCAAGCCATGAGCCTCACTCCCGGCGCCCGCCTTCGGTCCCTATGAAATCGTCGCGGCCATCGGCGCGGGCGGCATGGGCGAGGTGTGATGCTGCGGTCAAGGTGCGGCCCGCGGCGTTCGCGCAGGATCACGAACGCGTAACGCGATTCAAGCGGGAGGCGCGGGTCCTCGCGTCGCTGAATCACCCAAACATCGCGGCGATTTATGGTCTCGAGGAATCCGGCGGGCCGGGCATGCCCGACCCCTACGATGCGAATGACGGCGACGCTGCCCCCCCCGCCCATCAACGCGGGCTTGACGATTCGCTCGCTTTGGCTTCAGTCGCGGGGATGATGGGCAGAGTGATGCGCGAAGGATGCAGCGGATCGTGGTAGATGCTGTTCACGGCCACGCGTGAGCGGCGCTGCTCGTTGAGTGGTTCGCCGGTGTTCGGATTCACGTCGAAACGCGGAAAGTTGCTGCTCGAGATATCGACGCGGATGCGATGCCCGCGGCGAAACACCAGCGAAGTCGGATACATCTCGATCGTAAACTCGTAGGGCTTCCCCGGCTCGAGGGGTTTGCTGGTCTTGAGCGAGTCTCGATAGCGCGCGCGAACGATGCTGTCGCCGACGTTCAGGTCGACACCCGCCGGATAGTCGCCATTTGGCGGGTAGACATCGACAAGCTTCGCGGTGAAGTCAGTGTCGGGCCCGTCGGAACTCGCCCAGAGCTTCACGATGAGGCGTCCGGTCACCTCGACGTCCCGGTCGAGGGGCGGCGTCTGGAAGACGACCACGTCGGGACGGGCGGAGAGCGGCAGGGTGTCCGGGCACAGCCAGTTGTCGGTGGTGCAGCGCTGATCCTGGCCGCCTCGAAGCATGAGCACGCCCTCGGATGACACATTGCCGCCGATCGTCGGCACCGGCCGTCGCGGGTCGAAGTCGTAACGGGTGGGCGGCGCCTCGCCCGGCGTCTTGGTGGACAGCGTGCCGTCCGCGTGAAGGAAGTAGTCGGTGTTGACCGCGCGCGAAAGCGGCCATTCGCGTTCGTCGCGCCAGACCCCGCCCACGAACAGGCGGCCCTCCTTCGTCTTGTAGGGCTCCCCGGAGCCCATCACGAAGATGCGAACCGGGGTATCGCCTTCGACCCCGTTGTCCACGCCCTTGAGCCACCGCTCGAACCACCGCAGGCGCTGTTCGTTCATGTTGAGGGCGGCCGTGGGTCCGAACTCCGCGTTGCCGGAAAAGCTCGTGCCCTGTCCACCGTGCGTCCACGGCCCGACGATCAGGCGCTGCTTCTGTTTCTTGACCTTCGAGAGTTCCACGTAGTTGAGATTCGCCACCTGAGCTCCCCAGGAGTCGTACCACCCGGTGAGATGCATGACCGGCACATCCTGATAGCGGGCCACATGATCGATGACACTTGAGCCCATGTCCGCCCAGAACGCGTCGTTGTCGCCGTGCCGCATGGCCTCGATCAGCCACGTTTCGTAGTCCGGGGCGAACTTCAAGGGTGTGGTCCCCGGGCGAAGGGGCAGCGCCTTCACGAACTCGCGCACCCGGTCCCCCATCGCGGTGAGCGCAGGCCCGGCCGAAGGATCCTTCGCCGCACGGAGGCCAGCAAGCTGTCCATAGATGCCCGGCGAAAGGCCGGCCGGGCCGGCGCTCATTCCGCTCGCGTTCCCGAGGGTCAGGATCCAGTTCAACCACCGGAGTTCAAACGCGCCATTGTGGCGGACGCCGAAATAGCCGGGATCGCTCATCGCATCGACCGGCACCAGCGCCGCGAGAGCCGGGGCGTTGGTGATTCCGACCGCGTGCTGGGTGGCGCCCGCGTACGACGTGCCGACCATGCCCACTTTGCCGCTCGACCACGGCTGCTCGGCGATCCACTTCAGGAGGTCCGCGCCATCTTGACCATCGTCCGTGATGGGGCGCCACCGGCCTTCTGACCGATAGCGACCACGGACGTCCTGCAAAACGAGGGCGTAACCGCGCGGCACGAAGAAATTCACCAGCGCCTCCGGCCCCCGATCCTTGTTATAGGGCGTACGCTCGACGATCGCGGGCACGCGAGTCGCGACGACGCCATTCCGCGCCGGAAGGTAGATGTCGGTGGCGAGACGGACGCCATCGCGCGCCGCCACCATGACGTGACGATGGATCAGGATGTCGAACGGAGCCAAGGCCTCCGGCCTAGCCTGAGCCCGCGTCACCTGCGCCGAATTGATGGCGACGAGCCCCGCTGTGACAAAACCCGACACCATGACCCGCCGCATGAAGGATTTCATTGGCGCAGTGTACGCCCGTCGCGAACGGGTGAAAGCGCCCTTGGGCGGAGTCGGTCACTCTGGCCGACGGTGTGTTCGTTGACCCAACCAACATCCGGCGGGCCGGGCATGCCCGGCCCCTACGGTTCAGGCGGGGGCATAGGGTGAGGCATTTCGACGGCACCCTGGTCAGGGCCGGCGCGCCGGCGTAATCATCGGGGGGACCGGCTTCGCTGGTCCTCGTCGTCCGGTTCTACGTGTATCACGACGTCCGTGAGTCCCACGTACTGATCGCACAGCCAGGCTTCGAGATCGCGCGCGATCGCATGCCCCTTCTCAACGGTGATCACGGGATCCACGAGGATGCTCATGTCCATGTGGATGATGGCGCCCGTCCCTCGGGAACGAATGTTGTGGCAGCCCTGCACGCCTTTGAAGGCTCTGACCTTCTTCATGACGTCGCTGGCGTCCAGTCTCTGCTGGTCCGAGAAGGTTGTGTGCGCACCCTTGAAGACCTCGAAGGCCGCCCAGAGGATGGCGAAGGCCACGAACAGGCCGATGATCGGGTCGGCGATGGGAACTCCGTACTTCACCAGGATCAGGGAGACGAGCACGCCCACGGTCACCCACACGTCCGACAGCGTGTGCTTCGCGTCGGCCTGCAGCACATCGCTGCCCAGTTCCTTCCCGCGGCGGGTTTCGAACCACACCACGAAGAGGTTGACCGCGAGCGTGATGATCATGACCGCGAAGGACGTCGTCGTGACCTCGACCTTCGGATGGACGCCGCTCTGGGCGAAAGCCATGAGTGCCGTCACCGAGCCGCTCACGACCTTCCACGCCGCAAAGCACAGCATGAGCCCGATGGCCGCGCTCGCGAACGACTCGTACTTGTGGTGCCCGTAGGGATGGTCCTCGTCGGGGGGCTTCTTCGCCGCGTGCATGGCGATGAGGGCCACGATGTTCCCCGCGCCATCGGTGAAAGAGTGGATTCCGTCCGCGAGCATGGCCGTGGACCCGCTGATGATTCCCCATGCGGCTTTGGCCGAGGCCACGAGCACGTTAAGGAACAGGATCTGCCAGAGCACCCGGCTGATTCCCGTCGCGCGCGTCTCCATGTGCTCACCTCCCAAGAAACCCAAGCCACAAGGCCTCATTTCACGCGTTCTTCGGCCGGTCCCTTGGCCCAGGGCCAGGCTGCGCGCTCGACCGGATCCCCTGCGTCGGACTCAGGGACCGTTGGTTCTTCCACAAAATCACGGCCGCAGGCGGTCGCGACGCTCGATGACGCCGAAGGACCACCGATCCAAGCGCCCGACGCTCCGAAGGATAGCGCGAGCACGCCGAAGCCGTTGGTGGTGGTTCCGAAGTGGATGGAAACCCTCAAGGGTGACCTTGAAAGAGTTTGCGCTTGACATTTAGTTAGATATTTGGCTAAATATCGACATGAATGCGGTGTTCAAAGCGTTGGCGGATCCGACTCGGCGTCGCATCCTCCAGCTTCTCCAGCGCAGGCCCATGACGGCGGGCGAACTCGCCGATCCGTTCGCCGTCTCGAAGCCCACGATGTCCGCGCATTTCTCGGTGCTCCTGAACGCGGATCTGATTCAGGCCGAGAAGATCGGCCGCACCATCACGTACCGGCTGAAGATGTCGGTCCTTGAGGAGGCGCTGCTCGGATTCGCACATGCGGTCGGCGTCAACGTGACGCACAATCGAAGAACTCCAGTTTTGGCGCGGGTGAAAGCAAAGGGACTATGAAGACAGATCAGATACGGGACGCGCAAGGCGAGATCGGACGCGGTTTGATCATCGGAGGGGTGTTTCTGACCGCAGTGAAGATGCTGAGCGCACTGTCCCCGGAATACCTCGACGCCGAACTCGCGCGTCGGCTGCAAGGCGCCGTCGCGGGCATGGTTTCCTTCATCTACGCAAACGCCGTCCCAAAATCTCCTCTTCCCCTGTCGCGAGGAGCCTGCGATCCGAAAGCGGACCAGGCTCGTCGCCGCTTCGTGGGCTGGTGCCTCACTCTTGGCAGCCTCGGCTACATGATGGCCTGGCTGTTCGCACCGATCGAAAGCGCAGGTGGACTCGCCATGTGCTTTCTTGGGACATCACTGCTCACCGCGATGGCCGGCGTCATCGGCATCATTCGTCTCGATTCTCAACGCTAGCGGGTGTGGATCTGGCCCGGAAGGGTGCCTGCGTAGCTTCAGCAGAGTTCCAGGGGCCGTCCCTCAGAAGCGCCCGTGACCCATCCGTTCGGAGATTCGCCCCGCCGCCTTCTTCACCGCTTCGCCCAGGCTCGCCATGTGCGCTCCGCGGATCCGTAAAGACGAGCCGGAGAGGTTGATCGCCGCCACCGGCGCACCGGACCGGTCGAGAATGGCCGCGCCCGCCGAACTCAGGCCGATCGAGAGCTCCTCCTCCGACGTCACATAGCCGCGCTTGCGCGCCCGGCGCAGGTCCTCGATCAACGCGGACACGGTCGCAGGCGTGTGGGGGGTAAGCCGCGTCAACGGTTTGTCCCCCATGATCCGACGGACCGCGGCGTCGTCCATGGCTGCCAGCATGGCCTTGCCGAGCGAGGTGGTGTGGGCGGGAAACAGGCGTCCGGGAAGCGAAGGGACAGAAACGGAATTGGACCCGTCCACTCTTTCGAGAATGACGACCTGATCCCGGTCGAGCACGGCCAGGTGCGCCCGCTCGCCCGTCCGGGCCGCGAGGTCGACGAGGGTCGGGCGGGCGATCACACTGACGTCGAGCCGGCCCACCGCGTGCTCGCCCAGACGCACGAGCTGGAGCCCGAGGTGGTATCGCCCCGTTGCGGGATCCTGTTCGACCATCTCGTTGTACTGCATGGCCATCAGGATGCGATGGGCGGTCGCCTTGTGGAGGCCGGTCTGAGCCGCCACCTCCCGGACATGGAGTTCCGGATAAGCGGGCGAGAAGCACCTCAGGATGTTTGCGGCCCGGTCGATCGCCTGGATCCGGTAGCGATCCGCCGCGGCCCGAGGCGACGGCACCGGGGTCACGGGGGGGGTGCGTTTCTTGCTGGCCATGGTCTTATCATACGAGACGTCGTCTCCTTCTTTTGGAGCGCGCGCCGCTACACTCCCGCCTGTCGCCATGACCCTGGATCCCGAGACGTTTGCCGCCCTCCGTAATCAGGTGCGGCGCTTTGTCGCCGAGCGGCTCGTGCCCAACGAAGACCGGGTCGAACAAGAGGACGCGGTGCCTGCCGAACTGGTCGCGGAGATGAAGGACCTGGGGCTGTTTGGAATGTCGATCCCCGAGGAGTACGGCGGTCTGGGACTGTCGATGGTGGAGGAGATCGAAGTCTGCTTCGAGTTCGGGCAGACCGCGGCCGCATTCCGATCCGTGTTCGGCACCAACGTGGGCATCGGTTCCCAGGGCATTCTCATCGACGGCACCGAAGAGCAGCGGCGCACGTGGCTGCCCCGCATCGCAAGCGGAGAGGCCATCTTCTCGTTCGCTCTCACTGAGCCGGATGCGGGCTCGGATGCCGCGTCGCTTCAGACCAGCGCGGTCCTCGATGGCGACGCCTACGTTCTGAACGGCGTCAAGCGCTACATCACCAACGCTCCGCGGGCGCATGGCTTCACGGTGATGGCGCGAACCGATCCGGGAACGCCGGGTGCTGCGGGCATCTCAGCCTTCATCGTGCCGCGGGATACGCCGGGCGTCTCTGTCGGCCCTCCCGACCGGAAGATGGGCCAGCGGGGCACCAAGACCTGCGATGTGATCTTCGACCACGCGCGGGTGCCTGCAAGCAATCTGATCGGCGGACAGCCTGGAATCGGTTTCAAGACGGCCATGCGCGTCCTGGATCGGGGCAGGATCCACATCGCCGCGCTGGCCGCGGGAACCGCCCGCCGTCTCCTGCGGGACGCCCTCGACTACGCCGCCACGCGCCGCCAGTTCGGCCAGCCCATCCTCGACTTCCAGCTCATCCAGGCCATGCTCGCCGACATGCAGGCGGAGCTGCTCGCGGCCGAAGCCATGGTGCGCGATGCCGCGCGCCGGTACGACGCCTCGCGAAGAAAGCCCGATCCTCACCTGCCCATGGTGGCCGCCGCCTGCAAGTACTTCGCGACCGAGATGGTCGGCCGCGCCGCGGACCGCGCGGTGCAGATCCACGGCGGGGCCGGGTACATGAGCGAGTACAAGGTCGAGCGGTTCTATCGCGACGTCCGGCTTCTTCGTCTCTACGAGGGCACGTCCCAGATCCTTCAAATCGTGGTCGGCAGGGGGCTCAAGACCCACGGCCCCGTCCCCGCCCCATGAACAAACCCATGCGCAAGGAGGCCCCGATGGCCATCGATGTCCGAGGTCCGCTCGGCAAGGGAGCGCGAGCGCGCACTCTCCTGCTGCTCTTCTTGAGCGTCGCTCCCGTCGGCCGGGCCGGGGCACAGCCACGCCCGCCTTCCCCGGCCGAGAACTTCCGGCAGCTCGGCGAGATCCTTCCACCGCCGAGCGGCTCCCGCACCGCTTCCGGGAGTCCGGGGCGCAGCTACTGGCAGCAGCGCGCCGACTATGTCATCGATGTCGAACTGGATGAGGCGAAGCGTCGGATCGCCGGCCGTGAAACCGTGACGTATCGGAACAATTCGCCCGAAAGTCTCCGCTACATCTGGTTGAACCTCGACCAGAACCTCTTCCGGAAGGACTCGGACGCGAACCTGAGTCAGACCGCTCCAAGGCTTCCCCTTCCTCCCCCTCCGCCTTCAGGGGCGCCGATCCCGGGGGCGACGAGGGCCCTCCCCCGCCTTTCGTATGACGCCCTCGACACCCTGATCGAGTCCCAGAGCTTCGACGGTGGGTTCAACATCAAGGCGGTGACGGACGCCAAGGGCGCGCCGCTCCCCCACGTGATCGTGAAGACGGCGATGCGCATCGATCTTCCCGAGCCTCTGCCCCCTCAGGGCGTGACGGTCTTCAATGTGACCTGGGCCTACAACATCAATGACGGGCTGAAGATCAACGTGCGAACCGGGTATGAGCCCTTCGCGGACGGGAACGACATTTTTGAGATCGCCCAGTGGTTTCCCCGCCTCGCTCCCTACACCGAGCTGAACGGCTGGCAGCAAACCCAGTATCTGGGCGCCGGTGAGTTCTCGGCGGAGTTCGGCGACTATCTCGTTCGCATCACCGCGCCGGACGATCACATCGTCACCGCCTCGGGCGTCCTGCAAAACCCGGAGCAGACCCTGTCCCGGGTTCAGCGTGATCGCCTGGCCCAGGCGCGCACCGCCAGCGGGCCGGTGCTCATCGTGACTCCGGAAGAGGCACGGGCGGCGGAGAAACGGAAGTCGACAAACCGGAAGACCTGGGTCTTCAAGGCCGACAATGTCCGCGACTTCGCGTTCGCCTCGTCGCGGAAGTTCATCTGGGACGCCCAGGGTCACGCCGCGGACAGCATGAACGTCCTCGCCATGTCGTTCTATCCCAATGAGGCGAACCCACTTTGGGGGCAATACTCAACCGCGGCCATCGTCCACACCCTGAAGGTGTACTCGCGGTACTCCTTTCCCTACCCGTATCCGGTCGCGATCTCCGTCAACGGGTCCGAGGACGGCATGGAGTACCCCATGATCTCGTTCACCGGGAAGCGGCCCGATCCGGACGGGACCTATCCCGCTCGCCGCAAGTACAGCATGATCTCCACCGTCATTCATGAGGTCGGGCACAACTACTTTCCGATGGTGGTGAACTCCGACGAGCGCCGGTGGGCCTGGATGGACGAAGGCTTGAATTCGTTCGTTGAATACCTCGCCGAGATGGAGTGGGAGACAGGGTATCCGGCGACCCGGGGGATGCCCTCGAGCATCGCCGCCTACATGGCGGGAGAGGACCAGGACGCGATCATGACCAGCCCCGATCTCTCGAGGTCGGTCGGGGCCACCGCTTACAACAAGCCCGCCACCGGCCTCACCATCCTGCGCGAGACCATTCTGGGCCCCGAGCTCTTCGACCACGCGTTCAGGGAATATGCGCGGCGGTGGAAGTTCAAGCGTCCCGAGCCCGCGGACTTCTTTCGCACGATGGAGGACGCCACGGGCGTCGACCTCGACTGGTTCTGGCGCGGCTGGTTCTATGGCACCGAGCACGTGGATCAGTCCATCGCCTCCGTAAAGCTGTTCGCGATCGATTCCCGGAATCCCGATATCGAGAAAGCCCTCCAGCGCAAGGAGCGGGACGGAAAGCCGCGCTCCCTGCCGGAGCAACGGGATGCCGGCAAGCCGCGGGCGCTGGACAGCCGGTCAGATCTCATGGACTTCTACAACGGTTACGACCCGCTCGACGTCACCGATGCGGATCGCAAGGCCTATGAAGACCTCCTCGCGGGTCTCGGTGCCCGCGAGAAGGAGCTTCTCGGGAACCGCGCCAACTTCTACGTGGTCGGCATCAAGAACCTGGGCGGTCTGGTGATGCCGGTGATCCTGAGGGTCGACTACACCGATGGAACGAGCGAAGACCTCCGCCTTCCCGCCGAAATCTGGCGGCGCAACGCGGTCTCCTTTGAAAAGCTCATCATCACGCCCCGAGAGATTTCCCGCCTGACCCTCGACCCTCACGGTGAATTGCCCGATACGGACCTCTCGAACAGCGTCTGGCCCCCGCAGCCCGCGAAGTCGCGAATCGAGCTCTTCAAGGAGGGAACGCCGAAGAACCCGATGCAGGACGGCGTAAAGAAGCCGGTCACCCTGAAATAGTCAGGGTCGCAAGAGAATCTTGAGCGCGTCCGGCCGAGCCGCCTGCTCGAAAGCAGCAAGGCCTTGGGCCAGCGGTCTCTCGGAATCGATGAGATCGCGCGGGTCGATCGCGTGTTCGTGCAGCATCCGAAGGGCGGGCGCGAACTCCCCGCAACGCGAGCCGACGATGGTGATCTCGTCCACCACGATGGGCGCGGCATCGATCTCGAGGCGGCCCGCATACGTGCTCTTGAGTACGATCACCCCTCGAGGACGCACGGCGTCTGGGGTCGCCGTGCTCTTCTTCAAAGCCTTCAGGCGGCCTGAACGGCCAGGGCGGCCCTAATGACCCTGCCTCACTTCGAGTGGCCGTGGCCCGGGCGCAGACCATCCTTCTCGGCGGCGGCCGCGACGTCCATGATCGCGCGGATCCCCGAAACGGGGCACATCGACGGTGAGTTAGGCGAAGGATTTCATCCGCGGAAAGGTAATCCAGGCACGCTCATCTTCATCGGGCTCTGCCCATAGCCGCAGGCGGCGCGGCGGCGGCTAACCGCCGGAACCGCAGATCCCACACGCGAGCCTGGCTGATGCTCAATTCCGTGACCCCACCCTTCTTGTCGCGGAAGAAGCGCACCTGGCCGATCGACCCCGCGAAGCCGTCCGCGTAGTTGGGGGTCAGAGCGATGATCGCGTCGGGCCGGCGATGGATCACCAGTCGGTCGCCCTCGAGCGCCACGCGCAATGTGACCTCGGCCTCATCGCTCGCGTACTCGCCGGCCAGAGCCGCCATCTCGGTGGCGCCGGGTTTGCCCGCGACCACGCGCTCGAAGCGGACGATCTCCCCCAGAGTGTCGGTGCGGAGGCCGCGGAGCCGGCCGGCGCCATCGCGCTCGACCTGCATCCGGATCGAGCCCGAGCCGACACGGAACAGGCCCTTCGAGAGGGGCGTGATCGGCCCGCCCGGGCTGCGGAGCTGGCCCCCGTCGAGGTCGATCGAAAGGGCCTCGTGCGTGGCGACGTTCCGGTAGAGGCCCGCCGCCTCCGCGAGCGCCGGCGCATCCGCAGCGAAGGGGGGAAGAGTCGTCGGCCTGGGCAGATCGAGAAACATCTCCGCAACCTGACGGCCGAGGGTCCACGCGGGCGCGTCGCTGGCGTTGCACAGCACCGCGACCGAAAGGCCTCGTTGCGTCGGATACTGGGCTAGCCATGCGCGGTAGCCGGCGGTGCCGCCGCTGTGGTTCACCTCGGGCACGCCCTTCCAATCATTGATGTAGAGGCCGGCGGAGTAGTTGATCTCCTCCCCGTTGTTGAACCGGCCGCGGGTGCGCTGGAGGTCCACGAAGGAGCGTCCAAAGACCCTGGGATTCACCGCATTCTCGTTCCAACGAAGGAGGTCACCCACGGTGGTCAGAAGCCCTCCATTCCCGTGGACATTCTCAAAGGGCATGTTCATGGTCACGCCGGTGTCCGCCACGGTATACGCGATGGCGCGATCGCGCACCACTCGCGTGAAGTCGTCCCCCCACGACGTGCGGGTCATGCCGAGGGGAGCAAAGATCGACTCGCGCGAGAAGTCCTGAAAGCTCTTCCCGGAAACTCGGGACACGAGGATGGCGAGCAGATTGAAGCCGGTGTTCGAGTACGAATGGGCGGTGCCCGGTGTGAAGTTCAAGGCCTTCTGGCGGCTCACGATATCCAGGACATGCGCGTGGGTGTAGGCGCGGGACGTGCGCGGCCATCGCGCGACACCCCGAGAGTGCAGCCGGGAAGGTCGGTGGTGTTCCAGCGCGCGAAGAGCCGGTCGATCTCGCGGGAGATCTGCGGCGTCACCGGGTCCGGCGCCTGCGCGGCCACCCGAGCCGGCCCGAGCAAAGTGAAGACGGTAGCGAAGACGAGCAGGATTGCCAGCCGTGTGCCGGCCGTCGGCCAGACAAAAGCGGTGTTCATGGTTTGAGTCCTCGAATGATCTCGATGCCGTGCCCGCGCACCGAGGAGCGGTTCACGATGGGGATCCGGAGGTCTCGACGAGACGCGCGCGCAGATCTTTCTTCGAGACCTTGTTGAGTACGGAGCGCGGGAACTCCTCAAGGAAGAGGACGTGCCGCGGCACCTTGAAGTCGGCTAGCTGCTCGCGACAGGTCGTGACGATCTGCGCGGCGAGCGCCGCACGGTCGGAAACCCCGGGAGCCGGGATCACGAACGCGACAGGAACATCGCCCAGGAGCTCGTGGGGTTTGGCCACCACGGCAACCTCGAACACTCCAGGGATCGGTTGGATCACGCGCTCGATGTCGGCCGCCGCCACATTTTCGGCGCCGACCCGGAGCATGTCCCCGCCCCGCCCTTCGAAGCGGAATCCACCGTCCGCATGCGGAGTCACCATGTCCCCGGTCTTCATCCAGCCGTCTTCAGTGAAGGCGGCCGCGGTGGCTTCCGGGTTGTTGAGGTACTCGTAGAACAGCGATACGCCGGGCACGCCGCGAATCATGAGTCGGCCGGTCTCGCCGAAGTCGACCGGCGTTCCGTCCTCGCGCCACACCGCAACCTCGTATCCCGGCGTCACCCGGCCCATGCCCAGCGGCCGGTTCGGGAGATCCAGTTGCCCGACCGTCGGCAGGCTCACCGTCTCCGTCATCCCGAACCATCCGAGGCCCTGAACACGGAACTGATCGCGCGTGAGCGGCGGATCGGTGGTACCCGAACCCCAGAACTTGAACGAGTGCCGCTCAGGGACCGGATGCATCGCGAGCGTCTTGAGCATGAAGGGTGACGAGGTGGCCCAGGTGCAGCCGTGTTTGAGCGCGCTGGGCCAGAAGCGGCTGGCCGAATACTTCGGCGTCACCACGATGGATCCGCCGGCCCACAGGCTCCCCAGCGACGAATACATCAGGGCGTTGGTGTGACACAGCGGGAAGAAAACGAAACCGATGTCGTCGGGTCCGAGCTTCAGCTCGGTGGCGGTGACCCGCGCGCCCCAAAGAACGTTCGCATGCGTCCACACCACGCCCTTGGGACGCGCGGTCGTGCCCGAGGTGTATTGCACGCTGTTGAAGTGCATCGGATCGTGGGGCTCTGTGGGCAGCCCCACCGGATCGGCCTCCACCTCGCGAAAGGGGACGATTCCAAGCGCCGCGAACGCGGCCGGTGCCTCGCCCTGATCGAGTTCGGTCGCCACGATGAACCGCAGTTTTGGCGCCGACGACGCGACCAGGTCCACGAACGCGGGCTGGGTCAAGGCGGCCACCGCTCCGCAGTGCGCCGCGAAGTATGAAAGCTCCTCTGCCGACGAACGCGGGTTCGTGGTCACCGCCACCGCCCCCAGGCGAGAGCACGCGTGCCACGCGATCAGGAATTCGGCGCAGTTGTTGAGGTGGATGAGGAAGAAGTCGCCCTTGCGTATTCCCCGGGCCTGGAGCCCCGCCGCGCAGCGGTCCACCGCGCGCGCGAGTTCCGCGTACGTGTACCGGCGGCCCTCGCCGGAAGAGGGCTCCCAGACCAGATACGGCCGGTCCGCGTAAATGCGCGCGCGTTCGCGCAGGAGCCAGGGAACGTCGATCCCGATGAAGGGATGGAGGCGCGGAAGTGGGAGGCCGGTGGGAGCGGGCATGATCTCAGGGAGTAAGGGTCGCGAGTCCGTCGGCCAGGGCCAAGGCGCCTTCATGAGTCAGGACGCGAAAGAAGACCTCCGCGGGACCGCCCGCGCCATGCATCAGGGTGATGGAGTGTCCGGGAATTGCCGGAGACTTGAAGCTCGCACGCAGCCTTCGGAGGCGGGTCGGATCGCCGCCAGCGTACCGCCTTACGATCTCGCGTCCCACGATCGCCCACGTCGCGGTGCCGTGAAGGATGATGTCGGGAAGCCCGGCGCGCAGCGCTACCGCACGCTCGCTGTGGATGGGATTCCAGATGTCCGCGCACTCACTGTAGACATGGGCGGCCTCGCGGGCGATGGCGATGGTCTGCGACTCAAGCGGGTCGGCGGCCGTCTCGGGATGGGCCGGGGGTTCGTCGACGCTCCCGCCCGGGCCATCCACCGAAACGCCGCGATAGATCGACGCATGCCAGGAGGTCACGACCGCCGCGCCGTCGCCGGTCGTGGTGGCGAGCCGCGTCCGCACCAGCGCGCCCGCGCGGGTTTGCCGGAGCTCCACGGTACGGCCCCGTGTGGTCAGCTGGTCCCCTGGCCGAATGGGACGATGGAATGTCGAGTCCTGTTCGACGTGCACCGCGCGCCCGCGCTCAAGGTCAGTGAGGCCGAGGCGGGAATCGCGACCGGCGAGAAGGAGGCCCCACTCGAGCCGTGCGCAGAACGCGGGCGGGGCGATCAGAGGCAGCGGTCCGGCGTCGTCGAAGGTGCGGGGCCCAACATCTCCCACCCCCGCGGCAAAGGCCAGGGTCATGCGCGCGGTGACATCCACCGTGCGCGGCTCCAGTTCCTCCCCGAGGGCGCTCGACCGGATCGGCATACGCGGTCAGCAGACCTCGAAGAGTCCGGCCGCACCCATGCCGCCGCCCACGCACATGGTGACCACGACGTAGCGCACCTTTCGGCGCCTACCCTCGATCAGGGCGTGCCCGGCGAGACGTGCACCGCTCATTCCGTAGGGATGGCCGATCGAGATCGCCCCGCCGTTGACATTGAAGCGGTCGGGCGCAATGCCCAGCCGGTCTCGGCAATAAAGGGCTTGCACTGCGAACGCCTCGTTCAACTCGAACAGGCCGATGTCGTCGATCTTGAGGCCGTGACGCGCGAGCAGTCGCGGAACCGCGAACACCGGACCAATGCCCATCTCGTCGGGCTCACAGCCAGCCACGGCGAGGCCGCGGAAGATCCCGAGCGGCTTGATGCCGCGGGACTCCGCGAGCTTCGAGTCCATGACCACGCAGGCCGAGGCGCCGTCCGAAAGCTGGCTGGCGTTGCCCGCGGTGATGAAATATTCGGGGCCGCGCACGGGCACGAGCTTCGCGAGCCCCGCAAGCGTCGTATCAGGACGGTTGCCCTCGTCGCGGGTCAGGGTCACCTCCTGGCGCGAGACCTCCCCGGTGTCCTTGTTGGTGACCTCCTTAATCGTGGCGAGGGGAACGATCTCATCGTCGAAAAAGCCCATCTCCTGTCCCTTTGCGGTGCGTCGCTGGCTCTCGAGCGAGTACTCGTCCTGCGCCGCGCGGGTCACGCCGTAGCGCTTCGCCACGATGTCGGCGGTCTCGATCATGGGCATCCACAACGCGGGCATCCGCGCCATCAGCCACTCCTCCGCATCGTGAACCTTGTTCCGGCTGGGCTGAACCAGGCTGATCGATTCCAGGCCTCCCGCCACCATCACCGGGGCGCCATCGACGATGACGCGCTGGGCCGCGATGGCGATGGCCTGCAGTCCGGAGGAGCAGAAGCGGTTGACGGTCATGCCGCCCACGGTCACCGGAAGCCCGGCGCGCATCGCGCCCATGCGGCCGATGTTCTTGCCCGTAGCCCCTTCAGGCAAGGCGCAGCCCATGACCACATCTTCGATCTCCGCCGGATCCACTCCCGCGCGCGCCACCGCGTGCTTGATGACGTGGCCCGCGAGGGTCGCGCCGTGGGTGATGTTGAAAGCACCGCGGGTCGCCTTTCCGATGGGCGTGCGCGCGGTGGACACAATGACGGCTTCTCTCATTTTTCTTTTTCCTTCCCCTCAGGTTCCGCAGGAGCAGCGAAGCCACGGCCTTCACGAACCAAGTCACGCAGCAGTGTCGAGGGGCGAACGAGCTCGCCCTGCTGCGCGTGGAGACTTTCCACCGTCTCGAGAATCTTCGCGAGGCCGAACTGCTCACCCCAATGCATCGGGCCTCCCCGGTGCCGCGGGAATCCGTAGCCGTAAACCCAGATGACGTCGATGTCGCCGGACCGGGCGGCGAGGTCCTCTTCCAGAATCAGCGCGCCCTCGTTGACCATGGCCCCGAAACAGCGTTCCACGATCTCGGCGTCGCCGATCTCGCGCCGCTTGAAGCCGAGTTCGTCGCTCACCGCGCGAACAATCGCTTCGACCTCGGGATCGGGCATGGGGGTCCGGCTTCCCTTCTCGTACTTGTACCAGCCCGCGCCGGTCTTCTGACCGAAGCGGCCCATCTCGCACAGGCGGTCGGCGATCGGCGAATAGCGCAGGTGCTTCTTCCGGGTTGCGGACTGACGCTTGCGGATGCGCCAGCTGATGTCTAGACCGGCGAGATCGCTGGTCTGGAACGGACCCATGGCCATGCCGAAGTCCCGAAGGACGCGATCGATCTGATGCGGCAGCGCGCCTTCCTCGAGAAGGAAGTCCGCCTGGCGGCGGTAGGCGTAGAGCATGCGATTGCCCACGAAACCGTCGCACACCCCCACCACCACGCCGACCTTGCCGATTCGCTTCACCACGTCGAGGCCGGTGGCCAGAACATCGGGAGCCACGACAGCGGGACGAACCACCTCGACGAGTTTCATGATGTTCGCGGGGCTGAAGAAGTGAAGACCGAGCACACGCGACGGATCGCGGGTGGCCGCCGCGATGACATTCACGTCGAGGCTCGACGTGTTCGTGGCCAGGATGGCGTCGGGACGGCACGCCGCATCGAGCTTCGCAAGGACTTCGTGCTTGACGCCCATCTCCTCGAACGCGGCCTCGATGACGAGGTCGGCCTCGGCGAAGTCCGCATAGTCGACCCCACCGCGCACCGCGGCTATCCGCTCTGCGCGCTCCACCTCGGTGATGCGGCCCTTCATCCGCGCGTCCTCGTAAGTGGCGCGCACCTTCGCAAGGCCGCGATCCACCGCCTCCTGAGTCGCGTCTACCACCACCACGCTGAAGCCCGAGTTCGCGAACGCCATGGCGATTCCGCTGCCCATGGTGCCGAGGCCCACGACGCCTACGCGGCTCACTCGGCGGAGGGCGAGACCGTCCTTCAAGGAAGGGGCTTTCTGTGCCTCGCGCTCGGCGAAGAAGACATGGCGCAACGCCCGCGACTCGGGCGCCTTCACCATGGAAAGGAACACCTCGCGCTCCTGCCGGAGCCCTTCATCGAAGGGCAGCGTCATTCCGCGCTGAACGCAGGCGAGCGCGGCCGGTGGGGCCTCTCGCCCGCGAGCCGTCTTCGCCAGATCGGCGGCGGCGCGTTCGAACACCTCCGCGGGCAGAGCGGTGAGCGGAAGGTCACGGGTTCTGCGCGGGCCCGTCTCCGCCACACGGCCGGCCAGAAGGACGGCACGATCGCGCAGCGCGTAGGCCGGAACCACTTCGTCCAGGAGACCGAGCCGAAGCGCCTCATCCGCAAGAATGAGCCGCCCAGTCAGGATCAGGTCGAGCGCGGGAGCAACACCGACCAGACGCGGGAGGCGCTGCGTTCCCCCCGCACCCGGGACAAAGCCCAGCGTGACCTCGGGCAGGCCCATCTCGGCACCCTGAGCCGCGATGCGGTGCGAACAGGCGATGGCGAGTTCGAGGGCGCCCCCGGTAGTCGCCCCATGCAGGGCCGCAACCACCGGCTTGGGCGAGACCTCCACAAGGTTGATGATGTCCACAAGGACGGGAGCGTCGGGCGCTGGCGGCTTGCCGAACTCGCGGATGTCCGCGCCGCCGCTGAAGTGCTTTCCCGCTCCACACAGCACGATGGCCCGCACCGATGCATCGGCCAGCGCCAAATCAAGGCCGGCTTTCAACCCTCGCCGGACGGGCGCGCTGATGGCGTTCACCGGCGGATTGTCGAGAATCAGCAGCGCCACGCCGTCGCGGCGCTCCTGGTGCACGCTCATGCGCCTGCGCTCCCAGTGAACATCACTTCGCTTGGGGCTCCGCAGCGGCGGCTGGACGTAGGGCGCGGGCCGCGTGGTGAACGAGCAACTCTTCGATGCTCAGGCCGCGCGAGCGCAACATGGCGCGCCGCACGAAGTACCAGAGCGCGCCGATCCCGCAGGCGATGAGGTAGACCACTCCCCCGGCACGGTCGTTGGAGAGACCGGACAGAATGAACAAGCTCGCCAGGATGATGAGCCCCACTCCCCAGAAAATGCGGGAGGGTCGCGAGAGCTTGTATCCCGCGGCCTCGAAATGCCTGGGCATCCGCGCAGGCAGGAGAAGAATCGCGACGCCCTGGAGAATGTGGATCACCATCACGCACAACACCGACATGGCGGCGTACTCGACGAAGCTGCGCTGGAACGAAACGCCCAGGATGGCGACGCCGCACATGGCGAGAAGGGCGGTGCGCGGCTCTCCGAAGGGCCCGATCTTCCCGAGGGCCGCGGGGAAGACCTGGTCGAGGGCCAGGGAGAAGACATCCCGGCTCTTTGTGAGCAGAAGTCCATTGATGGAGGTGGCGATGGCGAAGATCGCGGCGGCGCCGATGAGCGCCCCGAGACTCGGGGGCAGAAAGACCGAGGCGACCCGCGAGATGGTGGCGTCGCCCTTCCCGAGTTCCTGCCAGGGCACGACGCCCGGCATGGCGAGGGTGACCAGCGTGTAGGTCAGGACGATCAGGGGCAGGCTGATGACGAGCACCATCGGGATGTTTCGCCGCGGATTCTCAATCTCGCCGCCGAAGGTCACGATGGCGCTGAAGCCACTGTACGAGTAGAACGCCGGCACCGCCGTCTTGAGCACGGCCGCGATACCGAGGGGGAACAGCGGCGTGAAGTTGGCGACGCTCGAATGCATGATCCCTCCCACTCCGACCACCCACAGGACCGAGATGAAGACGAGGACCATGACGATCTGCACCCACACCGCGGTCCGGATCCCCAGCAGGTTGACGCCGGTGAAAGTGACGATTCCCGCCACCGCGCCCAGGAAGCGATGCTCGGAAAGGAACGGCATGTACGGAATCATGTAGTCGACAAGGCCATAAGCAAGGGCCGACGTGCTGGTGAAGATCACGAGGACGCCCATCCACACCACCATGAAGCCCCAGAACGGCGACACCACGGAACTCACCGCGACATACGTGCCGCCGCTCATGGGAAAAGCGCTGCCGATCTGGGCCGAGGCCACACAGATGAAGAGCGCCACCACCGCGGCCAGCAGGTAGGCGAGGAACACACCAGGACCCACGCTACCAGCCAGGGCGCCGGGCAGGATGAAGATTGAACCACCGATGATGTACCCCACGAGGGCGAAGACCGCCTCGGCGAGCCCGATACGGCCCCGCAGCTCCCGTGCGGGCGATGCGCCTCCGTGGCCGCTCACTTGAAACGACCGAGGGCGGTGAGCGAGCCGTCGAGCGCGTCCACGAACGCGCCCGCCTCCGCGGTTCCCATCGGCGTGGACAAACTTCCGACGATGCCATGCTGCGACATCAGGATCCCGCGGCCGAGCATCTCGTGACACAGTTTTCCGTAGATCGGCTCGGATCTCACGTGGCTGCTGATAGAGCGCCAGTCGCGCAGGCGCTGGTCGGTCAGGCGAACGCAGAAGAGCGAGCCCCGCCCAAGCACCTGGGCGGCGATGCCTCGCCCGCGCAGCATGCGGGCGATCTCCGCTCGCAGGGTGTCGCCCAGACCGTTGAGCCGGTCGTAGGCCTCGGGCGTCATCTGACGCAGAGTGGCAAGTCCGGCGGCCATGGTCACGGGATTCCCGTTATAGGTGCCCCCGTGGTGCACAGCGTTCGGTCGGCGGTGGTCGAAGACTTCCATGACCTCCGCGCTGCCGCCGATCGCACCCACCGGGAAGCCTCCGCCGATGATCTTCGCGAGGCAGGTGACATCGGGCAGGATGCCGATGCCGTGGAAGGCGCCGTGGTACCCAAGGCGGAAGCTCAGAACTTCATCGGCCACGAGCAGGATCCCGCGACGCCTCGTGACCTCGCGGATTCTTTCGAGGAAGCCAGATTCCGGCGCCACCATACTGAGGCCAAGGGGGAGAGCATCGACGATGACCCCGGCGAGATCCTGGTGGTTCTCCTCGATCAACCGTTCACAGGCCTCGGCGTCGTTCCACGGCATCACCACGACGTCTACCGCCGCTCCGGGAGCCGAACCCGGATCCGGGACGCTGTTGGGTCGATCCGCCGGCCCCCAGTTCTCCGGCGCCGAGACCTCGCTCATCTGGGCGTAGTCGTAGATGCCGTGATAGGCGCCCTCGAATTTCGCGACCTTGGCTCGCCCGGTGAACGCGCGTACCGCCTTGACCGCGAGCATGATGGCTTCGCTCCCCGAATTGCAGAAGCGGATGCGCTCGATGGCGGGGACCCGCTCGGTCAGCAACTCGGCCAGTTCCACGTCGAGTTCGGTCGGCCCCGCGAAGGCGGTACCGAGCGCCATGCGCGCCTGGACGGCCGCGGTCACCTGCGGATCGGCGTGGCCCAGGATGAGCGAGGTGAAGTTGTTGAGGAAGTCGATTCGCTCTTCGCCCTCGACATCGCGCACCCGGCAGCCCTTTCCGCTCTCGATGTAGACCGGATAGGGACTAAGGGCCACGGAGTGACGGGTGTTGCCTGCGGGCATCACCTTGACCGCGCGCGCGAAGAGGGCGCGCGAATGGGCCGCCTCGCCCCGGTAAGAAACGGCCGTGCCTTCCGGCACTCGGTATCTTTCCGTTGTTTCGATCATGACAACACCTCCCGATCCTCGAGGGCCGCGGGCTCACCGCTCACACGATATGAGGCAAGCCATTGCCCTCCGTCCACCACCAGCGTCACCCCATTTATGAAGGTGGCCGCGTCCGAACACAGGAACAGGGCGGCATCGGCCACGTCGTCGGTCGTTCCCAGCCGCCCCAGCGGATTGAGTCGCCTCGATCGTTCGCGCTTGTCTCCCTCGAGCAGGCGCTTGACCCCTTCGGTCCCATCGATGGGCCCGGGGGCGATGCCATTCACGCGGATGCCGTGGCGGCCCCACTCGACCGCGAGGGTGCGGGTCACCGCATCGACACCCGCCTTCGCCGCCGACACGTGAATCTGGGACGCGGTGCCGAGGTAGTGAAGCGTGGCGCTGATGTTGAGGATCACGCCGCCGCGCGCCTTGAGATGCGGGAAGGCCGCTTTGCTGACATTGAACGTGCCCTTGAGGTCGATGTCGACGACGGTGCCGAAGCCGTTGGGCGAGAGATCCTCGGCGGCGCAGACGAAGTTCCCGGCCGCACCGTTCACCACGATGTCGAGACGACCGAATCGGTCCACCGCCGCCTTGATCGCTCCGTCCACGGCCGCCGGGTCGCGCACATCCGCGGCGATCGCCACGGCCTTGACGCCCATGGCCTCGAGCTCGCGCGCGGTGCCTTCGAGGTGATCAGCCCGGCGGCTGGTGATCGCCACATCCGCGCCGTGGGCGGCGAGGGCATGGGCGATGCCGCGACAGATCCCCGTCCCCCCACCGGTCACGAGTGCAGCGCGGCCCTGGAGAAGGTCGGTCCGAAAGGCGGAGGAGCGAACTTCGGCCATTTCTTCTCAGGCTTTCGGGCGGGACCACATGAAATAGACAGGGACGCCCAGGGCCACGATGGCGAAGCCGGGCCAGGTGGTGGCGTTGCGATAGACGAAAAGCGTCGAAAGAAGCACGCACGCCGCGGCCACGTATAGCGCGGGCACAAACGGATAGCCGATCGCCCTATAGGGCCGTTCCGCATCCGGTCGGGTCTTCCGAAGCCGGAACAGGCCGAGGATGGTCAGGATGTAGAAGAGAAGCGCCGCGGAGATCACGTAGTCGAGGAGGTTGCTGTACAGATTCCCGTAGGCCTGGGTCGCCGGGTTGTAGGTGCGGGGCAGGACCAGCAGGCACGACCACACCCCTTGCAGGACCAGGGCCCACGCCGGGACCTGGGCGCCATTGAGACGCCCTGCGGCCTGGAAGAAGACCCCGTCTTTGGCCATGGCGTAGGTCGCGCGGGCTCCGGCGAGGATCAGCCCGTTGGCGCAACCGAAGGTCGAGATCACGATCCCCACCGCCATGATGAGGGCGCCCTTCCCGGGCAGCACCGCTTCAAGCGTCGCGGTGGCCACGCGATCGGATGCCGCGTTCTGAATCTGCCCGAAGGGAAGGGTCACGAGGTACGCGAGGTTGGCCAGCACGTAGAGACCGATCACGAGGCCGGTTCCCAGGGCGAGCGCGAGCGGAATGTTCTTCCGCGGATCCTTCACTTCGCCCGCGGTGAAGGTGATGTTGTTCCAGGCGTCAGCGGCGAAGAGCGATCCAACCTGCGCGACGCACAGGGCCACGAACAACCCGAACCCCGTCTCGGGGGTCAGGCCGGGCGCCACCGGCACCGCCCCGCGGATCGTCCACAGATCACCGAAGTTGGCGGACACCGCCGCGTGATTCCATCCGGCGAACAGTCCGACTACGACGAGGCCGGCGAGAGCTATGGTCTTCGCGGACGTGAAGACATTCTGGATGAGCTTCCCCCACTCAAGGCCGCGCGTGTTGGTCCAGGTCAGGAAGGCGATGACCACGATCGCGAGCAATTGGGTGGTGGAGAGCGACAGCGCATAGTTCTGCGTCAGATGCACGGGAGGAATCAGGTAATAGTCCTCGGAAATCCCGGGAACCCAAACGCCCAGATAGCGCGAGAAACCCACGGTCACCGCCGCGATGGTTCCGGCTTGAATCACGAGGAAGAGAGTCCACCCGTAGAGAAATCCCCAGAGGGGGGAAAACGCCTCGCGAAGGTAGACGTACTGCCCCCCCGCACGCGGCATCATGGCGGCCAGTTCGCCATACGATAGAGCGGCGGCGAGGGTCAGAGCCGCAGTGAAGAGCCACGAGACGATCAGCCAGCCTGGACTGCCGAGCACGCGGGACATCTCGGCCGACACGAGGAAGATGCCCGACCCGATCATCGAGCCGACCACGACCATGGTCGCGTCGAACGCGCCGAGACCCCTGGCGAACTCGGTATCGAGACCGGCGTCCCGCGGGTTCGAAGTCATGGATGGGCCTCCGAGGCGGCCGCCGACCAGTCTATGGCCTCCCGGCCCGCCACCCGCAACGCGGCGCGGGCGAGCGAGACGAGCGAATCGATCACCGGGACGCTGACGTCGCCGGGCCCAAGAGCCAGGGGAAGTTCCGTGCAGCCGAGCACAATGCCCTCCGCGCCGAGAGCGACGACACGCTCGGCCACGCTCCGCACTTCGGCGGCCGCGCGCGCGCGGGCGTCCCGGCCCCCCGACGATTTGATCCCGTAGATCGCGGCCATCAGCCGCGGCTGATCCTCGTTCCCGGGCACGATCACCTCGAGGCCCGACTCGGCGAGCCGCCGCTCAAAGAGACCGGCGGTCACCGTGCCGGTGGTCGCGAGCAGTCCGATCCGCGAAACGCCGGGGAGTTCCTGACGGACCCGTTCGGCCACGGCATCGAAGATCGAGAGCACGGGAATCCGGACGCGTCGTCTCAGTTCGTCGAGGAAGGCATGGGCGGATACGCAGGGAATAACCACGAACTCGGCCCCGGCGCGCTCGAGCGCTTCGATGCCGCTGGTCATGAGCGGCACCGGCGACTCGCCTCCCCAGAGCAGGGCCGCGGTGCGGTCGGACACCTTGGGGTTGGAATCGATGATCACCCGCACGTGGTCCTGGTCTTTGCGGGCCGGCGTGTTCTCGATGAGCCGCCCGTAGAACGCGAGGGTCGCCTCCGGACCCATGCCGCCCAGCACTCCGATGACGCGCTCATTCATACGACCGTCAGCCTAGGCGTCCACCGCGGCATCGAGGGCGAGCCCCACGCGACGCAGTCCCTCGGTCAGTTCGGCCGGAGTCGCGCCAAAGCCCAGGCGGAAGAAGCGATTGTCAGCGTCGAAGCAACGGCCCGGAATCGTGAAGACCTTGTGGTCCACCACGATCGAGCGGTACAAGGCCTCGGGATCAGCCACGCGCCCCGCGCGCAGCCTTGGGAAGGCGACCACGCCGCCCTTCGGACGCACCCACTCGATTTCGTTCCGGCCTTCGACCCAGGCGGTCGCAATGGCCAGGTTCTGCCTCACGTGCGCGAGTGCCCGATCGATGAACTCGTCGCGTCGTTCCAGGACTTTGAGGGCAATCGCCTCGCTGAGCGCGCTGTTCGTGATCGTGACCTGCTCGCGGACGGCCAGGACGCCTGCGACGACCTCGCGCGACCTCGTGGCGAGCCAGCCGATGCGTATCCCGGGCAGGCCGTACACCTTGGACATGCTCGTGACGCTGATGGCCCACGGACTGAGCGAGGCGGCGGCGGGCAGGGGTTCGCCAAAGGCAAGACGCCGGTAGGTCTCGTCGAAGAGCAGGTGAATCTTGCGGGACTCGGCGATGCGGATGAGCCGCGCCTGTTGCTCGGCCGTGATCATCGAGCCGGTGGGATTGTTCGGATGGGTGAAGAGAATGAGACGCGTGCGCGGCGTGATCATCGCCTCGAGACGGTCGAGATCCGGCTCGAACTGTTGATCGAAGTCGAGCGTGAACAACTCCACGTCGCAACCCAAACCGCGGGGAACTTCATAGAGCGACGGATAGTTGGGATGTTCGACGATGACGTGGTCGCCGGGCTTTAGCAGGGCCACGCAGATCGAGAAGATCGCTTCCGCTCCCCCCGAGGTGACGAGCAGGTCGTTCTCCTGAAGGCCCGGGTACTCCTTGAGGATCTCGCGCCGCAGTTCCGGGGCGCCGGTGTGGTGCCCGTAGCGAAGCTCGATCGAGTTCAGGTCGAGCCCGAGGTCCCCGGCCTTGAGAAACTTGATGGCGCTCTCTCCCACGTCGTACCGGGTGTTGTACTGGTGGGTATCGAACCAGTCTTCCAACGACATCCTCTGGAACCACATCAGGGACTCTCCTACCAGCCGTACTCGGCGATGATGCGAAGGGCGATCTCGGAGACGGCCTTGAACTCGTCACCGTTGGTCAGGATGACGACACCGTTGCCGCCGGTTCGAGTAGCCAGCAGCCAGCATCGATATCCCGCGTTTCCGCCGGTGTGTCCGAAGAAGCGCCTTTCGGCATCGACCTTCCGAAACAACTCAAAGCCGAGACCGAAGCTGTCCGGAAGCACCGGAGTGGTCATCGCATTCGCGAGCTCAGATGAAAGCAGGCCTGGGTTCTGACCGAGCCGCGCCTTCTGGATCGCGATCGCAAAGCGCGCGAGGTCGCTCGCCGTGGTCGAAAGACCCGCCGCCGCCATCTCGGGATAGACATGTCGTTCCCCCGCAATCAACTTCCCTTTTTCATGGCCGGCGGACGCGAAGGGCGCCAGGCGCGCGGGAAGGGGCTGTTCGTAGGTGCTGAATGACAAACCCACCGGGTCGAGACTGAAACGCCGAGCGATCTCCGGGAAAGGCATCTTCAAAACGTCGACCAGTAGTTGCTGCATGATCGTGGTACCCCCGCCGGAGTACTCCCACTTGACTCCGACCGGCTGGGTGACCCGGACCGCCTCCGAGTTCGCCGGCGGTTTGCCGTCTAACAGTTGGGGGACGGTCGGCGCCGGCGCCCCCGCCTCATAGCCCTTGAACCCGCCGATATTGAGCCCGCCGATGTGGCTCAGGATGTGACGCAGGGTAAGAGGCTTCGCCGACGTGAAGTCGTTCTCGGGAAGCTTCCAGCTCGTCAGATACTCGTTGACGTTCTTGTCGAGATCCAGTCGGCCTTCACGCACCAGCCTCATCACGGCCAGAGCGGCGACCGGCTTGCTGATCGAGGCCGCCTGGAAAAGGGTGAGGGTGTCCACCGGCTTCTTCGTGTCCATGTTGGCGACACCGAAGCCTTTTGCCCATTCGATTTCGAAGTCGCGAAAGACCGCGATACTTGCGCCCGGCACGCTGTATTGCTTGAGAACGGTCTCGATGTGGTTCGAGATCGCCTCCACCCTGGAGAAATGGTCCTCGGCCCCCACCCATTGCGCGGGCAGCAGGGTGAGCAGACCGAAGAACACGCGGACGGCGAAATGGGGTCTCATCGAGGTCCTCGCGGATGAACGTCGGAGGGTTCCGCGCGTGCGGGCGGTGCGGCAAAAGGGCGCTTCCGGAGGAGGAGTTCCGGAAGCGCCCGCTACGACGGCAGTCCTAGAAGTCGAACTGCGCGCCGACCTGGATCGTGCGGGGGCGGCGCGCCGCGATCGGGGTGTTGAATGTGGCCGACCGGATGTTTCCCTGGATGGCCGAGTAGTTGACCCGATTGGTCAGGTTGAAGGCCTCGCCGATGAGCCGGAACGATCTGTCCTTGAGCTTCACCACCTTGGCGAGCCGGGCGTCAATCGCGAAGTAGTTCGGTCCGATGCCGGCGTTCTTTCCGAGGTTGCCCTGTACGCCCGGTCCAGTGCCAGAATCCACGTACGCCCCATTGACGAAGTTCGGACGATCGGCCAGAACGCCATCACCGTTGTTGTCACGGCCGGTGGTGATGTTGAAGACCCGATGGCTGTTGTACTGCAGGACGCCGCTGAGGTCAAAGCCAAGGGGCAGCTTGACCAGACCACTCAGGGTGACGTGGTGACGTTCATCGTCATCGGCGTTCAGACCGGAGGTCGCGGAGAGGGCCTTCTCGGCGTCGGGGTTGTACCACGCCTGCGGGCCGCCACCCTGGGTGATGAATTGAGGCCAGGTGTCGTCCTGCGTCTTGGAGAGGGTGTAGGCAAGACTGAACTGATAATTGTGGGACATCCGCTTCTCGAGGCGAACGAGCAGGCCGTCGTACCACATGTGCCCGTTGGTATCGTAAACCCAGTACTGTGCATAGTCCGGCCGGGGCTTGAGCCCGGTGACTGGATTGGGGAAGTTCTTGTCGGCGGCGCGCACGTAGTGCTTGCCGCGCGTCATCACGTAGTCGGCGGAAATCGCGAAGTTGCCGCCGAACTCGCGCGACGCCCCGACGCTGAGCTGGTCCGCATAGGGCGTCTGCTCGTTTCCGTCACTGTAGCCGCCGGTCTTCAGGCTCTGCTGGGTGGTGGTGGTGCCGCGGGGGTTGGGGCCGGAAGGACTCGGGTACCCGGGGTTCACAATCACGCGCTGCACCGTGGTGCCGATGCCGTCTGGAGGCGGCGCACCCTGGATGATCATGTTGACGCCGAGATTGCCGTTGAGCCGATAGTAGAAACGGCCGACGCCACCCCGAATCGATGTCTTGCGATCATTGCCCGGGGTCCAGGCGAACGACACGCGGGGCGCCACGTTGTTGTTGTCTGGGAATCCTTTGAAGGTCTCGACCGCATTTCCGCTCTCACGGTCGTACCGGAGACCAAGGTTGAGGGTGAAGTTCGGCCGAACCTTCCAGGCGTCTTCCGCGAACAGTCCGAAAATGTTGTTGTTCACCGACGCTTCCGGCGTACCCGACCCGATCGAGTACCGAATGGGATAGGTGCTCGGGTCGGCGGCGTTGAACGGCCGATCCGTGTCAAACACATAGGCCCCGCCGAAATTCGACTCGAAGAACCACTTGGTTCCGTAGACAAACTGAAGATTCGCCCCGGTCTTGAAGGTGTGATCGCCGGACACCTTGGTGAGGCGGTCGCTTATCTGGACCTTCTGCTCGAGCTGTCCAAAACGTCCTCCTGAGTTACGGCCAGTCCGCGAGCTCGGCCGCGCGATCTCGGGCCCGTTTGCCGAATTGGGCTCGGCCAGTCGATCGTTCCTCTGCCACTGAATGCGCAGCTCATTGACCATTCCCGGCGACAGCACTCCCACGTCCCCGAGGATGACGGTGTCATTTCGATTGGGGCGGGTGAAGCCGTTGTCGATCTGACCGATGCCGCCGACGTTGGCGTTCTCGGTGGTGTTCTTGTCGAGCAGGTAGGACAACTGAAGCGTGTGCTTGGCGTTCAGCTGGTGAGTGATCTTCCCAAAGCCGCCCCACCCGCGGAATGGCGAGATCAGATTCACGGAGGCGCCGCCTTGGGCCAGATCGCGAAGGGTGATGGGATTGTCGGTCTCTATCCGCTCGATCGAGGCGAAGAAGTGAGTCTTGTCCCGCGTGATCGGTCCTCCGAGGGTCGCCCCGAAGAGCTTGGTCTTGTTGGTCGGCTTGGGCGCGCTCTTGGCGAAGAAGTTCTTCTCATTCCACGTGCCGTTCTGGCCGTAATAAAACACGCGGCCGCGGAAGTCGTTGGTGCCCGAGCGCGTGATCACGTTCACCGCGCCGCCCAGGGCCCGACCAAACTCTGCGGAGAACTGGTTGGTAAGGACCTGCACCTCGGCCACCGCGTCCTGTGTGACACGGCTCTGGGGTCCGGCAACGCTCTCCTGGTCGTTCTCGACGCCGTCGATCTTCCAACTGTTCGCATAGTACGCATTGCCGCCGATGCGAGGCAGGCTGCTCTCCGTGCTTCGCACTCCCGGGGCCAGGGCAACAAGATTCTGGTAGTTGCGGCCAAGGCTCGGAATCGCGTCGACCTCGGCGGTGGTTATGGTCTTCCCGACCACGCCGTCGGTGGTGGAGATCAGGGGAGCGGCCCCCTCGACGGTGACGTTTTCGGATACGCTGGCCAGGCTAAGCTTGAAGTCGATCTCGCTCTTCTGGTTGAGGCTCATCTCAATGCCCTCGCGAACGCCCGGACGGAATCCGGACAGGTCCACCGTAATCTTGTACGAGCCGGCGGGGATGCTGAGAAGCGAGAACCGGCCCTTCGCGTTCGACACCGCCGTCCGCTCGAAACCGGTGCCGATGTTCCTGGCCGTGACCGTGGCCCCGGGCAGAATCGCTCCCGAAGCATCCATGACCACGCCCGAGATTTCGGCTGTGATCACCTGGGCCGATGCGGGGGTGGGGGCGAGGGCCACGAGCGACGCACACAGGGCCGTGATGCGAACCAGAAGTGCTCTCATTTCTCTTCTCCTTGTATGTCTCATTATGTGAGACGTTATCTTATTGATACGATTGTGAAGCCTGTCCATCGGGGTTGTCAAGCCCCACATTGTGAAAATCGAAATGATCGAGGACATTCATGACTCCGAGCCAGTACGTTTCGCATCCGCCCAACAACGCGGCCTGCGCCGCTCTCCTCTCCGCCCTTCTCGCCGCCCCCGCCTTCGCCCAGGAAGGAGCCGCCGATATCGGAGACCGGCTCATGGCGGACGCCTCGGTACGCGCCGCCCTCGATGCCGCGCGCAGCAACGAGCCGCAGATCCTTGAGGAACAGGTGAGGCTGTGCGAGATCGAGGCCCCCAGTTTCCATGAAGAGGCGCGAGCCAAAGTCCTCAAGTCCGCGTTCGAGGGCGCTGGACTCGAGAACGTCCGCATCGATGCCGCGGGGAACGTGCTGGGCGAGCGTCCGGGGCAAAAGCCGCGGCCCCATGTCGTCCTCGCGTCCCACCTCGACACCGTCTTCCCCACCGGGACCGACCTCAAGGTGAAACGTGAGGGCCCGCTGTTCAGGGGTCCCGGCATCGGCGACAACTGTCGCGGGCTGGCGACGCTCATCGGCATAGTGCGAGCGCTACAGCAGGCGAAGGTCGAGACCGAGGGCCCGATCACATTCGTGGCGAATGTCGGCGAGGAGGCGCTAGGCAACCTTCGCGGGGTGAAGCATCTCTTCGATGTCGAACTGAAGGACCGCATAGACCGCTTCGTCTCCATCGACGGCTCGGGAACCGGCTTCGTCCACGTGGGCGTGGGCACCCGTCGCTACAAGGTGACGGTGAAAGGCCCGGGTGGCCACTCCTACTTCTCCTTCGGCAACGCCAATCCCGTGCATGCCCTGGGTCGGGCGATCGCCCACATCTCAGACCTGGAGGTTCCAAAGGATCCGCGGACGACGTTCAGCGTGGGCCGGATCAACGGCGGGACCTCCATCAACTCGATCGCGTTCGAGGCCTGGATGGAGATCGACATCCGGTCCCACGATGCGCCGGCACTTCAGGCTCTTGACGCAAAGCTGCACGAGGCCATCGCCAAAGGCATCCAGGAAGAGAACGCCCGGTGGAACGGCAGGGGTGCGGTCAGCGTGGAGTGGGAGGATCTCGGCGGACGCCTGGGCGGCGTCACGCCGCTCAACTCCCCGATGGTCCAGGCCACCATTTCCGTGACGAAGGCGCTCGGCCTGCCCATCCAGATCTTCTCCGCGACCACCGACTCGAACATTCCGATGTCTATGGGCATTCCCGCGGTCACCCTCGACGGAGGCGGCGACGGGAAAGGCGGGCACTCGCTGAACGAGGTCTTCGACTCGACCGACTCGTGGAAAGGAACGCAGCGCGCGCTGCTGCTGGTCCTCGCCCTCACCCGCCCCTGAGCGGGCGCGCCTTCTCAGTTGCCCTTCGGGGCGGTCCCGCGCACGTACGTCCGGCCCATCACGTGCCTCTCGCACCACTCGATCTCGACGCTGATCTGCCGACCGTCGGGAGGGCGTTGGGGTGCTCCTCCTCGACTTCGCCCTACGGCGCAAGCATGTCGCCGAGGCCGGCCTTCGTGGCCGCGGCGGCCACGAAGTCGGCGACGGCCGCGTCCTGCACTCCGACGCCCGTGAGATCGGCAATGGTGATCTCCCCATCGGACTCGCGTCCTGGCTTCAGCCCGGCCGCGATCTCCCCCAACTCAGCGTAGACACGCGCCGGGTCGAGCCCGCCTTCGGCCACCGCGTGGTGGATCTCGCCGAGGCGCAGGCACTGATCGAGACGATCGGCCACGACCTTGTCGGCGCGCGCGAGCACCGCGCTCTCGAGCTCGCGTTTGTCCGGACCGTCGGATCCCATCGCGGTGATGTGAACGCCCGGCTTAAGCCACTCGGCGCGAACGATGGCCTCGCGCGACGGCGTAGTCGTAACAACGAGGTTGCTCGACTCGACCGCCTCTCTCGCTGATCCAACCGCACGCACCGGCAAGCCGAAGCTTCCGCTCATCTCGAGCGCATAGGCCTCGGCGCGCTCGTGCGAGCGGCCCCAGACGAGCACGCGCTGAGGTTTCCTGACCTCGAGCAGGGCTTCGAGTTGATAGCGCGCCTGTCCGCCGGATCCGATGAGGCCGACGGTTTCAATCTCGCGGCGAGCAAGCAGGTCGGCGGCAAGCGCTCCCGCCGCACCCGTGCGCAATTCGGTGAGGTAGCCGTTGTCGAGCAGGATCGCCTGCAGGAAGCCGGTGGCGGCATCGAAGACCATCACCACTCCGCTCGACACCGGCAGCCCCCGCTGCGCATTCGCGTAGAAGCCCGCGGCTTCCTTGATCGAGAAGGACGGCGACCCGTGAATGTGCGCGCCCTTCACGTGGACTTCGCCCTGGTACGCGGGAATGTCGAAGCCAATGACTCCGGGCAGGGTCACCTCGCGGCGAGCCAGACGGGCGAACCCATCGCGAACCGCGCCGAGGGCCTCCCGCGGACCGATCAGCCCGCGGATCTCGGCCTCTCGCAGGACGCGAACGCCGGCCGTCACTTCTTCCAGGGCTGCTTGATGACCCGGTCGATCGGCGCGCCCGTCGGCTGCGGACGCTGGGCCTCGCGCGTCTTCAGGTTGAGGGTGTCGCCGGGAGCCAGAAAATAGAACTGTCCGCCTTTGCTGACCATTCTCGAGTGGTCGTAGATGAGGACATAGCTGGCGCCCGCGACCTCAAAGCGATCGCGGCGGACGATGATCGCGGTGTCTTCATCGATCGCAATCCCCAGCAGGTCGGGGTGCGCTTCGATCACCGGGATCAGGTCGAACTGGCGGTTGCGTTTCAGGACGTGCTGATCGATGGCGACGCCCTTGAGGAAGCCCATCCCCTCGGTGTGGTCGCCGATCATCGTGTTGCCCACCTGGGTTTCGGTGCTCTCGCCCCGCACGAGGAACGAGGCCTGGATCGAAGCGCCTGCCGACGTGCCCGCGATGATGCCGCCACGATCGAGCAGCGCGCGAAGTTCCGTGTGGGTGAGGGTGTTGAGGTAGGCGTCGGCGAGGCGCCACTGGCGGCCGCCCATGAAGAAGACGCCCATGGCCTGTTTGATGGGCGCGACAAATGCCTCGGAGTCGGCCACCTTGCGATCCCGGGTGTGCAGCACTTTCACGTTGCGGGCGCCCGCCTGTCGAAGATCCTGGAGATCTTCCCAGTAGTAGATGCGGTCGTCGCCTCCCTGCGCGGTGGGAACCAGGAGGATGGAGGCGTCTGGACCGCCGGCCATGGCGACGAAGCGGCTGAGCAACGCCTCGCTCTTCGATCCGCCACCGATGATCATCAATGTGCCGTGGGCGGGCCCAAACTCGGGAGGGGCGGGAGCGGCAGGCGCCGGCGTAGTCTGCGCGGTCGCCAACGAGGCGAGACCGGCAACAACAAGAGCGATCACGTTCCGCTTCATCGTGTTCTTCATGGCTTCCCTGCTCGCGCGGTCAGGACTTGAAGCCCGGCGCAGGCCCCAGCGACGCGAGGACCCGATCGATTCGCGAGAGGCTTGCCTTGAGGCCCGCGGGCTCGTTGCCGAGGCCGATCCTCAGGTAGCCGTCCATGCCGAACTGATCGCCCGGCACCATGAGCAGGCTCTCCTCATCGCGCAATCGCTCGACGAGCTTCGTCGAATTGATCGGCCAGGAGTAGCGCGGATAGGCGATCGCTCCCGCGCGGGGCGGGACGAGACGGAAGCCCTCGCCATGACGCTTCATCCATTCGACCAGGACCGGGAAGTTCGCATTGACGATCCCCCGGGTGCGTTCGAGGATCTTCGGCCGCACGTCGGGTCGCAGCGCCACCTGCGCGAGCCGGTCGGACAGCGAACCCGGCGAGATGCTGAGGTAGTCCTTGCGCGCCCACAACTCGGCGATCAAAGGAGCCTGACTCACCACCCAGCCGATGCGGAGTCCGGGTAGTCCGTAGGCCTTGCTCAGGCCGCCCGCCACGAGCACGCGATCCGACAATCCCCAGAAGCTCCGCGTTTCGCGGCCATCGAGTTCGGCGCCGCGATAGACCTCGTCGGCCAGGACCCAGGCCCCGGCCTTCTCCGCCACCGCGACGATGGCGCGCATCGCGGCTTCACTCAGGATGGATCCGGTCGGATTGTTCGGATTGCAGACCGCGATCAGTTTCGTGCGCGGCGTGACCAGGGACGCGAGCTCATCGACATCGGCCTCCCATCCCCGCTCTTCGCTGAGCCGCCACGGCACCACGGTCGCACCCTGCCCGCGCACCACGCCCCAGATCTGCATGTAGTTCGGGAGCATCATCACCACTTCGTCGCCCGGCTCGACCAGACGCCAGATGCTGATGAAGTTGGCCTCGGAGGTGCCGTTGCCCACCACCACGTTGTCCGCGTTAGCGCCCGGGTGCCACGACGCGATGGCTTCCCTCAGCCCGAGGGAGCCGTTCGTCTGCACGTAGATAAAGCGCTCGTCGAAGAGCGCGGCGCGATCCTGCGATGGAACCAGCTCGCCGAGCGACATCGGGTGGACGCCGCTCTCCGAGAGATTGTGCTCAACGCGGTTCTCCCAGATCGACTGGAATCGTTCCATTTCGAAAATTTCGAGTTTCATTGTTCTCCCTTGCGCGGTGACCCGCGAATCAACGACCGGTGAGGCGAGCGTAATAGCCCTGCAGCGTGGCGGAATCGGTGGTGCGCGGAAGGGCGGCAACCAGAACCATCCGGGCCTTGAGGCCGTCGAGGTCTTCCCCGCCGATAACGCCAAGCGCCTTCGCCTTCTCATCCACTTCCACGCGTCCGCCGCGCGTGCGGGTGGTGAACACCACCACCACGCCCTGCTTGCGCGCGCGGGTCACGCCCTCCATGGCGCCTTCGGGCACGTTGCCGCGACCGAACGTCTCGATGACCAGGCCCTTGGCACCGGAGGCCACGGCGGCGTCAATCAGTCTCGCGTCGCTTCCGGCCACGAGGGTCAGCAGGTCGACTCGCGGCTCCACCGCCTCGGCCGCCAGATGGAATCGGCGCGAAGGACGAGCCGTGAAAACGACCTCGGTCCCGTCGACATAGCCGAGCGGGCCGACCCCGGGCGCGCGGAAGGCATCGAGGGAGACCGAGTGGGTCTTGCGAACGTCCCGCGCACCGTTGATCTCGCTGTTGAGGGTGACCATGACGCCCATTCCGCGCGACGCGGGCGAGGACGCGATCCGCACCGCGTTCAGCAGATTGCGCGGCCCGTCCGAATCCGCTTCGCGAGGCGGCCGCTGGGCGGCGGCGAACACCACCGGGCAGTCCGAATCGACGAGCAATTCAAGAAAGAAAGCGGACTCCTCCAGCGAGTCCGTCCCGTGCGTGACGACGATTCCGGCAACACCCGGCTCCTTCGCGAAGATCTCACGGACGCGCTTGGCCAGACGCAGTTGAATCTCCGGGGTCATGCGCGAACTGTCGATGTTGGAGAAGTCCTCGAAGGTCACGTCGGCGATCTTCGCAATCTCGGGCGCTCGTTCGAGGAGGTTCGCCGCATTCAAGGGCCCGGCTGAACCGCCCGCGATCGTCCCGCCGGTGGAGAGCATGTGAACGCGCGGCCGATCCGCGGCAGACCCGGGCGCAACCGCGAGGAGCGAGGCCATGAGGAGGGCCATGGCGCCAAAGGCCCGGGCCAGAACCAACATCTTCTTCATGAGATGAACCTCACCACGCTAAAGAGAGTGAACGGTCTTGCCGCCCACGACGGTGCGAACGACCGGGATCGTCTTGATCGCGTCGGGGTCCGTTTCGTGCGGGTCCTGGTCGAGGATCACGAAGTCACCCAGTTTCCCCGCGGTGATCGAACCCTTGACCTTCTCCTCGTACGACGCGTATGCGCCCCCCATCGTGCAGATCTTCACCGCCTCGGCCACGGTGATCCGCTGATTCGGTCCCCAGACCCGACCCTTGAAATCCTTGCGGGTGACCATGCTCTGGATCGCCATCATGGGCTCGAAGGGCCCGGGGATGTAGTCGGACGCGGGCGCCACGGGAATGCCGTAGTCGAGGAAGGAACGGTGCGCGAACATCCACTGCATCTTTTCCGGACCGTATTCGACCCACTTGTCGCCGTGGTAATGCGCGTAGGTATAGAAGGGAAGCGGAATCGCACCCACCGCCTTGATCCGCTTCAGGAGGTCGGGATTGACCAGCGAGCAGTGCTCGATGCGCGGCCGGTAGTTCGGGCGGGCGCCCGCGGCCTTCACCTTCTCGTATGCCTTCAGAACCATGTCGATCGCGATGTCGCCATTGGCGTGGATGCCGATCTGAAAACCGAGCCGGTTGGCCTCGTCGGCCGCATGGTCGATCTCCTCCTGGCTCATGGTGAGAATGCCGAAGTCGTTCGGACGGCCGACATACGGCGTGCTCATGCGCATCGTCCGCTCCTGGGCCGAGCCGTCGGCGAGGAACTTCACGCCCCCGAGGCGCAGGTGCTCGTCGCCGAGGCCGCCATAGACGCCCGCGTCCTTGAGGTTCTGGTAGATCGGCGCGTAACCCTGCACGAGCACGTAGGTCCTGAAGAGCAACTCCCCCGCGCGATAGGCATCCTGGTAGGCGGTCAGGAACCCGGGAGAACACTCGACCTCGTGCACCGAGGTGAGGCCGGCCGCGGTCATCAGCTTCGCCATCAAGGCGACGCCGGCCTGGCGCTGCTCCCGCGTGCTCCCCTTCGGCACCACCTTCGCGAAAGGCGCCTGGGCCTTTTCCGCGACCCCGCCGTCGAGCTGGCCGTCGCGACGGAAAAAGGCGCCGCCCTCGGGATCCGGCGTCGCCATGGTCACCCCGGCGAGCGCGAAGGCGGGAGAGTTGAACCAATGAACGTGGCCACCCCGATGCTTGACCTGCACCGGATTGTCGGGTGCGGCTTCGTCGAGGTCTTCCCGGCGCAGGCGGCGACCCTCCACGGGCTTCGTGTCGTCGTACTTGAAACCGATGACCCACTCGCCCTTCGGGGTTGCGAGCGCACGCTTGCGAATGGCCGCCTTGATCAAGGCGATACTTGCCAGGTCACAGTTCACAGAACTGATCTCTTCGACACCGCCCCAGGCCGGATGCGTGTGGGCATCAATGAAGCCCGCGAACACCGGACGCCCTCCGGCGTCGATCACCTCAGTCCCCGGGCCCTTGAGGTTCATGACATCGGCCGAACTGCCGACCGCGGCGAAACGGCCGTCGGTGATGGCGAAGGCCTCGGCCCGCGGCATCGAGTCGTCGGAGGTGTAGACCCGGCCGTTGCGGAGAATGAGGTCCGGCGCCTTTCGTTCGCTCGCCGCCCTTACCTCCACCGCGCCGGGGAGTGCCGTCCCCGACGCAAAGCCCGCGACCATGGCACCCGCGCCCTTGAGAACGGATCGACGATTTTGACCGGCCATCTTCCCTCCTGCGTTTGAGTGCAGCGCTTACTTTCCGTTGACCAGCGGTGTCGCGAGCGGCTCGTTCCAGATCCAGTGTCCGAACCAGTCGAGGTTGTGTTCCATCGCGGCGCGATTGGCCTTCGGCTTTGTGAGGTTGTGAGGAAAGCCCTTGTAGAGGGCCAGTCGCACGGGCACGTTCTGATCGTGGATCGCCTGGTAGAGCTGGTAGGCGTTGGGCGGCGGCACTCGCGGATCGGCGCTGCCGTGCTGGATGAGGGTTGGCGCCTTGGCGCCCTTCGCATAGGTGATCGGCGAGGTCCTCGCGTAGATCGCCGGGTCGTCCCACGGCGTGGCCTTGAGGTAGAGCCTCGTGAACGGGTGAATGTCGGTGTTCACGTAATAGGTCATCCAGTCGGAAATTCCCGCACCCACCGACACCGCCTTGAACCGCGCACTGTCATGGAGAGTGAGAAACGCCGAGATATAGCCGCCCTGACTCCACCCCATCGTGCCGACCCGGTCCTTATCGACGAGGCCGCGAGCAACCAGTGAATCGATGCCGGAGAGGACGTCCCATGCGTCGCCCACGCCGAGGTTCCTGATGTTGAGCATCTTGAAGGCCTCGCCGTAGCCGCTGCTGCCCCGATAGTTGGGTTCGAGTACGAACGCCCCCTTGTTGACCCAGACCTCAATCGGATAGGTGGGGCTCGCGTTCGCATACTGAATCGCGCGCGACGCGGTGGCCGGACCGCCGTGGATCACGACGAGAAGCGGACGCCGCTCCCCGGCCTTGTAGTCGGGAGGCCGATGAAGAACGCCCTCGACTTGCGTTCCGTCGGCGCTCTTCCACGAGACGACTTCGCGCGGGATCTTCGGCCACGCCGAAACCTGCGCGCCAAGGTCGGTGATGCGACGCGGCTGCATGGTGGCCACAGGCGCCACGAACACCTCGGAATACGTCGATGGATCGGCGGCCACGAAAGCCGCGGTCTTGTAGTCGCGACTCAGGCTGAAACCGGTGCCGACCCATTCGGTCGCGGGCGCGAGCCTGGTGGTGGCGCCGGTCGCGGCGTCGACCTTGTAGAAGTACGCCCAGGTCTTCTCGAAGCTCCACAGGAACAGACCGTCGGGCGCCCACGCGGTGAAGATTGGACTGTCGACGACCTTCGTCGCCAGCGATCGCGGCGGGCCGCCGCCGGAGCCGACGATGCCGATGGTGTACACCGAGTAGTAGTAACCGGCGGCGTTGCCTCCGGTCGTGGTGAACGCAATCGCCTTCCCGTCCGGCGACCAGATCGGAGTCGCGTCGAGGCCGGGCCGGGTGACGAGAGGGCGAACAACGCCGTCGGGGATCTGCACTACCGAGATATCGGCGTCGAAGTCGTGGCCGAGATCGCGGTTGATTCGATGGTCGAACGCGATCTCGGCGCTGTCGGGCGACCAGGAGAATCGACCGACCGCGAAAGCACCATGGGTGAGCCGCCGCGCCAAGTTCGTGGCAAGGTCAACCACGTGCAGGTGGCTCAGCACCGGGTCTTCATCATGGAGTTCCAACTCACCGTAACGGTCATCCCGATCCTTCCGGGCCCGGGTCTTGGGATCGTTCGCGGTGTAGGCAATCGACCGACCGTCGGGCGACCAAGCGTAGTCGATCACACCCTCATCATTCGAGGTCACCGCCTTTGGGTCGCCGCCGGCGAGATCGAGCACGTACACCTGCCGCTTGCCTGATCGTTCCGAGCCGAAGGCCAGCTGCTTCCCATCCGGCGACCAGGCCGGCGCATCGCTCGACTTCTTGCCGCGGGTGATCTGCCGGTTCGCCACCCCATTCGCGTCGGCGAGCCAGACCTGCGTGATGTATTCGTTCTCGGCCCACTCGACCTCGCGAATCGTGTACGCCACCATCCGGCCATCCGGAGAGATTGCCACGGATCCCGGACGCTTCAAGGCGACGAGGTCGTCGACGCTCGGCCGATCCCCCGCCCAGACGACGGTGGAGCCGATAACTCCGGCGGCAAATGCCAGTACGAACGAACAACGATTCATGGATGCCTCCCATCCTCGGCGCCCACCGGACAACCGCCGCCTTTCATGACCGGCAGGGACAGGGAGGACGCGTGGCCCGCCTCCCGATAGATGCGCTGCGTGGCCGAACGATAGTCGCCGGGCTTCGCGTGATAGATGTCGACGAACGACTGCGGATTCCGATCAAACATCGGAAACCAGGAGCTCTGCACCTGGACCATGATGCGGTGGCCCTTCAGGAACGTGTGGTAGCGGTCGGGCAGATCGAAAGCGATGCGGGTCGGCTCGCCCGGTTTCATGGGCTCGGGCTTTTCGAAGCTGTTGCGGAACTTCCCGCGAAGGACGTCGCCCACCAGCAGCATCTGATATCCCGCCATCTTGAGGTTTAGGGGATTCGGAGTCGGATCCTTCGCGTCACTTGGAAAGACGTCGATCAGCTTCACGACCCAATCAGAGTCCGTTCCGCTGGTCGATGCGAACAGTTCAACCGCGGCCTGGCCGGCGAACGTGATGTCTTCAGTGAGCGGCGCCGTCTCATACACAAGAACATCGGGCCGCGTAGCCACGAAACGCTGATCCTCGACGGTCCAGCGCCTTCCTTCCGTCGCGATGATTTCGGAAGTGTAAGGAACGGGCTTGCGAGGATCGCTCACATACTCATCGAAGGCCGGAGCGGCCGCAATCCCGGGAGCCTTGAAGCCAAGGCTCCCGTTGTCACCCAGGTAGATCCGCTGCGGCGTGCTCCCCGCAGGCGGCCATTCCGCACAGCGGCGCCATCGGTTGCCCCCGGTCTCGAACATCAGGGCCTTCGGCAGATTCGTGGGCGGCCCGTCCTTGAGGTGCTGGCGGAAGAAGGGCAACTCCACCTGCTGACGGAAGTCTTCTCCGGTCTTAGTGCCGTATTGCATGCCCCAGAACACGTCGCCCGGATTCCGCGCCCATCCCCCGTGATCCCAGGGCCCCACCACCATCCGCGTGTTGTTTCCGGGGCTCAGCTTCTCGAGTCCGCGGAACATGTGGAAGACGCCCGCAAAGTCCTCGGCGTCGTGCCAGCCCCCCACGATCAGGACGGGATGCTTCACTCCCGAAAGGTGCTGGGGCACGTTGCGCGCGCGCCAGTACTCGTCATACGTCCCGTGCTTCATGAAGTCGTCATAAGTGGGGACTTCATCGCCGAAGTACTTTTTCGCATTCGCGGCCGCACCCAGTTCGAGGAAGAAGCGATAGCCATCGGGCGTGCCGTAGTTGAACGGCGGATCGGCTACTTCGGTCGGCGCGACGCGCTTGTGGGCGTTCCCGGACATCCAATGGAACGCATAGGCGAGCTGGAAGGCGCCACCCGAGTGGTAGTCATCGCCAAGGAACTGATCCTGGGGAGGTGCTTGCGGCGAGGACAGCCGGATCGCCGGGTGCGCGTCGATCATTCCCATCGCGGCCTCCCAGCCGGGCCAGGACACGCCGCGCTGCGACACCAAGCCGTTGTGGTTCGGAACGTTCGCAAGAAGCCAGTCCACGGTGTCGCGCATGTCAGTGCTCGGGTTCGGGCGGGTCGGCTTCTCGACGATGGGGTCGTGGTGGATGAACTCACCCTCCGATTTCCAGCGCCCTCGCACATCCTGATAGACGAAGATGAAGCCTCCCTTGCTGAAGTCGACGTAGGCGCCCGCCCAGGGGCGATAGTTGTCGGGGCCGTAGGGCCGGACCCCGTACGCGTCACGGGTGACCAGAAAGGGATACTTCTTCGAAGTGTCGCGGGGAATGTAGAGGACGGTGAAAAGCTTCACCCCGTCGCGCATCGGAATCCTCACTTCGCGCTTCTCATAGAAGTCTTTGAGGACATACGGCGGCGCCGCGGACTGGCCTTGGGCGGCGCGAATCGACAAGGCCGGGAGGGCGGCAAGCGCAACTGCCACGACAAACCACCGATATCTCCGCATCATGCCTTCAGCGAGGCGCGGGCCGACGGCGAACAGGTTGTCTCACGGTCGGCTCCTTCCCCGAAGATCGTCTCACCAATCGAGATGGTGTCTTATCTGTCCATTCTGCGGGTCGGCGCGCGGCTTGTCAAGATCGGCGCGGACCGGCCAGATCATGCGCTCGCTACACTTGACCCTAATTTCTTTACACCGGAAGCCGCCTCCGGGGCACCTTTAGGCGCCACCCGCACCGTATCGTCCCCGCGCCATTCGATCAGCCAGTGCGGCTGTATCCTGCGGGCGACGGCTAGTCGGTGATTGGGCGGCCAGAGCGTCCGGGTTTGGGAACACGTTTCCCCGGGGCGATGGCAGCTCGCGCGGCCGCCGCGATCGCGCGAACCGTCCGACTCCGATTCGCAGGCGAATTGCGTCCTCATCAGTTCGATGGTGTGAGCGCCGCAGGGACCACGGCAGCAAGGGCGACGAGGGAGCGGAAGCGAAAACGCGCGTTGCCCCGCGGGGATCGCACACAGACGTCCGCCCCGGGCGCGCTAACATCAGCGGTGCTCCCGACTGCCTTGGTTGTCCGGATTCAGACGCGTCTCATGCGCACGCCAAAGGCGCTGCTCGCGCTGCCGGTGGTCCTCGTCCTGTCCGGTTGCCTCGGCGGGTTCCGCGTGGCGGAGACGCCCGCCTCAGGGCCGGAGTTCCGGCCCGAGCGTTTCTTCGCCGGTGTCACGCACGGTGAAGGCGTGCTCGCCACGCGTGGAAAGGCCGACGGGCGGTTCCGTGTCGAGAGCCTGGACCGCCTGGTCCAGCGCGACCAGGCTGTTGTACCCGCCCACGCCCGCCACACCCAGCACCAGTAGGACGAGGATGAAAATCCCCCCGCAGCCAATCGCCCACTTCGCCATGCCAACCTCCCCGTTCCCGATCTCTCCCCGGAGCGGGGAGACGTTCAGCATCCAGGGGAGCAAGGCGCGGGCCAGAGGGGAGTAGCGCGTCTCATTCCCCAGGCGAATGACCGGCTCTATCGAAATCCCATGAATCCGGCGGTCACTTCTCCGATGCCGACGAAGCACGAGATGGGGATGGACCTCCTCTTCCTGGATGTCTCGTACGCCGTGCGATCTACCTGCGGTGGACGGAGCGGGGCCCTTCCGCGACCCCCGCCGGAGACGAACGAATCCGGGGGCATGCCCACGCCCTCCGTCATTTCGGCGACAGCCGGAATGGAGCGCAGGCGGAAGGCAGTCTGCGAATCACGGGCGCCGTCATAGCTGAACCTGGGTTAGGAGATTCGCGGGAATGCCCGCCATGTGCGGATCGCGATGGACGAGGGTCGCCGCGGCCCTTCGGGCCGCGCCGGCAATGAGTGCATCCACTAGAGGGACTCGCCGCCTGGCCCCGCGCGACACCTCCCATGCTGCGTGGGCCGCGTCAACGTCAATCGAGATGACCTCGTCGGCCATTTCGACGTATCCCGAGACCGCATCCTCGACCGCGCGGGCGCCCGCTCCGAGCTCCTTCAGGCGCCGCCGCAATTCGACGAGAGTTGGTGTCGCGAGGAGGATCTCCGAGCCTTCATCCTCGATGAGTTCCTGCACCTGCGCGGCCCCGGCCTCGTTGCGAAAGTGCGCGAGCACCGCGGAGGTGTCGAGCAGGTAGCGGGCCATCCGCTCAGCCTTCCCGCTCACGCTCGGCCACGAGGTCCGAAACGGAGTCCCGGCGTGGTGAGAACTTCTTTCCCTTTCCCATGAGGGCCCGCCCAATCCCCTTCTTGTCCGGAATGACTCTCACCAGCATTTCCGTGGGTTCGCGACCTGGGCTCTTGACCGGCGTCCATTCGAGCCGGTAGCCGGGCTGAATGTTGAAAAGCCGTCCAACGGACGCAGGTATGGTAACCATGTTCTTCTGGGTAACGGTCGTGATCATGGAATTCATTCTATCCCATGACTGCCGATGGGACCGGCGTACCGGGTGGCAGCGCGGGGGGCGTCGATGATTTCCGTCAACTGAGCCCCGCGTGAGCCCGGATTCGGCCCACGCTCGATGACGTCCTTGACCAACCGCATGGCCAGCGTTTCCAGAGGTGGCACATCGGCTGCGCAGGCCATGACCACATCCGGCGCGCGGCCGCGGTCGTTGCCCGCCCATTTCCAGACGCCGAGACCGGCTGCGCAGTGCTTGACCGCAGCGTCCATGTCCAGCCATCGCAACTCCGGTTGCTTGCCCGCCACGATCACGTTCACATAGTTACGGCTCCGCAAACAATGGTCGGTCAAGGGCAGCAGGGTGCTGGCGTCGGGCGGTAGATAGACGCGGATGACGTCGGCGGTAAAGGACCTGAATTGCTCCGCAGGTGGCCGCGCCAAGTGCGCCTGCGATAAGCGTGGCAAATGCACCTGTGGAAACAACTATGGTTGCACCAAGCCGAAGACCGAGTCCAAAGCGAAGTAGCGTCCGGGGTGACCCCGGCTACGGGGTCACCTCCCCCGTCTCGGGTGTGACCGGCCCGGCGGCATGCTCCTTGATCTTTTCAGTCCACGGCCGACTCTCCCACTGGGCAAGGATGACGAGTTTGGATTTGTTCCGGTCGTCGTCGGACGCCTGCATCTCCACTTTTGCGAATTCCCGATTCACCTCGTCGTTCTAAGAATCGTCATCTTGATTTTCATTCCGATTGAGTTCGTGTCCCTTAAACACCTGTGCTCATCATACGAGCACGACGGGGAGCGCGTTTGGCGGACGAAGACCGGTGGTTTCGGGATCGGTGATGGATCCGCGCGGCCAGCCTTTTCGGACCGCCGCTACGTTACTCAGCGCACAGAACCCACCGATGCTTTCCAATAGTGTCGGCGCGCGTTCTCACCGCGAGCGAGCTTCAGTTCCGTCAAGACACCAGGAGAAAAACCACATGGCCCCTTCCCTAAAGACCTCCATTGGACGGCTGCTTGGCGCGTCGGTTTTTCTCTTCCTGATCGGAGGAGGGGCCCTGACCCTGAGTTCGTGCGCCGAAGCCGCGAAATTGACCATCGAGGCGGGCACCGGCCCCAAGCCCGCGCTTCCCGAGGAAAGACACAAGCTGATACCGACGATCCATATCGCTCCTGCCCGGGGGTGGCCCACGAATCTGACTCCGGTGGCTGCGGCCGGCACATCGGTGGGCGCGTTTGCGGCAGGGCTCGATCATCCGCGCTGGCTTTTTGTCCTTCCGAACGGGGACGTGCTGGTCGCGGAGACGAACGCGCCGCCCAAGCCTGATGACATGAAGGGGATCCGCGGCTGGTTCATGAAGAGAGTGATGAAGAAGGCGGGCGCCGCGGTGCCGAGCGCCAATCGGATCACCTTACTGCGGGACGCGGATGGAGACGGCATCGCGGAGGTGAAGTCCGTTCTGCTCTCTGGTCTGAACTCGCCGTTTGGGATGGCCCTCGTCGCGAACTCGCTGTACGTCGCGGCCTCGGATGCCGTGCTTCGCTTTCCTTATGTCGAGGGCGACACCACGATCCCGGGCGGGGGGACGCGGGTGGTGGACCTGCCGGCCGGAACGCTTAATCACCATTGGACGAAGAGTCTCATCGCGAGCCCCGATGGGACCAGGCTCTACGCCACCGTCGGCTCTAACAGCAACGTCGCGGAAAACGGCATGGCCCTCGAAGAGGGCCGGGCCGCCATCTGGGAAATCGACCTCGCGACCGGAGTCAAGCGGCTCTTCGCAACCGGGCTGCGGAACCCGAACGGCATGGCCTTCGAGCCAGCCAGCGGAGCCTTGTGGACGGTTGTGAACGAGCGGGACGAACTCGGAAGCGACCTCGTCCCCGACTATCTGACCTCGGTGAAAGACGGGGGCTTTTATGGGTGGCCGTACAGCTACTTTGGATCTCGCGTCGACAAGAGGGTCAAACCACCAAACCCTGAGCTCGTCGCAACCGCGATCGTTCCCGACTACGCGCTTGGATCGCACACCGCTTCTCTGGGTCTTGCCTGGTCTTTGGGGACCACCTTGCCCGCACCCTTCACCCACGGTATGTTCATCGGCCAGCATGGCTCGTGGAATCGTCGTCCCCGCAGCGGCTACAAGGTCGTGTTCGTGCCCTTCGAGGGGAGCCGTCCTTTTCCGCAGCCGCCCATCGATCTGCTGACCGGCTTCGTCGATCCCGAAGGTCATGCGTATGGGCGGCCGGTCGGCGTTGCTCTCGACCGCCAAGGCGCCCTCCTCGTGGCGGATGACGTTGGAAACGTGGTGTGGCGCGTGACCTCCAGGCCTTAAAGACATCGAGCCGGAAGAATCAGGCCCACGCCCTCGCACGCGGGTCCGGTCACGGCTGCAACGAAACGATGAGAATCTGGCAGCCCGCGCGGGAGTCGTTGGCCCAAAGTCGCAGTTCACCCGGAAGAAGCGTCACGGCGTCACCCGCAGCCATAACGTGTGAATCGGGTCCCAGCCGCAGGACCGCCTTCCCCCGGAGCACTATGGCGAACTCCTCGCCGCGATGGGCGACAGGGTGTTTGCCGCTTCGACCACCAGGAGCCAGGGTGATCAGGATCGGATCGAGGCGCCGCTGCGGACTGGGCCGGCCCAGGGATTCGATTTCGGCGCTCGACCAGACACTGGGGACGCGCTCCCGATCCCCGCGGCGCAGGACGAGTCCGCCCGCGCCCGGTCCGATGGCGGCGAAGAATGAACCGAGGGTGGCGCCGAGGGTGTGGGCGATCTTCTCCATCGAATGAATGGAGGGAGAGACCTGCCCATTCTCGAGTTGAGAGATGAAACTCGGAGAGAAATCGGTGCGGGCGGCCAGGGCGCGGACGGAGAGCCGGGCCTGCTCCCGCAACCGTCTGACCTGCTGCCCGACCTGCTGCTGCTTCAGGGTGGATTTGGCGGAAGCATTGACCATCGCGGGGATGTTACGCGATCGGTCGGTGGGCCCGATCGACGTCTCCGCGGGTTCCCGAAGGCTTCTCAGCGCGGTGTTCGACGTGCGCGGCTTCGTGGGGCTCGAGGGATTTTGACCACCGGTCAGTTAGTGGGCGACCTTGACGATCAGCCGCCGAGCCACCGCGTCATAGAACCACGCGTTGGCGAGGGATTCGTTCACCTCGGCCTCTGACTCGCTTTCCGCGAGGCTCCCCGTCTGGTTGACGAGCACGGACTTGCCGTTGACCCACACCGAGGACGGCCGCGCCGGCATTCTTCCGATCCGGTAGAGAAGAGACATCGCGGGGGCCGAATCCGTGCTTAGAGTCAGGCGATTCCCTTCAGCCACGGACTTGAACGCGGTCCAGTTGCCAGTGTCGTCATCGAAGTACCGGAAGGACGATGTGCCACTCGGATAGACGAGCAGGGTCAAGGAGCCGGCGGACGCACGGGTTCCGTGCCCGGTGTAGTCGCGCTCGACTTCCAGAGGAATGATGGCGCCCAGTTTGAGAAACACCGGCTCCCGACCGAGCGGGGCCGGGTGTTCGGAGAGGTTTCCGGAGACCACACGCGCCTCATCCCAATAGTCCACCCATTGTCCGGCGGGAAGCTGGACATCCAGGGTCGGCGTATCTCTGGTGACAAAGGGAACGAAGATTTCCTCACCAACCCGCATCGCATAGGCCCCCGGGCCGGCTTGAATCACCGGAAGCTCCGGCTGTTCGTGCATGCGCCGGGCGTAACTCAGGAAGTACGGGGTCAACTCCTTGTGGAGCCAGGCGTAGTAACGATAGGCGGCGAGGAGGCCAGCGTCGTACTCCCCTCGCCAGGGATCCGAATTGGCGAACGGGGTGTGGGCCATGATGGGCTGGAAGGCGCCCCAGTGAAGCCTTCGGTAGTAGGTCGCCTCATCGGGCGCCGTCCCACTCTCGTAATCGTACGCCGTGAATTCGTTTACGGGCGCCGGCAGCAGGCGCGACTTCTCGATCACCCGCGCGATGCCTTCCCGCAGTCCCGCAAAATCGTTGGAAAGATCCGCAACGTAGGCGACGTTGGCCATCCGCGAAAGGGCGGCGTCGGTGGTGGAGGGTTCCTCGGACTGGTACGCCTTGGCGACGTTCTCGAAATCCCCCGGAGAAACCGACTTCATGTAGTCATTCCCGCGCTGGAGATCCTGATCCGAGGTGCCGTCGTCGAGGTAGAAACCCAGCAGGGACCCGCCGAGGCGCGAACGAACCCGCCCGAACTGCTCGGGGGTGTGACATCCGCCCCAGACGTGCACGAGGGCGCGCACGTGCTCCCTGGCCAGTCGCTCGATCACCTCATCGCCGAGATTCCAAGAGCAACAGTCCTCTCCGGCGCACGTTCCCTCGTTCCGGGAATCTCGCTCCGACCAGGCACTCCCATCGAAGAGGTACACGCTCACCGGAATGTCGTTTGCCCGTATTTCATCCATCTGGCAGGTGAATTCCTCGGCCATGGTCTCGGCCGACCCGCAACCGCAGTCGCCATTCTTGGGGCACCCGCTTCCCCACCATGGACCGAGGGTTGCGCGATTCAGGACGTGGTCCCGCACTCCGACGGCGGCCGCCGGAGCCTTCGCGGGCGCCGCGGCGGCGGCCGGAGAGGCCGCCGGGGCCGGTCCGGACGCGGTCGTGGGTCCCGGTGCGCCGCAGCCGAAATGGGCAAAGGCGACAATGAAGGCGACAATGAAGAGGAGCCACTGGCGGCTACGCCGCCCCGCGGCCGGCACGTGCCTCAGAATCTCGACCTCCACGGAACGGAGATTACTACTGGGGCCGAACGATGCAAGGCGACCCGCAAACGCGGCCGACTGCGCCGCCGCCGGCCGCGATGCGACCGTGAGGGTGATCAACAGGCTTCCCTGGGACCACCCTGAACTCCGGGCGATCGCGGACACCCGGCGCGCAGGAATCGTCTTATCGAGGGGACAGTCGGTTCCGGCCGCGCGGCGGAAGTTCAATGAATATCGGCCTGAAGGAGGCGAGACCCGCGTTGGCAGGAATGTTGCCTCTCCCGGCTTGCGTGGGGTCCACGTGTACCCATTAGTTAGCGGAGGCACAGTCATGAAAACCAGATCAATCGCCATTCCCGTCGCCGCCCTGGCCCTGGCCCTCGGGTCGTTCTCGGATGCGACCGCCCATAACGCCGAACGGCGCAACCGTAGAAACCAGAACCAGGGTCAGGAACGCTCTCAAGGCGAAACCTCGGCCCGGTCGCGCAGCGACCAGAGCGATCGCGGCCGAACTTCGGCGGCTCGAGGCGGGCGGCGTGCCGAGCGGGCCGACCGCGACGACCGCGCAAGCCAGTCTCCGAACCCGGAGCGAGAACGAGCCGCAGCACCGTCGCGTCCGCGCGACAACCGCGATAACGAAGTCCGCCGGGACGCGCGCTCCAGCGCACGCGGCGGGCGGGAGCGCAATGCCGAGGTCGGCCAGCGGGACTCCCGCGATGACTATCGCGCGGCGCGCGACCCGAGAAATCGTGGGCGCGAGACGTATCGCGACAACGATCGCGGGCGGTATCAGAACCGCCGCGGCCATGATGACTATCGAGGCGCCAAAAGCGGCGGCTACAGCCGCGGCTACTACGCACCTCGATTGCTCACTTACCGCTCGGCCCCGCGCCGGTACTACGGTTCCGGCAACCGCCTGACCCTGCACTTCGGCATCGGATCGGGATACCGGTATGGCTCTGCGTACTCAGGCCGGGTCTACGGGTACCGGAGGTCCGTGCCGACCTACGGCAGCTACGTGGCCTACGGCGACCTGCGGCTCAAGGTGAGTCCGCGTCACGCCGCCGTCTACGTGGACGGCTACTACGCAGGGGTCGTGGACGACTTCGATGGCTTTTTCCAGCGCCTGACCCTCGAGGTAGGCCCGCACGAGATCGAGATCGAAGCGCCGGGCTATGACTCGCAGGCCTTCGACGTCTACGTCGACCCGCAGCGGACGATCGACCTGCACGCCGATCTGCGGCGGTAGCGCTGCGCCTTCTCTCTGCCGGTCAAAGCCCTGATGCGGAGGACCCTCGACACTGAACCGTCCGAGGCAGCCGGCGTGGGTGAGAGGTGGCAGACAACGGGCCGACTGGCGAACCGCGCTTGTTTCACCTACGCTCCGCACCCTGATGACCCGATGCCTCTCTTCCCTACTGGCCCTTTTCCTCGCCCAGGCGGTCTCCGCGCAGTCATTCTCGCGCGACTACAAGGATAGCTACCCGAAGAATCCAGACATCGACATTCTGAACTACGCTTTTGAATTGAAGCTGTCCGACCAGTCGGACTCACTTTCTGGACGGGCGACCGTTGACGCGAGGTTCCGGACCGCCGGGCAGAGCGAATTGAGACTGGATCTCATCAAAGCGTCCGATGCGCTTGACGGAAAAGGCATGACGGTGCAGGAAGTGAGCATGCAGGGACAGCGATTGTCCTTTCGGCATGAGCGCGATCAGCTATTCATTCAGCTCGGCCGGCCGAGTCAGGCGATGGAGCGGGTGAAGACCACGGTGACGTACCGCGGAATCCCCGCCGCGGGCCTCAAGATTGCCCCCAACAAACACGGGGACCGGGCCTTCTTCAGCGACAACTGGTCCTCGAAGGTTCGGAATTGGCTTCCAACCGT
>ENA-ORBV01001648-ORBV01001648.1-microbial-mat-metagenome-genome-assembly--contig:-NODE-1648-length-48896-cov-7.118417_pt1 | contig 48896 bp, 48 predicted proteins | sample MGYA00237777_ERZ505514 | MGnify/ENA primary metagenome ERZ505514 (study PRJEB26160, sample SAMN06269048) | microbial mat metagenome | isolation source: Oligotrophic lake microbial mat | place... | reverse complement strand
AATGATACGGCGACCACCGAGATCTACACCTCTCTATTCGTCGGCAGCGTCAGATGTGTATAAGAGACAGGGCTTTATGTTTTGAACGTTCTCCGGCCGGGTGGGTGCTGACGCTTGACCGCCGGGCAGCCACGACGACCGGGTAAAATACAGTCCCGTTCCTACGGTCGCGAGGACTGCGACCGCAGCGGCGAAGGCCTTGGGCCAGACCCGGGTTTGAATGGGTTCGCCGCCTTCGACGAGGCCTAGGCGCCGGGCAATCTCCCGCGCGGATACAGGGCGCTTCGCTGAATCTTTGGCGAGGCAGGATGCTACGACCTCCTCCCAGACCTTTGGGATCGGTTGCGCGCCGCTGATCTGCCGTCCTTCGCCGATGAGTTGCTTGCGTCGCTCGGCCATCGTTTGAGGGATGTCGCTCTTGATCTGCTGCGTGAGGGTTAGCACGTCGGACGAGCGGAAAGGCGGCGTGCTCGTGAGAATTTCGTAGATCGTGGCCCCGATGCTGTAAACATCGCTGCTGTGGTGCACCTCGCCAACCAGCTGCTGCGGGCTCATGTAGGGTAGGGTGCCGACGACGCGCTCCGAATTCGATTGCCCGGTGAGCCGGGTGATGGTCTCGGCCACGGTGTGGGCGATGCCAAAATCCACAACCTTCACGAGGCCGGATGGAGTCACCATCATGTTGGCCGGTTTGATATCGCGATGCACAAGCCGACGGGGGGGGGTCCAAGCGTAGTCGATGGCGAGGCATAGGCCGCGCACGATCGGGGCTGCCTTGTCCACATCGAGGAATCGATTCGGGGTGTCACGCAGCAGCATTCTGACCGTGGGTCCGTCAACATACTCCATCTGCACGGCGATGCTCGTATCGTCCTTTTTCAGATCGTTAACGTTTACGATATTCTCGTGAACGAGACCGCGGGCCAATTTCACCTCGTCGCGCAAATCGCGCTCGGCGACGGGATCGCGCACAAGCCCGGGCAAAAATTTGAGGGCTACGTGACCCTCGACTTCGAGGTCCTTCGCCAGCCAGACCACGCCCATGCCTCCCGAACCGAGTTCACGCACGAGTTCAAAACGCGAGAACACGATCTTCCCGGCGTTGAGATCCTTCTTGGTCGCCTGGAGTAGATCAATTTTCTGGGTCTTCTCGCCGTCCCTCTCGGGCACGTATTTTTGGGTCTCGTCGGACATGATGGTGGGGAAAGCTGGTCTGCAGGTGGTATGCCGTCATCCGGATTTAAGAATATCTAATTTCGGTTTCGTCGATCCTTGCTGCAACTCGAATATTGGGAAACGGAACTTTTTTCCCGATCGTTACCAGATCAAGTTGAGCCGGAGGTTCCAATTTAAGCCGCGGCCGAGATTCGCCCGGCATCCCAAACCGCCTCCCACCAGCAAGGCGACCTGCCGGCTACCACTCTGATCGAGCTTTAATCCCTCGTTGGCGAATTTCACGAGGCGAGTGGCCGAGCCGACCGCTTGACCTAGTATCGCTGTCGCTTGGCCGAGCGGCGACTGCACCCCGAAACGCGCCGGTGCCGGCGTCCACCGCGTCGAATTTTCGTTGGTGAAAGAGCAATTGCGGTGGCTGCATTCGCCGGCGAGCGCAGGGGAAGCGAAGCAGACGGCGAAAAGGGCAAGGACTAGGGTTTTCATCGCGGTGGAGTGGTTGCTGCGGTGACTATGCCAAGGATTGCCCGAGCCCGCTATAAGGGGCGCTCCCCGAATTCCCCTAGGGGAGGATTTGGCCCGGCTCTGCTACCGCCGCAGCAACTCGGAAATCACGGGCCGGCGGCGGACCGTCTGCTGAGCCTGGGTGAGGGCGGTTGTGCGCGAGTATCTCCGTCTCAGGAGAGGGATCTTGACCTTGCCTGAAACGAATTGAAAAAAGTATCCGCCACATTAACAGGTCAAGCCAACCCCAAGATTCAATCATCGTGACTCCGTTCGGAGATTTTTATGCCTGGCATGGAATTATTTTGTCTTCGGCGCGGAATATTCCTGCGACCACTAAATCGGATTCTTAAAGACAGATGAACAAGTTACATCGGAATCTGCTCCATTTTGGTATCAGGAATGGTATCAGGCTAGTTCCACCCGGGGGGCAAGAGGTCTGAGACTTATCTGAGGTAACGACTGCTCGAAATTATGACTACGGCGATTTTACGGGTTTGGTTGCCTTAAATTGCCCTGATTTCCCCAGAGTTGCATTTTTGCAACCTTAGGGGGATTGCTTCATAAGTCGCTCAACAAAAAGCCCTCCCGAGCAGCGGGAGGGCGATAATTGGGTGCAGGGGCTGGATTTGAACCAGCGACCTTCAGGTTATGAGCCTGACGAGCTACCAGGCTGCTCCACCCTGCAATGAGTGAGCGGGGAACTTGCTTGGCTAAAATTATCCTGTCAACGGGTTTCTCCAGTTGTCTGAATTCGATGCTGTCTCACGAAGACTGGTCGATCCTGATAGCCTTTGCCCAACGATGCGCGTTGTGCGCCGGGGCTCGAGGTCGGCGAGACCAATCAAGCTACTTTGATACTCAACCTGTTTTCGCTTTCGGCCAAAATGGGCGAGGTGCTTTTGCGGGCGGAGTCGATGAGCAGTCGGGCGACGGAGGTCTGCGCGGCGGTCGCCGTAACGCGCCGGGCGGTCCGCCAGCCGATCAAAACGATCCCGCGTCCTCGCCCGCCCAGCGGGATCAAAAGGAATGCTCCGGGCAAGGTGCCCTTGAGCTTCATCCAAGCGGGCAAGTAAGGCAGGATCGAGGCCTCGCTCGTGTCGTGCACGGCCACGGTTTCGTTTCGGGTGATGCAGACTCCGAAGACGGTGCGCTCGCGGGCGCCGAGATAGGCTGAAGTTTGAATCGAATTCCAGTTTCCGCCGGCTCCGTGGGTGAGCGCGAGTTGGTCGGTGCCGGCGGCGGGTAAAAATAGCCATACTTGCCGGGCGTCGAAACTCTCCTGCAACGCGGCGATGGCCGTAGCCCAGGGATCGATGGCGGCCTCGGTCGCGTTGTCCTTGTCCGCCGAGGCGGCAAAGGCGGAGGAACTTTGCAACGCGTCGGCCCAGGCGTCGTCGGATGCGGGGGCTTCGGAGATCGCAGGCGCCGCCGTAGGAGGGGTCGATTCGGAAGCGGTAGCGACCACGGGCACGGGCGTTTCAGGCTCCGACGACGTGGCGGGCATTGCCGGAATGACAGCGTCGGTGCCGCCGGACGTGGACGCGGCCGGGGCGGTTTCAGCCACCGGCGCCTCCTTTTGGACGCGTGACCTCATGCGGGAGACAATCGCAAAGGGCACGGCGGAGCCTTCGGCTCCTTTGTTGAAACTCGCGATCCGATCATCGACGCGGATGAGGGCCGGTTCGATCATTTCACACGCGCCCGGAATCAACCGGTCATACTTGCGGACCAGCAGCCGGGTCTTTTGCTCGAAATCTTCGCGATTGCTGGCGGGATCGAGTGCGAGGCGGGCGACCCGGCCGCTCATGTCGGCAACGCCGAGCAGGCGGCTGTCGACCGACACCGGCATGCGGCCCACCGCCTCCGGTTCGGTGTCGCGGAGCGCCTTCATGATTTCATCGGGCAGCCGGGAAGTGGCGAGGATTTTGCGGGCGACTTCCAGGGGCGTCACGCCGAACATGCCGCGGTAGGCGATATCCTCGGGCTTGGTCTTCAAGCGCTGCTGGGCCTCGCGGTAATGTTCGAGGGAAACTCCGGGGAGCAAAATGCAGCCGAATTGGCGGAGCGCGGCGGCGGCAAACGCCATCTCGGGATCGATCGACCCCATGAGTTCTCCGCAGCCTTGCGCGAACAAACCGGCGCAAAGAGCCAGGCCGGCCGCCTCGCGTTGCTCGGGCGGGTTTCCGGCGCCGCAGGTGTTCTCGATCAGCATCAGCGAAATTGCCAGGCTGCGGATGCGCTGGAATCCTACCTGGTGGATGGCGTGCTCGACCGACGAGAGCGGGGCGATATTGGGGTTGTTGGAAACGGTGTTCGCGACCGTCAGGAGGCGCGACATGACGGCGGCGTCCTGAGCGATCAACTCGGCGATCTCGAAAATGGAGGACTTTTCCAGGTTGGTTGAGAGGGCTTCGATCAACTTCAGGAGCTCGGGCAAGCCCGCCCCTTTGCCCGACTGGAGCGCGGCGCGTGCGCGGTCGAGAGTCTGGGTCGCGGAAAGAGGCGTAACCATCGTGAGGTTATCGGTGCGATTCGGAGAAGCTTCACTAGATTTTTCCGGTTAAGCAGGTTTCTGACTTGGGCTGAAGCGCGCGTCGCCGGCGAGGGGGTTTGGCCGGGCGCCCGCCGCCCCGGCGCATCTGCCGGTCGGCGGTAGGCCGCTCGCCAGCGAGCGCTCCGGTCGCCGGGCGCTCGCAAGCGAGCGGCCTACCGATGCGGGTGCGATGCACCGCCAACCGGAGAATTGTGTGGCGCGGCAGCCGCCCCGGATATTCGGACGGCCGAGATCGGTGGCGACGATCTGCTTGAGGAAGGGGGCGGGGATGTCCCGGCCGATGGCGGGGTGAACAAAAGTTCGCTCGCGTGGGCGCCGTCCACGTGCACGGCAAAGAGCCTCTCCGAATAACCCGCCTTGGCTTTCTCCGTGTAGGGGTGCCGCCAGTCGGCGCCCGAGGGCGGCGGCAAGCGCCGCCCCTGCACCGCCGGATTATTCGGATAGACTACCAGTGCAGGTAACCGTCGCGCCTTGGTTAAGCCCGGTCACCGCTTAAAGAGACTTGGCTTTCGGTTTGTCGGCCCGATTGCACGATGCGGGCGGCGAACAATAGTAAACGGCGGCGGCCGCGGTTGGCTTCGTTATGTTGATAGGGCACGATCCCGCGCACGAGGCGCGTCCGGGGAGTATCCCCGTTTCCGCGACTGAACCACGAAGCCACGCGGCATCCGTGGCGCGAATCTCGCGCGCCAATCAGGCGGCGGCGAAGGCCTGCACGGTTTCGGGCGCGACGACGCGGTCGATGTCGAGCAGCGTCTTCACCTGGCCTTTGACCTTGGCCATGCCGAGGAGATACGTGGTGTCGATGCGCGCACCGAAGTCCGGCGTCGGCTCGATCTCGTTCGCGGCGAGCGTCACGACTTCCTCGACGCTGTCGACGATGAGGCCCATCTGCACGGTCTGGTCGGAGGGGAGTTTCACCTGGACCACGACGATGCAGGTGCGCTCGGCGAATTCGGCCTTGAGGCCGAACTTCACGCGCAGATCGACGACGGGGATGACGCGGCCGCGCAGGTTGATGACGCCCTTTACGAAGTCGGGCATCTGGGGCACGGGCGTGATCTTCTGCATGCGAATGATTTCGCGGACCTTGAGGACGGCGATACCATAGGCCTCGTTTTCGAGGACGACGGTGAGATATTTGCCGGCGAGGGCGGAGGTGGCGGAGGAAGCGGCGATGGCGGTGGACATGTTGGTAATAGGGGAAAAGGAAGGCGGACCCAGCTTACTTCGACGCGGCGAGGGGAGAGTTGAGGATTTTTTTGCGAAGGGGTCGGGATTTCTGGGCACCGCCGAAGAACGTGAAGGGAAAACGCAGAAAGAGATTAACTCCGCGCCGATTGCGCCGAAGAGAGCAGGGTTACTGTCACGCCCTCTCCATCTCCGGTGCCACACCCAATCCTGCCGTGTCCCTCTCTACTCTCGAAGATCTGATCAACCGCCTGGCCTCCGAAATCATGCTCGCCCAGCCGGGGCGGGACGACGGCCTCGTGCCGGCTTACAGCCTGCTCGGCGAACTGCGCGAGCGCTCCGCCGGCGAACCCGTGCTCCTCGAGCCGACCGCGGCGTTGCACGCCGAACTCGATGCCATGCTTGACGCCGCCCGGGCTTTCGACGCTCCGATGCTGGCCCGGTTGCGCGTCTATGTGGAGTGGATGCCCGTGGCTGGCGAATGCCTGCGCCTGAAACAGGCCGTGCCGCCTTTCATGGCCTGCGCCCCGGCTGCTGAAACGGCGGTCCCGGCCCCGGTCCCGGGCCCCGAAGAGCAGGCCGCGTCGGGCGACGTCCTGCTTGATCTCCACCTCGAAGAGAATCGCGAGTTGCTCGGAGAATTCTACGGCGAGGCCGTCGACCATCTCCAACAAATCGAGGCCGCCCTGCTCGCGCTGGAGCAGCAGCCGGACAACCCCGAGGCGCTCAATTCGATTTTCCGCTCGTTCCACACGTTTAAGGGCAACGCCGGGTTCCTCGGCCTCGTCCCGATGCAGTCGCTGGCCCACGAGGTCGAGTCGCTGCTCGATCTGGCCCGCAACCGGCAGCTCACGTTGAACTCGGCGATCGTGACCGAGATCCTCAACAGCCGCGACGCCCTCCAGGCGTTGACGCAGCAGGTCGCGCTCGCTCTCGAAAAAGGGCTGATCCCCGACAAAATCGTTCCCGTCGGCCACCTGATCCGCGCCGTCAAGCGGCTCGCGGTCCCCGGCGGTGCGCCCGTCGCCGCCGCCCCGGTCTCCGCGCCGACGCCGGCCGCGCCGCCGGTCCCGGCCCCCATTTCCGCCTCACCGGAACTCCTGCCCGAAGAAGTGCCGATTCCGCTCAACCCTGCGGCACCAGCCCATGAAGTCGCCACGCAGGCGGCTCCGAAAGCGCAGGCCCCGGCCGCCGCCGGCAATGGCGCCGCCCCGAATGTGTCGGCCGGCGCGACGGTTCGCGTCAACACCGAGAAACTCGATTCCCTGATGGATGTCGTCGGCGAACTGGTGATCGTGCAAAGCCAGTTGCTGGAGACGGCGCGGGCGCACGGCGACGCGATCGGCTCGCCCCTCCAGCGCAATGTCACCCAACTCGCCCGCATCACGAAGGAACTCCAGCACACCGCGATGGCGCTGCGGATGATTCCGATCAAGCCGATGTTCCAGAAGATGGAGCGCCTCGCCCGCGATCTCGCCCGCGAGTTCGGCAAGAAAGTCCAGTTTACGACCACGGGCGACGACACCGAACTCGATCGCACGGTCGTCGAGCAGATCGGCGATCCCCTCGTTCATATGGTGCGCAACGCCCTCGACCACGGGCTCGAACTCCCGGCCATTCGCACCGCGTCGGGCAAATCCGATACGGGCACCCTGAGTCTCAAGGCCTACCACCAGGGCAGCAGCATCGTCGTGGAGTTGCAGGACGACGGCCGCGGCATCGACCCGGATCGGATCTACAAAAAGGCCGTCGAGAAAGGCGTGATCGCGGCCGGCGCGGTGCTCAGCCGCGACGAGACCCTCGCCCTCGTGTTTGCCCCCGGTTTCTCCACGGCGGAGAAAGTCACCGCCGTTTCCGGCCGCGGCGTCGGCATGGATGTCGTGAAGCGCAACATCGAGAAACTCCGCGGCAAGGTCGAGATCACGTCCGAAGTCGGTCGCGGCTCGATTTTCAAGATCAAGCTCCCTCTGACGATGGCGATCATCGACGGGCTCGTGGTGCGCGTGGGCGAGGACCGCTTTATTTTGCCCAGCACCTCGGTTCAGCGTGCGCTGCGTCCAAGCCGGGAAAACATCTCCACGATTCAAGGCCAGGGCGAGGTCCTCGACCTGCGCGGCCGCTTGATCCCGATCCATCGCCTGCACCAGCGTTTCGGCATTCCCGCCGATTCCACCAACGTCTGGGACGGCATCGTCGTCATCGTCGAGCACTCCGGGAAAGTCTCCGCGCTCCTCGTCGACGAGATGGTCAGCAAGCAGGAGGTCGTGATCAAGAACCTCGGCGCCTTCATGCAAGGCGTCCCCGGGGTTTCCGGCGGCGCCATCTTGGGCGACGGCGGCATCGCGCTCATCCTCGATCCCGGCACCTTGTTGCACGCAGCCTAGTCCACCCGGTGAATTCCGTGACCCTGCCCACTCTCGAACAGGTCTGCGAACAGGCGCTGCGCCTGCCGTGCGCCCCGTCGCTTTTGCCCCGCCTGATCACGGCGTTGCACGACGACTCCTCCGGGGCCGACGATATCGAGGCGCTCATCTTGCTCGATACCGCGCTCGCCGCCTCGACGTTGCGCGTGGCGAACTCCGCTTATTTTTCGACGGGCGAGCCCGCCGCGACCGTGGCCGAAGCGGTCATCCGGCTCGGCATGCGGGAGATTTTCCGCCTGGCCGCCCTGGCGCTCGTCAACCGTTGGGAAACCGGTTCCGGCCGCGGGGCCTATCGCGGCGATCCGGGCGATTTCTGCCGCCACGCGCTCTGCACCGCGCTCGCGGCCGAGGCCCTCGCGGAAGCGACGGAGCGGACCGATCCGCAGGGTGCCTACACGGCGGGCTTGGTGTGCGATCTCGGCAAACTGGCCGTGGCCCACGCCTGCGCGCCGTTCTTCCCGGCGATCCGGCTTGAGCAAGCCCGAACGGGCGGGGCGTGGACCCGGGCCGAGCGCGAGGTGCTCGGCTACGACAGCACGATGGTCGGGGCGCGACTGCTGGAGACCTGGCGGTTTCCGCCGGCGCTCGTCGATGCGGCACGGCACTTCCACCAGCCCACGAAAGCCCCGGCGGAGTCGCTGGCGCTCCTCGCCCATTTGCATGCGGCGAAGTATCTCGCGATTTCCTTCGGTCCCGGGGTGTCCGAGGACGGTTTCCACTTCGAACTTGAAGAGGCCTTTTTGCTGGAGTGGGGCTTTACGCCCGAGTTCTTGCAGGAGATGCTGCCGGTCGTTCTGGAGCGCGCCACCGCCCGCCTGAAGGACAAGTTATCCCACGGGACGATTACCGCGTAGGCGGGCGTCGCGGGCGAAGAGAAGCCGGGAGCGACCACGACCGATCGGGAGCGAAATCCCTGTCTTCACAGACGGGTTTCCCACCGAGGTTGTGGTAACCCTGCGCGAAAACGGCGCTTCCCGCCTTGCCCGCGACGGGTTCGCTGATTCCGCCCGCCATACTTGAACGAAACGGAAGCAATCGCCGCGAAACCCAAAAAAACCTACGAATTTCAGAGCGGGTCGGTCACCCGTTCGCCCGATCGAATTCGTTTACCGCTTGGCGGCGCGGTCCCGGACCGGAGCGGGCGAGGTCTTTTGGTTTTGCTCGTGACCTGGATGATGGTGCCTCGTTCGGAGACTTGGTTGAATCCGCCCGCAAGAGTCCGGCCCAAGGCTTAGCCGCCCAGAGCAAAACTGAGGTTTCCGTCCGGTGCCTTCAGTATGAGGGCGCCAGTGCCCACCTCGATGTGGAGGGTGCGGTTCACCGTGCCGCCGACGGCTTGATGGCGCACGGAGAATCCGTTGCGGGCAAGCCAGTCGGAGGTGGTGCGAATGTTGCGCTCGCCGATTTTGAAGGAGTCGCTGCCGCACAGCACGCTCGCTCCGCCCGCCACGAGCACCCGTAGGCGGCTGCGGTCGGCTTTGAGGCCCAACACGGCCCGGAAAAGCATGGGCATGCCGGTGTCCGTAAACATGGCGGGCTGTTTGATCGCCTTGTCGGGCGAGATTTTGGAATCGGGCAACATGATGTGCAGGAGCCCGGCGGCCTTGGCCACGGGATCGTAGACCACGATACCGACGCACGAGCCGAGCGCATAGGTGCTCAGCGTGACGTTGGGTTGGTTGGCCACGGCCATGTCGCCGACGCCGACGACGACGCGTTGGGCGAAGAGCGCAGACGGGCTCGGGGAGCCGCCGGGGCGCCGGGCGAAGATATCGGCAATGGTGGCGGAGCCGGACATGGTCAGAGCCGCTCCTCAACGAAGGGGGTTGTAACGGAGAGGGGTAAAATGGGCAGAGGCATACGGGTAGCGTGGTGATCGCTGTGGCTTCAATCGGTAGTCGGCGGGATTACTTGATCGGCAGGGCGGAAATTCTTACGCGGAATCCGGGCCTCAGCTGTAGACCAGCAGGCGCTGGCTGATCGGAGTGACCTGGTTGTGACTCTTGATTTTGGAGATGGTGGCCGGACTGAGGGCCTTGCCCTCGCCGATGAGGAGCAGGCCGAGCGGGCTGTAGATGCCGTTGGCGAGCACCATGCCGGGCTCGAGTTCGGTCAGCATGATCTCGCGCACCTGGCGGGGCAGTTGGACGAGATTGCTGATCTTGAGGAAGAGCCGGACGGCCTCCGGATCGAAGGCGCGGCCGGATTGGTGGAGAATCGCTTCGATGGTCGCGTTCTTGCCCACGCCGGATTCGACAAAGGCGACCGCAACCGCAAGGCAGCGTGCCGGCCACGGAATCGCGTCCCCGGCGAGGCCGTCGGGATAGCCCTTGCCGTCGTAGCGTTCGTGGTGGCCGCGAATGATCGCGCCGACGTCGGCCCGGTCTTCGACCTGGGTGGCGAGGGTCTGGCTGTAGACCGGGTGGTTGTGGAGCATCGTGCGCTCGCGCTCGGAGAGCTGGACCGCCGGCGTGCGGAAAGCCCGGAGCATTTCGCGGGGCACACCGATGAGGCCGATGTCACACAGCCAGGCGGAGGTGCGGAGCGCGTGGCTCTGCTCGGGCGTGAAGCCCTCGGAGAGCGCCATCTGGGTGGCGAACTCGACGAGCGCCTTGGTTTGGCCGCCGAGAATCGGATCGTAGGTCGTGAGGATGCGGCGGCAAAGTTCGAGCGACCCGTCGAAGTTTTCGGCGAGTTCGCGATTGAGGGAATCGAGATGCCCGCGTTGGGCTTCGAGGTCGCGCACCTTGGCCTCAAGGTCGGTGTTGGCGGCGAGCAGGCGCTGGTTGAGGCTATGGGTCTCGGCGAGCAGGGTCTCGTTCTGGGTAACGAGCTCGTGGCGCTGCACGGCGTTGCGCACGGTGGCGAGAAGCTCCTCGCGCAGCCACGGTTTGGCGATGAAGCGGAAGATCTCGCCGCGGTTGATGGCGTCGACGGCGGTCGGCAGCGCGAGGACGGCGGTGATGAGGATGCGCGAGGCCTTCGGGCGCAACCTGCGGCTCTCGACGAGAAAATCGAGGCCGAGCATCTCGGGCATGCGCTGGTCGGAAATGATGACCGAAAAATCGCGGTCGGCGAGGATCGCGAGCGCCTTGAGCGGACTGTTGCAGGCAACGATCCCGAATCCGGCCCGCTCAAGCGTCTCCTTGAGGGCGGAAAGGACGACGGCCTCGTCGTCGACGATCAGAATGGTGGTGCCCGGGGGATTCATAGCGCGTGGGCCGCGACCGGCGGGTTTGGGGCGGCGCCGCCGACGCGCGGGCCGGAGTGATGGCGCACGATGGCGCCGGCCACTTGGTCGAGCGGGAGCTGGCGTTCCGCCCCGCCATTTTCCCAGGCGGCCCGGGGCATCCCGTAGACGACACAGCTGGCTTCATCCTGGGCAAAGGTGGTCGCGCCCTTGTTGCGCAGGTCGAGGAGACCCTCGGCCCCGTCCTTGCCCATACCGGTGAGCACGCCGGCGATGGCGTGCGGGGCGGCGCCGCAGCTCACGGCCGACTTGAAGAGAATGTCGACGGCGGGACGCTGGTGCCAAACCTGCGGGCCATCGGCCACCCGCACGGAGTAGTGGTCCACCGACCACTGGAGCATCAGGTGGAAATTGCCGGGCGCGACGAGCGCGAGCCCGGGGGTGAGGCGGTCACCGTCGACGGCTTCGCGCACCTCGAAATTGCACATCCCGTTGAGCCGATCGGCAAACGCCTTGGAGAAGACGGGCGGAATGTGCTGGACGATGGCGATGCCGGGCAACCCGGCGGGCAGGTGGGTGAGCACCTCGCGCAAGGCCTCGGTGCCGCCGGTCGAGGCACCGAGCAAAATCAGGCGGCGCGGCGCATGATTGCGTTGGCCGGCGGCGGCAAGACGGGTGGCGATTTGCGCGGGCGTGGGCCCGGCCTGGCCGATCCGCGCGGGCGTCGTCTCCGCCCGGACGGGGCGCAGCTTGGCCCCGACGGAGGCCTTGATGCGCGCAATCAGCTCCGGTCCGAGGTCGCCGAACGAATACGATCCGTGCGGTTTCGCGAGCACGTCAAAGGCGCCGAGCCGCAGGGCTTCGAGCGCGTGGGTCGAGCCGTGCTGCGTGAGCGAGCTCATGATGATCACGGGCAGCGGCCGCTGGGCCATGACGATCTTCAGGAAAGTCAGCCCGTCCATCCGCGGCATCTCCAAGTCCAGTGTCAGCACGTCCGGATTGAGTTCCTTGATCTTGTCGCGGGCCGCGTAGGGATCTACCGCGGTGCCCACGACCTCGATCTCCGGGTCGCGGCCGAGGGCGTCGCTGACCAATTTGCGGACGACGGCGGAATCGTCGACAATGAGGACGCGGATGCGGCGGGGCGGCATGACGTTTAGCCCGCGAGCGGGCGTTGGTAGGTTGCGGGGCGGATGCTGCGGAGGGTGTGCTTGATATTGGTCAGGCTCTCCGAGTGGCCGACGAGAAGATATCCGCCGGGCACCAGTCGGCGCGTCAGCCGGGCGACGAGTTCCTCCTGGGTGGGCCGGTCAAAGTAGATCATGACGTTCCGGCAGAAAATGATTTGGAAGGGATCCCGAAACTCGGGCTCGCCTTCGAGCAAGTTGAGATGGCTGAAGTTGACGCGCTCGCGGAGCTCCTGGCGCACCCGGATTTGGCCGTCTTGGGGCCCGAAGCCGCGTTGGAAATGCGCGCGGACCAAATTCTCCGGCAGGTTGCGGACGGTGTCGGCGTCGTAGACGGCGCGCTTGGCCTTATCGAGAATACGGTGGGAGATATCGGTGCCCTCGATCTGCCACGGAGTGTGCGGGAGGTTCGTGGCGAGCGTGATGGCGATCGAATAGGCCTCTTCGCCGGAAGAAGAGGCGGCGCTCCATACGCGGAGTTTGGGCCAACGTTCCTTTTGCATGCGGGTCGCCATCTCGGGTAGCGCGGTCTCCTTGAGAAAGTCGAAGTGCGCCTGCTCGCGGAAGAAGAAGGTATGGTTCGTCGAGATGACGTCGATCAGGTTGCCCAGTTCGTCGTCTGCGCCGGGGGACTTGAGGAGATCGCAATAGGCGGTGAGCGACTCCGATTTGGTGGCGCGCAACCGCTTGCCCAGTCGGGTGGAGACGAGCTCGCGCTTGTCCGGCCCGAGGTTGATGCGGCTGTGCTCGTAGACGAGTCCACGAATGAATTCAAATTCGCTATCTCTCATGAAGGATATCTTGGTCTGATCGGCACCCGGGCCGAAAAATTAAGCCCGAAACGTCCGTTTCTTGTTCGGGTTCACGCGGCGTTTTGACGGGCGGCAATTCTTGCCACCGTGCGTTGCGACGAGCGGCAGATTGAGCCGGCGGTCAATTTCTCAAAATTCTATTTCGTTTCAAACAAGGTGCTTCCGGCTGGGGGAAAAACGGTGGCACCGGCTTTGCTAAACCGCTGCCATGATCGATCCCATCTTCAAAAGCGGCAACTACCAGTTGGCGCAGAAGCTTCTCGACGCGACCGCGCTGCGGCACGAGGCGATCGCGATGAACATCGCCAATGCCGAGACCCCGGGATTCCGCCGGCTCGATGTCTCGCCCGATTTCGAGAAACAACTGCGCTCCCGGGTGGCGGCCGGCGATCTGGGCGGGGCTGCCGGCGCAACCTTGCAGCCGAAACTCATCGAAGATCCGAACGCCCGCAGCCTCACGCCCAACGGCAACACGGTCGAGATCGAGCGCGAGTTGCTCGCGATGAACCGCAACGCCGTCGAGTTCGAATACCTGACGGAAATGGTCTCCGGCAATTTGAAACAGCTCAAACTCGCCATCACCGGCCGCGGCTGACCTCCGGACCAATCCGCGGCCCTGACCCAAACTCCCCATGAATCTTATCCCCGGAATCGACATCACCGCCGGCGCCCTCAACGCCCAGAAAACCCGTCTCGACGTCGTCGCGCAAAACATCGCCAACGCCCAGACCACGAGGACCCCGGCCGGCGGACCCTATCAGCGGCAGGTGGTTTCCTTTGAGTCGACCTTGATGCGTCAGTCCGCCAACGGAGGCGCGAGCGTGCAGACGGTGCGGATCGGTTCGATCACGGCCGACAAGACGCCCGGTCAGCAAGTCTACAACCCGCAGCATCCCGACGCCTCGGCCGACGGGTTGGTCACGATGCCGAACGTAAATCTCTCCTTCGAAATGGTCGACCTGATCACGGCCTCCCGGGCCTACGAAGCCAACCTCTCGGTGGCCAAAAACGCCCGCGCGATGGCCATGAAGGCCCTCGAAATCGGCAAGTAATCAACCCGCGCGCGAAGTCCGTAACCCTCCTCTTTCATGACCCCCATCGGCCCCATCGCTTCCCATGCCCTGACTTCGCCGTTGCGCCCCGAGATTTCCCTGGTGCCGGGCGGTTTCAACGCTCCGGGCTCGGCGCCGGCAGGGGCGACGGACGGATTCGGCAAAATGCTCGACGGCCTGGTCTCGACGGTCACGTCGAAGCAGGACGCCGCCCAGGCGCTGACCCGCAAGGTTCTCCTGGGTGAGACCGATCAGCTCCACCAAAGCGTGATCGCCCGTCAGGAAGCCTCGGTCTCCTTCGCCCTCATGGTCGAGGTGCGGAACAAGCTCGTCGAATCCTACCAGGAACTCATCCGCATGCAGGTCTGAGCCTGCGCTCTGCCTTTGTTCACGTAGCGCCCCGCCTCCGATCAACCTCCCGATTCTCCCACCGCTTCCCGCCTGATGAAAAATCTCTTGAGCTCGCTCTTCGCCCTCTGGCAACAGCTCGGCATCAACCAACGCGTTTCCCTCGCGGTCGCGGCCCTCGCCGTCGGCGGCGGGCTGATCGCCGTCATGCTGTGGTCCAAGCGTCCCGATTATCAGCTGCTCTACGCGCGGATGGGTGAAAAGGACGCGGCCGCCGTCATCAGCCATCTCCAGACGCTCAACATTCCCCATCAGGTTACCGGCGGTGGCACCGCCGTGCAGGTGCCGGCGGATCAGGTTTACAAGCTGCGGATGGATCTCGCCGGCAAGGGCATTCCCGGCGGCGAAGGGGTTGGCTTCGAGATTTTCGACAAAGGCCAGTTCGGTCTCTCCGATTTCGTCCAGCGCACGAACTACCTGCGCGCCCTCCAAGGCGAACTGAGCCGCACCATCATCCAGGTCCAGGGCGTCCGCGCCGCCCGCGTGATGATCGTGCAACCGGAGAACCGGCTGCTCCTGACCGAGCAGGGCGTGAAAGCCACGGCCTCGGTCTTCGTCGATGTCGGCGGTGGCCGGCTCGACACCGATCAGGTCAATTCCATCCGTCACTTGGTGGCCAACGCCGTCCAAGGTCTGGCCGTCGATCAGGTCGCCGTGGTCGATAATCGCGGCCGGGTTCTTTCCGAGGAGCTGAAGCAGGATCCGACCCTGGGCTCCGCCTCCTCCCAAATGCGCTACAAGCAGCAGGTCGAGGACTACCTCGCGAAGAAGGTCGAGTCCATGCTCGCGACCGTGATCGGCCCCGGCAACGCCGTCGTTCGGGTCTCGGCCGAGATCGAAACCGACTCGGTCACGATGACCGCGGAGAAATTCGATCCCGAGGGCCAGGTGGTTCGCTCCCAGACGATCACGGAGGATACGACCACCTCTTCCGAGTCCAAGTCCTCCGGCGGCGCCGCCGGGGTCAGTGCCAACGTCCCCGAGAAAGTCGCGGCCAACGCCGAGTCGGCGAAGCCGGTCTCCACGAACGACCAATCCCGCAAGAATCGCACCACGAGCTACGAGATCAACCGGACCACGACCGCGACGACCCGCAATCCCGGCACCGTGCGCAATTTATCCGCCGCAGTCTTTATCGCCCCCCGCGTGGTTCCGGCTCCGCCTGCTGCGCCCGGCGCGGCTCCCGCCGAGCCCGTGGTGCAGAAGCGCAGCGCCGAGGAACTCAACGCGCTGCGCCAGATCGTGGTGAATGCGCTGGGGGTTCGGCCGGCTCCCGGGCAGGCGCTCGATACGCTCGTCTCCCTGCAAGAAACGCCGTTCCAAGCGGCGGATCGTTTGCCGGCCCAGATCGAGGCGCTCCAATCCGAGGGTCGGATCCAAAGCTGGATCGAGGTCGGCAGCCGCTGGGCGGCCGTCTTCGGTGCGGGCGCGGTGCTGCTCATTTTTCTCCGGATGCTCGCCAAGCAGAAACCCGAGGCCGTTCCCGTCGAAGTGCTCTCGCTCTCGCCCAACGCTTCCGCGCGGTCCCTCACCAGCTCCAGCGCCATCACGCCCGATTTGTTGAACGAACTCATCCGCCAGAAGCCGGCCAACGTCGGCGTGGCGCTCCGTGACTGGGTCTCCGCCGGCACCACCAACGCTCCCGCCGGAAAATCCTGATGCCCATGGCTGCCGAACTCGATTACACCAAACTCAGTCGTCAGCAGAAGCTCGCCGTCTTCCTCGTGGTTATCGGCCCGGAAGCGGCCGCCGACGTGCTCAAGCAATTTGACGACGGCGAGATCGAGGTGCTCTGCCGGGAGATGTCGACCCTGTCGATCATCCCCATGCCGACGGCGAAGCTGGCGATCGAGGAGTTCACCGCGGTGGTGGCCTCGGGCGCGAGTTCCGCTCTGGGCGGCCTCGGCTACGCGCAGCGCACGCTTGAAATTGCGAAGGGCGACTACAAGGCGTCGGCCATCATCGGCCGCGTCGGCCCGGTCGGCACCTCGGTCGAGGTCATCAAAGATATCTCCGAGATGGAGGGCCGGCAGATCTTCAATCTCATCAAACAGGAGCAGCCGCAGACGATCGCCTTTCTGATCTCTTACCTCGATAGCGCCAAGTCGTCCGAGATTTTCAGCCTGCTCAGCCCCGACCTGCGCGAGGAGGTGCTGGAACGCCTCGGCACCATCGAATCCACCTCGCTCGAACTGGTCAGCAAGATCGTGCGCAACCTCGGCCGTCACTTCGACGTCAAAGGCCGCCCGGCCTTCCACAGCAGTGGCGGCGTGCGCGCCGTCGCGGACCTGCTCAACCAGCTCGACAAGGAAACTTCCAAGAACCTCCTCGCCCGCCTCGAAGAGCGCAACGCCACCCTCAGCGCGGCGATCCGCAAGAAGCTCTTCAGCTTCGAGGATCTCAACCGCCTGCAACCGGCCGATCTGCAGCGGGTCCTCCGCGAGGTCGACTCCGCGAACCTGGCGATCTCGATGAAGTCCGCGAGCGAGACGCTCCGCGACAAGATCTACGGCGCGATCTCCAAGCGCGCCGCCGAAAGCCTCAAGGACGAGCTCACGATGCTCGGCCCCGTCCGCCTCAAGGACGTCGAAATCGCGCAGGATTCGATCATCCAGGTGGTCCGCCGCCTCGAAGAGGAGGGCCAGATCGCCCTCGAATCCGAAGGCGACAGCGTCGTCTCCTGACCGCGCCCCGCACCGCACGGCGACCTTTCTCCCCCATGGCCTTCGCAAAACTCATCGCTTTCGACCGCCCGCTCTTGGGCGCGGTCCGGCCCGGCACCGGCGGCCGGTTTTGCACCGATGAGGACCTCGCCGCCCAAGCCCAAGCGGGCTACCGGCGCGGCGTCGACGCGGCCCGGGCAAGCGCCGACCAGCAGATGGTCGAATTCCGCGCCGACGTCGAGGCGCTCGGCGACGGCGTCTTCCAAAAACTGACGGACCTCGAGCCGAGTCTGGTGGCGCAACTGCGCGCCGCGCTGCCCGGTCTCGCGGTGGACCTGGCCAAGCGACTGCTGGCCGGCTATGAACCGCCGCCCGAGGTGGTCTCCCGGTTGTGCGAGGAGGCCTTGTCCGAGCTCTTTCCCGAGCGCGACAATCTGGAGCTCACCCTGGCGCCGCGCGATCTCGGCTTCCTTGAGCAATTGAAGCCGGCGTGGATCTCCCACTACCCCGGGATCAAGATGGTCGCCGACCCCAAGCTGGCGCCCGGCGATTGCCTGGTCCGCAGCCGCTTCGGTCTCACCGATGCGCGCCAGAAAACCAAACTCGCCGCTCTCTCCGCGAGCCTCCAACCCACCTGATCCCAACCGCCGAAAGTGTCACGTATTACGTGACACTTCCCTCGACGCGCTCCGCAGAAAATCCGCCCGCCGCCCACCGCCCACCGCAATCCGCAATCCGCATTCCTCGATCCGCAATCCCATGACTTCCGCCGTCGCCCCGCTCGTCGATGTGCTCCGCACGCAAATCCGGCACCTGCCGCCGGTGCAGCGCGTCGGCGCCGTCACGGCCGTCGCCGGTCTCATCATCGAATCCGACGGACCGAATGTCGGCCTCGGCGATCTCTGTGTGGTCCGTTCCTCGCGCGCCGATTTCAGCGTGCGCGCCGAGGTGGTGGGCTTCCGCGAGCACCGCGTGCTGCTCATGCCGTTGGGCGACATGGCGGGCCTCCACGTCGGCTGTGAAGTCGCCGCCTCCGATCGCCCCTCGCTGCCCCGCATCGGCCCCGAGTTGCTCGGCCGCGTTTTGGACGCGTTGGGCCGGCCCTACGATGGCCTCGGTCTCCTGCCGGTCGAGCGCGGCTCGGCGTCGAACGGGACCCCGCCGCATCCGTTGCGCCGGCAACGCATCCACGATCCCTTTGTCACCGGCATCCGCGCGCTCGATGCCTTCACCCCGTTTGGCCGCGGCCAGCGGCTCGGGCTTTTCGCCGGCTCCGGCGTCGGCAAGTCGACGCTCATGGGCATGATCGCCCGCCGTTCCGAAGCCGACGTGGTCGTGATCGCGCTGGTGGGCGAGCGCGGCCGCGAGGTGCGCGAGTTTATCGAGAAGGACCTGGGCCCCGAAGGCATGAAGCGCGCCATCGTCGTGGTCGCCACCTCCGATACGCCGGCCCCGCTGCGGTTGCGCGCGGCCTACACCGCGACCTCCCTCGCCGAGGCCTACCGCGACGCGGGCAAGAACGTCTTGCTCATGATGGATTCCGTGACCCGGTTTGCGATGGCCCAGCGCGAGATCGGTCTGGCGATCGGGGAACCGCCCGCGACCCGGGGCTACACGCCCTCGGTGTTTGCGATGCTGCCGCGGCTGCTCGAACGCGCCGGGGCGGGGGAGCGCGGCGCCATCACCGCGCTCTACACGGTCCTCGTCGAGGGCGACGATATGAACGAGCCCGTGGCGGACGCCGTCCGCGGCATTCTCGACGGCCACATCGTGCTCTCGCGCGCGCTCGCGCACTTCAACCACTACCCGGCCATCGACGTGCTCGAAAGCGTCAGCCGGTTGACCCGCGATGTCTGCGCGCCCGAGGAGGTCGTCCTCGCCGGCCGGGCCCGCGAGCAACTCGCCCTCTATCGGAAGAACGAGGACCTGATCTCCATCGGGGCCTACACCAAGGGCGCCAACGCGGCCCTCGACCAGGCGATTCTCCTGCACGAGCCGCTGAAGAAATTTCTCCGCCAGTCGGTCTCCGAATACACTCCCCGCTCAGAAACGTTTCAAAACCTCAGGGCTCTTCTCCCATGAAAAGATTCCGTTTCCCGCTCCGTCCCGTCGCCATGCTCCGCGCGCACCAGGAACTGCGCGCGCGCGAGGCGTTTGCCGCCGCCGTCCACGCCTATGTCTCGGCCGAAGAGGGACACGCCGCCGCCAAGGCGCGCGGCGCCGCCTTCGAGGCCGAGTTGTTCTCGGGCCGCCGCGAGCGCTTCAGCGCGGCGGTCGAGGCCGAGCGGCTCGCGGCCTACCGGTTGGAATGCGCCGCCGAGGCCGAGGCGGAGCGCGCCGTGATCGGGGCGCGGGCCCGGATGAATCGTGATCGTGCCGCCTATTTGGAAGCCCATCGCAAGGTGGAGGTCGTGAAGCGCCTCGAGGCCAAGGCCCGGGCCGACCACCGCACGGAAGCTGCCCGCGAAGAGCAGGCGGCCTTCGATGATTTTGCCGCCCGCCGCCACGGCGCGCGCGTCCCGTTTCTCCGCGCATGATCCCGACAGCCGATGAACTCCGGACCTTTCAAGGTGGCGTCGGGACCTCTGGGCCCGACGGGATCGGTCGGTGGCTCCCCTTGCAGCCGGGCCCGGAGGTCCCGGCTCTACCTCAATTCATCCGAAGCTAAAAATTAAGTGACGTTGGTATGAGTGCAAAATTACAAAGTCCCCCGGTCGTCGCGATCCTCGCGATTTTCTCCAGCGTGATGGTGGGCGTGTTCGCCTTTTGGCGATCCGCAACCCCGCTCGTCGAAGCGGCGATCAAGACCGCCGCCCAGGCCGTGAAGGCCTCTCCCGCCGAGCTCAAAGAGCGTGGCTGGGACTTCTGGACGATCGAGATCGAGAATCTTTCCAATGAATTGAAGGGCGAGCGCGACCGTCTCCGCAAGCAGAACGACCTCCTCGACCAACGCTCCGCCCAGTTGGCCGGCGAGGCCAAGGAACTGGCCCAGATCCGCAATGAGATCGAGGCGATGCGACGGAGCATTTCCGAGAGAGTCATCGAGGTCTCGGTCGACGAGGCGAAGAATATCCGCTCGCTCGCCCAGACCTACGGTAATCTCACCCCGCGTGCCGCGGTCTCGATCATTCGCGAGATGGATGACGCCACCGTGGTCAAGATTCTCTCGCTCATGAAGGCCGAGGCGGTGAGCACCATCTTCGAGGAAATGAGCCGCACCGCCGGCCCCGACGGCACGATGGCCAAGCGCGTGGCGCTCCTTTCCGAGAAGATCCGGCAATTGAAGTCGGCCCCCAAACCCGCGACGGCATCCTGATTTTTTTTCGCACCCAATATCACCGGGCCACGGACGGCGCGGGTTTGCTCACCATGGAGGGTGCACGTTCATGCAACTCTCCACATCCGCTTCACTCCCTGATTCCCCGCTGCTCGGCGACGCGATGGTGGGCGCCGCACCTGCGGCCACCGCCGCCGCGTCCTATGGCTCGTCGCCGACGCCGATCAATTTCTCCGACCTCATGGCTGCGGTCCCGGGCCCGGCGCCCGCTCCGGCCCCGCAAACCGGCACGCCGATCACGGCCCCGATCCCTTTCTCGTTGGCCAACGAGGCGGTGCAAGCGCGGCCGGTTTCCGGATTGCCCGGCCCCGCGGCTCCGCTGCCCGCTCCCGATCGGGTCGTGGACTTCACGCTCCCGGTCTTGGTCGACGAGATTCAACAAGGCGGAACCGACGGCGCTACGACCCCGCGATCAGACGGTTTTTTTCAGGAAAGCAAAGGCGTGGTGCGGGACGGCTCTTCACGTTCCGTCCGAGTTCGAGCAATGACGGAAGAACCGCTCGTCTCGGAGGCGGCGGCAGCCGCCCTTTATCAACCGGCTGTGCGCGCGGAGACCGTGCCTTTGCTCAAGGGCTTCGCGGGCAATGCGACCGAGGCCGCTCAGGACGGGCCTGGCGGATCAAGTGAACCTTCCGTAGCGCGGTTCGCTCCCGAGGCTCTCTTTCCTCCGTCGCCCTTGGTGGCCACGAGTGACCCGGCATCCAGCCCGCCCGTTTTGCCCGCGCCCGCTGGGGATTCCGTGGCGCCCTTGGTTCGCGCTTCCGCACGCCCCGGCGAAAGCTTGCCGCGCCGGATGCCAGACGCCTCGTCACCCCAGCCGAACGCCGCGACCCCCGTTGGTTCGGTCTCTGCTCAACGCGTGCCATCGGAGATTCCGCGCGACCGATCCAGTTTCCTCCAGAGAGGAACGACGATGTTACCTTTCGGCCAGAGCGAAGCGCGGGCGGTCTCCGCGCAACCTCTGGCTCAGGACAGTTCGCTGCCGATGCCTCGGCAAGGCGAGGCGCCGACTGCCCGGGTAGGCGAGGACTCTTTGCCGGGCCCCGAAGCGGTTGCGTCCCCGCCGGCGTCTTTTTCCCGCAACGACGATGAAGCCGTATCCTCCTTCGGTCCTGCGCCCCGAGCGTCTGCGCCCGCCTTCGGAAACGACGATGTGACGCCGCTCGTGTCGCGCCACCCTGCGACGTCGGACGAAATCGTCTCGGCTTCACTCGCTCCGGCTTCGAAGCCGGTAGGCGGGTCCGTCGGCTTCAAGGCCTTCGATGTCGGGACCACCCAACCCGAGTTCGATGCTGACCCGATCGTGACCCAGGCCGGTGCGGCATTGGCCTCCTCTCCTGAAAGCGCCAAGCCGGTGACAATCGCTGCCGGCTCAGCCCGCTCGGAAAAAATCACCACCGCCGGCCTTGGGGCAAATTTTGCCCCATCGCGCGGCGGCGATGTCGTCCCGCAAAAACGCGGTCGTGACGTCGCCTCGACAAATTTTCTAAACGCGCAATCAGAGCTAGATAAAGGCACTCAAGCAGACGTTGGCACCGACGTTGCTAAAGTTTCCGACGTCATGTCCCGAGCCTCCACCAACCGTCCTTCGCCCTTCGCGGAATCCTCCGCACCGGCGTTCTCGGCGTCGGTAGGCTCAAGCGGTGATGTGCCCGCAGTCGCGCAGGGCCTGGTGGTTCGCCCGGCGGTTGCGGCCGAGACGCTGGCCGCGGCGCATCGGGCGGTCGACGCCGTGCTGGCTGCGGCCGACCGTTTCACCCCGGCTTCGGGCTCGGTGGTCAATCTTCGGTTGGAGGTCGGCGATCAGGACCTGGCGGTGCGCGTCGAGATTCGCGGCGGCGCGGTTCACACGACGTTCCGCACCGATTCCCCCGAGTTGCGTGCGGCCCTGCAGCATGAATGGCAGGCGGCCGCGGCCCACCCGCAGGAGCAATCGCTGCGCCTCGCGACGCCGGTCTTCTCGGCGGGCGACCGTCCGGAGGGCGACCCGCGCTCCCCCTTTTCCGGCGAACACCCCGGCCACGCCCGCGATCAGGCCGCCCGCCAAACCGCCGGGTTTTTCCTGCCCGGAGGGGCCAGGGGCCGCGCCGCTTCGTCGAGCGCTGCGTCCGGCATGCCCGCCACCGCGCCGACCACGCACAGCGCCTCTCCTCATTCGGTTCATCTCCAAGCTTTCGCTTAAATCATCATGCAAGTCTCATCCCTCACATCTGCCCGGGAGACGGCCACCGCCGCTGCCGGTTCCGCGACGGTCAACACGGCAAAATCAAAAACCTCGGCCCTGGGACAGAGCGACTTCCTCAAGCTGCTCGCCAAGCAGTTTCAGACGCAGGACCCGATGAAGCCGATGGATGACACGGCCTTCATCGCCCAGATGGCCCAGTTCACCTCCTTGGAACAATCCTCGTCGCTGCTCTCGCAGATCACGGCGATGAACGGGAAGCAGGACATCGCCACCGCCAACAGTTATCTCGGCCGGATGGTCACGGTGAACGATGGTCGCGGCGGCACCACCACCGGCGAAGCCACCGGCGTCGAGGTGACCGGCGGCACGCCTCGCCTCGTCGTCGGCGACTTCACTTACGCGGTCTCGTCCGTCGTGCGCGTCGCGCCCAAACCGCCCGCTCCCCCCGTCAATTACACCGCTTCCTGATCACGCTTACGCTCCGCCCTCAACCGCTCCCAATCACCCTCAACCCGCTCCTCTTCCATGGCACTCATCGGCACCCTCACCTCCGGCATCAGCGCGCTCAAGTCCTTCAGCAAGGGCCTTGAGACGATCGGCAACAACATCGCCAACGTTAACACCTCGGCCTACAAGAGTTCGTCCGCGAGTTTCGCGGACACCTTCAGCAACACGGTCCGCGGCGGCGGGGGCACCGTGCAAATCGGCACGGGCGTGCAAATCGCCGACGTCTCCACGAACTTCAGCCAAGGTTCGCTCTCCAGCACCGGCAAAGGCTCCGACCTCGCCGTTTCGGGCAACGGCTACTTCGTCGTGCAAGACGCCAGTGGCTCCAACTTTGTCACCCGTGACGGCGCTTTCAATTGGAACGCCACCGGCGATCTCGTCACCAGCCAAGGCTTCAAGGTCCTCGACGATGCCGGGGTCGCGATCAACGTGGCGACGTTCGCCACGGCAGCGTCCATCAGTATCGGCTCCGACGGCTCCGTCACCGCGTTCGCGGCCAACGGCACGTCAACCAGCACCCAAAAGGTGGGCCTGCTCAAGATCACCGACGAAACGAAGCTCAAGCGCCAGGGATCCAATCTCTATGATTTTGGCGCCACCGGCGCGGTCGTGACCGGTATCGGCACGCCCAAGGCCGCCGGCCTTGGCTCGGTCCAATCCGGTGCGTTGGAACTCTCCAATGTCGATCTCACCGAGCAATTCTCCGACCTGATCACGACCCAACGCAGCTTCCAGGCCGGTTCCCGTCTCATCACGATCTCCGACTCGGTCCTTGAGGACATCGTAAACCTGAAGCGCTGATCGCTCGCGGGCGGTTCCGCACCCTGCTCGCCAAACTCTCGTCTCCCCCGCAAATTCCATGTCAGCAAAACCAGAAACTGCCGCTCCGCCGGCCGCGCCGGCCGACGCGCCTGCCCCGGCGAAGGCCGGCGGGGCCAAAGCCTGGCTCCCCGTCATCGCCGCTCTCCTGCTCGCGCCGGTCGCCACCTGGGCGACGGTCGAGTTCGTGCTCGTGCCGCGCCTCCAGAAAAAGCTGGCCGCCCCCGCCTCGGCCCATGCCGAGCCGGTCGCGGCCGCAGCCCATGGCGGCAAGCCGGACAAAGACGGCAAAAGCACCGGGGGCGCCAACTACGAGTTCGCCAACGTCGTGGTGAATCTCTCGGGCACCATGGGCACCCGCTACCTCAAGACCAGTTTCCTCGTCACCGCCGCCGGCGGGGCCGATATCAAGACGGTCTTCGAGGGCGCCAAGCCCCGCTTGACCGATGTGACCTTGAACGTGCTCTCGGCGTTGACCCTGGCAGATTTGGAGGAGCCGGGCTCGAAGAACGTCATCCGGGAAAAACTCGTCAACGCCTACAACCAGGCGCTCGGCAAGAAGATCGCCGAACAGGTCTATTTTTCGGATTTCGTCGTGCAGTAACGCCCCCGCTGTTCCATGGCCGAAAACCCCCAGCAACCCGCCCCCGACTTTCTCGACCAGTCCGAGATCGACAAGCTGCTGGCGCAGACGACCGACACGGTCGAAAGCAAACCCGTCTTGCTAAGGGCCGACGGGGCCCGCGGCGACGCAAATGCGGCCACCAAGGTCGAGGCCTACGATTTTCGGAATCCGGCGTTTCTCTCGGAGGCGGAGCTCCGCCGGCTGCGCCTGCTGCACGAGGATTTCATCCGCTACCTCTCGGCGCGGCTTTCGCTCTACCTGCGCATGGAGTTGAGCCTGAAAATGTCGAAGCTCACGACCGTCACGTATTCGAAGTTCACCGAGACGCTGCCGAATCCCACCCATATCAGTCTGTTCAAGGTCGAGCCCCTGATCGGGGTGGGCATTCTCGACCTCAACCCGCGCCTCGCCCTCACGATCGCCGACCGCTTGCTGGGCGGCCGGGGCCATTCCGTAAAGGCCGAGCGCTACCTCAGCGAAATCGAGATCGCCCTCATCGAGGACGTCATCGTGATTCTGCTGGAAGAGTGGAGCGGCCAGTGGAAGACCGAGGAAGAGCTGCGCCCGCTCATCATCGGCCACGAAAACAACGGCCGGTTTCTCCAGACCTCGCCCCGCGACGCCATCGTCCTCGCGCTCACGATCGAGGCCAGCTTCGGCGATTGCTCCGAGCAGATCCAGATCGGCGTGCCCTACTACATGATCGAGCCGGTCGTGAAGAAGATGCAGGCCCGCCGCCAGAAGGACAACGCCGTCTCCACGGTCGAGAAGCGCGCCGCCTGGCATCCCGCCTACGAACGGATCGCGATGCCCGTCCGGGCGGAATGGTCCGTCCTCGAATTTTCCCTGCGGGAGATCACCGCCCTGCGCGTCGGCGACGTGATCGAACTGCCCCAGTCCATTTGCAATGAAACCCGGGTGCTGCTCAACGGCACCCCGAAATTTGTCGGCACCGTCGGACTCGATTCCGACCACGTCGCCATCGAACTCGTCCGCAAGCTCCCCAACGAGGAACCCTCCCATGCCAAACCTGATGGACGAAAAGTCCCTTGATATCGTTCTCGACGTAAAGGTGAAGGTCACGGTCCAGCTCGGCTCCGTGCACCTGCCCATGCGCGAGGTGCTCGAACTCGCACCCGGCTCGATCCTGCAACTCACCCAGCACGCCAGCGATCCCGTGGGGCTTTTCGTCAACGACAAGCTTGTCGCCTACGGCGAGGTTGTCGTCGTCGAGGACAACTTCGGCATCAAGATCACCGAACTCGTCGGCAGTGTGAAGCCATGACGCTCCGCCGTCTCCTTTTCCTCCTGCTGCCTTTGGGCTGGGCCTGGACTCCGAACGTTGTCGCCGGGGCCGACGCCGATCAGGTGCTCGTTCCGCGCACGATTCAGGCGTCGGCGCCGGCGGCCGAGCGCTCGGCCGGGGCCGGCGCGACCACCGTGATCGGGGCGCTCGTGCTCGCGGCCGGCGGCGTCTGGCTGCTGCTGCGCGCCCGCGCCGGCAAAGCGGGCGCCCGCGGGGCGCAAGCCCTCGCGATCGACGAGACCCGCCCGCTCGGCAACCGCCAGTTTCTCGTGGTCGCCTCCTACGAGGGGCAAAAATTTCTCCTCGGGGTCTGTCCGGGGCGGATCGACTTTCTTTCCCCGCTCAACCGCGGCGACCCGGCCGGAAAGGCGAACCGATGAGTCTTCGACGTCCTTGGGTTTCTCTGTTCTGCGTGCTCGCGCTTTTCCTCGCGCCGCTCGCCGGCGTCGCGCAAACCCCGCCGCCCGCCGCGCCGATCCTTCCCGTCCCGGGCGGAGCCGCTCCGTCGCCAGCGGCCGCCAAGCCCGCCGATCCTTTTCGTCTCAGCATCGGCCTGGAGGGCACGGGTCAAGGCCAGGGCGGCCAGGTGAGCGTGGCCATCCAGATCGTCATCATGATGACGCTGCTCTCGGTCGCGCCCTCGATCGTCCTGATGATGACGTGCTTCACCCGCATCGTCATCGTTTTGGGTTTTGTCCGCACGGCCCTGGGCACGCCGAGCGCCCCTTCCAACCAGATCATCGTCGGCCTTTCGCTTTTTCTCACCTTCTTCCTCATGGGCCCGGTCGTCGACCGCGTGAACAAGGACGCGCTCACCCCTTATCTCGACGGAAAAATCACCTCGATCGAAGCCTTCGACCGCGCCGCGGTGCCTTTGCGTGAATTCATGTTGAAACAAACGAAGCCGCGGGAATTGGAATATTTTCTCGAACTCGGCGGGTTTGGCCCGACCGCTGTGAAGGATCTGCCGCTGCGCGTCGTGATCCCGGCTTTCGTCATCAGCGAAGTGCAGACGGCCTTCCAGATGGGTTTCCTGCTGTTCCTGCCGTTTCTCGTGATCGATTTCCTCGTCGCCTCGGTGCTGATGGCTCTCGGCATGATGATGATGCCGCCGACCACGGTGGCGCTCCCGTTGAAATTGCTGCTCTTCGTCCTCGTGGACGGCTGGCACCTCGTCGTGAAGTCCCTCGTGCAGAGTTTCGCCTGAACCGTGAACGCCGACCTCGCGATCGATCTCTTCAAGACCACGGTGGTGTTCGCGATCTACGTCGTGTTGCCGTTTCTCGCCCTCACGCTTTTTATCGGCCTCGCGGCGAGCTTGCTCCAGTCGGTGACGAGCATCCAGGAACCGACGCTGACGTTTGTGCCCAAGCTCATCGCCCTGAGCGGGCTCACCATCTTGCTGACCCCGTGGCTGCTCCGCAGCCTCTCCGAGTTCACCGTGATGATTCTCACCCGCATGGGCACGCTCGGGCATTGAGCCGGGTGGCGTGCGACGGGGCTTTCCGGCCATGACCCTCGGCTATGCGTTCACTTGGTTGATGGTCTTCATGCGCACGCTGGGAGTTGTCCTCCAGCTGCCGGTGTTGGTGGGCCGGCCGATCCCCGTTACGGTGCGCATCGGATTGTGCGCCTGTTTGGCGACGCTGATGGCCGGGGTCGTGCCCATGGCGACGGTCCCGGCTTCGCTGCCGGGGTTGGTGGCGGCGACGGCCGGGGAAATCCTGCTCGGCCTTGCCATGGGGTTTGTCGGCCGGCTGGCGTTCGCGGCGATCGAGATGGCCGGGCGCCTCATCTCGATCGAAATCGGACTCTCCGCCACCCCGGGCATGGGGGTGCCGGAGCCCGCGACCGAGCCGCTCGCGGCCTTTCTCTCCGCTCTGGCGATCCTGCTCTACTTTTTCTCGGGCGGACACCAGATGCTGCTCAGCGCCCTCGCCGTGAGCTTCAAGCTCACGCACGCCGGCAGCCCGGCCTTAAACACCCTCGCCGCCGAAGCGATGATCCGCTCGACGGCGCAGGTGATCGAGCTCGGGCTGCGGATCGCCGCGCCGTTCATCGCGATGAATTTTCTGGTGACGCTTGCGTTCGCGGCCCTCGGCCGGGCCGTGCCCAAGATGAACGTCTTCATCATCAGCGCCTCGGTGCGCGTGCTGGTGGGACTGAGCTTGCTCGCCGGCGCCGGGGCCTTGATCGGCCGCTATCTGTATTCGGAGTTCGGCCAGATCCCCCTGCGGATTTTGCAACTGCTGCCCGGTGCCTGAGCGCGGCGGCGCGGGGTTCGCGCCTCGCGGCAAGATTTGCCTCATGTTTTCCCCGATCCTTCCGTTCACGGATTTACGCCGTTTCTTCAGTTTGTAGAAAAATTTAAAGCGTTGGCCCGGGGTTGGTAGTAGCCGGTTCGGAATCCTTGGCACCGGCGTTGCTAAAGTATCCGCGACCATGGCCGACGACGCAGACCAAGACCAAAAAACCGAGCAGGCCAGCGGCAAGAAGCTGGCTGATGCGGCGGAGAACGGTCAGTTCGCCAAGTCGGCCGAGCTCTCGCTTCTGTTTCCTTTGGCCGCGACGCTCGCCGTCCTCGGCTTCACGGTCACCTCGGCCTCGCGGGAGATCGGCGACTATGCCGTGAGCGTGTTCACGCACTTTACCGGCACGCCGGTGGATCGCGACTCGGTGGGCGTGCAGCTGGGCGGGATGCTGGTGGTGATCGGCAAGGCCCTGGCACCCGTGCTGGCCTGCATCGTCGTCGCCGCGATTCTCGCCGGCGGCGTGCAAAGCGGCTTCGACCTTTCGCCGAAGGCGTTCATGCCGAAATTCTCCCGGCTCGATCCGATCGCGGGCTTCGCGCGGATCTTCTCCAAGGACTCGTTGGTGCGTTTCGGCATCGACCTGCTGAAGTTCGGCGCGATCGGCCTCACCCTCTACCTCGGCGCACGCGAGTTGATGCTGGACCCGCTGTTCAGCTCGCCCATGGAGGCCGCGTATCTCGGCCAATTTCTCAATAATGCCACGATTCTGTTCCTCACCCGCCTGCTCTTCGCCCTGAGCATCGTGGCCGCGATCAGCTACAGCTACGAAAAGTTCAAGACCGCGCGCGACCTCATGATGACGCTTCAGGAAGTGAAGGACGAACAGAAGAACGCCGAGGGCGACGCGCAGACCAAGGCCGCCATCCGCCGCATGGGCCGTCGCCTCCTCCAGAAGCAGATGCTCTCCGCCGTGCCCACGGCCGATGTCATCGTGACCAACCCGACGCACTACGCCGTCGCGCTCAAATACGAGCGCGGCGTGGACCACGCGCCCGTCGTCCTCGCCAAGGGCGAAAACCGTTTCGCCCAGCGCATCAAGGCCATCGCCGCCGAACACGGCGTGCCCACGGTCGAGAACAAACCCGTCGCCCGCTTCCTCTTCGCGACCGCCAAGGTCGGCGAGCCCATCCCGGCCGAGCTTTTCCAGGCCGTCGCCGAGATCCTCGCCGTCGTCTATCGCACGCACCGCTACTATTTCCATCGCCTGAAGGCCCGCCGGCTTGCGCCCGCCGCTTGACCGATGAACACCCCCGCCTCCAGTTCCGGTCCGGTCAACCAGCTGCTCAAGCGCGCGGACTTGGTCTTCACGGGCGGGCTGTTCCTCATCGTCCTGTTGCTGATCATGCCGATCCCGTCGGTGTTGCTGGATGTGCTGCTGGCCCTCAACATCGGGCTCTCCCTGCTCGTTCTGCTCGCCATCATCTACGTCAAGGATCCGCCCGAGTTCTCCGCCTTCCCGACCTTGCTGCTCGCGCTCACGCTCTTCCGGCTCGCGCTCAACATCAGCTCGACCCGCCAGATCATGGTCCACGGTTACGCCGGCGCGATCATCGAGTCCTTCGGCCACTTCGTCATCCAGGGCAACTACATCGTCGGCGCCGTGGTCTTCCTCATTCTGGTGGTGATCAATTTCGTCGTCATCACCAAGGGCGCGGGCCGCATCGCCGAGGTCAGCGCGCGTTTCACCCTCGACGCGCTCCCCGGCAAACAGATGGCGATCGATGCCGAACTCAACGCCGGCATCATCGACGAGGCCACCGCGACCGCCCGCCGCCTCAAGGTGCAAAAGGGCGCCGACTTCTACGGCGCGATGGACGGTGCCTCGAAGTTCGTCCGCGGCGACGCCGTCGCCGGCATCTTCATCACGCTGATCAACGTCGTGGGCGGTTTTGCCATCGGGGTTTTCCAGATGGACCTCACCCTCACCGAGTCGCTGTCGAAGTTCACCCTCCTCTCCATCGGCGACGGCTTGGTTTCGCAAATCCCCGCCCTCATCCTGTCGGTCGGCGCCGGTATCCTCGTGACCCGCGCCTCCGATAACAACAACCTCGGCACCCAGCTCGCCAGCCAGCTCTTCCGCTACCCGCGCGCTCTGAAAATCCTCGGCGGCATGATGGGCCTGTTCGCCCTCATGCCCGGTATGCCGATCCTGCCTTTCGTCATTCTCGGCGGCATCTCCTTCTATCTCGGCATCATCATCGAGGCGGAGGAAATCAAGACCGGCCACGCCCTCGGCAACGAACTCGCCGTGAGCCCCGCGTCCGCCCACGCTTCCGGCAAGGGCGCGCCCGGGAAAGCCGGCGCCGCCGGTATCGCCGCCGGTGCGGGCACACCGGGCTCGTCTTCGACAGGCGGCTCCGAAGACGTCCGCAAACTCATCGAGATGGACGTCTTTGCGATCGAGATCGGCTACGGCCTGCTTTCGCTCGCCGACGCGAAGTCCGGCGGCGAACTCCTCGGCCGCGTCACCGGCGTGCGCAAGACCCTCGCCCGGGAAAAGGGCATCGTCGTCCCGCCCGTCTCGGTGCGCGACAATCTCGAGCTCGACGCCAACGACTACCGTTTCCTCCTGCGCGGCCGGCTCGTCGCCAAGGGCCAGCTCATGCCGGGCCGCTGGCTCGCGATGAACGTTTCGGGCAGCAAGATCCGGCTCAAGGGCGTGCCGACCCGCGAACCCGTCTTCAACCTCGACGCCACTTGGATCGACGAGGCCGAGAAGAAAACCGCCGAGATCAACGGCTTCACCGTCGTGGATCCCGCCTCCGTTCTCATCACCCATCTTTCCGAGACGCTGAAGATCCATGCCCACCATCTCCTCGGCCGCCAGGAGGTTCAGGCCATCGTCGATCACTTGAAGACCGCCCAGCCCGCGCTCATCGCCGAGTTGCTGCCCGATCTCGTCACCCTCGGCATCATCCAGCGCGTCTTCCAAAATCTCCTCCGCGAAAACGTCTCGATCCTCAACCAGCCGCTCATCCTCGAGGGCATCGCCGACTTCGCCTCGCTCTCCAAGAACCCCGACGACCTCAGCGAGCTCGTCCGTCGCCGCCTCGGCCTCTACTTCGTGCCGGAATACGAATGCCGCCCCGGCATCGTCCGCGCCGTCACCCTCGACCCGCGCTTCGAGCAATGGCTCGGCACCAAGGTCCACCGTTCGCCGACCGAGGTCGGGCTCGCCCTCGATCCCGCCACCGCCCGGCACCTCTTGGACGAGATCACCCGGCGCACCGGCGAACTCTCGGCCGCCGGCCAGCCGCAGGTGCTCGTGGTCTCGACGGAAGCCCGGCTGCCGCTCCGGCGCTTCCTCGAATCCTCGCTGCCCCGGATCACCGTCCTCGCTTTCCAAGAACTGCCCGCCTCCTCCGAAATCGAGAACGCCGGCATCGTCCCTCTGCCCTCCCACCTGACCCGCGCCGACGTGCCTTTGAAGGCCGCATAAACCGCCATGGCCGCCGCTCCCCTCGCTCCCGTCCCCGGCACCTACCGCTTCACGGTCCGCTCCGCCGAGCATGCGGTTGAAATCATCCGCCGGAAACTCGGACCGACGGCCCGGGTGCTCTCGGTGCGACCCACGCCGGCAACCGGTATTTTGCGCTTCCTGCGTCCGGCGAGTCTCGAGGTGGTGGCCCAGATCGATGCTCCGACCGGCATCGCCCCGATTGCCAACGCCGGGCCCGCGGCCGCGACCACGGCCTCCGAGACGCTCGCGTCCGGCGACCGGCGGTCCGCCCCGCCGACCGCCACCCTTGGCCTCGCCGGTCTGCTCCGCCGTTCCGGGCTTTCCGAGCCCGCGCTCAACCGCCTGCAAACGGATGCGCAATGGTCGGAACTCGCCGCGCTCCCGCTGCACCGCGCCCTCGCCGAGACCTCGCGGCTCCTGCGGGCGCAGGTCGACGCGCGGCCTTCGCGCGCTCCCTTGTCGCGCGCCGCCTTCATCGGCACCGCCGGCGTCGGCCGCACCACCGCCCTCTGCAAATGGATTTCTTCCGAAGTCTTCCGGCGCGCCCGCCGCGGCCATGTGGTCGCGGTCGAGTTCGACCGGCCAAACTCCCTCGGCGCGCTCCCGGTCTATGCCGAGGCGCTCGGGGTGCCCCTCGCGCGTTTTCCCTGCGAGACGCGGGCGGCCGTGCCCGGCGGTTTCGTTTACTTCGACTTGCCCGCGCTCTCGCCCCGCCGTCCCGCCGACAACGTCGCGCTCGCGGCTTGGCTCGACCGCGAGGCGATCACCGAACGCGTGCTCGTGCTCAACGCCGCCTACGACCGCGCTTCCTTGCGCGACGCCCACGCCGCCGGCCGCGATCTCGGCGCCACCCACCTGGTCTTCACCCACCTCGACGAGGTGCCGCAGTGGGGCAAGCTCTGGGACTATCTTTTCGACGAGGCCCTCGAGCCGCTCTTCCTCTCCACCGGCCCGTCGCTCACCGGCGATGTCGAGGACGATATCCCCGGCGCCCTGACCCGCCGCACCCTCGCCGACACCTGAGCCCCGCTCCCGATTTCCATGAAATTCATTTTCCTCACCGGCGGATTTGCCGGGTTTCTCACCGCCGGAGTGACCGGTTGGTCTGCGGATCATTCGCCGCAACGCACGCTGCTCGACGCCGCGGTCGGCTGCCTCGTCGGGGCCATGCTCTTCCGCTGGTTCTGGAACGTCCTCGTGGGAAGCCTCCGCGAGACCCTCGTGCTTCGTCAGGAGGCGGCCGCCGCCGCCGAGGCCGCCGCCCCCAAACAAAAATAACCCTGTTTCCCTTTTCCCATGAATACCGCCACCGCTCCCGCACCAACCCCTGGCATGGATGCCACGCCCGCCGCCGCCTGGCGGGCCTATCAGGGTGTTTCTCCGAGTGCCATCGATGAGAAGGAACTCATCGTGCGCTACCTCCCGCTCGTCCGCAACGTCGTGGACCGCATCAAACTCAACCTCCCGGCGCACGTCGATGCCGACGATCTCTACTCGGTGGGCATCACCGGGCTGATCGCGGCCGTGCGCAAGTTCGACCCCGAGCAGGGGAGCACCTTCGCGAGTTACGCCGCCATGCGCATCCGCGGCTCCATTCTCGACGAGCTGCGCCGCATGGATTGGTGCCCCCGCCGCGCCCGCGCCCGGTCGCGCAAGCTCAAGTCGGCCATCAACGATGTCGAGCAGCAGGTGGGCCGCGCCGCCACCGACGCCGAGGTCTCGGCCGCCCTCGGCCTCGACGCCAAGGAATACGCCAAATGGGTCGAAGAGGCGAAGCCCGTGACCTTTATCACCATCGACCAGGGGGCCGAAACCCAGGAAGGGCAGGGGGCTTCGTTGCACGATCTCCTCGCCGATGAGAACGATGTCACCGGTCGTGATATCATGGAGAAAGAGGAGTTGTTGCAACTTCTCACTCAACGTATGGCGGAATTGCCCGATATACCGAAGAAGATCCTCGCCATGTATTATTTCGAAAACCTCCGCCTCGCCGAAATCGCCACCGTTTTCGGCCTGACGGAGTCGCGCATCTGCCAGATTCACGCCCAGACCATCCTCGGTTTGCGCGCCTACCTGCAGCGCGTGCGCAACCGCTGATCCAACGCGGGCCGCCGGGCCCGCCCCTTTTCTTCGCATGCTCATCATCGTCGGCGCCATCATCGTCCTCGTTTCCACCGTCGGCGGCTTCATGCTGGCCGGAGGGAAGCCGATCCTCTTGCTCCACCTCTCGGAGTTCGTGGTGATTCTCGGCATCTCCTTCGGCGTGGTCATCATCGCCAGCCCGGTGCACGTGTTGATGGAGGTGGTGCACAAGACGATGGAGGCCATCAAAGGAAAATCGGAGGGCAAGAAGGAGTTCAACGACCTGCTCATGCTGCTCTACGAGATCTTCATGGTCGGTCGCCGCAACGGCTTGATCGCCCTGGAAGAGCACGTGATGGACCCGGCCAAAAGCAGCATCTTCAACAAGTATCCGTCGGTCACGGGCAACCGCGAACGGTTGGAGTTCATGGTCAACGGCCTCAAGCCCGTCATCGACGGCAAGATCAAGCCCGACCAGTTGGAGGATCTGATGACCGCCGAACTCGACGCCAAGGCGGCCGAAGCCGAACACCCGCTGCACGTCCTCCAACTCGTGGCCGACTCCCTGCCGGCCATCGGCATCGTCGCCGCCGTCTTGGGCATCATCAACACGATGTCCGCCATCGCCGAGGGCCCGGAGGCCGTCGGTGCCAAGGTTGCCGCCGCCCTCACCGGCACGCTCTTGGGCATTTTTATCGCCTACGGCTTCGTCAGCCCGTTGGGCGCGCGGATCAAGACCAACATCGCTTCCGACGAGCAGTTTCTAAACTGCATCATGCACGCGGTCGCCGGCTTCGCCAAGGGCCTCGCCCCGCTCACCGCCGTCGAGATCGCGCGGCGCTCCCTTTCCTCCCACGTCCAGCCGGGCGGGGCCGAACTCGAGGCCACCCTCAAAGGTCTCGGCACCAAGTGAGCGTCGCGCTCACCGTTGAAGAGGAAAGATTAAGTTGAAGCGCCCGGTCCTCCCTTCGCCCGCGCCTTCGCGCCTTAAACTTCGATCTTAAACTTCCCCGAACATGGCCCGTAAAAAAGCAGCCGCGCATCACGGCGGGGCTTGGAAAGTCGCCTACGCCGACTTTGTCACGGCCATGATGGCGCTCTTCATGGTGCTGTGGATTTGTTCGCAGGATCAAAAGGTCCTCATCGCGACCGCCCAGTATTTTCAGAATCCGTTCCGCTCGCCCATGGACGCGAGTTCCGGGGTGATGCCGTTCAACTCCAACAAATCCACCAAGAGCACCGGAAGCGATGCGGGCGACGAGAAGGAGATGAGCCGCGCCAAGCATATCCAGATGACGTTCCTCAACTCGGTCGCAGCCGACTTCTATCGGCTGCTGAACCTCGACCAGGACCTCGCCAACAAGGCGATCGACGTGCAGGTCACCTCCGACGGGCTGCGCATCACCCTGTTTGATCGCGCCAAGCGGCCGATCTTCCTCGGCGACACCGCCGATTTCACGCCGTGGGGCCGGTTCGTGATGCAGAATCTCGCCTGGAACATCGACCGGCATAAATTTCGCGTGACGATCGACGGCCACACCAAGCAGCGGGCGACGGTGCCGAACGAATCGCCCCAAGATTACACGGATTGGGAGCTTTCCGCCGATCGGGCCAACGCCGCCCGCCGCAGCCTCGTGCACTACGCGGTCGAACCGGGTCTCATCGAGCGGGTGACCGGCTACGCCGACACCAAGCCGGTGGCGGGCGAGCCGCCGACTTCCGAGATGAACCAACGCGTGGCGATGAGCCTCACCCTCAACGCCAAGGCCCGGCTCAAGGACAAGGTCATGATCGACAAGCAGGTCTCGGTCCTCCCGGAAAAAGCCGATCCGGTGCCCCCGCCCCACTCATGAAGCCTTTTTTATTCGGAAAGAAAAATCTCGAAGCTCCGTCCCTGCGCCCGCCGCCCGGGATGCACGCCGCCTTGGGCGCGACGCGCGGGCCGTCCCTGCGTTCGCCGGGTCCGGCCCATGGTCACGATCCCGTGGTGGAGGTGATTAAGGAAGGCGACAAGGTGGTGCGTCTGGTGGTCACCTGCGGCTGCGGCGAACGCATCGAAGTCGAGTGTCTGTATCCGGCGGGTTCGTGACCGGGGTGTTCCGTCCTCGCGGTCGAGGGCTTGCGATGCCAACCGCGCTTAACTTTTGGACGTTCGGGGAACGAAGGCAGAACCGGGACCTCCGAACCCGGACTGAAGACGAATGTCCGAAAAAACCGGTCGTGTCCGGACCAACCGATGTTACCCGAGAAGGTCTGATTTTCACGGGCCGTTGGTCTGGGGCCCGTAACCGTTGAGAATTTAACTGTAGGCCCGACCGCTGGTCGGGCTTCGGTGCGCCGGTGCAAAGAGAAACCGCTCCGCCGCGCGACCCATGACCCCGGGCAAAATTTGCCGCCCATCGGCCGCAGGTTTCCCGGGCGTCGCGCGGCTTCGATAGTCTTCGATTTTAGAAAAGTTTAAAATAAAGCGAAGCATACACTTGCGGGTGCGATAGATTCGGCGGCACGAGGTTGGCTTTAGTGAGGTCTGTCATGAATATCGGCCTCTACCAAAATGCCGCAGCGCTCTCCGCCTTGGAGAAGTGGCAGGATGCCGTGTCGCAAAATATCACGTCGAGCCAGAACGCCGGTTACCGCAAGCGCACGGTCAATTTCAGCGCCCAGTTCGCCGGCGAGCTTCAGACCGACCCCAAGGCCAAGATCGGTCGCGATGCCGGGTTGCCGTCGGTTTTCCCCAAGATCAACACGGGGATCAATTTCAACTATGGCGAAACCCAGCCGACGCGGCGGGAACTCGACGTTTCGATCCAGGGCGAGGGCTTTTTCGAGATTCAACGCCCCGACGGCAGCAAGGTCTACACCCGCAGCGGCGAGTTTCGCATGCGACCCGACCGCACGATCGTCACCTCCGGCGGCGATCTGGTCATGGGCACCAGCGGCAATCCCATGCTGCTCACGTCCGCCGGCGGCGCGATCGTGATCAACGCCAACGGCACGATCCTCCAGGGCGGCACGCCGGTCGGAAAGATCGCGGTGCAGAAATTCTCCGACAACTCCCAGCTGCGCCCGATTTCCGGCGGCTTCTTCGTCGCCCCCGACAACATGCCCGCCGAGGCCGTCGCCGCTCCCGAACTCCTCCAGGGTTACATCGAGGGCAGCAACACCTCTTCGCTGCGCGAGATGGTGGACCTCGTGCTGATTTCCCGCGCCTACGAGGCCAGCCAGAAAATGATCTCAACCGTCGACCAGCAGATGGAGAAGACCCTGCAGGCTCTCGGCTGACCCGCGCCCCGCCATGAATTCCCCAGACAAGACAACCGCAATCACGACTGACTTGGCCGAGCGCGCAATGGGGGCGCGCCGGCCTCAGTATTTTATCGGGAGCGAGCATCGGGCAGTGGCTGGCGAGCATCGCCGCCACGCCCTTTCGCCCGTTTTCCAAGCCCGGACACGTCTCGTGCTCGCGCCGCGCCTACCCGCTGCCCGCTGCCCGCTGCCCGCTGCTTTTCTCCCATGAATCTTTCCCTTTACTCGGCGGCGACCGGCATGGAGTCGCAGCAACTCAACCTCAACACGATCGCGAACAATCTCGCGAACGTGAACACGCCCGGCTTCAAGCGCTCCAAGATCGAGTTTCAGGATTTGCTCTACCAGAAGCCCAGCAAGGCTTCCGGTATCGACTCCGGCGGCGGCAATATCACCCCGACCGGCGTCGAGGTCGGCAACGGCGCCCGCGTCTCCGCCACGTCCAAGGTCTTCACCCAAGGCCAGCTCACCAGCAGCGGTGAGAAGCTGGACCTCGCCATCCAGGGCGACGGTTTTTTTGAGGTGCGGCGGCCCGACGGCACCACCGGCTACACCCGCGACGGCTCCTTCAAACTCAATGCCCAGGGCACCGTGGTGACATCCGACGGTTTGGCCGTGCTCAACGGCTTTCAGGCGATTCCCCCCGGCACGTCGGCTGTCACCATCGCGGAGAACGGCACCGTCTCCCTCACGTCGCCCAACGGCACGACGAGTTTCCGGCTCACCCTCGCCCGCTTTGCCAACCCGGCCGGCCTCCGCAGCATGGGCGGCAATATCTACGAGGAGACGCCGGCCAGCGGCACCCCCGAGTCCGGCCAGCCGTCCGAGCAGTCGTTCGGTTCGATCATGCAGGGCTACATCGAGGGTTCCAACGTCAACATCGTCGAGGAAATGGTGGCCCTCATCATCGCCCAGCGCGCCTACGAGATTAACTCCAAGTCGATCCAGACTTCCGACGAGATGCTCCAGAACGTCGCCAACATGAAACGCTGACGATGCGCCTCCTCCGTCTCATCTTCCTTTCGCTCGCCGTCGGTTCCCTCGCCGCCGCGCCGTCGCCCCTCACCCGCGACCAAGTCCTCGCCGATCTGGCCCGCGATCTCGCCGCTCACTTCAACCTCGAGGGCGAGCTGCAGCTCGAATTGCCCAAGGGCTGGATTCCTCCGGCCGCGGCCGCGGACCATTGGCGGGTCGAGCTCGCCGAATACCCTCTGCTGGCCTCGTCCGCGATGCTGGTCCGCCTGCGGCTCTTCGGCGACGGTGCCTTGGCTGCCGATGCTTCGCTCGTGCTCCGGGCGGTGCACGGCCGCGAGGTCTGGGTCGCGCGTCAGCCTCTGGCCTCGGGCGCAATCTTCGATCCGTCCGCGCTTGAGACCCGGCGCGTCGATCTCTTTCGCGAGCGTGACGCCCTTCCGACTTCGGCGGGCGACCGCGGTTTTATTTTCGCCCGCGGCGTTTCCGCCGGCCGCGTCCTTACGTGGCGCGACCTCGCTCGCCGGCCTCTCGTGCGCAAGGGCGACCTCGTCGAGGTCTCCGTCGCCGAGGGTCAGCTGACCGTGACCATGAAGGCGCTGGCCATGGAGAGCGGCGCCCAGGGCGATGTCGTCACCCTCCGCAACCCCGAATCGCGCAAAGATTTTGTCGCCGTCGTCACCCATGAGAACCGTGTCCAAGTCCGCTTCTAAATTCGCCCTCGCCGCCGTTTTTCTGGTCGTGGGCGCACGCGCCCAATCCCTTTGGCCGGCCGCGGGCCAGGGCTCCCAGTCGAGCATGTTCGCCGACCGCAAAGCGGCCGCCGCAGGTGACATTCTCACGATCATCGTCAGCGAAGCCGTCGCCGCCTCCAACAGCCAGAGCACCAAGTCCAGCCGCGACTCATCCGTCTCCGACGCCGTGACCAATTTCATTTACCCGAGCCTCGGCCGCCACAAGGGCGCGCTGCCGAGCCTCTCGCTTTCGGGCAAGGCCTCCACTTCCGGCGGCGGCGACATCAGCAACAACCAGAGCCTGTCCGCTCGCGCCGCCGTCCTCGTCTCCGACGTCCTGCCCAACGGCAACCTCGCGATCGAGGGTGTGCGCGTCGTGACCTTCTCCGGCGAAACCCAGTATGTCGTGCTCCACGGTTTGGTCCGGCAAAACGACATCGCGCCCGACAACACCATCGCCTCCTCGAACATCGCCGAGGCCCGGCTCGAATTCTACACCGAGGGCCAGCTCACCGACGCGCAGAAACGCGGCTGGTTCGGCAAGCTCTACGAAAAGCTCCGGCCGTTCTGACCGGCCCCGCCCTCCCATGACACGGATGTTCCCCCTGCTCGCTCGTCTTTTGGCCATCTGCCTGGCCGCGCCGACGCTCTTTGCCGCCTCCCGGCTCAAGGATCTCTCGATCGTCGAGGGCGGTCGGGATAACCAACTCGTCGGCTACGGGATCGTCGTCGGTCTCGCCGGCGACGGGGACAGCAACGCCGCGACCACACTACGCTCCGTCGCCAACATTCTCCAGCGCTACGGCCTCACCGTCCCCGCCTCCGACATCAAGGCCAAGAACGTCGCCGCCGTCATGATCACGGCCGACATCTCCGCCTTCATGAAAGTCGGTTCGCGCATCGACGTGAACGTCGCCTCGATGGGCGACGCCAAATCCCTTCAAGGCAGCGTCCTTCTCCAGAGCCCCCTGCTCGGTGCCGACGGCCGCGTCTACGCCGTCGCGCAGGGCCCCGTCGCCATCGGCGGCTTCAGCGGCGGCGCGGGCGGCGCGGGCGGCGCGACCGTCACCCGCAATCATCCCACCGTGGGCAACATCACCAACGGGGCCATCGTCGAGCGCGAGATCACCGCCCAGATCGTGCGGGACAACGTCGTCCGCGTGCTGCTCCACAATCCCGACTACACCACCGCCTCGCGCATGGCCGACGCCATCAACGCCAAGTGGCCCGCCGCCGCCAATCCCGTCGACGCCGCCACGATCGCCATCCAGCTCCCCGAGGACTATCGCGGCCGCAACGTCGCCTTCATCGCCGATCTCGGGCAGATCGAGAGCACGAGCGACACCCTCGCCCGCATCGTGATCAACGAGCGCACCGGCACGATCGTGGCCACCTCCACGGTGCGCCTCTCCCAAGTCGCGATCGCCCACGGTTCCCTCACGATTACCGTCACCTCCAACCAGGGCGTGAGCCAGCCCAACGCCCTCAGCAACGGCCAGACCGCCGCGGTGCAAAGCACCCAGACCGCCGTCAACGAGGGCAAGGGCGGCTTCACCATCGTCAACGAGCCGCCGACGATCGAGCGCCTCGCCGCCGCGCTCAACGCCCTCGGCGTCTCCACCCGCGAGATGATGGCCATCTTCCAAACCCTCAAACGCTCCGGCGCCCTCCAGGCCGAGCTCGTCATCAACTGATCCCGATGAACGTTTCCGCCCTCAATCCCATCTCGCCGGCCGCCCCGGCCGAAGCCCCGACCCGCAGCCGCAAAATCGCCGACCCCGCCGGCTCACCGGAGGCCGAGGCCGCCGACCGCAAGCGGGTCTCCCAGCAGTTCGAGGCCATTTTGGTCCGCCAACTTCTCGGCAAGACCATGACCAAGATGCTCGGCTCCGAAGAAAGCACGTCCAGCTCGGTCTACGGCGACATGCTCACCGATACCCTCGCCACCCAACTCACGCTGGGCCCCGGCCTCGGCCTTGGCCGGATGCTTGAGCGCCAACTCGCGCCGCGAACTCATCACACCGCTCCGGTCACCGGTTTCCTGTCTTCCAAACCATGAAAGCTCACTGGGAATTCATCGCCGAATCGCTCCGCGCCGAACTCGCCGACTACGGCGGGTTGCTGCACCTTTTCGAGCAGCAGCAACGCAGCCTTTTCGCCCGCGAGGCCGATGCCGTCCTCACGGTGAGCCTCGCGATCGAGACGCAGGCCCGCGCCCTCTCGGCCTGCCGCTGTCGCCGCGAGGAGATCGTTTCCTCCTTCGCCTTGCGGAACGATCGGCCCGCCAACTCCACGCTCCGCTCGCTGCTGCCGTTCATCGCCGAGGAGGCCCGGCCGCTCATTCAAGCCCTGATCGACGAGGTCAACCGCCTCCTCCACCGGCTGCGCCGCACGAGCAGCCACAACCATACGCTGCTTTCGCGGGTGGTCGAAGTGCACCGGGAAACGCTGGCCCATCTCAGGCCCCAGACCTTCACCAAGACCTATTCCGACGGCGGGCGCATCTCCGTCGTCGCCGCCGGGGGCGCCTCAACCCTGCGCGTGGCCGGCTGAGCCGATTACGGATTTTAGAAAGCGGACTGCGGATTTAATCTAACATTAGGAAAAACTCCCGCCACTCCGCCCTCCGCCCTCCGCACTCCGCAATCCGCAATCCCCATGTCCGGCCTCTACGCCAGTCTCAATTCCACCGTCAAGGCCCTCGGCGCTCACAGCCGCGCGCTTGAGACCGCGGGGAAGAACTTGGCCAACGTCGACAACCCCGGTTACGCCCGCCAGCGCGTGCTCTACGGTGACCGTGGCACCGTGCTGACCCCCACCGGGGCGGAGAGCCTCGGCCTCGAAGCGCTCGGCGTCGAGCAGTTGCGCGACCAGTTGCTCGACCGGCAGGTCCTGCGCGAGGTCTCCGCGAAGGCGTCGTTTGCCGCCGAGCAAGCGGGCTACCAGCGCGCCCAAGCCGGTCTCGGGCAGAGCATCGACCGAACGCAGGACGCTTCGGATGTCACCGCCACCGGCAAGGGTATCGCCGGGGCGATCGACGGTTTTTTCAACGCCTTCCAAGGCTTCGCCGCCAATCCCACCGGCGTGGGCGAACGCCAGGTGCTGACGCAGCAGGTCTTGATTCTGGGCGACCGTCTTCGGCAGACGGACGGTCGGCTCGCGCAGACGCAGTCCGATCTGGACGCGGGCATCGGCAACAACGTCGACGACGCCAACCGGCTCCTCACCACGATCGCCGAACTCAACGGCCAGATCGGCCGCTTTGAGGTCAACCTGCCCAATTCGGCCGTCGACCTGCGGGATCAACGTCAGGCGAAACTTGAGGAACTCGCGGCCATCCTCCCGATCGAAGTGCGGGATCAGGGTGGCGGCCAGGTCCGGGTCGTCGTCAAGGACGGCGCCGGCGCCGATGTGCCGTTGGTCGATCTCGCGGCCGTGCAGGGCATGATCGCGTTCACCGGCACGGCCATCACCGGCGGGAGTCCGGCGACCGTGCTCGCGCTCGCCTCGGGCTCGATCAAGGGGGCGCTCAACGCCCGCGATGGCGCGGTCCAGATCGTGCGCGACCAACTTGACCTGATCGCCCGGCAGTTGGTGTCGTCGGTCAACGCGGTCTACAATCCTCCTCCCGGTCTCGGGGCCGATTTCTTCGACCCGGCCGGGCTCTCCGCCGCTACGTTCTCCGTCGCCGCGGGCCTCACCCCCGCCAGTCTTCGCGCCGGTTCTTCGGCCGCGGCGGGCGACAATTTGATCGCGATCGCGGTGGCCGCGCTCGGCAACCGCAAGTTTGCCACGGCATCCGGGGATTTGATCGACGGCACCTTCGGCAACTTCTTCTCCCGGTCCGTCAGCAACCTCGGTCAGTCGCTCGCCGGCGCGAATTCCCGCTTCGAGGACCAGACCAATATCGAACGTCTCGTCCGCGCCCAGCGCGATGCCGTCAGCGCGGTGTCACTCGACGAGGAGCTGGCCGACCTCATGAAGTTCCAACGCGCCTTTCAGGCTTCGTCCCGCGTGTTCAGCGTGATCGACGACTTGCTCGACAACGTGGTCAACAGCCTCGGCCGTTGATGCCCCGGTCTTCCCCGATCTAACCCCGCCCTCCTCCCATGCGTGTCTCCACCAATACCGTCGCCGACCAGCTCCTCAGCCAGATCCAGTCGCTCGGCCGCAAGCAGGCCAGGCTCCAGAATCAGGTTTCGACCGGTCAGAAAATTTTCGAGGCCGAGGACAATCCGGCCGCCGTCGGCCGCGTGCTCAACCTCGAGAGCGAACAGCGCCAGATCGGCCAGTTCGGTCGCAATATCAACCGGGCCCTTTCCCTCAGCGAGGCGTCGTTCGCCGGCCTGCAGGCCGTGAAGAAAGTTTCCGACCGCGCCGGCGAGTTGGGCGTGCTGGGGGCGGCGGTGAACGGGGCCGCCGCGTCCTCCGCCTACGCGAGCGAGGTCGATCAACTCATCGAGCAGACGCTCCAGACCGGCAACAGCCGCCTCGGCAGCGATTACCTTTTTGCGGGCCTCGCGGTGGATGCCGCTCCCTTCGTCGCCACCCGCGATGTCAATGGCAGGATCACGACCGTCGCTTATGCGGGCGACGCGAATCGCCCCGCCATTCCGGTTTCGGAAACCTCGAGCCTCACCCCTGCGACCAGCGGCGCGACCAACCTCGGCCTCCGTGACTTCCTCAATCATCTCGTCGCCCTCCGCGACGCCCTCAACGCCAACTCGTCGGCGGCGGTCTCCGCCGTGCAGGGCAACCTCATCGCCTCCGAGGACCAACTGATCTCCGCCATCGCCGAGCAGGGCGGAGTCCAGACCCGGATCGAAGCCGCCCTGGGCCAACAGAAGGACCGCGCGACCGCCTTGGAAAGACTGGTTTCCTCGGAGACCGACGCCGACCTGCCCACCACCCTCGTGAAACTCAATCAAGCCACCACCGCCTATCAGGCTGCCCTCCAATCCGGAGCCAAGATCATGCAAATGTCCCTCCTCGACTATATCCGCTAATCCCCCCTTCCCATGAAAGTCCTGCCCGAACTCTATCCCACCGATCTCGATGCCCCGTCGGCCAACGAGCTGATCTTGCCCCAGGGCATCATCGGCTTTGCCCAATTCAAACGCGCCGAATTGCTCTACCTGCCCGACCATCTCCCGTTCCTCTGGATGAAGCTCGGCGAGCCCTCCGACAGCGTCCACTTCATCGTGATCGAGCCGGGCGGCATCGTCCCCGGCTACGAGCCCGAGGTCTTCGACGACGATATGGAGCGCCTCGGCATCAGCGACCAGACCGAGGCCATGATTCTCAACATCGTCACGTTGAAGCGGCAGAATCCCGTCGAGGCGACCGTCAACCTCATCGGCCCCATCGTGGTCAACCGCCGCACCCGCGAGGGTCGGCAGTTGGTCATCTCCAACTACTCGCGCTACAGCGCCCATCACGTCCTTGTGGAGAATCCACAGGCCCTGCACTCCGCCCGCTCAGCCTGAGTCCACCATGCTCGTCCTATCCCGCAAAGTTAACGAATCGATCATCATCGGCGACTCGATCGAGATCCGGATCACCCGGATCGACGGCGACATCGTCAAGATCGGGATCGAAGCGCCGCGCGACGTCACGATCTTCCGCAAGGAAATCCTCACCACCATTGTCGCAAGCAACCAGGCGGCCGCCGTGCGCGCCGGCGCCTTGCCCAAACTTCCCCTCACTGCCAAGTCCGCCGCCCCGTCCACCCTCAACTCTTCCTCCCTATGAGCCTCGTTTCCTCCTTTTCACCTTCCGTCCCACCCGCCCGGGATTTGGCCCGCGCCGCCGAGTCACTCGGCCGCTCGTTGGGCCGCCTCTCGGCCGAAGCCAACCCGGCTGCCTCCGGGCTCGCGCCCGCCGCCGCGCGTTTCAACGGTCAGACCGCGAGCGTCAAGGGCGCCGCTGCCGGCGTGCAACAGGCGGTCTCCCGCCTCCAAGCCGCCGATCAGCAGCTCGGCGCATTCGGCGCGATGGTCGACCGGCTCCGCGGCCTCGCCGGGCAGGCGAACGCAGGCGGAAACAACCGCTTCGATCTCGCCCGGGTGCAACGGGACTTCACCGCCCTGCAAGCTCAGGTGCGGCAGGCGGTCGGTGGCGCGACCGCCGAGATCGGCGGCACCCGCGACGTCGCGGCGGATCCCGGGCAATTCGCCGGCCGCGATCTTTTTGGCGGCGAGACCGGACCGACCGTGGTCCTCGACTCGGCCGGCAACGCCACGCTCACTTTGCCCACCGTGAATTTGCGTGCCGGGGCCATGGGCGCGCTCATCGCCCAGGATGCCGCCGGGAGCTTTCGCCTGAACGCAGCCGATCCGGCCGCGTCGGAAATCCTGGCGCGGGCCGGCGGGGAACTGACGGGTGACCGCGCCGCGCTCGGGCCTGTGCGAGACCGCCTCGAGCGCGCCTCGGCGCTCCTGCAGATCGAGGGTGAGAATCTCGCCTCGGCCATGCCGCCGCTGACCGATCCCTCGGCGGTGGCCGCCGCCACGCAGTTTGTCCGCTTCGAAATTCTCGCGCAACCGGGCATCGTCGCGGCCGTGGGCAACGGTTCGGTTGGCGGTGCGTTGAAGGTGCTGCAGGGCTGATCCGCCGGCTCAAACCCTCGGCCCCTCGGTTGGAGAAATACAGCTGAGAGCTGAGAGTCCGGAGCTGAGAGCCGAGGGCTGAGAGCTGAGGGCTAAGAGCTGAGAGCTGAGGGCTAAGAGCTAAGAGCTAAGAGCTAAGAGCTGAGAGCTGAGAGCAAACCCGGTGGGTGAATCCGTCTGCGCTGTAGATGCAGGTCTCCCGAGTCCTAGGGGATCGGGCTCTCGGCTCTTATTCCAATTAGCTTCCACGAAGAGGCGAACAAAGGCTTTTTGTAGGAGCCTGCTTGCAGGCGATTTCACCCGCGCCGACCGACAACAAGCTGAATCGCCTGCAAGCAGGCTCCTACCTCGCGGCCCGTTGGTCTCATCTTGAACGCAAACTGGAATCAGCTCCGGTTGCGTGCACCGCACCCCGCGCCGAATCCGAGACGGAAATTGCACCGCAGAGACGGGAAGGGGCGCAGAGGTCGGAAGAGTCGCGGAGCCCGAGCCGTCGGCATTTCTCTGCGGTCCCTCCCGGCTCTGCGGTGTAATTCCGATTAGCTTCCACGATGAGACGAACAAAGGCTTTTTGTAGGATCCTGCTTGCAGGCGATTTCACCCGCGCCGGCCGACAACAAGCTGAATCGCCTGCAAGCAAGCTCCTGCCTCGCGGCCCGTTGGTCTCATCTTGAACGCAAACGGGAATCAGCTTCCGACTCCGGGCTCTCAACCGCAGCCCTCCTACTCCGGCGCGGCGGGCGGCAGGGCGCGGTTCAGGGCGTGCGCGAGTTCGTCGGTGGTGAAGGGCTTGGCCAACAGGCGGGCGTTGCGTAATTCGCCGAGCGATTGGGTCGGCACCTTCGAGAAATAGCCCGACATGATGATCACCGGCAGCTCGGGCAACCGCTCCTGCATGGCGGCCGCCAGCTCGGTGCCCTGCAGGCCGGGCATGGTCTGGTCGCTCAACAGCAGCTCCGGCGTGCTCGCGCCGTTTTCGAGGGCGGCCAGACAGTCTTCGCCGCTGGTAAACGTCTGCACGCGGTAGCCGATGCTCTCCAGCGCCATCTTGATGAAGCGCCCGACCATTGCCTCGTCGTCGACCGCGTAAATCAGTTGCCCCCGGCCGGTGGGCGCGACCTCGCGGGTGTCGAGATCGACCGTGGGCGGCTGTTCGGCGACGGGCAGGTAGATTTGAAACGTGGTGCCCGCGCCCGGCGTGCTCACGACGTCGATGGTGCCACGGTGCGCCCGGATGATGCCGTGGACGACGGCCAGCCCGAGACCCGTGCCCTCGCGGGAATTTTTCGTGGTGAAGAACGGATCGAAAATGCGCCGCAACGTGGCGGGATCGATGCCATGCCCGGTGTCGCTCACGTCGAGCCGCAGGTAGCGGCCGGGCGTGGCGCCTCCCGCCGCCGGGGAAGCCTCCCGGTCGATTTCCGCCGCGTGCAGGCTGATCCGCAGCTTGCCGCCGTTGGGCTGCATGGCGTGCGCGGCGTTGGAGCCGAGGTTGAGCAATACCTGGTAGATCTGGGTGGTGTTGGCGAGCACCCGGTCGATGGCCTCCGGCACCGCGGCCTCGATTGTGATGTTGGCGGCGAGGGTGGCTCGCAGGAAGCGGGCCGCCTCTTTGATCACCAGCGAAAGGTCGACCGCCTCGTGCTCCTCGCCGGATGACTGCCGGCTGAAGGTGAGGATCTGCTCGACGAGATCGCGCGCCCGCATACTCGCCCCGCGGGCCTCGTTGAGGCAGACGCGCGCCGGGTGGTCCTCGGGGATGGTGTCGGTCGCGAGCTCGTGGTAGCCGATGATGCCGGTGAGGAGGTTGTTGAAGTCGTGGGCGATCCCGCCCGCGAGCGTGCCGAGCGTTTCCATCTTCTGGGCCTGGAAGAGCTGGCCTTCGAGCTCGCGTCGGGTCGTCTCGCTTTCGTTTCTCGCGGTGATGTCCTGCAGGGCTCCGCGGATCGCGACCGCCCGTTCCTCACGGAACTCCGCCCGCCCGATGACCCGCACCCACTTCTCGCGGCCCCGCGCGGAAGTGAATGGCAACTCGAGGTCGAATTCCGGCGCCGGCAAGGTGCGACCGGCGAGCGTCGCCTGCAGCGCAGCCCGGGCCTCGCTGGGAAACATGGCCATGAAGCCGTTGAGGTCGACGTGCCCGTTGGCCCCGAGGTCGAGGATCCTCTGGGCTGCCGGGGTGAAGCTGATCAGGCCGCTGGTGAGTTTGAGTTCCCAGCCCCCGATCAGGGCGAGCTGGCCGACTTGCATCGAGAGCGCATCGGCGTCTGCCAGCCGGCGCTCGAGATTTTTGCGGGCGGTGATGTCGGTGTGTGTGCCGACCATGCGGAGGGCGCGGCCGTCCGCTCCTCGTTTCACGACCTTGGCGCGGTCGAGGATCCAGACCCACTCGCCGTTTTTCGCCTGCATCCGATGCTCGTGCTGGAAGAAGGGTATCCGGCCCGAGAGGTGGGCTTGGTTATGCTGTTCGAAATCCTCGCGGTCATCGGGGTGAATGAGCCGGGAGTGGCCGGGGTAGTGGTTGGGGAGTTCGCCGAGGGCGTAACCCAGCATCATCGAGTAGCGGGTGTCATAGAAAAAATGACCGGTGACGAGATCCCAGTCCCATACGCCGTCGTTGTTGCCCTCGAGGGCGAGTTGCCAGCGTTCCTCCATCAAGTTCAACGCCGCCTCGGTCTTCCGTTCCAAGCTGATGTCGCGGTTGAGGCCGACAAGCCGGAGCGGCCGACCGGAGGCATCGGTCTCGAGTTGGCCGTGAGCCTCGATGTGGCGCACCGTGCCATCGGGCCGCACGATCCTAAACTCGCTGCGATAGGAAGATTCCTCGCCGGCCGCGGCCCGCTCGGTTTGCCCGCGCACCTCTTCCTGGTCTTCAGGATGGATGGCGCGAAGCCACATGCTCCGCTGTCCGTCGAACTCGGTCCGGCTCAAGCCGTAGATTTCCAACATGCGGTCGTCCCAGACCATTTCCCCCGTCTTCGGATCGGTCTCCCAAACCCCGTAGCGCGATGAGCGCAGGGCGAGTTGCAGGCGTTCGTTGAGCTCGATCATGCGTCGGCTCGACTCGTGCTGGTCGGTGACGTCGCGGTTCAGGCCCACGAGCCGCACCACCTCGCCGCCCGGTCCGCGCATTCGCTTTGTGTGTGCCTCGAGATGGCGCACAGCCCCGTCGGGTCGGATGATGCGGAAGCGGTGGCTAAACGGATCGCCTTGATGGTGGGCGGTTGCTTTGGAAAAATCCTCGTTATGCACGCGATCCGTCCAATCGCTGTAGCGGCCGGTGAAGTCCTCGGGGCGGATTCCGTAGAGACGGAACATGGCTGCGTCCCAGTGCATCCCGCCGGTTGCAATGTCGAGCTCCCAGACGCCGAAAGCGGTCGAGTCCAGGGCCAGTTGCAGGCGGGTGGTGAGCTCGCGTTGGCCGGCAGCGGCTTCGACTTCGTCCGTGATGTCACGTTCGGCGCCGGTGCAGCCGATCAGGTT
>ENA-ORBV01001647-ORBV01001647.1-microbial-mat-metagenome-genome-assembly--contig:-NODE-1647-length-49023-cov-17.860111_pt1 | contig 49023 bp, 54 predicted proteins | sample MGYA00237777_ERZ505514 | MGnify/ENA primary metagenome ERZ505514 (study PRJEB26160, sample SAMN06269048) | microbial mat metagenome | isolation source: Oligotrophic lake microbial mat | place... | reverse complement strand
ATATATATATATACGCCAAAAAAAAAATTTAATTTGCTTCCTCACCGCACATACTAAGTCTGGCCCCCCCCTCCCCAAAAAAAATAAAGTTTTAACCCCTTATCCCACAAGCACTTCCACCCGAAAGCCCAGCACACCCACTTGACAGACCGCCAAACCGTGCTAGACTAGGTCTGTCAGACCTAGCCAGCCAGGCAGCCAGGCCAGCCAGGCCAGCTAGCCAGGCACCAGCTAGCCCGCCAGCTAGCCTAGCTTAAACCTGCACAGTAAAATGCTTATTCCACAATCAACCCCCCACCAAAAGACTGATATAACCGAGCTATTTTCTACAGTCTCTCCAGTTTTAGCTGTTGAACTCTTGAACGAAAATCTACCTACAGCTACCTATCGTTTGCGTCTGGCCCTGCTACGCGATACGATCTTAACTTCAATCTTAGGAACTCCCGAAACAAACGACCAAATTCCAGTTCTAATAAACTGGATACGGTCCCTACAAGCTACAGAACCTAAACTATATCTATCTCTGATCCAGAAGATGTTGCCATTAGGTATGGAAAATATACCTACAACAAGCCAAAATATCAATACTCTTGTTATTGTAGATCAAACAGAGAGACAGAACCTACAACACCTACAACACCTACAACACCACTCTCTGCCAATGCCGGCACCTTTCCTAGAAGCAAACATACTAGCTGTTCCACCATCACCACCACCACCACCACCACCACCACCACCATTCACCTTTCTAGCAGAAGAAACAAACCTTTCCAATCGAACGAATTCCCAGTTTGTAATCAAACGGAAGAAAAAGCAGCTTTCTTATGTCTGATGATGATGATGATGATGATGATGATGATGATGATGATGATGATGATGATGATGATGATGATGATTATGATGATTATGATGATGATGATGATTCATCCAATAATTCATCTAATCCATTTGTTAAAGCACAAAATCCACCGGAACGATGGGCTATTATTTGCCGTCAATCAAATATGCCGACTAAAGAACAAACAGACTATGCTATAAACGCATATATCAACAATATACCTAAGTTCATCCAGAGGTCTGTCATTAAATGATACGAAATACAGTAATATACTCATATCCTACACTAGTTTACAGGATTACAAAAGATTTTGGACTGCCCACTACTTTTGCACTAATACTTTTATACATTTTGTATTCTGTTGGAATGAAAGGCGTTTCTGCCCACGAACAATATCTTCAAGATACAGCTTATCTTTTTAAAGCAAACAACGTCTCAATAGAGAGACTTGTAAACACGTCAGAAGCACAAACAAAACTTTTAGCTGAATTACTCGTGGCTAACGAAGAGAGTAAAGAAAAACTAAATAAAATACTAGATAAATTACCATGAAACAAATGTCTCGCACACTATACGATAGCGTTCGTTACCTTTCTTCAGATTTAGATTCCCCAGAAATTACGTTTGCTGCTCAATATTTATTTAATTATTATGCTCCATTTCCTTTCAACTCTATTACCCATGATAGTGTTCAAAACTTAGTTAAAACTTTTCAAACTAACTTTGGAATTGTATCAGATGGTATTATAGATGATAAAACTATTAGAGCGATGGAATATCCCAGGTGTGGTGTTACCGACGCATTACCTCTAATTTTAGCTTTATCGCAGTGGAAGAATAAACGTAAGTTATTCTATTTTTTTGGTAGTTATTTAAGTGCATTAACAAAAACCTCACAACAGGATATGTTTCATACTGCTGTAAATTCATGGTCCAGTATTTGCGGATTAACTTTCGATATCTCACCAACAATCAACAATGCAGATATTGTAATAAATGCGTCTAAGTTACGTAGAGAAGAATTTGGCCAGAGAGGGGGCGTACTTGCTTGGGCCGAATTACCGCAAGGGAGTGATTTACAGCTACAAATGAAAATAGATGATGTTGAACCTTGGGTAGATATCCCCAATAAATCAGGCATCTACTACCAAGCAGTTGTAGCACACGAATTGGGACATTCAATTGGTATTGGGCACCTTAACCAACAATCTCAGTTAATGAATGCCTTTTACAACGCAGCTATTTTTACTCCTCAGGAGCATGATATTATGGAAGCTAAGAGTAGATATGGTATTTCAGCAATTCAACCAGGCCCTATTCCAGAAGCTGAAGTTAATTTTGTTATAAAAGCTAAAAATATTGAAGTTGAAGGCTACACCCTAATTAAAAATGTTTAATATGTTGACAACCGCACTACTTACAGTTGCTGTCGGCATTCTGCCGATTGTATTGCCGAAGGGTAGCGAAGTTACTCCGGCAAAGGTATCGTTGGGAAAACAACTTTTCTTTGATAAAAGGCTCTCAGTCGATAATACTGTATCCTGCTCTACGTGTCATCGTCCAGAAAGAGGGTGGACAGACAATCGTAGAGTATCTGTAGGAATAGCGGGTAGATTAGGTACCAGAAACTCTCCTACTATTGTCAATGCAGGACAGCAAATTAGCCAGTTTCATGACGGTAGAGCCATATTTCTGGAGGGTCAAGCATTATTGCCTCTGACTAACCGTAAAGAAATGGGCAACAATTCTTTAGACGATTTAACACTAAAACTCAACAATACTGGCTATAGGCAGCTGTTTAACGAAGTATTTGGTAAAAACGTAAATGTTACCAATATTGCAATCGCAATATCAGCTTTTGAAAGAACTATAATTTCCGATGATGCCCCAATTGACAGATACATGAGGGGGGAAACATGGGCTTTAACGCAAAAAGCCAAAAATGGATTCAATACGTTTAAAAATGCTGGTTGTATAGAATGTCACAAACCAGAAAATAATTTTCGTGATGATTTGTTTCATAATACAGGCGTCGCAACCAGATTTGGCGAGGATGAGCAAGGTCGTTTTACCATAAGCCAGAAAAATAGTGATTTTAAAGCATTTAAAACGCCTACACTTCGAGAAATTAGTAGAACATTTCCTTATACTCATGCAGGTAGAATCAGAAATCTTCCAGAAATGGTCGATTTTTACAATTCTGGTGGGTCAAATGATCCGAATAAAGACGCACGAATACGCCAATTAGGGCTTACGTTTGACCAGAAATCGGATCTAATTAGGTTTTTAGAAGAGGGATTTTTAAGCCCTGTTTCACCCTTTATTATGGAGCCTAGTTTACCAAAATGATCTTAAGTCTATTACTGTCTGTTGTACTTGCTCTAGCTGATTCTGGACAGGCAGAAGCTATTATTACTGGTCCTACCAGTGGTTTAATCGGCGAATTGATTATTCTTGATGGCAGTAAGTCGATCAACGTAAAAAATTATAGGTGGAAAGTAGATAAAAATATTGAGAAACGGAATTATTTAGAGATTGATAACGGCAAAAAAGTCGTTTTTTCAGGTGGAATTCAAGGTAAGTATAATTTTACTTTGATTGTATCTGACAAAACTGGAAATATTTCCTTCACAGAAACAGAAATATTCATCGGAGTAATGGAAAATGTAGAAAAACAGCAAAAAACAATCAAGAATTTGCCCACAATCGAAGAGTTATCACTAGAATGGTTCCAGAACGTAACTTCGTCCAACAAAATTGATGAAGTACACAAAGTTAGCGGTGTACTTAAGAGTGTAGCTAATTTAATTAAGACTACAAACATTTCAAAAGAAAGTGAGGTGATCGCAGCTACTCGTTCTATGCTACAAACAGAACTTGGGATAGCTTTTACGAACTGGAATACTTGGATTAACGCGTTACAGAGTTATTGTGCTGCAAATAAGTTGCGAGACGTAGAGGAGTATAGAGTTTTGTGGTTAAAAATCTCTGAATCACTTGGAGCCTACCAATGAATAGTTTGTTGCTAAGTATGGTTTTAATGGGCGGTGTTGATGATCTTAAACTAGTTCAACCAGAAAGAGCGGCTGCAGAACAACAAAAAATCAGAAATTCCGAAATTGAATTAAATACAGCTCTAGGTATCAGTAAAAGAGGTGATAATCAGTATACAAACTGGCTTAATCGCAGTAGCGGTTATTCTAATTCTGGTAGAAGGTTTAATCTTTTTTCTCGCTTGCGTCGTTAATAACGAATAAAAAAGGAAATGAGAGTTAATTATGAAAAAGTCGATTTTTTGTGGTCTGTCTTTGGTTTTTCTTGGTGTTACTGCTGTGGAAGCATGTCCGCCAAGTCAACTGAATTTGAGTAATTGTTCTTCTGCTGTACAACGTTCTGTAAGTCTACAAACTGAACGTGCTGTAATTCTTCAAACTGAAAGAGTAGTTGTCCAGAAACCGGCTCTTGTTCGAACTTTTCTTGCAAATAGGCACGCATTGCGAGCTTCTAATGTAACGGTTCAGCGAAGTCGTAATAATTCACGGCAACGATTGAGCAGTGCAAACAGTTCTTTTGATTTGAACGTGAATGCTGATTTTACGCAAAACTCGCAGCAAAGTGATTGCCCAAAGTGTCAAAAATGATGTTTTTACCTTCAATTACCTTCAATTGAGAGAAAAAAAATGAACCTTGTACGAAGACGCGAGCTTAATCAAGATCTACCTATGCACATGCGAATGGCAATTAGGCGTAGATTGCGAAAAGGTAATTTATCTAATATTGAACGAGAGGCACTAGAAGATGCGTTAGACGCTGACTCTGATGCAGTTGAAATTATTAGCCGTCTTGCTCAAAATGAAGGAATTACTCCGCCAGCTGAACCCAGAGATTGGGTTGGTTTTTTTACTGCTCTATTAGCGTTTTTGGAAAAAATGATTCCTATTTTGATTCAGTTGTTCGGTATGATGAGTATCGAGGAAGAAAAATGAGTATTGTTGAAGAAGAAATGGCTGTAGATATTATACCTTGGGGCCGTATAATCGCAGGTCAAAAGCAATATCCGTGTCACAAAGATCAGAAAATCGTACTTAATTCGGAGGTTCGGTTCACCGCAGCAATTGCGGGAACCGGAGTATAGCCCCCACAATAAAATAAATATTGTGGGGGCTAAATTGGAGGTGGAAAAACAGTTATTGGGCCACTTTGGCTTGCTAAACAGATTCAAAAAACCATTGTTAAAAAAGAAAAATTTTTAGGAATGGTGATTTCACCTACTTACAAGGTACTTAGTCGTGCAACAGTACCTTGTTTAATAGATACCTTTAAAGGAACTCATTTAGAGGGAATTTGGAAAGAAAGTAGGTCGGTTTATGTCCTGCCAAATGACTACGGAATCCTATATTGTCAAGGTGCAGACAATCCAGGCGGCTTGGAAGGTGGTCAATTTCATGCTGTGTGGGGGGACGAAGGTGGACAGTTTAAGTTCGGAGTATGGAGTGCAATCCAGGGACGTACAGGAGCTAAGCAAGCTCCGATACTTATTACAACAACACCTTATATCCGTAATTGGCTATTCTTTGATTTTTACAAACGGTGGCAGGCCGGCGATAAAGATTATTTTGTCCATCAGTGGGCGTCTAAACAAAATCCGGCATACCCAGTCGAAGAATACGAAAGAGCCAAAAAAAGCATGGGCCGGGAACGTGCTATGATGAGGTATGATGGATTATTTTCAGTTTGTGAGGGTCAAGTCTATCCCGAATTTGAAGAATGTTCAGTAGAAGGTGATCCGAAGGAAATTATTGCAAATTCATCTAAGCTCTATGGCGGTTTAGATTTTGGTTTTAATGATCCGTTCTGTGCTCTTTGCGGCGGACTTGATCATGATGATGTTTTATGGATTTGGTACGAGAGATATAAGAGTAGAACTTCTATTGAAGAACATGCAAAACGTTTACCTAAATTTGAAGATAAAACAATTAAATGGTTCAGTGAACACAACCCAGAATATGTTTTGAAATTGCGTAGAGGCGGTCATAGAGTTGTTAACGCCAACAAAAATATTTTAGTTGGTATTGATGCTGTAAATGCACGAATAAAAACTGGAAGATTAAAAATTCTTCGGAATAGGTGTCCGGTTGTTTTTGCAGAAGCCGAAGTCTACAATTTTCCAGAGGATGAAGACGAACAAATTGTGGGTGATAAACCTGTAGACAAAAACAATCACGCGATGGATCCTTTGAGATACATGGTAACAGGTATCGACATACGCAAACCTGCCTAGGAATATATGAATTTTCGTGATCTTGAACATGAAGGTGATGAATCGTTCGATCAGTTTAGCGTAAGACAATCTGTAAAAGATGAGAAAAAGAAAAGACATATAGAGAAAAAGCTCACGGAACCCGAGAGACTAGACGAAGAACAAAAAGAATGGCTTAGTGTTGAAAATCCGCTTCTTTGGGAAGGCGAGTTTGATTGAGAATGAACTCTGTTGTAACTACCGAAGATTTTGGCAGTATAGAGCTAAAGGGATTGAACCCTAATGAATTAGCGTCAATGTCTCGGGAATCAGGTGGGTATTTAGACATTTGGCAAACTAAAAAAGCACCAAATGACTTTGATTTAGTAAAAGAATATAAAAGAATAGCCTTCGCCTGTTCTAATCTAAACAGTAATGCAGTAAGCCAGATTCCGATTCGTTTATATGTCAAAACAGGTAAAAACGATAAAAAAGCCCGCTGTTCGACCAGAAAATTGACCATAAAAGAAATTGATAATTTACAAAAATCTTCTTATCTACGTAAACAGCTTCGAGAATTTCTTAATGTAGAGGAAGTTGTAGATCATAAAATTCTTGATTTGCTGGATAAGGTAAATAATTTTCCTGGATGTACAGGAAATTGGCTTAGAGTTATAACCCAGCTATATCAAGAGATAGTTGGAAAAGCATATTGGTATGTTGTTGATAATTTTTTAGGCGTTCCAGAACAACTTTGGATCATTCCTAGTCAACACATTACACCATTTAGAAACCAAGACAGTAAAAATTTAATTGATTATTATAAATTTAATTCTGGTGGGATGAATGAAAAAAGGTATAGTATTGAAGAAATCATACCATTTTTAATGCCCAATTTAAAAAATCCGTATGTTGATGGTTTATCCCCTTTAACGGCTGCTTTTGAAGCAAATTCAGTTTCAAATAAATTGATTGCACACGAAGATGGTTTTCTTTCTAATGAAGCTAGACCAGATGCAATTATAACTCCTACTAAAGAAAATCCTTTAGGAAAAGATGAAGCTAGAAGAATAGAACTTAGTATTAATAAAAAATTTAGTCGGGGCAATACTGGTAGAGTTTGGGTTTCAGAAGAAGAATTGCAATTTAAGCCTATAAACTATCCACCCAGGGATTTGGCTCGATTAGAAATTCATAAGTGGGGAAAAACTGAAATAGCTAATGCGTATGATACTCCATTAGCATTATTGGAATCAGTTAATATAAATAGAGCAACTTTAGAGGGAGCTAGAGAACAACATGCACTTAATTGCGTTAAGCCGCGATTGGAAAGGTTTGTTTCTACTCTTAATGAAGATTTATTACCTCGATTCGATACTTCCGGTCGTTTGTTTTTGGCTTATGATAATCCTGTTCCAGAAATTTCTGAACTCAAATTACAAGAAAACATACAGTTGTTAATGAATGGGGCAAAAACTCCAAACGAAGTTAGGGAAGATTATAAACTTCCCCCCTTATCTGGTGGTGACGAATTGCGTCCTATCAATGTAAGCCCAGATCTAGTGCGGCAGAGCGAAAGAGATTCTGGGAGTGCAAAACAGTAATGGACGTTTCTGCTAAATTCAAATTAGATTGGAATGGGCCTGAAGTGATGCAGAGATTGCACGCCCATTTAAAACAAGCTACTCGCTTAGCTACTTATGATTATTATATAACTCTTAAAAAGTTATTGGATAGATGGGGAAGTGTACAAGAATTAGTAGCTGGTTTTGGTACTAGACGACGAGTAGTACACAGTAAATCAGGTGAGCCGCCAAGACGACAAACCGGAAATTTATACGAAAGTATACGGTGGAAGGTTAGTGGCCCAACTGGAAGAATAGAGGGAGTTATTTTTACTGATGTTCCTTATGCTCCAGAAATTGAGTATGGTGGAATAGCTAGAAATTATGGGCAAATCAGTAAAAAATATACTAAAGAAAGATTGATAAATCCATTACCAAGAGGGGCTTATAATATAGCTCCTCGACCTGCTTGGCGAATAGCTTTTCATAAATCAGCTTTTAGAATGTTAGGTTATTTTACACAGGTGCAAGCGGGTACAGTAACTAGCGTAACAGTTAATCCATAGGCAAAAATTATGCCAGAAATACTTAAAGAATACGGAACCTGTAGTGGTCCTCTAGGGTTCCCGATGAATGAGTTGGAAGCCAGAGAGCTAGACAATTTACTAGAACTACATAGTAAAGATTCTGCTTTTTCGTATAAACGACTTACTAAAAATAATTCTTTTGAATATTTTATTGATAAAGAGCGAGCCGATGTTAGCATAATTTCTGATGACTCAATTGATAAAGATAATGAAATTGTAGATCCAAGTGGATTGGATTTAACTGCATTTAGAAAGAATCCTGTAGTTACGTTACAACATAATTATTGGATGCCACCCGTTGGAAAATCTCTTTGGCAAAAACAAGTTAAGAATGGCTGGAAAGCTAAAACACAATATATAGATAGACCAGAAAGTCATCCAGTAGATAAAGAATGGATGCCTGATACTATTTGGCATATGATTAAAAACGGATATATGCCAGCAAAATCTATTGGATTTTTACCGTTAAAAGGTCATGAACCTACCGCAGCTGAAATTTCTAAAAATCCAGAATTAAGAAAAGTTAGTTTTGTATTTGATGAAAGTAAGTTATTTGAATATGCTGCTGTATACATTGGATCAAACGATAATGCTTTAGTAGAAGATGTAGCTAAAGGTGTAATTAAAATGCCGCTTGATTTGGCGGCAGCTTTAAACATTAAAGTAACTTTGGTTGAGCCAGAAAAGCCTCCAGAAAAAATAGAGATAAAAGGAATTACTCTCGAACAATACAGAAGTGCTGTACATTGTCAATTAAAGGATGCCATTCGAGGTATCCAAATAGACACTGATGATGTTATAGCACGGATCATGGGTCGCGTTTAACTAAAACCTTACAAAGGCAATACTATGAAAACATGGATTAAGTTTTTAAAAGACTATGATGGATATAAAAAGGATCAAATTGTTCAAGTTGATGAAGAAACTGCTTCCAGCTTGAAGAATTTGAAGATTGCAGAAACTACTGAATCTCCAGAAACTAAAACTGTTGCTGATGCAATTGCTTCAATTGCGGGAGATATTCAAACTACTGTTGAGAAGGGAATTGCAACAGGATTAGAAAAGATTGCAAAGGAAATCAATGTAAAAATTCCTGCAATTGCGGTAGATCATAATGAACAAGGACGCGATGGATTTAAAGATTTTGGTGATTTTGCAATTGCAGTAGTTCGTGGAAGTCGTCCGTCGAATGCAATTGTTGATAAGCGATTGAGGTTTGAAGATGTAGCAGAAGGAAAAGCTCCTACTGGTCTAAATACGCGTGATGATGTTGATGGAGGATTTTTGATTCCAGAAACATATGCTAAAGGTATTTGGGAGTATGTTCTTGCGACACAGCAAATTTTGCCTTTGACGGATCAAAGAACAACTAGCGGTAATAGTTTGGCTATTAACGCTTTTGATGAAAATTCCAGAAAAGATGGATATAGGGATGGTGGTGTTCTAGCATATTGGTTGGCAGAAGCAGACCAGTTTGTTGCTTCTCAACCAAAATGGCGTAGAATGCGGCTTGAATTGCATAAGTTAGGTGTTCTTTGTTATGTAACTGACGAAGAACTTGCTGATGCGTCTGTTAGTCTTACAGATGTTTTGCAGCGTAAAGCTGCAAAAGCAATTGATTTTAAGATTAACGAGTCGTTCCTGTGGGGTACTGGAGTAGGACAACCGCTAGGAGTTATGCGGTCCAATGCTCTTGTAACTCAGCCTTTGGAGCCTAATCAACAAGTTAACACTATTTTGCATAAGAACATCAATGGTATGTACCATAAGATGCGGCCAGAACTTCGTGCTGGAGCACGATGGTATATGCATCCAAACATGGAAGAAATTCTTGAGTATATTACGTTTAATGATGAGTCAATTGCTCCAACGAATCCTATTTATATGCCCCCAGGTGGACTTAGTGCAAGTCCCTATGGAACATTGAAAGGTCGTCCAGTAGTTCCGCTTGAATATATGAAGGATTTGGGAATTAAGGGTGATATTCTTTTTGCAAACTTCGGTCAGTATGTTACTCTAACAAAGCCTGGTGGCGGTATTAAATTTGCTTCCAGTATTCATGTTCGCTTTTTGTTCGAGGAACAGGCTTTTAGATTCAGCTTCCGAATTGATGGCCAAAGTTTGTGGCCCTCGCCTTTGGAAGATTATAATGGAACTGTAGGCCGCAGTCCATACGTGACTTTGGCTGATCGTAATGAAGTTTCTCAGTCTAGTGGTCTGTAATTCACAACAATAACAATAAGGATAATGGAGATACGCATGCAAAAATTGATGCACAATATGAAAGCTGTTACTATAATTTCTCCTGTAAGCACAGGTGCTGCACAGGGCGGAAATTATGGTTTTATTAGCATGAAAAATGCTCAACATGCTAGTATTAACATTCGTTGCGGTGTTTTGACTGGTGCTGCTGCTGCTGTTACTTTGCAGCAAGCAAAGAACGTAGAAGGTAATGGAAATAAGGCACTGGGATTTACTAAAGTATGGATGAACGTGCCAACAGTTTCTAATGTAGATGAGCAAGATTTGTGGACAGAAGTAGACGTAGCTGCAAACACGTTTAATACTGCAAGCAATCGCAACTATCGTATTGAATTGGATGCAGCGGAATTGGATGTTGACAATAGTTTTGATTGTTTCAGGCTACATTTGTCTGCTGCTGGTACATCTTTGGTAGTTGCTGCTGATGCAACGCTTACTAACTTGAGGTATACTGGCGAAGGTAATTTGTCACAACCAAGTGCTAAAATCAATTAGTGCTGCGTAGGGTAGTTTATACGTAAAATACTAGGTTTGATTAACCTGGAGATGCTAGATTCGTATCTAGCCCCTGCATTTTAAGGTAATTTATGCCAACTGCTGCTTTAGGATTTAATAAAAGAACTAAGCAATATCATCTTGTTCAAGTAGATGATAATGATTCTACTGGAGTTGTAGGTGATTATGGTGCATTAGTTGATCCAGAAATAACGCCAAATTATCTTGATTTAGTAATCATAGCAGATCAACCAAAATTTAATACGGATGTTCTTCAATGAGCGAATTAAAATTAGCTTTTAATAAACGAACACATAAGAATCATCTTGTTAAAGCATCTGGTGATTCTGTTGAATTTGATTATGGTGCTTTAGCAGAAAGTATAAGATTAGATAAATTACGTAATTTATCTGATTTAAGCATACCTACGAATAATCCAAATTTTGTTGGTTCTTCTGCTAATTCAGTTCAAAATATATTAAAAAAATTAAGTTCACCAGATCAGATAAGTGGATTAGTTGTATGGTATGAAACTGGTGAATATGATAATATTTTGTGTTATGAAGATGGAACTATTCCACCAAATAATCCTTGTGAAGATAATGAAGTTTGTTTATTGTGGAAAGATCAAAAAAATTCTTTTCATCTTAAAGAAGCAACAAATGGATTAACTTATCAAGGGCCTAATGGTGGTGATGCTGATGTTCCTGGTGGTAAGGGTAGATTAGTAGCTGATGGTGTTAATGATGTTTTAATTGAAACAACTGTAGCAAATTGGAAATTTTTACATAATGGCGGAGGTGGTACTTTAATTGTTGTTTGTAAAACAACAAATGAAGTAAACGCTGTTATAGCTGATACTACAAATGCACTTACAGGTATTGGTTTTTATTTAGCGAATGATGATGCTAGTACAGCGGAAGGTAGGGCTACTCTAGCTATTCGCAATGCTTCTGGAAATATTCTAGTTGCTCAAGCTAATCTTACAGCTAATGTTTTCCCTGTAGCTGCCTGGCATTCAATTGAAGGTAATTGGATTACTGGAAATAATGGAGAAGTTTGGGTTGATGGTTGTAAAGTAGCTTCTACTGCTGCTTCTGGTAGTGCGTCTACCGCAGATTCAGCGGAAGCATTAAACATAGGAAAATCCGGCGCTACATTTTATGCAAATAGTTATGCCGGAATTTTTGCATATAATAAAGTTTTAACTGTAGCTGAGCGTAGAAAAATAATGGCTTATATTGGAATTCGTTATGCAATTCCAGTTTTTAATATTGCATGTTTAGGTGATTCAATTACATCACTTGGTATAAGTTCAAGTGCATGGTCCACTAAATTAGTTAATCTTTTAGGCCCACTTTGGTCAGTTACAAATAAAGGTGTAAGTGGAGCAGTTGTAAATGATGCTGCTGGAACTGATATATATAACGATCAATGGCTCCATACTACGAATGGAGTTAAATCACAACGATATAATTGGGTAACTGTTTTAGGTGGTATAAACGATATTCGAAACTTAACTGATAGTGCAGCTACAATTTTTGCTCGTTTAAAAACAATGTTAGACGAAATTGTAGCTGAAACAGATATGAGAATGCTTTTATGTAGTATATTACCTTGGAAAGATACAACAGTAGGTACAGGTTGGACTGCTACAAAACAAGCAACTACATTAGCATATAATGAACTTATACGTCAATATGTTATTGATAATTCTAGTAGAGTATTTTTTATTGATATGTATACTTTAATGGGCAGTCCTAATGATTCAGCAAGAATGCGTACAGAATACGATAATGATAATTTACATCCGAATCAACTTGGTTCTGATGTTATGGCAACTGCTTTTGCCGATGCACTTTTTCAAATTGATTGGTTCTAATGGCTGATCTTATTACTACAAATAACGTTTATTTGGATATATTAGATTATCCAAATAAGCCTGTAAATGAGCAACAGCTTATAGCAGGAATTATAACTGCTGCTAGTAAAGCTGTTGAATTACGATGCAATCGCATCTTTGGAATAGCTGATTATACAGAAACCAGAAATGGCACCGGTGAGAATTTTATTGTTGTAAACAATGTTCCTATAAATAGTTTAACAAAGATCGTCTTTAAATCTTCTACTGATAGCACAGTTCTTGGTGCTAATTTTCTGTTTGATCCAGAAGTAGGCGAAATTCGTTGGAAGAAGTATAATTTAGTTGATACGATAGATTCTTATGGGTATTTTCCTGCTGGATTCCGTAATATAGAACTGCATTATAGCGGTGGATTTGCTGCTATACCGGAACTGATACAGCAAGTTTGTGCTCAAGTAGTTATACAGTTATTTAATCGAGAAGATGCTGATTTTCAATTAACACAAGATAGACTTGGAAATAGAAGTATTGGATTCGATCAAAATAAAATTCTTTTCACACATCGAGCAGCTTTAAGTTTATATAGAATACGAACCTTTAACTTTGATCCGCTTGATTTTTAATGCGTACACGTTCATTATATCATTATGTATCAGTACAAACTTTAGCGGGGTCTGGTACTGATGAGAGCAGGGCAGTGCAACGCCTGTGGTCTTATAAATTAAAGAATGTTAGATGTAGAATACAAGAAATAGCAAAAGGTGATGCTGATTTACGTTATGGAATAAAAGTTTCAGAAATAATGTATGTTCTTTATTTTCAAAATCCTCAGTTTATACCTGATGAAACAACCCGCTACGTAATTAAAAATGATCCACGACAACGAATCAGTGAAAATGATCCAGAAGATGGGTTAAAAATTCTTGAATTTCGTGGAAAACGAGAATCTGACTTACACCACGTCAACCGACATAGTGTAGTTGAAGTGTTTTCTGAGTACAACAAACGTTGGAGAATATAAAATATGGCAGTTTACAACAAATACAACATTTTTGTCGAAGATTTACTAAATAAAGTGCATGACTTGTTCGGGACCAATGATACATTAAAGGTATTGTTGAGTAATACTGCACCAAATGCAGCTACTCATGCAGTTCGAGCTGATACAACCGAATTAGGTACGGCCTTTGGTTATACTTCTGGTGGAGTAGATACACAAAATGATGGAACCAGAACTACCGGTACACTTACAGTTACAGGTGTAGATTTAGTAATTACGGCTGCTGGTGGATCAATTGGACCATTTAGATATGCAATTTTGTATAATGATACCCCTGTTGCTCCTGTTGATCCTTTAATTGGGTGGTGGGATTATGCTAGTTCGATAACATTATTAGACGGTGAATCTTTTACAGTAGATTTTGGTGCAAGTATGTTTACAGTTGCTTAGGGGATAAATAATGCCTTCCAACGCCCCCGCCTCGACCGCGTGGGCACGGCACACCGGCAACAAAGCGGGCAGTAACGAAAGGTGAACGATGGCCTGGGTTGCAACAGTAGAAGAAATCTCGATCGACGGTGCGGTTGCGGTCGCGGTCGTCAAGTTCGTCGATGCCGAGGCGGGCAAGACGTTCGTCGAAAAAAAGTCTGGCGACAATCTGACGCTCGCACTGCTGCAAGATTGGGCTGCTCAGCGGATCGAGAGTCTGCAGACCCGCGATCAATCGATCGAGGCGATCAAGAACCTCGTTGGCCAAGTGCTGACGCCCGAAAAACAACCACCGGTGCAGCCGACTGCATTGACCGAGTTCTATTCCGCGTGGCGAAACCTTACGATGTACCGCCGCCTGTCTTCGGCCAAGTTTTCGGCCGAAGAAGCCACGGCATTGAAGGCCGTCGAAGATTACCTGATTGCGAATCCTGGCAATGTTCCGTTCGTAAGCCCGTTCTAAATCAATGGCCGTCAACACCACAAATTTAGTTTTTTCCTACGAGTGCCAAGAGTCATCGGGCAACATGCTTGATGATCACGATGGACACACGGCCACTGCTAATGGTACTCCCGGCACTGCTACTGGTCCGGGTGGGTCGAATGCAGCACGATCATTCACCAAAGCAAATGGTGATTACTGTTCCGTGAGCGACCACGCTGACTTTGCCATCGGCAACAATGTATTTGCGATTGACTTCTGGATTTACCCCACGAGCAACACCAATGTCGAGTCGCTGGGTAAGTGGAGTTCGGGACAAGAAGAATGGGTGTTCTTCAAGAACGGTAGTAATGAGGGAATTTATTGGCAACGTAGAGACCAGTACGGAGAGACCAAAGCCCTTCAGGTTCCAGGCACCATTGCACTGAACACCTGGCGGCATATTTTCGTCTGTTGGGATGGCGACTCGATTAATTACGCCCTCAACGCAGGCACGCTCACAGATGGTGTTGATACGACTGGGGCGGGCATGGTCAACGGTACCGGCCCGATCCAATTTGGTTCCCTAGGAAATAGCACCGCAGCATTTGACGGCAGGCTGGCCTACATACGCCTGTGGAATAACTACATCCCCTCCGCCGCCGAACGCACAGAGTTGCACAACGGCGGAATCGGGTTGCCTTATGCGTCGTTTGGCGGTGGTGGCGGGACTACACTCGGCCGGCAGCGGCTGATTAACGGCGGCCTCACGCGCGGAAGGTTGTTAGCCGCATGATCGACTTTGGAATCGTCAAACCCGGTTCGACGCTCGACATTGCGTTTGCCAGCTTCGGCAAGACGAACGGCGAATCGATCACGATGACCGGCCTCGCCGTCGGCGATATCAAGATCTTCAAGAACGGATCGGTGACCGAACGGTCGAGCACGACCGGGTTCACGCTGCTGGACACGGACGGCATCGACATCGACGCCATCACGGGCATCCACGGATTTTCGATCGATCTGTCGAGCAACGCGGACGCGGGATTCTATGCGGCCGGCGCGCGGTACTCCGTGGTGGTCTCGACGATCACCGTCGACTCGCAAACGATCAGCTTCGTGGCGGCCACGTTCCGCATCGGTCACGAGCAAGCGATCCTGAATACGACGATTGCCACGCTCGCGAGCCAAACCAGCTTCACGCTCACCTCAGGCCCGGCCGAGGACGACGCGCTCAACGGCATGTGGCTGGTGATCCACGACGTGGCCAGCGCGGTCCAGCAGGCCGTAGGGCTCATTCTCGATTACACCGGCTCGACGAAGACCGTGACGCTGGTTGCCGGGCCGACATTCACCGTGGCGGCCAGCGACAACGTGTCAGTGATGGGGCCGTGGCCGTTGCAGGCGGCGACGTTTGGTCGGACGCTGGTCGTCGATTCGTCGGGCGTCGCCGACGCGAACCTCGCGAAGGTGCTGGGCACCGCTCCAACTGAGGGGGCCGGCGGCCGACTGGCCGGCGGTGTCACCAAGTTCTTCAACGTCGCCTCGCCAACGGGCACGGTCAACAGCATCCCCGACGCGATCGCGGGCGCGACGAACGGGCTGTTCATCGCCGGCACCAACGCGGCCACGACGATCACCACGGCGCTGACCACGACGTTCACGGGCAGCCTTACCGGCAGTGTGGCCTCGGTCACAGCCGGCGTCACACTCGCGGCCTCGGCCGTGCAGGCCATTTGGGACGCGCTCACTTCCGCACTGACCACCAGCGGCTCGATCGGCAAATACATCATCGACAACGTCACCACGCTGCTCGCGCGGCTCACGAGCGCCCGCGCGGGCTACCTGGACAACCTGAACATCGGTGGCAACGTCGCCGGCAGTGCCGAGGTCACCGGCCTGGTCGTCAACACGCGAGCCAATCTCACGATGCCCGTCGAGATCGAAACGCCCGACAGTGGCACGCAGATCTACAAAGTGCGTCTGTCGCTGTACGACGAACAAGGCAACATGGAGGCGCCCGACAGCACGCCGACCGTCACGCTGGCCAACGCCGCGGGCACCGATCGATCCTCGCGGCTCTCCAGCGCCAGCAACCCGTCGACCGGCGGCTACACGTGGGATTACACGGCCACGGCCGGCGACGCCGAAGAGCAGCTCGTGTGGGTGTTCACGGTCGTCGAGGGCGGCCTCACGCGGACCTACGCGGCCACCAACTATGTCGTCGAAGAAAGCGCCTACCGCTTCACCAGCACCGACCGCTCGAACCTCGGGGCCATCAAAAACAAGACGGACAATCTGCCCACCGATCCGGCCGACGCGTCGGACATCGCGGCCGCGTTCGGCACCGTCAACGGCACGCTGGCCACGATCGCCGGCTACCTCGACACCGAAATCACGCTGATCCTCGCGCGGCTCGGCGCGATCACCGGCTCGGGCGTGAATACTGTGCTTGGCATATTCAAGGCGCTGCTCTCGAAGACGGCCAGCATTCCCAGCGACATTGGCGGCACGTTCGACCCAGCCACTGATTCCACCGAGGCCCTCCGCGATCGGGGCGATGCCGCGTGGGTCACCGGCGGCGGCGGGGGAACCGACGTGCAGGATCTGCTCGAGGCCGACCGCTACATCGACAAGACCGGCACTCCGTGGAAACTCGTCCTCATCAGGGCCGGTACCGGCGACCTCGATACGGGCGCCGTGCTCTTGGAGCAAGAGCTGTTTAACGTCGATGGCGTTGCCCTCTCTTCGACCGACACCGTGGTCGGCAGGAGCGTAGCGCCATGAGCTTGATTGGACTTTTGGGCTTGGGTTTCGGCGGCACGGTCGGCGTGTCGACCAGTCCCTTTGGGGATTACACGACGGCCGACGCCTTGACCACGCCCCTGGAGCTGCTGGCGATCATGATCGCCGACTGCCCCACCTTCCGCACGCAGTGCGGGTTGGCGGCCGACGACGCGCTGGCCCAAGAAAAGCTGCTCGAAGGCAAACACGGCTCGCGCCAACGGGTGTTCTTTCTCGAGGACCAATCGGCCCAAGACGTCATCGAGTCGGTCGTCGAGCATCTGCCGATCGCCATCGTCGAATGGGACGAAGAGGGCTGCCTGCACTTCAGCAAGAAGGCCGGCGGCGAAAAGAACTTTCTGCGACCCAGCGGCATGCTCCGCGTCTACCTGGCCGATCGCGATCGGGGCGGCGGCAACATGAAACAGAGCGCGCGAGCCTTCTCGCGGTTCGCAGGTCCGCTGTTGCATGAGTTGAGCGACCAGGCCGCCTACGACGATCGCCTGGCCATCGATGACATCGTGATGGACATGTCTCCCAAGGCCCCGTCGATCGCCGAGCAATCGGCCATCGGCCAACTGTACTGGGCCACCAGCGCCAAGATTTCCTGGGAGGCCTGATCATGATTCGAATTTTCATCCGACAGACGTTCCAACAGCCCGAGGACGTGACGGTCCGCAAGTGGCGCACGATCACACGCGCCGCCCACGAGGCCCAAGCCCGCCGCTGGTTCCGGCTGTTTTTCCCACTGCACTTCAAACCGGGCGCGGAGCAACGCTACGGTTATCAGCATCGCAGCGAACGGTATTTAAGATTCAAGCGGAACGGCCGGCGGCTGAGGGTCCGCGCGGAGCAGCTCCGCAAGGGCCAGAATCGCGACACCCTTCGCAAGGCCATCGAAGGGGGCGCGTCGCCGCTGGTGTTTACCGGCCACATGCGGCAGATGCTCAAAGGCTCGGCGGAGTTCCGTGGGTTCCCCACCCGCGGCCGCGTCACGATGCAGGCCCCCGTGTATGCCCCATCACGACGCAACACGTTCACCGGCATCGACGCGAAGGGCCGCTCCCGCAAAGCCAGCCGGCAGCCGGACAAGATCGCGGAACTGACGACCGTCATTCCCGAGGAAGGCGCCGACCTGAGTCAGTTCCTCGACGCGCAGGTCGCCGAAGGCGTCCGCCGCCATCGCGTCGTGAAATCGTCCAGCACGAAGTAAACGGGCCGCTCAGAAAAAGGAATATGAAAAATGTCCGTAGCAACTGCCCATTATCTGCACGGCCTGCTGTTGCCCAGCGGCGTGTTCATCAGCGAGCTGACCGACACCACGCCCAAAACGAACACCGATTTCATCACGGGCTTCGCCGCCGGCCATCCGCAACCGCTATTCAAAGGCGTGCGCGGGCAGCGACCCGACGTCACGTTCCGCACGCCCATGGTGGCCACCGCGCTCAACGCGATGGGACTGTTCGGTTACGACGCTTCTGGCGGCAACACCGACTTGTATTACAAAAAAGCAGCCGACTTCGGCTCGCGCACCGCGGCAGCCAGCTCGGCGCACAAGCGATTGCGCGCGACGCAGGGCCTGTTGTATTGGCGATCGCTGCGAGTGAGCCATCAGCAGGACGCCGAGCTCGACTGCCGACTGTGCCTCACCTGGGACGGCACCAACAATCCGATCGTCCCCGCCGGCAGCACGGCCCTGGCCGGCACGAGCGTAGGCGTCGAGTGGTTCACGTTGGGGCCGGTCATGGTCAACGGCTCGCAGTTGCCTGGCGTCCAAGAGGTCAGTATTGATCTGCGGCTGAACGTCCACGAGCGGGGGAGCGACGGCGAGATCTGGCCGACGTTCGCGAACATTCGCGACTGTAACCCGATCGTGACGGTCAAAACGCTCGAGCTCGATCCGTGGAGCGCGTTGGGCCTGGCCGGCCAGCCGATCACCAGTCTGATCGTCTACCTCCGCAAGAAGGCGGCCAACGGCCACAACGTGGCCAACGCCACGACCGAGCACATTTCTTTCACCGCGACCAACGGCATCGAAGTCCCCGACGACATCGGCGCGGGCGCCAACAACGAAGCCATGACGACGATCCCCTTCGAGATCGCCGCCCCCAACGCGGCCGGCAACGTCTTCACGATCAGCACGGGCACGGCCATCACATAGCACGCCCACCGGCCACGTCCGGTGGGGAGGAGAACACCATGAAAAAGATCAAAGAAGAATTCATCGCCGCCCGCGAGGCGCTCGTGCGTGTGCTGGGGGTGTCGCGGGCCCACGCCGGCAACCTGGCGTTGGCCATGCTCAACAAGAATCGTCCGGCGATCATCGCCCTGGCCGAGACCCTCCCCACCGGCGAGATCACGGCCGACGCGGTCGAGGGGATGAAAAAGATCATGGCCGACGACGTCGCCGAACGCGAAGCCGCCAATCGCGAAGCGGCGAAAAACTCCACCGAGGAAAAGCGGACAGGATGAACAGGATGGACGGGATGGGAACGAAGAAGCGTGCGCTCCCTCCTCTCCTCTTCTTCATCCTGTAAATCCTGTCTACAAACTCTTCGTCCGCTGACTTAAGAGAATCCGATTCATGTCAGCACCCGTGTACTACCTGGCCGGCGCGACCCGCGACACGCTTGTCGCCGCGACCGATGCGCTCAAGCGCGACGCCTTGGCCCGCTGGCGGCTCGATGCCGTGCTCGCCGATTGCACCCATACTGACCAGGTCAGCGTGAGCGAGATCCGCACCAAAGGCCCCGACGGCAACTGGGGTGCAATCCTCTGCGCGCAGGCCACCAGCGGCCGCGTCCCCGATCGGCTGGGCTACTATCCCGACACGCAGCAATGGGAGCGGGTCGAGGAATCGGACCTGTGGATCGGCCTCGATCCCAACGATCCGCCCGGCCCCGAGGACCTCATGCGCATCGGGCAGCGGGTGAATCCCGACGGCTCGCCGGCCGCGCCGTTCGTCGGTCACTTCTGCAGGCTGGCCGATGGCCGCGAGTGGGAAGTCCCGGTAGTTCGTCGCCCCGACCCCGCGGGACTCAGCAACCTGCCTCAGCGCTTCGTGCGTGTCGCCGGCAAAATCGAAAGCCGGCTGCTGCCGCGCTACCAGGCCATCTGGGGAGCGACCCAAAAAGTCTGCCGCGCGTTCTTTCCCGACAGCGAAGCCGACATGGTCATCGAGACCGAATGGGCGATCGACTTGCTCGTGCAAGGCCTGGCCTTGAACTACCGCTTCGACTGGGCCTTGCAGAACCGTTTGGGCCTGCTCGGTACGCCCAATTGGGAGCGCGCGCTGGGGTCGCTCGTCGACTATCCGACCTACGAAGTCGCGCTGCGTGCGATCCGTAAAAAAAAAGCGGAAGCGGCGGCGGACCCGATATCAGCGAGTACCTCTGTTGGGTCAACGGAAACCTCCCCGATCATCGACCCAGCCGCGGCGAGCTAGCGGCCGCGTCGCGTGGAGTGGGTGTGCGTGACCGACCGCCACAGATCCTTGTCGTGGAGCGATAACGCCGATGCCTCCCGTCCATACAGAATTCACGAGCGACGCGACCAAGCTGCTCGCCGATTATCAAAAGATCATCGACGCGCAGAGCAAGCAGCTCGCCGGGCAGCAGCAGGTCGCCGACGCCTCAAAACGCTCCGCGCAAGAGCATGAGCATTGGGCCGAAAGCCAGCTCGGGCACCTGAAGGGTCTGGTCGCCGGATACTTGAGCGTCCACGGCGCCCTCGAGCTCGTGACCCGCGCGCTGGAACACAAGTACGAACTGGAACGCAAAAGCGCAGAAAAGCAAATCGAGTTCGCCAACGCGCAGGCCGGTCTGATCCGCAACATCGTGGCCTTCACCCCCGCCGAGCAGCAGCGTTACCTGAGCGCGGTTCCCCGGATCTCATCCGCCACCGGCTTGCCCGCCCCGCAAGTCGCCCAATTGCTCGGCGCGGCGGCCGCCTCGGGCGGCAACACACTGTCGGTCAATACGGGCATCTCGGCCGCCGAGCTGGCCGCCCGCGTCGCGCCCGACAGTCCCGAAGAGGCGTTGCAACTGACCCAAGGCATTCTGGCCGCGGCCCGCGCGACAGGACTGGAAGGCGAAGGGGACGTCCGCAAGAACTTGGGCGCGATCCTGAACATCGCCGGCCAATCGCGCGGCACCAGCATCGGCCTGGTCGCTGAGAACCTGATCCCAGCCGCCGGCGCACTGCGCAACTTTGGCGACACGTTCGAGCAAGGGGCCGCCCTGGCCAGTGCTTCTACGTTCCCCTTCGAAGACGCCGAAGGCCGCCGCACGCGCACGGCCACGATCGCCTTTGGCCAGGATCTGCAAAAGTTCCTGCCTGAGCTGGGGAGCACGTTCGAGCGGATTCAATATCTGCAACAGAACGCCGAGTCGCGCGAGAAGTTTCTCGACAAGGCGACGTTCGAGACCTTTGCGGCCGAACCGTTCAAACAACTGCTCCGCGATCCGAGCAGCAACTTCGCCAAGAGCTACCTGGCGCTGGCCACCGGCGGCATCCCCTTGGCCTCAGGCTCGGGCCCGCAGGTCGACAAGATGCTCGATCTCTTGAACTCCCAACCCGTGCAACAGACGGCCCGCCTGAAGCGGACGTTGGGCGTGGGCGAAGAGGGTTTGCTGACCGACGCCACGGAACTCGCCCAGAGTGGGGCCTACCGCGAGAGCCTCGAAAAGGTCATGCAAGCCTCGGGCGCGGGTTGGCTGCAGACGAAGCTGTCGCAGGCCAGTTTTGCCGCCGACGTCGACGTGTGGGGCAAGGATCCCCAAGCGGTGTACCGCAGCTACTTGGGCAGCCGGATGCGCGAGTTGCGATACGAAACGTTCATCGGCGACGATCCCGACGCACCGCAGAAAGCCCGCAACATCGAGGAGTTGCTCGAGCGACTCGCCCGGATCGCGGAAGAGCACAAGGATCTCGATGCGTCGCGCAAGCCCGCCGTCATCACCGATCCGGCGGAAAGGTAAACCATGCCGCTGCCCGAAAACAGGATCGGCTCGTTTCAGTTCATCAGTCTGATGGGCCAGCCCACGGATCGCGCCTACGAAATCGAAGTCATCACGCGCAAAGGGGTCGACGGGATCGCGGCCTCGCGCACCGGCAAGCGGGGAAAACCGTTTACGTTGCGCTCGATGGTCGACGCCCCGGACAAAGCCCAGGCCCGCAGTTACGTCCGCCAGTACCGGGCCCTGATCGGCGAAGACCCCGTGGTGCTCGTCTGGTCGGACCTCGACATGTCCAGCGAGCTTTTTCACGTGCTGGTGCTCGACGTGCGGCCCGTCGTCGTGACCCGCGTGCTCAACGCGACGGTCGGTTTGCATTCGCCATCGCGCGGCTGGGTCGAATGCGACTGGGACCTGATCGCGATCTACAACGCGCTGAGTCCGCCGTAGCGATTCATTCCCACCGGACGTAGCCGGTGGGCGTGATCTTTTCTGAATCATCAACCGACCCAGCCATCACGCGAGGGAATAAAAAATGTCGACCGTCCAATCCGCCACCGTGTCGCTTGGCGTCCGCGCGACCGAAACGCTTACCAGCATTCCCGCCCTGTCGACCGAAGCGACGCTCACGCACAACCGCTTCAACGTCACTCGCAACCTTTCTCCGACCAGCACGCCGCCCGTCACTCGGCACGGCGCGTACGAGACGGCGCTGGCCGGCGGCGTGCTCGACATCGATCTGACCGCCTTGCAGACCTCGCAGGGGGCCGTCGACTGCACGGGCCTGAAGTTGCAGACGCTCTTTATCAAAAACACGGGGCTGAACGTCCTGACCGTCGATGCCCACGCGACCAACGGCTACGAGGTCAACGGCACAAGTTCGATCACGGTCCGCCCCGGCGGCGAAGTGCTGATCAACTATTACGATGGCCAAGCCGACGTGGCGGCCGGATCGAAGATCATCCAAGTCGCCGGCACCACCGGCGACATCCCGCAGGTGGAGCTGCTGCTCGGCTAATGCCAATTCCTGCCGATACTCCCGGGTCCAAGCTGTTCGACCACGCCGCGCATCGCGTCTACATGCGCGCGCAATGGGGCGGTCCCTGGGAGCTCGCGCCCCACGTGTTCTGCAACCGCTGCGCGGAAATGCTCTCGCCGCACATCGGCTTCGCCGACCTGGACTACCGCATCGGCTACCTCCAGCAACACGACCATCTGGGCTTCCAGATCTACGAATCGGTCGACCTGATCGAGCAGTACGTCAAAATCGAAATCGACCAGGCCGAGGGCGACCCGATTCGCTGGTACGGGATCGTCATCGAGCAGGTGATCGCCGACGACGGCGCCCTGCTCGTGAACGACACGGGCGTGTTGCGCGGCCAGGTGACATTAAAGTGCGCGAGCCTGGAGATCCTCTTGCGGCGGCTGACCGTGCAAAAGTCGTGGGTCCTGGAAGAGGCCAACTCCACCAATGCCGAGCTGGAGATCAACCGGGCCCGCGAGTTCAACCCGCACACGCGACTGGCGAACTTTGGCAACCGCAGCACGTTTCCCGGCGGCCGCGGCGTGTTTTTGTTCACCAACCGGGGCGAGTGGCTGACCGACGTAATCGTCAAATGGCGGACCGAGAACATCGTCGAGTACCTCTTGGCCTACGCCACCGAGCCCGCGCAGTTTCCTCCCAAGCTGCCCTTTGATCTCGAGTTGTCGCCGCGCGCGAAAGACACGCTCGACAACCTGCCGGCCGACGAGCCGCGGCTCAAACAAGACGGCAAAAACCTCTGGCAACTGTTTAATGAGCTGTTCGATCGGCGGAAGCTCTTTTGCTGGCGATTGCGGGTCGACGAGACGAACGAGCAGATCGTCTATGTGGATGTGTTCGTCTATCAGAGCGAAGCCATCACGCTCTCCAGCGGCCTGGTGCGACCGGGCAACGCGGATCAGATCGCGCTCGAATACGATCGCATGCTGGACATCGCCGCCAGCGAGATCGGCGACGACGCGGCCAACCGCTTTGATGAGGTCGTCTGTCGCGGCGCGCGGACGATCAGCGTGGCGAGCTGGTCGTATAACGATCAGACACTTGAAGCCGGTTGGACCGGCGCGCTATCCTCGGAATACGACGCCGGTCCGGCGGGCATCGGCGGCCTCGACCCGGCGGAGCAAGAGCGCCGTATCCGCGAGTTCCGCGCGGTCGATCAGTACGAGCGGGTCTACTCCTGGTTCCAGGTCCCCAAGTCGTTCGCCGGCGATCAGGAAGTGGGCGACGGCATCGGCGGCGATAAGTTCCCCCTGCTGCCCGCCAACGACACGCCCTTCGGCGTCAATCAGGGCTTCAGCCCCTCGAAGCACAAGGTCGATCTCTACGAGATGCGGTTCCTGCCGCGCTTGCCCTTCGTCGGCGGCGTAGAAACTTACGACGCGGTGGGCAGTCGCCTCGCGGCCTGGTTCCGCATGCCAGAGAACAAGGCCGAGGTGCGAACCTGGGTGCATGCCGAGCACGTGGCCGATACGGCGGCCGTCGAATTCACGGGCAACGATTTTGGCCGCAAGTGGGCCTGCGGATGCGCGCCGCTGGAGGATCGGCCGGGCGTGCGGTTGCGGACGCACGGCGGACCGCCGCACCTGATCGCCGCCACCGATTTCGTGCCCATCACGTCCGGCGCCAGCGAAGACGCCGCCGAGATCGATTGGCGTGCGGACCTGATCGTGACGGCCGCCGTCGAGCTCGATCAGTTCTGCAGCGGCCGCGCGAGCTTTCCGGATTTTGGGCCAGGCGTCGACGTCAAGCGCCGCCTGGTGATCGACCTGGGCGAAAAGTACCAACAGGTCTACGTCGTCGAAGGCACCGTGCTGCGCGCCAAAGACGGCGAGCTGGAGCGCTCGACCGGCGGCTACCTGCGCGACGACCGCCCCGAGCTGGCCGACCTGGCGGGCATCGCCTTCCACTGGCACGGCACGGCCCGCCGACCACTCAAGCTCGTCTACAAGCAACTGCTGCGGCCGGTCCGTTTGGGGCAGATCGTGAGTGAGATCGGCGGCGGCGAGGTTGCGGCGACGGCCGTCAACACGCTGGTTAGTGGCGTGATCTGGCACGTGGCCGACGGCACGACCGAAATCAAAACCGACTTCGCGGAGCTGGATCTCCGCGCTTTTTGATATTCCTTCTTCGCTTCTACCCCGAACCCTGAACCCTGAACTCTGATTTGGAACCCACCAACTACCGCCTGCGCGAACTCGAAAACCAGTTGGCCGCTGCACAGCGCCAGCTTGGCCAGATGGAGCAGCGCCCCGCGATCCTGCGCGACGGCCGCAACCCGCGTCTGGCCAAGACGGCCATTGCTCCGGGCGCGGGCAGCTACCCCACCGAGGCGAGCAAACCTAACACGTATGGGATCGTTTTCCTCGACTCGACGTATACGCAGGCCTCAGGGAATCAGGCTCGCCACGACACGGCGCGGCAGACAGAGGCGCGCACGGTTGCCCAGCAATTGCTGCCCAATACGTATGTTCCTGTCGGCACGATCGTCGAAGTCTTTTGGGACAGCAAGCGCTGGTGGTTTGCCTGGGGACTCTCCGATACGACCATCCTCACGCCGTTCTACCTCGACGAGGATCTTCTCCAGGGCGAGGACGCCAGCGCGAAGGTCATTCAATGGGACCCAGGCACCAGCACTTGGACGGTGAGCGGCGACTCGATCACCGTGTGGGACGTGCCCAACTTCGGTCCGGCGGACAACGGGCAGCGTGGCTGGGCCATCTTCGGCGAGGGGACGAGCGGGCGCTACGAGATCATCAGTCTGCCACCGAGCACGGGCCGGGAGATCTATCGTTTCCGTCTCACGGCCAACCTCAATCTTGCCGGCACGGCTACGGCAAAAATTCTGGAATGGAACGGCGCTGCGTATGTTCTGGGCGCCGACATCGAAGTTATCGATCCATTCCCCGCTGGACGTTGGAGCGCTAAGACCGCCGCCGAGGGCATATGCGCCAAGATCCCGGACGACGCTAAGTACAACATTCTCTGGGTAGAGCACCAGCCGATATTTGCGCACTTCACTCTGACCGGAAACATGACCGGCGGCAGCGCCACGGCCACCGCTTCCGACTACTGGCAGGGCCCCGACGGAAACGATATGTGGGCTCGCGCGGCGGTTTTCGATCCGCTGCACATATACGGCCACCTAGTCATCGGCGACGAGGTTATGTGTTGCTGGGACGACTCGCTCAACCAGTACAAAATCTGCGACGCCAAACAAAATGAGATCCGTTGGGGATACGCTACAGCCGATTGGGTGAACGCCCCCCTTAATGCCAGCAAAGTCGTGTGCCAATTGGCGGCCGGCAAGGATGGCCCCAGCCTCGGTGGCGCCCCGTTCGACGTGTACCTGCCTCGCCCCAGCGGGTCCTTGGATCCGAATGTTCGCGAAGGCACGATGATCGGCTTTCTGCCTACGGTCGACGGCTTTTTCGTTTGCGTGACCGGCCACCTCGACGATTGCATCGGCACGATCAAGATTTGGTCGGGAGCCGTGGCCGATATTCGACTTGGCTGGCAACTCTGCGATGGCAGCAACGGCACCCCCGACCTTCGCGAGAAATTCGTGCTGGGCGCGGTGGGCGACTCCGGCGGCGACAGCGACTTCGACGAGGAAGGCGGCAACACGTACGTCGGCCAGACGGGCGGATTGAAACGCAAGCTAGTCAACTGGGAGCATACGGCTTTCGGCTGGCCGTTGTTGCGGACGTTCGACACGACCCAATACATTTTTCAGTACGATTCGTTCCAAACGCAGAAAGAAGATCCGCCTCTCTCGGCCACGATCGATGCGTCCGGCACGGCGACCGTCAGCGGGTTCACCGAATACTGGACGACTGGGCTCATCCTGGCCACGGAGGCATCTTCGCCGCCCGATGACCCGAGCGTCTGGCACGCCGATCACCAGCATGCGATCACCAGCGTTCCTATTTCCTATACCGCTGGCGGAATAGAGGTGGGGCTGCTAGGCAGCAACGATGCTTGCGGTCTGAATCAATCCGCTACCTCGTCGCCGGTTTATCCCTCACCAGATTGCTCATCGCTTGAGTTTTTTCATGACCTCATCGAGCCCGGTACAACGGGTACCTATAGCGACGTTGTTAATCCTCCGCAAAATACTCCTCCGCACGATGAGGTCGACAACACCACGCCGGGACACCGGCACGAATTTGCCGATCTGGAGATCGACGCAGCATCATTCGATTTCACGGTCGACCTGCATTGGGGAGACGATCCCTACGATGGCCACTTCCATCAAGTGCCATCCGGCACGCTCGACGGCAAACTGATCATCGCCGACGTGACGCACGACGCGCCCGCGGGTGTGCCCTACAACCGGCACTACCACGACTTTCATTTGGACAACCATCAGGAATACATCAACCGCATCCCGCCCTATTACGCGCTGGCGTACATCATGCGGGTGGACTAGGAGACCGAAAACATGACCACGACCGCAACACTCGACGCCAAGATCAACACCACCATTTCCGGGGGCGGGTACACAATCGACTTGACGAACCTGAACGGCCAAGACGGCAGTGGCCTGCGCATCCAACGGATTCTCGCGACGAACCCAGCCAACAGCGTCGGCAATGTGACCGTCGCCACCGGCGCGAGCAACGGGCGGGCGATCCCGGCTTCACTCGTGGTGCCGCCAGGTGGGACGGCCGCGTACTACTACAACGATTACGGCGTGGACATCGACGCCACGAACAAGACGCTCGATGTTACTGGCACCAACGCCGACGTGCCGCTGATCAGCGTTTCATTGGCGTAACGCGATCCTTCCTGAATGCCACCCATCCCCACTATCACGCGAGGAATGAAAATGACCAGTCTCCAGCAGAATCGTCTCCAGCGGGCCCAGCGTCGTACCGAGCGGGCCTTGGCGGCCGCGCACGGGCTCGCGCCCACCATGCTGCAAGGTTGCCAGCTCTGGCTGCGCTCCGATCCGATCACCGGCTACCTGTGGACCGCGGCCGCCGGCACGGGCCAGGCGGCCAACGGCAACGAGGTCCTGCACTGGACCGATCGCAGCGGCAACGGCCGCAATGTCAGCCACGCCTCGCTGGGTCCTGACCTGATCAACGATCAGGCCACCACGCAACCCAACGGCAAGCCCACGCTGCAATTCGTGGCCGCCACGGCCGAGCGACTGGACGCAGCGGCCGCCGCGCCGTGGGCCTTCCTACACGACGGCACCGGCTGCACGGGTTTTGTCGTCTACAAGCAGACGAGCGAAAATGTCGGTGTGCTCTTGGACTCGGGCGGGTACGCGGGCGGTTCCAACACCGGGCTGATGCTCTATGCCGACGACTCGTCAACAAAGGAAGGGCATCTCTTGCTGGTGGTCAGCAAGGGGTCGAACATCGTCAACATGGACAACCACGGCACGGCGGGCAGCGACGCCTACCCGGCCGGCTCGTATCACATCGCGCGGTTCTCGTTCATCACGGGCGGCTCGCCTTACGGCGCGCAGCTCTTTGGCGACGGTTGCTTCGCCGTCGGCGCCAACGCCTCGGCCGCGCCCAGCACGGCCGCGCCGACCGGCGCCCTGAGGATGGGTTTGGACATCGACGGCGTGAGCGCCAACGCCTTGGCCTTGGACGGCAACATCGCCGAAGTGATTCTGTTCAATCGCGTCCTCTCGCTGGCCGAGACGCGGCGGGTGGAAGCCTACTTGTCGCTGGTTTGGACCGTGCCGGTCGGCAACGTGGCCATTTTGGGGGACTCGATCCTGGCCGGCACCAACGTGACGCGGATCCCCGCCACCGTCATCGCCAACCGTTTGGGGCCAATGTGGCGGGCGACGAACTTTGCGGTCTCGGGCGCGCGGGTCGCCACCGGCTCGCCGCAAGTGCAGACCGGTCAATGGAACTCGACGGCCGGCGCGATCCGCCGTGGCTACAACTTCATGGTGGCCATGGCCGGCGTGAACGATCTGCGGAATTCGGCGACCGGGGCGGCGACCTACGCCCAGCTCGTGACCATGTATGACCAGATCCTGACCGACCCCAACAATCGGCTGATCGCCTGCACGGTCACTCCCTGGAAAAACGGCAGCACGTGGAGCGCGGCCAACGAAGCCCAGCGGATCGTCTTGAATGACCTCATCAAAGGTTATTGCCAGACGCACCAGGACTCGCACTACCTCGACCTGGCCAACGTGCTCCGCGACCCGATGGACGCCGAGCAGATCTGGGACGCCTACTCGTTCGACGACTTGCACCTTAACCAGGCCGGCTCGGACGTGATGGCCAATGCCATCGCCGACAAGTGCCAGGCAATCGGCTTAGGGTAAAATTTTCGACTCTCTTGCCAGCGGCCCGGACCCCGGTCATAATCCGACCAACCTCAGGGGTCCGTGCATGCGGGCATTCTTCTTGGCGAGTCTTTTCATACTTTGCGCTTCGGCGGCGCACGTTCCCGTATTGCGCGCGGACACTCTGCGCATCATGCCGCTGGGCGATTCGATCACCACGGGCAACGACAACGCCAACCAAACGCCCGGCGGCTACCGCACCACGCTCTTTGATCTCCTTTCCGAGGCCGGCTACAAGTTTGAATTCGTCGGTAGCATGACCGACAACCCCGGCCCGATCGCGTCCAACGCGCACGAAGGGCACGGCGGTTACACCCTGGAACAAATTCGCGGGTCGTTCGGGCCGTCGTTGGAGGCAAACCAGCCCGACGTCGTGCTCTTGCTCGCCGGCACGAACGACGTGACCTGGTCGCTCTATCTCACGCCCGATTTGACGCCCGCGGACATCGCCGGCCGGCTCGATCATTTGCTCGACGACCTCTACTTGCACCGGCCCAACGCCATCGTGCTGGTGGGCACGATCCCGAGGGCCGCGCCCTCGGAGCCCGAGCACGTGGCCCGCAGCGGCGAAGTCTCTGCCTTGTTCCCAGCCATCATCGCCGCGCAGTTGGCCGCCGGCCACAACGCCCACCTGGTGGACGTCCGCGCGATCCTGTCGCAAGACGATCTGGCCGACAGCCTGCACCCTTCGCCGGCCGGCTACGCCAAGCTCGGCCAGGCCTGGTTCGACGCGCTCACCGCGGTAATCCCGCCGCCGATCGTGCCCGTTCCCGTTTTTGGGGATCTCGACGGCGACGGCCAGTGCGACCTGGTCGACTGGTCGATCTTTACCGCGCACTGGCGGCTGGCGGTGGAGCCGCTGCGAGACGGCGACCTGTCGGGAGACGGCCGCGTCGACCTCCGCGACTTCGCGCTCTTTAAGACGGCCTACGTGGCAGCCGGCGGCGCGGCATCGAACCTCTCGCCGGTACCCGAACCCAGCACGCTCGCGCTGGCGACGCTCGCGCTGGCCGCAGCGGGCTTAATGGTTGCCGGTCAGCGCGCGTAGTACGTCTTTAATGGCCGCAATGCGGACAGCGATAGTCGTTCAGATCACGCATCGTGTGTGCCTTATGAATTGCTAGACGATTCAGGGCGTGGCCCGTTGCACACCGGCTTTGAAGCGGGCCTTGAAGGCGTCGTCGTTTGCGGCGGCCCGGGACGCGCCGGTGGCGATGATCGATCCGCGACTATTGACCGAAGTCCTCGCGGCCCATTGCAGCTTGAGCTTGTGCAACTCAGCCTCTTGTGCGCGTCGCGCGGCGGCCGCGGCGAGCTCCTCTTCCGTGAACTTGCGCGGCGGCTTGGCGGGCTTGCCGAAGAGACCCGTGAGCAATCGCCAGTTGGGCGTGATCCGCGGCTTCGGCTGACCGAACGCACCGATCGCGGCTCTGGCCTGGCCCGCGTTGCGGCCCTGCGCCGCGTCCATGTCCACCAAGAACTGCTGGATCTTCTTGCGATCCCGCTTTTGTTTTTCCGTGGCGTTTTCCTTGTCGAGGAAGGCGCGTCGCTCTTTCTCATCGGCATCCGGCTCGTCGGCCTGGCCGCCAAACAGTTCGCCGCCACCCACGACGCGCGGGGGCTTTGCTGCGGCCAATTCCTTTTCGAGCTGCTCGATTCGCTTGGCCAGCGTCAGCTCCGCCTCGGCCTTGGCCTGCGAGGAGAGAATCTCTCGAGCGTTTTGCAGGGCCCGCTCGCGACGTTTGTCGGCCTTGGATTGAGCCGTCTTCGCGATCTCGGCTTTCTCTACTTCACCGGCCGCTTCGCCGCGACGCGTTTTCTCGAAGTCCAGCACGACGGCAAACACAATCGCCGCCACCAGGGCGAGGCCCACCAAGGCGATAGCGCTGGTCGATCCGAAGAAGCCCTTCATATCAATCCCCTGCTTTGAGACGTTCGCGACGGACGGAAAAGCCACAATCCATACAGACCAGCGTTCGCCGGCCGCTCGGCCAAAGCAGAAACGCCAACGCGCTTGCCCTCGCCCATAATGCGACCCCGAGAAAATCCTGCCTGCCATCGGGCCCCCAACCAAAAGGGCCCACCCGCTGGGCATGAACCTAACCCAGCGGGCGAGCGGATGCAACTATTTCATGGGAGGCCGCCAGACCAGGTCGCTGGCCTGGGGCGTTTGGACGATCCGCAGGTCAAGGTACGCTTTGGTCACCCTCGGGTCCGAATGATCGAGCAGCTTCGTCGGGTCGCCGCCGGCCGCCGCGAAATAGCTCGCCACGGTCCTCCGCATCCGATGGAACTTTGACCGGCGGTCGATCGGCAGCCCAGCGGCTTTAAGGACCGACTCATACTGGTGCCAGATCCCCGTGGAGCATCCCTCCCACGGAAAGACCAGCTTGCGGGTGGGGACCTTGATCCGGGCCAGGACCGCCACCGTGGTCACGTGCAACTGATGCATCCGGTCGCGGGTTTTCCCCTTCCTCGATTCGGCCCGGATGGTGATCCATCGGTTGTCGAGATCGATATCCCGCCATTCGAGACGCAGGATCGCCCCCACGCGTTCGGCCGAATCGGCGATGCAGCAATGGATGCCGAGCCACCATCCGGCCGCCTCGACGCCGGAAATAGTTCCCGTTTGCGCTTCGCAAGCTACCCACAATCTCGCCATTTCCTCCCGCAGCCACGCCAGGGGGATTCGCTCTGGCACGTTGAGTTGACGCACTTCCGGCCAGCGTGAAATCAAACCGCGGCGATTGTAGAACCGCCACTGAGCCAACAGCCGATCGATATAGCTGTTCGCGGTCGACGCCGATCGACCGTCAGAAACCCAATCCAAAAACCCCGCGACTGTCACATCGTCGAAGTGGTCGAGTGTGGGAGTTTTCCCGAGAAATCTCGCGAATTGAGAGATCGTTTCGCGATGGTGGCGGAGGCCCGTGTAAGAGCAACCGGCCAACCGCAGCGGCTTGTAGAGCCGCTCAAAAAGAGAAAGCAAATCACGCGAATCATCGTGCATCACTGCGCGCCCGTCGTTAGGTCGCGCCTCCGTGCATGCTTCCGTGCCGATTAGTGAGACCGCCCCCGTGGCGGATTCCTAGGTTAGTTACTCGAAGTTGCCAATCAATAGGAACCGCTTCAAGTGGGTGGGGTGTACTTGAAATCGGGCGTGGATGGCCAGCCAGATCGATTGAGTTTGTATCGACGGTCACATATACTACGAGGATGGAAAACGAAGTGCAAGGTACCGATCTAAAAAGACTGTTTCGCGAGAACATGCGCGGTCGCCGGCTCTTCCTCGGCCTGACTCAGAAGGACTTGGCCGACAGCATGGGAGTCAGTCAACCCGTAGTCGCTGGGCTCGAAGCCGGCCGCGTTTCGCCCACGTTGAAGACCATCGCCAAGGTCGCTGAGGGATTGAGCTTACCGCCAGATGCAATGATTGCTCCTCTAAAAATTCCTCGACCTGCTTGACGACGTATCGGTAACTCTCTACATTTACCCTCCGTTGGTTGAACGGAGGGCGTTTGCTTTGGGTCGCTTCTGACCCGCGAATCGCCCTTGTGAATGGACTCCGGCAAGGAGGCCCACTATGGGCGGCGGGCGTTTTTATCTTCTTGGTCGACTTCTCCCGCCGCTTGTCGCGGTGGGGTGTATTGCACGCGGCACGAATGACCTGCGAGGGTCCCCGTGCCGCGTGTTTTTTCGTTCATGAGTTTGCACCGGATGCACGCGTAGCAACGTCTCGCGGCGCGGGCGAATGGAAGCCCGCGCCGCACTTGGAGTCTTGAAGTGCCGCAGGAATATCAAAATCCGTTGCCGGGGGTGACTGTGGTCGACGGCGTGGGCCGGATCGATACGGTTGCCGTGTTGCGGCACTGTGGTCTGCCACCGACCGAGGAAAATCAGCGGCGGTTCGTCGCCGCCCTGCGCGCTCACGCCGAAGAGCGGGGCGTGGCCTACAGCGCACACTATGTCTCGCGGTTGGGCACGTGGGTGAATTGAGGGACAGGGGGCGGAAGCCAAGGAAGGAAATGAAAAGCTATGCAATGCCGCGCGTGTTTGGTCGAACGCTTGATGCTGGTGCCGCTCGATCCCTGGTGCCGTTGCCCGGAATGCAAGGCGGACTACAGCCTGGCCGATCACGGAGGTTTCGATGGATTACTACTCGTCCCTGCCAGGAATGAAGTGCGGGCATTGCATGGTCCGCGGGCACGTTTCCAAGATCCGTGCCGACCTCCTCTGCGAAACGTGTGGCAGAGACTTTGGACCTTGCTTCGAAATCTTGGCCGCCGCGTCGGTGGCTAAGAGCGGTGGGACGATTGGTGAGTGGTGCGCGAGCGAATGATCATGGTCACCGAACAGCGATACATCGCGCCGCCGTCCCCGTTCGACGGGCATGCCAAGCCGCTCGGTATTACGAAGCCAGCGGGGCGAGGCCGATTTTACTGCTCTGGCCTGCCGCGTGAACGCCATGTTGCGCGCGATCGAGCAGGGCAACTTTCCACCCCGCAGTCCAGGCAGCGGCATGTGCTCGCGCAGCCGCTGCGGCTACTTCAGCACGTGCAGCTATGTCGCGGGGGAACGAATATGATCGACGAGACGCTCACCGTAGCTTGCACGCGCTGCGATCTCGCCATCAAAGCGCGGCCGAAGATCGACGGCACGCCCAAGGTGCCCAAGGGCTGGCGACAGATCGGCGATACGTTGTTGTGCCGCGACTAGGTGTAGAGCCGACTCGCGAAAAAAAAGAGGAGGCATGACCGAGGCATGACCCAAGCCATCACACATCCCGAATCTTCAAAAGTCCCGGCGGTGGAGCTGGACTTTTTGGCGAGCGATATTGCTCGGCTGGAAACGGTCGCGGCCGAGTGCAGCTTGCTGTCGCTCGTCGACGCCGGGCACGTCAAGCGGGCGCTGATGCTGGCCGCCGGGATGGAAGAGCTCGAGCGGCTGATCACGCCGGCCATGATGCAAAAGATCATGCGGTTGCAGAACACGCCGCTCGGGTTTAAGACCGATCGCGACCCGGCCCGCAAGCCAGCGCAAGGCAAGCCGCCGGCCGTGCCGTACGACGTGGCGACCGTCAAGCGTTGCTTTATCGAGTCGCTCCTGCAGGGCGCGTACCCGGTCGGCAACGAGTGGAACATCATCGCTGAGAATTGTTATCTGGCGAAGAACTACATGCTGCGTCGGGTGCGTGAGTTTCCGGGCCTGGAAGGTTTTGACGATCACTACGCGCTGCCCGAAATGGGCCGCGACGGGTATTCGAGCATGCGCTGCGAAGCCACGTGGAAGCTCGACGGCGTGCCAGGCAAGCTCTCGGCCACGATCCCGGTGAAGGTCCACGATTACATGGGCCACGACGCGCTCTTGGGGAAGGCCAAACGAAAGTTCCTGGCTCGCGTGCTCGAACGCCTGTGGAACAACCATCTGGTGATCGCCGACGGCGAGATCGACGATGCTTCCCCGGCACACACGATCGACGTGAGCCCGCGGCCGGCGGCGGCTCCGCCGGCCGGCGCGACGGGCCCGGTCAGTGCGGCCAGCTTCACGGCTCCGCGCAATCCGCCGACCACTTCGCAAGAGCATGAAAAAACGCCGGGGCGCGGAGAGGAGGCGGCCACCCCGCCCCCCCGAACGTCGTCTGCTCCCGCGCCCTCGGCCGCTTCTACCGTTCCCAAGCCGGCCAAAGGCAAGCCGGCCGTGCAGCAGCCGCGGCCCGAGGGCAATCCGCGGGCCAAGCTGGTGCTGCAGCAGTTGCACAGTTTGCAGGTGCGGCGGCAGCAGATCGAGGACCTGATCGGCCAGGACTGGTACGCGGCCAGCGAGCGGACCGTGCAGTGGTTCGCCGACGCGGTGCCGCTGATGTGCCGCGACAAAAACGCCTGGGTCTGGCCCGACGTCGTGCAGGGCTACCGCATGGAATTCGGGCGCGACGAGAACGAAGCGAGTTCGACAGGATGAACAGGATTGACAGGATGGGAACGAACGGGCGAAGGCGACCAACGACAACTCCCTCCCTTCCGTCTCTCATCCCGTTCATCCCGTTCATCCTGTCCAAAAACTCTTCGTAAAAACCATGACCTCAGCCACAGAAACAACCACACCCAAGTACGCGGTCGCGAACCCTTACGGGATCTACGTGCAGGGGACGCAGCGGGTTTGCATTCACAGCTTGCCGGCGAATTGCGACGTGGAGATCGAGCTGGCGCAGATCGACCACGACGTGTGGACGTTCGGCACGAAGTGCGGGTGCAAGGATTGGTACGAGCGGCGGGCGGCGGCCACTTACAGCCGCCAGTTCCCCACGCGGTGGGACGCCGTGCTGGCCGCCTGTGAGCAATGCGGGATCGACTTCAACCAGGCGATGGAGCAGGGCAAGCTGGCGCTCAAGCCGCTGCTGGGCGTGCTGGAGCAAATCAAATCCCAACGTGCCGGGATGGCGCTGCTCTACGCGCCGCCGGGCACGCTCAAAGATCATCTTGTTTCAAGCAACCCCCCAACCCCGAAGGAGACTGAACCCGTGGTGACAAAGACAAGGAAGAAAGCGGGCACCGGAAAGCGGACGACGGACGACGGTACGCACGTGGAGACGGCGACGAAACCCAAGCGTGCGAAGCAGAACAAGTTTCCGGGCACGTTCGATCCGGTGCCGGCCGACGTCGAGGAAAAGGCGGAGGAGTATTGCGACGCGCTGAAGAAAAAGAACAAGGCCGGCGAACACTTCCGCGCCATCCGCGAGCAGATGATCGCCACGATGCGCGCGCACAAGATCGAACGCGTCGAACTGCCCGACGGGTATTACATCGTCATGAAGTCCGAAGACGCCCTGGAGAAGAAGAAGATCAAGGAGCCCAAGAGCCCCGACGACGAGAAGAGCGGCGGGGCCGGCGACTCCGGTTATGACAGCGACGAGGAATAGCCTGCCGTCAACTCAAGAAGAAGGAGGTGAAGCAGGCATGCAACCCAGCATGAAAGCGTCGGCGAAAGCCGGACCGGCACAAGGCCGGGAACTCAAGCAGCAGGTTCTCCCGTTGTCGCGAGGCGAGAAGTTTGCCTTGCTCAAGGCGGCTCACTTTCCGGCGCTCTCGCGTGCGGAAACCCGCAACCTCCGGCAATTGCTCGAGAAGATCGAAGCCTTTGCCCTGGCGGGAAGCCGCTTCAGCGTCAAGCGGCTGTGCGATCTGTGCGACCTCGGCCCCACGGCTTTGCGTCGGACGATCAAGCATGGTAGCCTGTTAGGCGTGTTGGCCGCCCTGGGGCAATCGCGGAGCGACGGCTCGACGGCGGCCAACGAGTATCGTGTTCAATGGGATGCGTTAATCGCTTTGGATCGAACCGTCGGTAGCGTGGACTCCTCCATCGCCGACGGCTCAATCGCTTTGGATCGAACCGTCGGTAGCGTGGACTCCTCCATCGCCGACGGCTCAATCGAGGGTGGGGGGGTTCCTAATAGGAAGGCCCCCCTTCCTAATAGGAACCCCCCCCTTCCTAATAGGAACCCCTTCTTTCCCTCTTTGATTCCCTCTTGGATTCCCTCTTGGATTCCCTCTTTAAATTCCTCCTCCTCCTTCCCCCTCGACGATCCACTTGCTTGGCAGGAGGTGGAGGAAGAGTTGCTGAAGTGCAAAGTCGCGATGGCTCACGACTGTTGCAGCCAAGCCCGATGGCGAGGGGTTACGTCGGACGAAGTCCTGGCGATGGTCGCGGTCTATCGATCGCTGCCTGGAGCCTGGGGGCCTGGCGGACTTCACCTGCGAGTTCGATCCGCGTTGCCAGGTGCTGACCCGGCGGAAGGCTGGCCTCCTCAGGACGGAGCCTACCGGCGACGGATCGACGCAATTGAAGATCAGCATCGCGAGCAACAACGCAACAAGGAACGCGTCGCCCAGCGAAAGGAACGCGAGGACCAGGAACGCCTGGAGATCGCTCGCCTGCTAGCGCTGGAGGAATCACACGCGGATGCCCTCGACGCGATGACTGCCCAGGAGCTTGCGGTGGTGCTGGGAAACGTGGCGCCGTGTTGGCCGGCGGCGACAGCCCGTTCCAGCCCACTGATCCGACCCCTGCTACTCGAATCGCTGGCCAGCAACTCGCTGGCCAGCAACATGAAAGGAGTTTTTTGATATGTCGATTCTGAAGCCGTTGAACCGCGAAGGCAGGGGCAATTTGCCGCCGTTGAAGTCGATCTTGTTGCGGGTCACTGCCGAGGACAAAGCGTTGATCGCCCGGGCCGCGCAATCGGCCGGGTTGACCGTGAATCACTGGCTGGTGATCGTGGCCCGGGCGGCGGGCGAGCAGCTCGGGGTTGAGGAGCAGCAGTCATGAATCACCGATTCGCGCCAGCGGAGTTCCCCATTACGAAACAGGTCCCCGATATTAAAAAGATCGCGTGTGGGATTCGTTGCGAGTTTCCGCCGGCGGGGGTGGTGCTGAAGCAAGTCGTGCGGTTTGCGCCCGACGATTATCAAGCGGCGGTCAAGGCCGTCTGCCGGTTGTACGACCAGGGGCTGTTGTGCCATGCGTGCGCGGAGCGGTTGGAGACGGACATCATGGACCTGGTGGGCACTCGTTAAAGGGAGCGACCATGAACGCGCGATTGGAATACCAGTGTCGGCGCTGCACGCACCTCTTTCACGGTCAGCACGACGTCGAGGCTGCACGCCTCGACGATCTGGCCGATACGGTGCAGTGCGAGATCGACGAAGTCCGGGCCACGCTCGTGCATACCTGCCACTACGGCGGCGTGGGCGTCGGGGACCTGGTGGGGGCCCGGGAAGTCAAGGAGACGCCCTCCTCATGAGCGAACCCCTGATCAGCGCTGGGGCGGCGGACGACGCGGCGGCTTTGTTGAAATCCGGGTTTCGCGTGGTGTTCTGGCTGGATGAAGACGGCTTGAGACGATGCTACGCGGTGAGCGGCCGGGCGACGGTGGTGGCTGAGTTGGGGATTGAACGGCACGTGATTGTGGAGGCCCGCACGTGAGTGATAACTCTTCGATCGAGTGGACCGATGCGACGTGGAACCCGATCCGCGGCTGTTCGAAGGTCTCGCCTGGCTGCACGCACTGCTACGCGATGCACGTCGCGGCAAGATTCAGCGGGTCTGGCCAACCCTACGAGGGGCTGGCACGGCGCAACCCCACGAATTGGACCGGCGATGTGCGATTCGTCCATGCCAACGCGTCCGATCCGTTGCGCTGGCGGCGCCCTCGTCGCGTGTTCGTCAATTCGATGAGCGACTTTTTCCACGAAGGCGTGCCCCGCCAGTGGCAAGACGACCTGTTCGGGGTGATGAGCCTTTGCCCGCAACATACGTTTCAGATTTTGACAAAACGAGCAGACGTCATGCGAGATTACATGACCACCGGCTCGACGCGACGGCGGGTTGCGGAGACGCGGACGCGATTCTTTGCCCACGCGTCGAGCGGCGAGAGCGATATCGTTTGGCCGCTGCCCAACGTCTGGTTGGGCGCGTCGATCGAGAACCAAGAGTACGCGGACGCACGGTTGCCGCATTTGGTCGCCACTCCGGCCGCCGTGCGGTTTGTTAGCTACGAGCCGGCGCTGGGGCCAATCGATTGGTCGCGTTGGATGCGCGAAATGGAGATCTTCCGAGACGCGGACCAGTGCGGCAGCGATCTCGACTGGATCATCTGTGGCGGCGAGAGCGGCCAGGGAGCGCGGCCGTGCGACGTCGCTTGGATCCGGTCGGCTGTCGAACAATGCCGCGACGCGGGAGTGGCGTGCTTCACGAAGCAATTGGGCAAGCGGCCCTTCGTCGCGGAGATTGACGATTCCGACGGCTGGCCGGAGGGAACGAATATGCGCGGTACTCCGGAAGGCTGGATCGCCGAGCTGCGCGACCCCAAGGGTGGCGACCCGTCCGAATGGCCCGAGGATCTGCGCGTGCGGGAGTATCCGGAGGTCCATCATGCAGGGTGAGTTGTCGGCTTCCGACTTACGAATTGTCAGGTAGCGTATGACCGCAAGATCGCACCTCGAGGAAGGCTTTTTGGTCGTGTGGAAGTGCGTGTTCGACGCCAAGTACCCTTTGCCCGCGCGCGAGGTTTGCTTTCATGCGGATCGCAAGTGGCGGCTGGACTTCGCCTGGCCGCAGTACAAGCTGGCCGTCGAGATCCAGGGCGGGCAGTGGCGGCACTCGGGGCGCAGCGCCCACGTCGGCGGGCACGCCTTGCAACGCGACTGCGAGAAGCACAACGCCCTGATCGATGCCGGTTGGTCCGTGTACACGTTCACGACCGACGACCTCGAGGCCCGCCCGGTGCAATGCGTCGAGCAAGTGGGCCGCAAACTCGACGAACGACAAAGACAAATACAAAGACAACTTGGACAGGATTGACGGGATGGGAACGAAGGAACGAAGACGGAGTTTCGAATCCATTCCCTCCGTCTCTTATCCCGTCAATCCTGTCTAACTTCTTCGTAGGAGCGAGGTCGCCATGCAGGGCAAATCGCAAGTAAAAGCACTGGCAACGAAGCCACCGATCACCACGCCCCAGGCGTGCGGGGCGTCGATTGTGACGCATTCCGGTCGGTTGTTCGATCCGGTGGCCGGTACCGGGCCGCTGGCGATCGACGACATTGCCCACGCGCTCTCGAACATTTGCCGCTTTGGCGGGCACACGGGCGAGTTCTATTCGGTGGCCGAGCATTCGGTGCGGGTCGCGCAGATCTTGCCTACGCATCACGCGCTGTGGGGCCTGGTCCACGACGCGGCCGAGGCGTACCTCGGCGATATCGTGCGGCCGATCAAGCGGCAGCCGTGCGTGCGGGGGCTGGTCGAGGCGGAGGGGCGGATCCTTATTCGGCTCACGCATTCGCTGGGCCTGTCGTGGCCCATGCCGAGCGAAGTCGTCGAGGCCGATGAGATTCTCTTAGCCACCGAATGGCGGGACCTGATGTTCGACTCGCCCCATTGGCGGCCCACGCATCGCCCGCTAATGGGTAAGATAGAGCCGTGGGCGCCGCGGCAAGCCAAGCAGGCCTGGCTGGCGGCGTTTACGAGACTGCAGCCGGAAGCGGCAAGCGGATCACGAATGATCGCAGTATCGCAGTGATGACGGCAATGCAGACCGCCAAGGGCGGGTTTTACTGGGCCCAGTTTCTGACGGACCTGGCCGCCTCGCGCGCGGACCTGGCGGTGCAAGCCTACACCCGCGATCTCTTGCATCCGCTGCAGGCCATGATGCTGGTGCAACCAACGATAGTAAAAAGTGCGGCGGCGTTGGTGCTGACGTTCGACGAGACGCCCTTTCGCGCGGCGGTGTTTGTTGGTCCCGACCGCTGGTCGCTCTTACCTGAGCAGTGCTATCCGCTCGTGCCGCCGGGCCACCGCTCGCTGTCGATGAGCCTAGCTTTGTTTTTTGACGCGGTACTCGGTGCGCGACGCGACCGCATGCGGGCCGAGTCGCTGGAGCTGCATCGGTTGGCCAGTCGCGTCCCCACGCCGGGCGAACCCCCCCGCGTCAAGCCGCGGGTGGAGAAAACGCAGCCGGTCGACTGCTGCATCTGCGCGACGCAGTTCGCGGTGTCTCGATCGCACGCGCTCAAGAATCAGCAAGGCGGCAAGGGCCACTACTGCTCGCGCGAGTGCTTGATGCTGGCCCGCCGCATGCGGAGGATCGGCAATCCTTTGGACGCCGTCGAGCAGCCGCGGACAAACGTGGGGCCCGATCGCTAGGCCCCCCATCTGGGACTTTTTTGCAAAATCCGCATTCTGGCGGATAATTCACTTGTAATTATCCGCCACTCAGCGGATAATAAGATATAGACGTGGGGCACAATGAAACGACGAACCGGAGAAAGAACGATGACCACGACTAAATCAATCCGCAAGAGCTCCTGGAACACGCATCGCACCGCTGGCTACACCTACGACGTGGCCAACGACCAGGCTTCGGCCGGCGGCGTACATCACCATCAGGTACGTCTGCTCAAGGCGGGATGGCAGCAACGGATCCGCCAGAGTAATGGTCGCCATGAGTCGTATGGCAAGGTCTCCGCGATCAGCGCATCGGATGGCGAGGCGCGCTTCGCCACGGCCCAGCAGGGCTAGGAGCGAACATGCGACCAGCCAGCGAAATACACAGCGCCCTCGATCTCGTGCAGGCGTCGTTGTCGCAACATGTCGATCGTGTCGACGATGCGACAATGACGGAGCGTGAGGCGATCGACATCGTGAATCTGACACTTACCCGCGACCTGCTGGAGTGGGTAGTCGGACAGCACGTCGAGATCGATGGCCCGAATGCGTGGCTATGCGGCTACCTGCTCGACGATCCGCCCAAGCTCGACGATACGCGGCCAGACATCAACTAATGCCCCGCCCCACCACCTCTAGACCATAAAAGGAAATCTACAATGGCACGTAAAAATGTAGCTTGGCGAAAAGCCGCTATCTCCGCTATCTCCGCTGCCCAATCCGCCGCCGCTGCCCAAGCTGCCTACGCCGCGACCAAAGCCGCCGCGACAAAAGCCGCCGCTATCTATGCTGCGACCAAAGCCGCTGACGCAGCTGCCTACGCCGCTGCCGCTTCTGCTGCCTACGCCGCTGCCCAAGCTGCCGCTGACACTGCCTACGCCGCCGCAGAGCATCTGGAGGAGTAACCCATGCCCCGCCCCACCACCAAGCCCCGCCGCGGTCGGCCTGTCGGATCTGGCGCGGAGCCAAAAACACATCTGGGGAGGCGGCTGCGCGTGCTGCGCGCAGGTCGCACGCAGGCCGAAGTCGCGGCCGAGATCGGTGTCGGTCCGCGGACCTGGCAGCGCTGGGAGGCAGGCGAGGTGCTGCCGGGGCTCGTCGACTTGGCCAAGATCGTGACGGCGCTCGATGCGAGCGCACGACCACTCCTCGAGGCGGCGCTGGCCGACGCCTATTCCAGCGGCGCGCTCTAGCGCGTCGGTTGCGTCTCTTGACAGCCACTCCGCGCAGAGCGTAACGTCTCCCGCGCTATGGGATCCGTTCGCCCACCTTCTCCCGCGCTCTTTCATGTCGGTGGACTCTCCATCCGCGCACCGAACTTGCCAACCGAACGACTTGCCCCACAACCAACCACGGGGGCTAACGGGTCCTTTTAATGTTCCTTTCTCGCTTCAAATATTGAGGCGACCTTAAGTGACCAGCGGAAAAACCAGAAAGGTGATTCCCTATGAAGAGGCGCGCACGCTTATCCGCGATGCGGACCTTTTTTTATTCCGTGGTCGTGGCCTCGTCTCTCTGCTCATCCAACGAGGCGGGCGCGGCCATTACTCGCACGCCGGCATGGCCGTTTGGGCCCGCGACACCCTGCTGTGTTGCGAGATCCGCGAATGGCACGGCGGTCGCGCGGTCACTCTCTCCAGCCAGGTGCGTGCTTTCCCGAGCCGTATCGATTGGTATGAGTCGGCTCCCCACGGTATGTGGCCCGAATTCGATCGCGCGGCGACGGCCGACTGCATGTTGCGGAAGGCCGGCACGCGCTACGGCTACGCGGCCGTGCTCAACGCCGGACTCTTGCATTTGCCTTTCGTCCGGTTGCTCATCGATCCTGAGACTGACGATACCGCCGGCGATTCAGCGCCGGAGTACTGCTCCGCGGGTGTGGCCAACTGCTACCGGCTCGGCAAGATCGATCCCGTCTTCAACTTGTCCGATCGATTGACCGAGCCGAACGATCTCTCGCGCAGCCCGTTCTTTCAGTACCGGGCCACTCTCGAAATGACAAAATTCTGAAACTAGGAGCCGATGATCAAGCATATCCTGATCCACCTGCTGGCCGATCTGCTCGTAGTCTCGGGGTTTGCGCTCTCGGCCCGCAGCGGCGAGCCTTCGCAGCCGTACTATGCCAGCTACGTCGTGCGATTCGGACAAGCGCGGGGGAGTGCCACGGGCATCGGTCCGAATCTGCTGGTCACGAATCAGCACGTCGCCGGCCAGGCGACCAACTCCGGCACGGCAATCGACGCCACGGGCAACAGGCACTCGATCCGCTGCATTGCCACCAGCCAGACGTGGGACCTGGCTCTGTGCCAGACCGAGGGCGACGAGCTGCATTGGGTGAAGATCGCGGCCGAGGCGCCCCAGCCCCGCGAAGACGTGTGGGCGCTAGGCTATGGCGCCGGCAACAACCCCAAGCTGGCCAGTGGCGTGGGCGTGCTGCGAGGCGTCGACGGCGAGGGCAACTACGAGAGCACGCTGGTCATTCAGTCGGGCGACTCGGGCTCCGGCATGTTCAACGCCCGCGGGGAGCTGGTCGCGGTCAATCGAGCCGTGGACGGTCGCTACAACGGTCGCGGCTACATGCAAGGGTTTGCCACCAGCGTGTCCTTGTCGAAGGTGCGTCGGTTCGCAGCCCAATCAGCCGAAGAGTGCCCCGACTGTTGGCGGCCCTTGAATCGCCGACCCTCACGACCCGACACACAGCCCGATGCCGCCGATCCAGGCACACGCAATCCCAACGGCGCCGAGAACTTCCTCAAGCCGGCCCAGCCACCAGGTCCGCCGGTCGACCTGTCGCGCTACGTGAAGAAAGACGAGCTGGCCGCGGCCGAGAAGCGATTGCAGGACGCAATGGAATCCCAACGGGCGGCCCTGGACAAGAGCCTGGGCGTGCAAGGCGCCGCGCTCTCGAAGCAGAGCGAGCAGCTCGCCCAAACGGGCAAGGTCGCAGTGCAGGTCAAGGAATCGACGACGAAGCTCACTGACAAGGTGACCGAAGTTACGCGTGAACACTCGACGCTGCGAGACAAGCTCAAGCAAGACTTCTCGGCCGTTCACACTCGCATCGATGAGGCGAAGGCTGCGGGCGCTGGAACGGCGAAGGAAATCGCGATCAGCGTCGCCAGGACGACGATCGTGGAACGTCTCCAAGATCTCATGCCGGCGAGCCCCTCTGGTTGGGCGGCATTCCTGGGCAACCTGGGCTTTGGCGGCCCCTTCGGTTTGGCCCTCGGCTTTGGTGCGTGGATGATCACCCGCCGCATGAAGAAGGAACACGAGAGCCTGCTCTCAGTGATCGTTGCGCGCCGCCGGGAGGGCGGCGCCGCAAAACCCTTTCGCCCCGTCTCCGGCATCCGACGAAGGATCCGCGAGCGAGCCGCCTAAGCCGGCCCCCGCGACAGTGACCGCCAAGCCACCTTACCGATCGCCGAATATCGAAGTCAAGCTGCCCGTCGAACCGGTCGAACACCAAACCTTAAAAATCGCTCGGGTGCCGACCACCGACCACGAGTACAACCGCCTGCTGAAGGCGATCAAAGCGGAGGCAGAGCACGATCCGGCCCGTAGCGGCCCGGTCGCGGAACGAATCATGAGCCTTTACGAACAACTCAGTTCAGGCAAGCCAGCTTCCGAGCCACAGAAACTTCGGACCGGTCCGGGTTCGCTCGGCTGGCAAGATCAGGAACCATTATGACGCAATTATTTGGGACCGACCGCGTGTTGTTGTACGACGTCCATCCGTGGAACGTGCTCGGGTTTGGCGTGCCCAACTTCGGCAGCGGGTCGAAAGTCTCGAGCGGCAGTATCGACACGGTGGGCACGCTCAACCAATCGCTGTGGGCGCTGGCCGACGAGATCGGCCGCTCGCAACTCTTTATTATGTCGCACAACGACGCCAGGCGTCGGCAGCCACCGAGCCGCAACACGATCGAGCGGTTAGGAAAGGTCTTGAATCGCGTGCAGACGGTGCTCGCCGGCCGCGCGATGGAGACGAATCAACTGCTGCTCGAGCCGGGCCATTCGAGCCCCGCGCCCTTGATCTGGAACATCCATCCGGTCCCCTACTTCGCCGGGCCGTTTTTGGAAAATCACTGGCTGCGCGAATACAACGCGCTGGTCATGGTGGCGCTGGTGAACTTCTACCAGCACTCGGACAACAACCTGGCCCTGACGGTCACCATGAAGTTCGCGCAGGACATCTACCAGTATTTCCGCGAGATCAAGATCAAGATGGGCACCGAGCTGCTGCTGTTGCCGCGCAAGACAGTCGAGGCCGACGATTTTCTGTTCCTGCCCGCGCACTACGACAAGTACCTGCCCAACGATCTGATCATGAACACGGAAGCCGGCGACGGCCCGGGCAACATGTTTGCCCAGCCGACCCTGGACACGGACCTGGCGCTGCTCTACCAGGGCATCCCCGCGAACATGATCTTGCCCATGCTCAAGCAGTACCCCATCGGCCCACTGCCCGGCGCCACGGGATTGAGCGGCGAGGACACGATCGATGCCGACAAGGGCGCGGCAGGCACAGTGACCGGTTCGGCGATCGGTCCGGCAACGGTCTGATGCAAAACCAGGTGTTTCTCGTTGGGGTGTGCGTGATCGTGGGTTTCTTGTTTTGGATCTGGTGGGGCGAGAGGAAAGGCAAGAAGTAATGCGGTCATCAGCCACTACCACGGTCGCTCGGGTCTACTCGCTGCAGCGGGCCACGATCTCGGCCTTGCTGCTCGGCGCCCTGGCGGCCTGCCCTGTAATGATCGCGACGTTATCTTTCGCGGCGCTACGGGGCGGGGCGGAAGGGCTCATCCCCCGAGCCGCCTCGCCCGCGCCTGCACTCGTCGCCAAGGCCGTGCATACGTTCACGGGCGAGGTCGTCAAGGTGTACGACGCGGATACGATCTGGGTCGAGACGGCCAAGGAGACTCGCAAGATTCGGCTCGATCGGATCGACGCCCCCGAGGCCAAGCAGGCCTGGGGCAAGGAGTCGACGGCCGCAGCCCGTGCGTTGCTGCTGGGCAAGTCGGTGTCCGTCACCTGGTCCTCGCGCGATCGCTACCGCCGCTATCTGGGCATCGTCACGGTCGATGGCGCCGACGTCGCCGCAACGCTGGTGCGCGATGGCCATGCCTGGGTGTATGTCGAATATTCAAAAGACCCCGAGCTGCTCGAGCTCGAGGGTGAGGCGAAGGCGGCCAAGCGTGGGCTTTGGTCGCAGCCTGATCCGCAGGCCCCCTGGGAGTATCGCCGTGAGCAACGAGATCACCGGATCCGAGCTGATCCCGCACGACCGCGAGTGCTACCGCGTGTGCTTCGAGCGAGGCCGCTGGCGCCTATACTGCCGCAAAGGCGCTGAATACCCCGTTTCGTTTCTCTGCGAGCAGCAGGCCCGCGACACGGCTCGGGCGCTAAACGCAGCAGCCTGAAGGATCGAACCAATGCTTGTTTTCAACGACGCGTCGCCGGCGGCGATCGCCGAGAACGATCGGAGGATCGTCGCGCATTTGGCGGCGTTTCCGACCATCGGCGGGACGCTAGAGCTGGGGCCGGGTGCGGTGCATATCTCGCAGCCGATCGAGAATCCCATACGCATTCAGGCCCCGCCCGGAGCGCCCGGTCCGGCGCCCATCAACTTTGCGATCGTGGGCCAGGTCAACTCGCGGATCGTCTACCACGGCGTCAATCGTGGCGCCGCAATTCGCTTCGCACCCACGACGCCGGCCCTCTATCGCTGGCAGGATGCGCGGCTGCAGCTCAAGAATTTCACCGTCGAGGGAGGCGGCGTCGAGATCTTCGGGGGCGGCAAGCTGGTCGAAATCGCCGGCCTGGAATGCGTCGATGCCGACGTGGGGCTGTCGCTGACCCATTTTGATGGGGGGGCGATGCATGACGTGAAGCTGCACCATTGCCGCGTCGGGCTGCGGATGCACCACTGCCACCAGGTCAAGTTCGACAACCTGCGACCGCGGGAAAACAAGGTCGGGTGGGAGATCGTCGATTGCGGGTCGCTGTGTGGCGACGCCAACCCCGAGGGCAACGCCGAATTGCAGGTGAGCTTCGAGCGGCTGCAAGCCAGCAATCTGCATCTATGGCTCGAGGACACCGGCCGCGACGGGCAACGGGCACTCATGCGCATGCGGCACTGCGAGCAAAACATCTTCTCGGGAGTCGATCAGTCGGCCTTCATCGACGCCGATCCGATCTCGCGATTGACCATGCGCTGGTTGACCGACGCCGGGCAATTTCCACGGCTGGGCCAGCCCGTGGGCGCACTGCAAGATTTTGCCGCCTACGGAGGCAGGCCGCTGTTTGGCGAGGACGGCACGACGGCCATCTGCAAGCCAGGCTGCTTTGACCAGGACGCGATGCTGCGCGGGGGGGTGCAAGGGGAGCTGCGCGGCTTCGATCCCAACAACAGCCATGCCTACGCAGCGGGCGACTACGCGCAGGTCACGGGAACCATCGTGGTCGATGACGAGACCTACGCCTTGTGCGCCGGCCAGCCCAAGCTGCTGATCACGTTGGCGGCAGGATCGTTCCAGACCAAGCGCAACGTGATTCTCGTGGGTACGCGCACGCCGTTTGAGTTTCATGGTTCGGCAGCCGCGGCGGGCAAGGGATTGCGGCTGTTTGTCACAGCCATCGGCAAGGCGCCTCAGCCCAAGGAGCTGAGGTTTCGCTTCGAGGACGTCGTCGTGCGCCATTTGACCAACCAGGTGATCGGAAACTAACCATGGGCCCGATTCTCGAAGACGCGGAAGTGCTGGTCGTGCGGGCCGTGCAAGGCGCCTTTGCCTGGGCACGTCGTGTGTTGGCCGAGCATCACGGCGAAGGCGTGCGGCTGGAGGCGGAAGTGGGCGACGAGGAAGAACGCTAGATCGCGATGGTCGCGAAACGGTAGCGAAACACTTGCGGAGTTTATTTAGGAGTTAGTGATGGAAATCAGATTGCGTGCGGACAAGAAGCGGCTTCTGGCCCTGAATCCCGTGCGGAAGGATGGCTCGGCGGCCACGCTCGACGGCGTGCCTGTTTGGACCAGTGGCGATCCGACGGCCGTGGAGGTCGTGGCCTCGGCGGATGGACTGAGCGCCTACGTCGTGGGGAAGGACGTCGTGGGAGCGACCGTGCTCGTGACGGCCGAGGGCGATGCCGACCTCGGATCGGGCGTGCGTGCGCTCAAGTTCGAGGCGACGGTTTCCACCGTGGCGCCCGAGGCCGTGGAGCTGGGCATTGAGGTCGGCGAGGAAGAGGATCGATAAACCCTTTGGCACGGGTCGGCGTCAGCAGGGACGCTGACGCCGACCCACTTACCAATGGCGCCATCATGACCGTTGAGGAAGGCCGGCATCTCGAGCTGATCTACCATCGCTTGGGCGCTGTCTCTTATACACATCTCCGAGCCCACGAGACTAAGGCGAATCTCGTATGCCGTCTTCTGCTTGAAA